>OLOJ01000067.1_pt1 | contig 102919 bp, 85 predicted proteins | sample 1672251 | NCBI WGS metagenome assembly OLOJ01 (sample SAMEA3136664, study PRJEB25190) | human gut metagenome | biome: human gut; feature: human-associated habitat; material: faeces | place: Austria | collected 2013 | reverse complement strand
CGGACAGGGGGCCTCGCCGCAGCCATCTCCTTAGGGCTGCATCGTATGCGCGATGCGAATTATGAGCGGCGTGAAGCCAGAGCGCCGCTGGTTGCCTTGCGCTTACCAAGCTTGTGTAGAAATGCCCCGCAATTGTCGGGGCATTTCTACGTTTGAGGGCGCGTAGACGCCGCTCGCACAACGATGGCGAATGTTGTGCAGTTTTTAATTGACGATGGGGGGGAGGGGTCTCCTATCATACGGCTCATCCCTTTGGGGGGATTCGCACTGAAGCTTGTTAATGATTTGTCAATGCGAATATGTATGTATGTATAAGTTGCGTTTTGCTTGGAGGACGAAACGGCGGACGCGTCTTTGGTGAAGGAGGCGGTTCCATGGCAGGTCATGGCCGTACGAGCTGGGATGACGTTGCCGTGGTTACGGTGTCGATTCTGCGTCTTGTCGCGCGTTATGAAAAGCAGAATGGCGATCCTGCTTCGCTTTCTCGTCGAGAGATGGCGAAGGTTGTCGGCGTGAGCGAATATCGCGTACATGCGGCCATACGCCGTCTTGTCGGCTCGGGCCTCGTGAACAGCGAAGCGCGCTATCGAGACGATGGCGGTCGTTTGGCGAATGCGCTTTCCGTCACTGATGCCGGCAAAGCGTTCTTGGTAGGGATTGAATAACCCGCTTCATGCGATAAAGAGGCTATGAGGCCACGTCGCGCGGCATTTGTCGCGCGTTTTTTTTGTTTGTCCTGATTAATCGAGGGAAGTGGTGATTGCGCGCTCTTCGTTTTCGATAGGGTACTTCATCGGGAGCGGCTGGCATTCGTCCCGCTTTTCGCAATCATCGCAATCGGATGCGACTTCGGGGGCAATTTCATCCCATTCGACGGGGGTGCATCCAATGAACTTGTAGAACCCCACCGCATAGCCGCGAGCGACGAAGCGGAGTTCGCCGTAGCGCTCCCGCGCGGCTTTCATGAGCGCTGCGCCCACGCCATGGCCGCGCAGCGATTCGTCGACGACGATTGGATTGACGTGTGCGATGCCGTCGTAGATGCGAAGGCGGCAAAATGCCGCGATGCCGCCAGAGAGGTGCGTCGCGACGAGCGTGTCCTCGAAGCCGTCGAGCGTGCCCATGTCAGCCGCCTCGCCCATGCGAATAATGGCGGGATAATCCGCCGGGGTCGACATACGAATTTCGGCTATGGCGTCAATTCCGTAAGGCATTTCGTGCTTCGTCATGGTACTCAAATCCAACGCGTCCGTTTCATGCGTCCGTGTGATGCCGTTCTCTGATGTGTTCATGTTCATCCCCCAGAAAGAATTAAACGGCATTTCTGGCATATACTAACGCTTATATGTCAAGCATATTTTGTGCCAGAATGTCATATTTGTTCGACTTTTCAGAAACTCATAGCCAAATTCGATGCTTTTCGTCTTTATATGCCATTTGAAATAGATAGAATATCAGATGCGGAATTGCATAGTGCAATGTAAACGGCTTAACGACCCGTGCGTCCTCGGACGTGCGTGCGTGAAACCGGGTCGGAATAGATAGACCTAAACCAAAGCGAAGGGGGCGTTTGTGGTTTCTGGCACTTTGTCGACGGGCTTGACGCCGAGAACGTCCACGAAGACGAAAACGCGTCTCGCCCCCGTTTCGATGCAAGGCCTTGAAGTGCTTGCGTTGCCAGTTGCCTCGCTTCCCGATCGCATTGCCTCTATGGCCGAGTCGAACCCCCTTCTTGAAATCAATTACGAAGACGATTTATTCAGCTACGATGCCCTTCCGAGCGAGTCGGCATTCGAAGAGGCGAAGGAGCGTGCCGAAGCGAAGGCATACGACGTTACGGGTTGGTCGGCTCCTCGCCATACGCTTGGAATCGCGGGCGCAACCGAGTGGGACTTTTCTCGCATCCAGGATGATTGCATAGAGACCGAAACGCTGCATGAGTTCCTGCGCCTTCAGGTGACCGATTTGCATCTGAGCGCTTGTGACCTTGGGGTCATGAATGCTCTTATCGATAACGTGACCGACGACGGGTACTTCGTTGGCGATGTCGGCATGGTGGCGTTTGAATGCGATGTCGAATATGCGTGTGCCGAAAGGCTGCTCGAGGCGTTGCAGCGCCTTCAGCCGCGAGGCGTTGGTGCGCATGATGTTCGTGAATGTCTGAAGCTTCAGATTCCCGACGACGAGCCGCATCCCGAAGTTATGTCGGAGCTCATAGAAGGCTACCTCGACGATCTCGCCCAAGGCAGGCTACCTGCAATCGCTCGAGAACTTGGCGTGTCCGTCGATGAGGTCGCTCGCATGAAGCGCGTGGTTCGCGGCATGAACCCTCGTCCAGGCTCGGCGTTCTATCAACGCCCCGATTCGCGCTATGTCATCCCCGATATCATCGTGCGCCGAAAGGGCTCCGATTTTACCGTTGAGGTGGTGGGAGCTTCCAAAAATTGCCTGGCGTTGAACGCCGAGTACGTGGCGATGATGGAAGAAGAGGGCCTTGCGCGTGAGGCAGCGGCGTATTTGAGCGAGAAGCGCGAGGAAGCTGATTCCTTTTTGCGCAATCTTGAACAACGTCGTCAAACGCTGCAGCGATTCGGCGTGTTTCTGGTAGAACGGCAGTTCAAGTTTTTCCTCACGGGCGGCTCGGCGCTCTCGCCGCTGACCATGCAGCAGGCGGCCGATGCTCTTGACATTCATGTATCTACGGTGAGTCGAGCTGTGCAGGGAAAATATATCCAAACGCCATGGGGAACGTTCCCGCTGAAAATGTTTTTCACGCGCGCCATGCCGCGGGTTTCTTCTGGCATGGGTCTTGGGGCGCAGGCGACAACGGGTGCTGTTTCGTCGTTCGAAATCAAGCAGATGATTAAAGACCTTATCGCCGCAGAGGACAAGAGCCATCCATTGAGCGATGCGAAGATATGCGCCGCGCTGAATGAGAAGGGCATTGAGATAAAGCGACGCACGGTTGCGAAGTATCGAGAGTCTCTCGGCATCGAAGCGCAATCGCGTCGTCGGTGGTCGTGCGATTCGTAGTGGACGCGCGCGACGTTGCGTGACGATGGGCCAATTGGGGGGCCCGCATAGAGGCAATGGGGAAGAAGGGGTCGATGTACGATCAGAAAAGTCAAGTTGAAGCGTGGCGAAGGTTCATTGCGACGGGCGAAATCGACGAAAGCGTTGTTCGCCCCGAAATCGCGCGTTCATGGAAGCGCTGCCGAGCGGCGGGCGTGAATCCTTGGTCGAGCGACTTTCCTTCTATGGACGAAAAGCTGCTTGCCGAAAAGCAGCGGGCTTATGCCCACTCGCTGGCGGCGAATATGCCCGTTATGCGCATGCTTGTGGCATTACTGAATTGCAACGTCTCGCTTATGGATCAGGAAAGCTTTGTGTTCGGCTTTCAGTCGCCCTTGAGCTATTATCCGCGCACGTTCGGCACGTATGTGCTCGAGGAAGTCGTGGGAACGGGAAACGCGACCATTGTTCCTTACGAGAAGAAGCCCGTACGCGCTGATGGCTTCGAACAGTATAGGGCTATTTCTCAAACCTATTCTGGCGTGAGCGCCCCCTTCCTCGATAACCGAGGGGTGTATTTCGGCGCCATGAACCTCAATAACCCGTTCGGAATGCTTCCCGAATGCGCCCTTGATATGTGCGCGACAGCGGTCGATTTGGCCAATGAGCTCTTCCTTGCCGGTCGTGGCATGCGGGCGAAACTATCGACGGCTGAATTTTTCAAGCCGCTTATTCGCCTCATGAATCAGCCGGTGCTTGTTCTCGACAGGCGCGGCAATGTACTCATCGCAAATGAAGCCATGCATTCCTATATCCCTCGGTATGAGACGTTTTCCTATGGGTCCCAATCGCTTTCCGCGTACCTTTCGAAGAAGACGGGCGTGAAATATGTACTCGAGTCGCCCGTGAAAGAAGGCGAGCCCTTGCCCGTGGTATTCAAAGAGGGGCGAAAGAAGGAAGAGCGTGAATTGGCGCTTTTGCATCGGTCGGCGGTTGACGTTGGCAACGGGCTCTCGTTCGTTGTGTGCGTGTTTGATGCGCCGTCTGTTGGAGCTGGCTCTTCTTCAAAGTCGGGAAAGGGCCAGGCATCGAACGGGGGAGGGGCTCGCGCAGAGGGGAGCCGCAAGTCGCTTGGCCGCGCTTCGGCGAAAGACATTGTCGACTATATCGGCGAGTCGCCTGCATGGGGCAAGGTTGATAAACTCGTTCGCAAGGTGGCGCCCATTAAGACCAATGTCTTGCTTTTGGGTGAAACGGGTGCAGGCAAAGAGGTTGTGGCGCGCGCCTTGCATCGCATGTCCGGACGCAAGGGGCCGTTCGTTGCAATCAATTGCGGGGCGATTCCCCGTGACCTCTTCGCGGCCGAGCTGTTTGGTTATGAGGCGGGCGCGTTTACGGGAGCCAAAGAAGGCGGTTCGATCGGAAAGATTGAAGCGGCCGAAGGCGGAACGCTGTTTTTGGACGAGATTGGCGAAATGCCCCTCGATTTGCAGGTGGGCTTGCTGCGCGTCATTCAGGAACAAAGCGTCACGCGCCTTGGGTCGACCGAACCGCATCAGCTTGACGTGCGTTTTCTGGCTGCCACGAATCAGAATGTTCGAAGACTTATCAATGAGCGCCGTTTCCGTGCCGATTTGTACTATCGCCTGAGCATGGTCGAAATCTCCCTGCCGCCTTTGCGCGAGCGTGAAGGCGATGTGGCCTTGCTCGTCGATCATTTCAATCGAGATTTGTCAGACTCGCTTCGTCTGCCGTGCACTCCCCTGCCTGAAGACGTTATGAAAGCGCTTGCGAATTACACTTGGCCCGGCAATGTGCGAGAGTTGCGCAACGTTGTTGAACGCAGCCTTATTATGGCAGGAGAGGGGGCCAAGGTGACCCTTGAGGATTTGCCTGTCCATGTCGCGAACGCCGTATCGGTGGGCATGTCGTTCGAAGCCCCTGCGCTCTCAATGGCGGCGGTCGCTGGGCAGTCTGGCCGCATGGCGCCGGTGGGTGGAGGCTTGCCGACGGGCATGTATTCGCCTTCGGCGGCGTTCGACCGCGTTGGGGCAGGAGCGTACGATAGGCCGTCGGCGATGGGGTATGGCTACCAGGAGTCGACTCCTTTTAGCGAGGTCGTTTCTGGGGCGTCGCCCTATGGCGTCGGCTTCGATGCGATGGCTGGTTTTGGGTTGCGTGCGGCCGATGAGCCGAGCGAGCATTCGGCAGGTTGGCAATCGGGGGAATTGCATTCGGGGCAAGACCAGGATGCCGCCTTTTCCGTTGCTTCAAGCGCGGGGTTCCCTGCCGGAACTACGGGCGCGTTTTCGCAAGATGAAAATGTGGCAGAAGCTGATCGCATGCGTATCGTCAAGGCGATTCGAGGGGCTGATGGTGATTTGCTTTTGGCGGCAGAGCTCTTGGGCGTGACGTATGCTGTGCTTCGCAAGCGTATGGCCGAAATCGGCATTAGGGTGAAAACATCGATCGAGATTGAGTAAAACAAATGGCGGCCTCGAAGTGCGAGGCCGCCATTTTGCGTTTATGGGTGCGGGCGATTATGAATGCTGGGCGTAAGTTCGTTTAGTTGTCTTTCGTAGGGTATTTCATAAGTTCGTCAATCGTGACGAACTTCCAGCCGTCTTGCACGAGCTTCGGCAGAGCGATGCGCAGGCCTTCAATGGTGTTCTCTCGGTTTCCGCCGCCATCATGCATGAGCACGATATCGCCGGGCGTGATCCGCATAAGCTCTGCCGCGATGCGGCTCGCCTCCGGCCGCTTCCAATCGGTGGTGTCGACGTCCCAGCCAATGTCGGCAACCACGAGGTCTTCCACATTGCTCCATACTTCGGTAGGAAAGTTGCCTCCGGGCGCGCGCATCACGAAGCTTGGCTTTTGTCCGGTGGCGTCTTCGATTGCCTGAAAGCCCTTCGTAATCTCTTCGCGCTGTTGTTCAGCGCTCATATAAGAAAGATTCACACTTTGACCGTCGCCCGCCGCGTGGTCCCACGTGTGGGTCGCGACTTGATGGCCCTCGGCAACCTCTCGTTTCACGGTATCGACCCCATTGCCCGAAATTCGATTGCCAACGGTGAAGAACGTGGCTTTCGCGTCATTGTCGCGCAGCACGTCGAGTAGCTCGTTGGTGTCGTCCCATGGGCCGTCGTCAAAGGTGAGCGCCACGACCTTTTCGCCTTGCGTGTCGGGGTAGCAGCGCTTCATGATGGTGTCGACGGGGTCGCTCGTTACCTCGATGACCTGCTGTTTTCCGGAAATCTGGCCGGTTTTGATTGCGCCTGAGCCATCTTGTCCTTTCTGGGTGACGATGTGAAGCGGCCCATGCCCAACGTCTTGAACGCCGTGGGGGATGGGCTGGTTTTCGGCTACGTTGGATGGCTCTTCGATATCGACTCCGTTTGCGAAATCGATGCTCGTGTGGCCATCGAGCGGTGTGTCGGCTGCGGCGGTGGGGTCGAGTTCGTGCCCATCGAGCGTTGCCGTATATGCTGTGCCGCTGCCTTCTTGCAGCAGTTCGCCGTCAATATCGAGCATGTTGCCTGCCGTTGCGGGCGAGCCCGCCGCCTCGAATGCGTCGTTAACGGTTGCGGTGCGAGGCAGCTGCAGTTCTTGACCGTTCACCATGATGTTGATGGGTCTAGTGCTTTGCCAATGCACGACGCCGAACAGGACGAGTGCGAGCGCAACGCACGCGCCCGCAATGGCGAATACGGTTTTTGGGGGCCTCGACGTTGATGTTTGGGCAACGGGTGTTTGGCTGCGAGACGGGCGCGGCTTGCCAGGCGCATGGGTGTGCGGCGCACGTGAATCGGTGGGTACCTGAGCACGTGGCGCGCGCGGTTCGCTCGAGCGGCCGGGCGTTTCGACCGGATATGCGCGCTCATCGGCGCGACGCGTGGGAATGCGCTGCTCCTCTTGCGCGGCAAGCGGCTTTTTGGCCGGGCGAGGGCGAGCGTGCGTACGCGTATGCAGTGCGTCGTGATTTTCGGGAAAGTCGTTGTCGTGCGACACTCTCGCTCCTCGGTTGGCGTGGGCGGTTTCGTTTGGGTTTGCTATACCTTCAGTGTAACGCGTTGTGTGGCTGGAAAGGTAACGACTCGCTTTTTTCAAAAGAGTTTGGGACGTTGGGTGCAGTTTCGGCATATGGTTTTGTTGTTAGGTTGTGTTAAGGTTTCGAACACTTGCGTGTGCTTTTGGTTGTTGACCTCGAAAGGGGCGATAATACGCTCCATGAATAAACGCAAACACACACAACAAAACCAGGGCGCGGTTCCTCAGGGAATGCGTCCCGTCTCTGTGCACCGCAATTCTCGCGGAGCAATCACTTATGCGCCTATGGGCGCTCCTACAAGCGCGGGCTATGGCGCTCAAGCCTATTCGCGCGATTGCTACCAACCGCCCAAAAAGCGCAGGCGTGGTCCCATAATTGCCCTTATCGTGGTGCTGGCCTTGGCTCTTCTTGTGGGAGGCGCGGCATTCGCGGGCGTGGTCTACATGAACTCTATCGGCAACAAGCTTCACGAGGACGTGTCTGACGAGCTGAAAGCTTCCCTGTCGAACGAAACAGTGCAGCCGGGCGAGCCATTCTATTGCCTTATTATGGGCGTCGACAAGTCCGAAGAACGTGAGCAGAGCGCCGAATTCGCGGGTGACACCTTCCGCAGCGATTCCATGATTCTCGCCCGAATCGATCCTACTCAGAAAACCGTGGCCCTGGTGTCCATCGAGCGCGATACCTATGTGGATATCGAGGGCTATGGTCCGAACAAGCTCAACGCCGCCGCCTCATATGGCGGAGCGCCGCTCGTGGTGAGCACTATTTCGAGGTTCGCCGGCGTGCCCATTTCCCATTACGTATCGGTTGACTTCGATGGGTTTAAAGCGGCGGTTGACGGCTTGGGAGGCATCGAAGTCGATGTTCCCATGGCCATTGATGACGACGAAGCGGGCGGACGCGTTGAAGCGGGCCAGCAAACGCTCAATGGCGACCAGGCGCTTATTCTGTGCCGCAGCCGCCATGCCTACGACGATTACGGATCGGGCGATTATTACCGCATGGCGAACCAGCGCATGGTACTCGGCGCAATTGCGAAGAAGCTCATGTCTGCCGACGTCGTTACCATGACCAATACGCTTTCTGCCATGGCAAGTTATGTTACGACCGACATGGAAGTGACCGATATCATTTCCGTTGCCACGAGCATGCGCGGCATTGATGTCGATAGCGATATTTGGTCGGCGATGAACCCCACGTATGCATCGTATGAGAACAATATTTGGTACGAATACAGCGACAACAATGCATGGCGCAAAATGATGGAGCGTGTCGATGCGGGCCTGCCGCCGTATGAGGACGAGAATCGCAATGCCAACAATGGCGGAACTCTTGACGGCACCGTAACTGGTATTCAGGAAACGGGCGGCTTGCTTTCGGGGTCGAGTGTCTCGTCGGGCGGCTCGAGCTATGGCGGTTACGATTCGGCTACGGGCTCCGGCTATAGTTCTGGCTACAATTCCGGTTACGAAAGCGGCAGCTATGGTTCTGGCTATGACGGCAGCTACGGGTCGGACTATGGGTCGTCGAATTCCTCCACGTATGATTATGACTACGGTACTTCTGGAGCCGGTTCGGCGTATGGGGCCGACGGCCTATCGAGCGGTGGAACGGATGCATACGATGGCGCCTCGGACTCGACGAGTGGTGCATATTAATCCGAAATAACCAAGGCGGCTCCGGCCGCCTTTTTTGTAGTGAACCTTTCAGGAGGTTTTCAGTGCTGTGGGCTTTTGTGGAATTGTCGACGCAATGCATATCTTGCCTGATAGGATAATTATTCGTTTTGCGCGTGCATTGAGCGCGTCGCGTTTGACGTTCGATAGCAAGGAGCAAACCTATGGCCCATCGGCACCGTAGCTCTTTTGATTCTTTCCCGTCGGGTGAGTCGTCTCGTCGGTCAAATACCCCTCGCCGCAATGAGGATGCATCGCGCCCCCAGGCTTCTGCTGCCCGTTCCTATTCGCGCGCTGCGTATGGCGATACGGGTGCGCGCCAGCGCGCCGCATCGTTTTCCCGCGATTCAACTCAAGCTGAATATGCGCGCATTCGCGCAAAGAAGAAGCGCCGAAAAATCATTGGTGGCGTAATAGGAGCGTTGTTTGCGGTGTTGCTCGTGGGCGGCGGCGCGGTGCTTGCCTATATGGGGATTCTCAACGGCAAGTTGAGCTTTGGCATCGATGACGAAACGCGCGGCGCGCTTGTCGACAAGTCGCTTTCCGAACCGTTCTATATGCTCCTCATGGGCACTGACAAATCAGAAGACCGTGATGCGAGCGGTGAATTTGGCGATGCGTATCGCAGCGACTCTATGATGCTCGCGCGCATCGATCCGCAGCAAAAGAAGGTGACGCTCGTTTCCATTGAGCGCGATACGCTGGTTGATATCGACGGCTACGGCATAAATAAGATCAATGCCGCCTATGCGCTTGGCGGCCCGTCGCTTGCGGTGAAAACGGTTTCGGAATTTGCGGGCGTGCCAATCTCCCATTATGCGGAAATCAACTTTGATGGCTTCAAAGCGGTCGTCGATGCGCTTGGCGGAGTCGATGTGAATGTGTCCATTGATATCGACGATCCCGAAGCGGGTGGCAGCCTCTCTGCCGGCGAACAGACGATCAATGGCGACCAGGCGCTTATTCTGTGCCGCAGCCGCCATGCCTACGAAGATGCTGGCTACGGCGGCGGCGACTACTATCGCGCGGCGAACCAGCGCATGGTGCTTGGCGCGATTGCGAAGAAGCTGTTGGCCAGCGACCCGGCGACCATGGCGAGCACCGTTACGGCGCTGTGCGATTACATTACCACTGACATGTCGGTGACCGATATTGCCGCTGTCGCCAATTCGATGCGAGGCATGGACCCGTCTACCGATATCTATTCGACCATGAACCCGACCATTTCATCGTATGAAGATGGCGGTTGGTACGAATATAGCAATAACGAAGCTTGGGCGGCCATGATGAAGCGCATCGATCAGGGCCTTTCTCCCACGCCCGACGAGTCGGCTTCGATGAATAACGGCGGCGTGACCGACGGCAGTATTGGTGGCGAAGCGGTGGCTCAAGCCGTTTTGAGCGGCGAGGAGTCGAGCCTTTCCGACTATGGCCACGGTGAACAGGTCGAAGTGCAAAACGGAAGCGGCGTATCGGGCGTTGCCGCCACAGCTGCAAGCACGCTTACGAACAAAGGCTACGACGTAACGAATACGCTCGATGCCGATTCGTATAACTACGGCAAAACGCTCGTCATTTACGACAAGGGGACCGACGAAAGCGTTGCGAAGAGCATCGCCAAGTTACTTGGCTGCGGCACTCCTACGGTAAATGATGGCAGCTACACCTATGAGGGCTCCTATTTGGTTATCGTGGGCAAAGACTACAAGGGCTGAGCACTTTCCTTGTAGCCGCCATGCGCGCGTGGGGCGCCTCGGTTGACAGCGTAGTCGCGGCATCTTCTTGCGGGGCCATTTCTAAAATAACGAAAAAGCGGCCGGGCATTGCGCCTCGGCCGCGTTGCGTATGCGAAAGCTTTTTTCGTGTGCAGCGTTTGCTGCTATCCCAGATTGTCCCAGCGTTCATCGAATTCAACGCGCTCGTCCCAAGCGGCAACCCAGGTTCGAACGGTTTCAACGAAGGCTTTCGCGGCCATTGAGGCGCGGTCCCATGACCGCATGGCGATTCCAAGTTCGCGGTGGGTGGGAATCTCCAGCTCGATGCGCGCAAGCTGGAAGGGCGCCTTGCGCAAAATGAGCTTTGGGAAAAGGCTGTAGCCGAGGCCTTTGTTCACCATGCCCATAACGGCGAAGTCGTTATCCATGACGAAACGCGTGCGCGGCACAACCTCATGCCGATCGAATACGGCGTCGTATTCGCTGTAGCCTAGGTTTCGAATTTTGATGTACGGCTCGCTTGCAAGCGCCTCGCGAGGGAAAAAGTCTTCTTGGGCGAGGGGATGGTGCGGAGCCAGCGCGACATAAATCGGGTCTTGGACCAGGGGTATGACGAAAAACTTTTCCCGAGGAGGCAAAACGATGAATCCGCAGTCGAATTCTCCGCGCAGCACGCCTTCTTCAATTGCTCTTTGGTCTTCGAAACACGCGAATTCGAGTTCGACTTTCGGATGGGCGTTTGTGAATTCATCTACGATGCCTGGCAGCCAGCGAATGGCGGTCGATGCGAATGCAGCGACGCGCACCGTGCCGCTTTCCAAATGCCTCACTTCGCCCAGGCGCGCTTGAAGCGCTCGCTCGCTCGTGCACACGTCTTGAATCCAAGGTAAAAGGTTGCGGCCGTCCTCGGTAAGACGAACGCCCGAATGATCGCGCGCGAAAAGCGCCGTGCCCATTTCGGATTCGAGCGAGCTCATCATATAGCTAATGCCCGCCTGGGTGTAGCCAAGCTGTTCGGCGGTGCTTTTGAAGCTTCCTGTCTCGGCCGCCAACACAAAGGCTTCATACTTCGACGTCATGAAAACCTGCCGTTTCTCCTGCTATTTCCTTCTTTACGTGTGAAATCAACGGGGTATAAGAAACTCTTTACCTATTACAAAATACTCTAGTTTTACTTTATTTCAACAACCTCGTAGTATACGCATCATCGGGAAGTCGAAGTAGGCAATGGCGACCGCCGAAACGACGATAAAGCTCCCGTAAACACCCAAAACAAGCAAGTGGTTTCAAGGCTCTTCGATAAGGCCTTGGAGCTTCTTGCGCTTATTGAAGAAAGAGGACGGCTCAAAGTGACGCAGGGTAAGAACATGGTATTTGCGGCATTCGTTGTGCTGCAGGCGATTTTCTACGGCGCAGACAACGTCGTTATGAAGGTTGCTTATGGCGAGGTTTCTCCGCTGTGGTGCCAAACCCTTCGTTTTGGCCTGGCCTTCGCTTTGTTCATGGCTTTGTTTGGTAAGCAAATCGTCAAAGGCCTGCGTGGCTCCCGCGTGAGCGCGTGGCTCCCCGTCGGCGTGGTGTACGCGGTCGCGTTCGTCGCGAGCTCGCTGGCCGTCGATATGACGAGCGCCACCAACGCGGGTTTCTTCATTTCTCTGCCGATGCTGTTCACGCCGGTGATCGCGCTCGCGCTTATGCGCCGCACGTATCGCTTGAGCACGTTGGTCCTGCAAATCGCGGTGCTCGCGGGCCTGTACCTTCTGTGCTGCAACGGCGGCGCGCTGTCGTTCGGCATGGGCGAGTTCGTGGGCCTTGGCTCTTCCGCTTTGTTCGCGCTGGGCATCGTGCTCTCCGAACGCGGCCTTTCTGAAATCGGCCCTGCCGCCATGTCGGCCGTGCAGACCGGCGGAGCTTTCCTGTTCTCGCTGGGCGGTGCGGTTGCGACCGAGCCCGCGCCTGCCTTCGGCACCGTTTCAGTGGGCACGTGGGGTGCGGTTGCCTTCCTCGCCATCGCCGGCACGTGCTTGGCGTTCTGGCTGCAGAATAAGGCCCTCGCGCACATTCCCGCCGCGACCGTTTCGGTCATCCTGTGCTCTGAGCCCGTTGTTACGGCGATCATTTCCTTCTTCGTGCTCGGCGAGGTGCTCTCGATGATGGGCGTGCTGGGCGCCGCGATTATCGTGGGCTGCACCGTTGCTGCCACGCTGCTCGATTCTCGCGCCGAAAAAGACCAGGTCGAAGAGCTTCCCGCATTCGACCCCGCCTTCGAGGTCGCGCAGACTCGTACGAGCATGAATCACTCGCTGTAAACATTCGCGCCGTCTTCTCTCTCCGAGGGCCTCGATCTTCCCAAAGCGTGCCCTTAGGGCAGCGGATGTTTCTTGAAAGCCGCTCGAAAGGGCGGCTTTTTCTTGCCCAATTTTGTCCCCGTGGGTGCTGCCTTTTTGAGCTCGCCACCTGTTAAATGCTCGTAGCGTTTAACAGCTTCAAGGCGTACTATCTAAAAGAAACTAAGGCGCAAAAAGATTGTCGCATGCCATTTTGCCTGTTCCAGCCCTTGAGGGAAATCTCTAAAACCAGAAACTCAACACAGTTCGTGAAAAAAAGTCTTGACTTAATTTCTCAATGTGTTTAAATTTTTCGTTTACGTAATTAGCCGTGGAGGCATGTCCAAAGGGCTGCCGAAACGGTAAGAATATCGTCTTTTTACCCCAAAGGAAGGAAGACCTGTGGCCAAGGCAGAAAAGACCGGCGCCGGCGTATACAGGGAGCGTCATTCGTTCGCGAAGATCCCTGGCATCGTCGATGTCCCCAACCTCATCGCCATCCAGACCGACAGTTTCAAGTGGTTCATGGAAGAAGGCATTACCGAAGCCTTCAACGACGTGTGCCCCATCGAGAATTCGACCAAAGATATGTGCGTCGAGCTCGGCGAGCATCACTTCGGCGAACCGAAGTACACCGTCGACGAATGCAAAGAGAAAGACGTCTCCTACCAGGCGCCCCTCTATGCCAAGATTCGTTTCATCAACCGCGAGACCGGCGAAATCAAAGATCAGAATGACCTGTTCATGGGCGATTTCCCGCTCATGACCCCTCGTGGCACGTTCATTATTAACGGCACCGAGCGCGTTGTGGTTTCCCAGCTCGTTCGTTCGCCCGGCATCTATTTCAGCGCCGAGCGCGACAAGACGTCCGACAAGACCATCTACGGCGCGAAGGTTATTCCTTCTCGCGGCGCATGGCTCGAGTTCGAGACCGACAAGCGCGACATTCTGTCGGTTCGCATCGACCGCAAGCGCAAGCAGCCGGCCACGCTGCTCTTGCGCGCCCTCGGCATCGCCGACACCCGCGAAGAAATCATCGATATCCTCGGCAGCTCCGAGATGGTTCTGCGCACGCTCGATCGCGACCCCGCGACCACCAAGGAAGAGGCGCTCATCGAGCTGTACAAGCGTTTCCGTCCGGGCGAGCCTCCTACGATCGACTCCGCGCGCACGCTGCTCGACGGCCTGTTCTTCAACCCGCAGCGCTACGACCTCGCCAAGGTCGGCCGCTACAAGGCGAACAAGAAGCTCGGCTTCGATCCCGAATTCGACGCTTCTACGCTCACCATTGAAGACATCGTCGCAACCATGCGCTACATCGTTGCCCTTCACGAGGGCGAAGAGGGCTATCAGGTCGACGACATCGACCACTTCGGCAACCGTCGTATCCGCACGGTCGGCGAGCTCATCCAGAACCAGTTCCGCATCGGCCTTTCGCGCATGGAGCGCGTTGTGCGCGAGCGCATGAGCATGCAGGAGCCTGACGAAATCACTCCGCAGAGCCTCGTGAACATTCGCCCCATTGTGGCTGCCATCAAGGAATTCTTCGGCTCTTCGCAGCTGTCGCAGTTCATGGACCAGGCAAACCCCGCCGCAGGCATCACGCACAAGCGTCGTCTGTGCGCTCTGGGCCCTGGCGGTCTGTCGCGCGAGCGCGCAGGCTTCGAGGTTCGCGACGTTCACAATTCGCACTACGGCCGCATGTGCCCCATCGAGACGCCTGAAGGCCCGAACATCGGCCTTATCGGCTCGCTGGCGACCTTCGCTCGCGTGAACAGCTACGGCTTCATCGAAACTCCGTACCGTCGCGTTATCGACGGCAAGGTGACCGACGAGGTCGACTACCTCACCGCCGACGAGGAAGAGAACTATGCCATCGCCCAGGCTATGGAGAAGTTCGACCCCGAGACGCGCGTATTCGGCGAGACCATCGATGGCGTGTTCGTGCCGTCTGAAAAGATTCTGTGCCGCACCCGTGACGCCGACGGCGTCTTCGGCGAGCCCGAGGAAGTCGCTCCCGAGCGCGTCGGCTACATGGACGTGTCTCCTCGTCAGATGACTTCTGTCGCTACCTCGCTCATTCCGTTCTTGGAGCACGACGACGCAAACCGCGCCCTCATGGGTTCGAACATGCAGCGTCAGGCTGTGCCTTTGCTGCAGCCCCACGCTCCGTACGTCGGCACCGGCATCGAGCACCGCATCGCGGTTGACTCGGGCGAAGTGCTCGTTGCCCAGAACCCTGGCGTGGTCGACTACGTCGACGGCTCTACCATCATCATCAAGAATGATGAAGGCGAGTTCGACGAGTACCTGGTTCCGAAGTTCCAGCGTTCCAACCAGAGCGGCTGCATCAACAACAAGCCTATCGTGCGCAAGGGCGACGAAGTCCATGCGGGCGACGTTTTGGCCGACGGCCCCAGCTGCGACCACGCAGAGCTGGCGCTTGGTCAGAACCTCATGGTCGCTTACATGACCTGGGAAGGCTACAACTACGAGGACGCTATCATCGTGTCCGAGCGCGTTGTTGCTGAAGACCTGCTCACGTCTATCCATATTTCTGAATACGAAGTCGACGCTCGCGATACGAAGCTCGGCCCCGAGGAAATCACCCGCGAGATTCCGAACATCTCCGACGACATGATTGCCGACCTCGATGCCGACGGCATCATTCGCGTTGGCGCCGAGGTGTTCCCTGGCGACGTTCTGGTCGGCAAGGTCACCCCGAAGGGCGAAACCGAGCTCACCGCTGAGGAGCGCCTGCTGCGCGCCATCTTCGGCGACAAGGCTCGCGAGGTTCGCGACACGTCCCTCAAGGTGCCTCATGGCGCTGGCGGACGCGTTGTGGGCATCTATCGCTTCAGCCGCGAAAACGGCGACGACATGGCTCCGGGCGTCAACGAACTCGTGCGCGTGTACATCGCTCAGAAGCGTAAGGTGCAGCAGGGCGACAAGTTGTCTGGCCGCCACGGCAACAAGGGTGTTATCTCTCGCGTTCTGCCTGTTGAAGACATGCCTTACCTCGCCGACGGCACGCCGATCGACGTCATGCTGAACCCGCTGGGCGTTCCTTCCCGTATGAACGTCGGCCAGCTGCTCGAATGCCACCTTGGCTGGGCTGCTAAGTGGGGTTGGTCCGACGAGGCCGAAACCACCGAGGCCGTCGAGGGTCCGAAGTACGTCGCAACCCCCGTGTTCGACGGCGCGACCGAGGAAGAGATCGTCGACGTCATTGGCAAGGCGAACCGCAACCTCATCAACCTGAACCATGCGAAGTACGGCGATAAAGCCCGCGACGAGTTCGTGCCGCAGCTCAATGAGTTCGGCAAGACGTGGCTCTACGACGGCCGCACGGGCGAGCGCTTCCGCGAGCCCATCACGGTCGGCTTCCCCTACATCTTGAAGTTGGGCCACATGGTCGACGACAAGATCCACGCTCGCTCGACCGGCCCTTACAGCCTCATCACCCAGCAGCCTCTTGGCGGCAAGGCCCAGTTCGGTGGCCAGCGCTTCGGCGAGATGGAAGTTTGGGCGCTGTACGCGTACGGCGCTTCCAACGTGCTGCAGGAGATTTTGACCATCAAGTCCGACGACACGTCGGGCCGTGTGAAGGCGTACGAGGCCATCGTCAAGGGCGAGAACATCCCGCCCGCGGAGGTGCCCGAGTCGTTCAAGGTTCTGTTGAAGGAAATCAAGTCCTTGGGCCTCAACGTCGAGATGATCGGCGAAGACCACAAGGCGATCGACTTCGACGCCGCCGAGCTTGAAGCCAAGGCGGCCATGGCGAGCCGTCATCACAACGAGGGTGACGATGACATGCTCTCGAACATGATGAACGACGCTTCCAAGACCGAGAAGGAACAGGCCGATGCCTTGAGCGACATCGCTGCCGACCTTCAGAGCATGATGAACGACGTGACCGACGCGAACCCCGATGTCGAGAGCCTGATCGGCTCCGATGAGCCGAAGTCCACCTTCGGCGAAGGAGAGGAAGAGTAAATGAGCGATTACGACGTGAGCAACTTCAGCGCCCTGCGCATCTCTCTCGCGAGCGCCGAGGATATTCGCAGCTGGTCGCATGGCGAGGTCAAGAAGGCCGAAACCATCAACTACCGCACGCTCAAGCCCGAAAAGGACGGCTTGTTCTGCGAGAAAATTTTTGGCCCCACTAAAGACTGGGAATGCGCCTGCGGCAAGTACAAGCGCGTTCGCTTCAAGGGTATCGTGTGCGAGCGCTGCGGCGTTGAAGTTACCCGCAGCAAGGTTCGCCGCGAGCGCATGGGCCACATCGAGCTTGCGGCTCCCGTGAGCCACATCTGGTACTTCAAGGGCTCCCCGAGCCGCCTGGGCTACCTGCTTGACATTGCCCCGAAAGAGCTCGAGAAGGTTCTGTACTTCGCCAGCTCCATTGTGACCTGGGTCGATACCGAGGCTCGCGATGAGGATGTCGAAGAGTTGCGCGACGAGCTCGCCGCCGACCTTGAAGAACTCGATGCCGAGCGCGATCGCCTGATCGAGGCCACCCGCCGTCTGTCCACGGAATACGTTCCGGAAGACGACGAGTTCGCCGACGACATCGACGACGACGAGCGCATGGAGCCCGAAGAGGTCGAGGCTGAAATCGCCGACATCTATGACGAATACAACGAACGCAAGGCTCTGCGCACCGAGGCGTTCGACGCGTTTTTGAAGATCGTGCCGAAGCAGCTCGTGCCCGACGAGGCCTTGTATCGCGAGATGCGCATGAACTACAGCGACTACTTCCGTGGCGGAATGGGCGCCGAGGCCGTGCGCGACCTGCTTGACGACATGGACCTGGAGGCTGTTGCCGAAGAGCTCAAAGATACCATCGAGAATGGCAAGGGCCAGAAGCGCGCCAAGGCTATTAAGCGCCTGAAGGTCGTTGACGCTTTCATGAAGAGCGACAACAAGCCTTCCGATATGATTCTTGACGTCATTCCGGTTATTCCGCCCGATTTGCGCCCCATGGTGCAGCTCGACGGTGGCCGCTTCGCAACGAGCGACCTCAACGACCTGTATCGTCGCGTGATTAACCGCAACAACCGTTTGAAGCGCCTGCTCGACCTTGGTGCCCCCGAGATCATCGTGAACAACGAGAAGCGCATGCTTCAGGAAGCTGTCGACTCGCTGTTCGACAACGGCCGTCGTGGCCGTCCCGTCACGGGTCCGGGCAACCGTCCGCTGAAGTCGCTCTCTGACATGCTCAAGGGCAAGCAGGGCCGCTTCCGCCAGAACCTGCTCGGCAAGCGCGTCGACTACTCTGGCCGTTCGGTTATCGTTGTTGGTCCTCAGCTGAAGATTCACCAGTGCGGCCTGCCGCAGCAGATGGCTCTGGAGCTGTTCAAGCCCTTCGTTATGAAGCGCCTGGTCGAGCTCGAGTACGCCGCCAACATCAAGGCTGCCAAGCGCGCTGTCGACCGTGGTGCAAGCTACGTGTGGGATGTCCTCGAAGAGGTCATCGTCGACCACCCCGTGCTGCTGAACCGCGCACCTACCCTGCACCGTCTGGGCATCCAGGCCTTCGAGCCCGTGCTCGTCGAGGGTAAGGCCATCAAGCTGCACCCGTTGGTCTGCACTGCGTTCAACGCCGACTTCGACGGCGACCAGATGGCTGTGCATGTGCCGCTGGGCAACGAAGCCCAGGCTGAGGCTCGCGTGCTCATGCTGTCCGCCAACAACATCAAGTCGCCGGCTCATGGCCGCCCGCTGACCATTCCTACTCAGGACATGATCATCGGTATGTACTTCCTCACCACGGTTCGCGATGGCTTCCCGGGCGAGGGCCGCGTTTTCGCGAGCGTCAAGGACGCGCTCGACGAGTTCGAGGCTGGTACGGGCGTTGACATCCAGGCTCGCATCTCTGTTCGTGCTACGCGTGACATGCAGATTGCGAAATCGTTCAGCGATTTCGAGACCGTGAAGGCCGGCGAGCGCTTCGAAACGAGCATCGGCCGCATTATCTTCAACAACGTGCTGCCTGAGGACCACCAGTTCGTCAACTACGTTGTCAACAAGAAGGAAATCGGCCGCCTCATTGAAGAGTGCTCGAACCGCTACGACGTTTCCGATATGCCTGACATTTTGGACGGCTTGAAGAACGCTGGCTACCACTACGCCACCAAGGCCGGCATCACGGTGTCCGTTTTCGACGCCACCATGCCGCCGAACAAGGCTGAGCTGCTTGCCGCTGCCGACGCCAAGGTCGACGCAATCGATGAAGACTACGAGATGGGCCTCATGAGCCCCGAAGAGCGCCATAAGCAGGTCGTTGACATTTGGAACGACACCACCGAGGAAATCGGCGAGGCCATGGCTGCCAACTTCGACCAGTACAACCCCATCTACATGATGGCCGACTCTGGTGCTCGTGGTAACATCAAGCAGATTCGCCAGCTGGCTGGTATGCGCGGCCTCATGGGCAACACCAAGGGTGGCACCATCGACCGCCCGGTTAAGTCGAACTTCCGCGAGGGCCTTTCGGTTCTGGAGTACTTCATCTCCACGCACGGCACTCGTAAGGGCATGACCGACACCGCTCTGCGTACGGCTGACTCGGGTTACCTGACCCGTCGTCTGGTCGACGTCGCGCAGGACGTTATCGTTCGCGAGATTGACTGCGGCACGCCCGAGGGCGTTCCCTACCCGCTGCATAACGAGAAGGGCGAGATCGACGAGAACCTCATCGGTCGTTGCCTGCTCGAGGACACGGGTGATCTGCTCGCTGGCGATTACATCACCAGCATGGATCAGCTCAAGGCGTTTGAGGCTGCTGGCATTGACACGGTCGTCATTCGCACGGTCATGACCTGCCACGCTGAGCATGGCGTGTGCCAGAAGTGCTACGGTTGGGACTTGGCCACGGGCCGTCCGGTGAACATTGGCACTGCAGTCGGCATTATCGCCGCTCAGTCCATTGGCGAGCCGGGCACGCAGCTCACCATGCGTACGTTCCACGCCGGCGGCGTTGCTGGCGACGACATTACGCACGGTCTGCCTCGTGTTACCGAGCTTTTCGAGGCTCGCAAGCCTAAGGGCCAGGCTGTGCTCGCCGAAATCGCAGGTACCCTGCAGATTACCGGCGACAAGACCACCAAAACGCTCACCGTGCATGACACCGAGGGCAACTTCCGCGAGTATGTCGTTTCGGCGCGTGCGCAGATGCTGCCCGGCATCATCGACGGCTGCGCTGTGAAGGTTGGCCAGCAGCTCACCAAGGGTTCTGTGAACCCGCACGACTTGCTGCGTTTGACCGACCCGAACACCACGCTGCGCTACATCGTTGCCCAGGTCCAGGATGTGTACGTGTCCCAGGGTGTAGACATCAACGACAAGCACATCGAGGTCATCGCGCGTCAGATGCTGCGCAAGGTCGTTGTTATGGAAGCCGGCGATTCCGAGCTTCTGCCCGGTCGTCAGGTGAACCGCCACGAGTTCGAGCGCGTTGCCAACGAACTCATTGCAGAAGGCAAGCAGCCCCCCGTGGGCCAGCCTCTGCTGCTCGGCATCACCAAGGCTTCGCTGGCTACCGACTCGTTCCTGTCGGCCGCGTCGTTCCAGGAGACCACCAAGGTTCTCACCGACGCCGCAATCGAAGGCAAGACCGACGTTCTCGCCGGCCTGAAGGAGAACGTCATCATCGGCAAGCCGATTCCTGCTGGTACGGGTCTTCCTCGTTACCACAAGGTCGGCCTCACCTACAAGGGTGCTCCCGTGCATCCCGAGGGTGAAGAGCAGCTGCCCGATTACGCGCCGCGTGAGCTTCGCGAAATCGAAGACCTGCTGCCCCAGCCTCAGGACTGGTCGCTCGACGAGAACTACATGGGTGGCTACGGCAACTACTTCGGTGGCGGCAGCTTCCGCGGTGGCCGCGCTAACCAGCTCTCCGACGAGGACGCGCGTCTGTACCTCTACGACGACCTGGGCGTTTCACAGCGTTGGGCTAACAAGTTCAGCGAAGCGGGCATCGAGACCGTTGGCGACTTGGTCGGCTACACCGAAGATGAGCTTCTGCGCATCGAAGGCATTGGCGCCAAGGCTATCGAAGAGCTCAAGACCGGCCTTGCTGAGCATAGCCTGAGCTATCTCATCGAGGACGACCTGGCTGCGTCCAACGACGACATGAGCCAGTTGCTCGACATGGTCTTCAGCCCCGACGACACGGTGCTCATCGGCGGCGATTCGCCGGCGACGTTCAACACCGAAGGCGAGGAAATGCTGGGCGAGGCTCTGCCGCCGCGCAGCTATCATCGCGACCTGAGCGAACTTGACGCCCTGCTGGGCGGCCTGGGCGACTTGGGCTTCGGCGAGACGAGCGAGAAGCACGAAGCTGAGTCTGACGAAGACGAAGAGTAACGTGCGAGTCGCATAAACGACATTGAATGCCGCTCCGGGAAACCGGGGCGGCATTTTTGCGTTTGGGGCCAGTGCGCCCGTGGAGTTTCTCATTGTTTGGCGCCTTCTTTGAGCCGCCGGTGGAATGGGCGGTTGCGAACTATGGCAAAGATACGAATCATGAGCACAGCTCACGCCCTTGTGATCGCCGCCGTAGCATGCTTGTGTTAGGGTTGAATGAGGAATATGTAAAACGCCGGTATGGGCGAGGAAGGTACGCGAGATGTCAAGCGCCGAAAAAGCCAAGAAAAAGCAGCGCAACCAGGAGTGCTGCAAAGTCAGCGAGGAAATCAAGCAACGCGCGGTAGACATGGAGAAGGAAATCATCGCTGAGCGCCGTTATTTCCATAAGCATCCCGAGCTATCGCTGAAAGAGACCGAGACGGCAAATGCCCTTTGCTGGCGTCTTGCCTCTATGGGCATCGAATACACCCGCGTACCTGGAAACGGTATTATCGCGACCATCAAAGGAACAGCTCCCGACGCGTATGACGCAGAGGGAAATCCGCGCCGTCGCATCGCGCTGCGAAGCGACATTGACGCCCTGCCCGTAACCGAGCTCACGGGCGCTCCGTATGCGTCGGAAAACGAAGGCGTCATGCATGCGTGTGGCCATGACTGCCATATGTCCATGCTGCTCGGCGCGGCGCGCATTCTTTTGGGCATGACCGATGAAATCCGTGGGGAAGTGCGCCTGCTGTTCCAGCCTGCCGAGGAGTGCTCCGTTGGCTCTCGCATGATGATCAAGGCAGGGGCGCTCGATGGCGTCGATACGATTTTCGGCACGCATATTTGGAGCGAAGTCGATGCGGGAACAATTTCATGCGCGCCTGGTCAGCGCATGGCAAACACCGACTGGTTCCGTATCGATATCAAGGGCGTGAGCGCTCATGGCTCCATGCCCCACAAAGGCGTCGATGCCGTGGTGGTTGCGGCCGAAATCGTGGTGGCGCTTCAGGTTCTTGTGAGCCGCGACATTTCCCCCTTCGAGCCCCTCGTGGTTACCGTGGGCGAAATCCATGGAGGCGAAGCCCGCAACATCATGGCTGGCTCGGCCTACCTTACGGGCACGATTCGTACGTGGAGCGATAAAACGCGCAAAGCCATGCCCGAGCGCCTGGAGCATCTTATCCAGCGTTCGGCGAAAGCGTTCAACGCGAAGGCGAAACTCACGTATCAAGAAGGCAATGCCGGCCTGTCGAACGATTCCGAATGCGCCGAGCGTTGCCGCAAGTCTGTCGTGAAGCTGTTCGGCGAAGAGGCGGTCAGCGATTACGAAGGTACCCTCGCAGGTGAAGACTTCAGCGAATATCTCGATATCGTGCCTGGCGTGTTTGTGTTCCTTGGCTGCCGAAACCCCGATGTTGATGCGGTGTATCCTCAGCACAGCGGGTACTATACGGTCGATGAAAGCGTTCTGAAAAACGGTGCGGCGCTTGCCGCCCAATATGCCATCGATTTTCTGGCAGAATAACGCTGGGCGAACACAAGCGCGAAACCCAACGAATCGCGACGGTATGTATTGAGAGTCAAGGAGACCTCTATGGATGAGCAGCAGATGAACGAAGGCCCTTTATGCGACGCCGATTGCCAGCTCATCGCAAGCGCTGCTCGCTTGCAGAAATATGTCGAAGCCCCCGTTCCTGCAGGGCTTCTTGGCGAGTTGTCGGACGATTTGCTGAAGCTCGCTTTCATTCCGTATGCGTCGAGGTCGAAACTCTCGAGCCTGTATGGGCTGGGTCTCGACTTCATGAGTCTTGTCAGCGCCGACTGGCGTGAGGCTTTTTCTCAGGGCGCATTGCGCATGCACAACGCGAAAACGATCAGCTTCCCAACGCATATCGAAATGGCGAATGGCGAGGCCGTTGAGCTCTCTATCTCTGAGAATGCGCAGGAAGGCGGGCCTGCGTGGTTTCTGTCGTATGTTCCCATTGTCGAGCATATGAAGCTGCGTCGCGATTGCGTTGCCGAGGCGAAGGCCGAATCGGAAAAGCCCCGACTCCCCAAAGAGCCGCTCCCGGCGCTTATGGAGGACGGTTTTGCGGGTATGCAGGAATCCGAAGATTATCTCGTGAACCCTGTGCCTCTCGCCGTTTTGAACGAGCTCGATTCAATGGATGTCGAGTTTTCTTCGTTCGTCTGGGTGTCGCAGCGTCGCAACGAGCAGATTGCCGAATATGAGCAGCGCAATATCGACGTATTGGAATTGCTGAATCGCGATTGGGACTATGCGCTGTCCAACCGCGTGCTTCGGTATTACGAAGGCAAGGTCATTTTCCCCGTGAGCATCGTGCGCGACGACGGAGAAACGCTCGTCGAGGTTTCCATCAAACGCGATCGCGGGGCGGAAAGGCCGGGCGCGCTGCCGTGGCATGTCTGATTCGTGGACAACTTCGCTCGGCAAAAGGTGCGCGCTGGCCACGCGCTTTTCGATTGGGCCTACCTGGGGAATTTCGACGATACGATTGAAAGCCTTGCCGAGATGGCGCTCGCTGAAAAGTGGGGGTTCGAAGCCGACGACGAGCCGAAGTCGAATTCGATTCTCAAAAGCTATCTCACGTATACCTTCTATAGGTTGCAGGCTGAGGGCAAAGTGCTCGAAAACCGCGAAAGGGGAATTGCCGCATTCAATACGGGTCTCGTCGACGCAACGTATGAGGCGATTTATGCGTGCTTCTCCCCGTCGAACATGGAGCAGCCTTGGCGCTTCGAGGCGTTCTGCAAAGCGGGTTCGAGAATGTGGGGAAAGAAGCTCGTGGCTTCGTTTGAGCCTCTGCCACAAAGGGCGTCGTATGTCGAAAAGAAGGATGACCTGCTTTTTGACGGGGGTCGAACGCTTCAGCGCGATGTCGACCACATTCTTCTCGACAACATCGACCGATTGCCGAAGGCATTTCTCGCTGAAGAGCTTCGTGGCGCAGATGATGCGATAGAGGCGCTCGACAAAACGATGCATGCCGAGGACGACACGTCGAGACGCGCCGCGTACGATGAGCTTCGCGAGGCTGTCGAGGACAACGTGAGAATCAAGCGCAGGCTTATCAATAGGCTCGATGACGCTATCGAGCTTGCCCAAAAGCGTGTCGAGTGGAATTTCAAAACGGCCGTTCCGGCATTTTATCCCACAAAGAACACGATGAGCCTGCTTCTTCCGCTCGATCTTACCGAAAACGAGCAGCCCGATGTCGCGCTTGTCGTTGAGCTTATGGAATCGGGGGCCTATATTGGGCAAACGATCCTTACCATGAAGATGGCTTACAACAATGCAAGGCTCATTTGCCGGCCCGACAGCGATTGGCTCAACACGTCGCTGCGCCTTTCCTAAAAACTATGAAGAGCGCCCCGCTTTGGTATGAAGCGGGGCGTTTTGGTTGCGGGGCATACACCCCTTCGTCGTGCGACGACCGTCTTGCATTGATTCGTATAGTTTTTGCCGCTTGCTCACTTTAGGCGGCGAAAGCGCACGCATACCGTTAGAATGGCTTTCGAAACATGGTGGAAACTTTTATGAAGGCACGCCACGGCCTCGTTTTCGCTGAACGAACAATCGATTTAGGAGCCCACATGAACGCCGACCTCACGAGTCGTTATGGAACCATGGTCTTCTCCGATCACGTCATGAAGGAATATTTGCCCTCTGACGTGTACAAGAAGCTTTCTGAAACCGTGAAGGAGGGCAAGCCGCTCGATCTTGACGTGGCAAACGCCGTCGCCCACGGCATGAAGGAATGGGCCCTCAAGCATGGCGCCACGCATTTCGCGCACTGGTTCCAGCCCCTTACGGGCATCACGTCGGAAAAGCACGACGCTTTTCTCGATCCGGTGGGCGATGGCACGGCGATTGTGAAATTCTCGGGCAAAGAGCTCGTTCAGGGCGAGCCCGATGCATCGAGCTTCCCCAATGGCGGTTTGCGCGCAACGTTTGAGGCGCGCGGCTATTCCGCGTGGGACCCCACGAGCCCCGCATTCATTAAAGACGAAGTGCTGTGCGTGCCCACGGCGTTTTGCTCGTATTCGGGCGAGGCGCTCGACAAGAAGACTCCGCTTCTGCGCTCTATGGCCACGCTCGACAAGCAGACGAAACGCGTGCTTGCGCTGTTCGGCAAAAATCCCGCTCACGTCACGGTCAACGTGGGCACCGAGCAGGAATACTTCCTTATTTCTGAAAAAGATTACGAGCGTCGCCAAGACCTCATCGTGTGCGGCCGCACGCTGTTTGGTGCGCCGCCGTGCAAGGGCCAAGAGCTCGACGAACATTACTTCGGTGCCATTCGCCCTACGGTGAATTCGTTTATGAAAGAGCTCGACGACGAGTTGTGGGGCTTCGCGGTTGCCGCGAAAACCAAGCACAACGAAGTCGCGCCATGCCAGCATGAGCTCGCCCCGGTGTTCTGCAACGTGAACCGTGCGGTTGACGAGAATCTGCTCACCATGGAAATGATGAAGCTGCTCGCGAGCCACCATGGCCTCGTGTGCTTGCAGCATGAAAAGCCGTTTGAGGGCATTAACGGCTCGGGCAAGCACAACAACTGGAGCTTCGGCACCGAGGACGAGAACCTGCTTGACCCGGGCGACACGCCTGAGGCGAACTTGCAGTTCATCGTATTCCTTACCTGCGTTATTGAGGCGGTCGATAATTATCAAGACTTGCTGCGCATGAGCGTTGCAAGCTGCGGAAACGACCATCGCTTGGGCGCGCATGAGGCTCCGCCGGCCATTATCTCGATCTTTTTGGGCGATGAGCTTTCGAGTATCATCGATGCGCTTACCTCGGGTGAAACTGCCGCGCACACGTTGCGCGAGCAGCTCGACTTCGGCGTTGACGTGCTGCCGAACCTCGAGCGTGATACGACCGACCGCAATCGTACGAGCCCCTTCGCCTTTACGGGCAATAAATTCGAATTCCGCATGCCGGGCTCGAGCGTGAACGTGTCCGATGCGAATACCGTGCTCGACACCGCTGTGGCGAAAACGCTCAAGGAATTCGCCGATGCCATGGAGGCGCGCGGCGACATGGAATTCGAGCATGCCGCGCTCAATTGGGTTCGCAAGAGCCTGCAGGCGCACAAGCGCATCCTGTTCTCGGGCGACGGCTATTCTGAGGAATGGCATGTCGAAGCCGAGCGCCGTGGCCTGTGCAACTTCGCCACGACCGCCGATGCGTTGCCATGCTTCGTTGCCGAGAAGAACCTCGAGCTGTTCTCTGAGATGGGCGTGCTTTCGCCTGTCGAGGCACGCAGCCGTTACGAGGTGAAGCTTGAGAAGTATAACAAGCTCATGAATATTGAAGCGAACACCATGGAAGTCATGGCGCGTCGCACGTATTTGCCCGTGATCAGCGCGTATGCCACGAAGATCGCCAAGGGCATTACCACGGTGACCGCCGCGATGCCCGATGCGCCCATGTCGCATGAGCACCGCGAGCTCAAGACGCTCACCGAAGGCGTGAACGCGATTTACGACGGCCTCGATGCTTTGCGCGATGCCCATGTTGCGGCCGAAGCGATTGCCGATTCCCAAGAGCGGGCCAACGCGTATGCCCACAAGGTGCGCCCCGCGATGGATGCCCTGCGTGCTGCGGTTGACGCCATGGAGCCTATTGTCGCAAGCGACTATTGGCCCGTTCCGACGTACGACGACATGCTTTTCTACTGCTAGTCTGGCCTTGCGGCTAGATTCATGGGCTCGTGCTCGCTGACGTTTATTCGGCAGACCTGTTAAATGCTCTGCGCGTTTAACGGGTCTACGGGTGACGCATTGGCGCCAATGATAGAATGACACGAAGCGAAAGGGGCCGCATGCCCCTTTCTTGTTGTGGCGATATTCGCGAGGTGACATATATGGGAATTCGTGCGGCGGCTGCCGTGGCTTTGGGCCGAGCGGCCCGATGGGGCGGCGAAACGTTCATGCATCGCTCGGCCGGTAATATTCCAGGCGCCATGGCGCTCAAGGTCGATCCTACGGTTTTGGTCGACCTGGCGAAAAAGGTGAATCCCGTAGCCGTGATTTCGGGCACGAACGGCAAAACCACCACCACGAACCTCGTTGCCGATTGCTTGCAAACTGCGGGCGTGCCGCTGTATTGCAATCGCGAGGGAAACAACCTGCAGTCGGGCATCGTGACGTCGCTCATGCTCGCGCCTGACACGTCGAAGGTTGTCGACGCCGCGAGTGCCGCGCAGGCGCCCGTGGGCTGCTTCGAATGCGACGAGATGTATACCAAGTATGTGCTGCCTCGCCTTCGCCCGCATTATTTCATGCTGCTGAACCTGTTCCGCGACCAGCTCGACCGTTTTGGCGAAATCGACCGCATTCAGGCCACCATCGCCGAAGCGCTCGCGAAAACGCCTGAAACCACGTTCGTGTTCAACGGCGACGATCCGCTGTGCGCGGCCATTGCCGACCGCATTCCCAACAAATCGCTTGCGTTCGGTATCGCGAGCGACATGGGCCTTTCCGCCGACCGCATTTCCGACAGCCGCTTCTGCCAAAAGTGCGGCGGCGCCCTGGAATATGATTACGTGCACTACGGCCAGCTCGGCGCCTATCGTTGTCCCGATTGCGGGTGGGCGCGTCCCGAACTCGCTTTTGCGGCGACGAATGTGCGTCTGGAGGAAGACGGCTTCGTGTTCGATATCGATGGCCGCAGCGTGCATACGGGGCACACGGGCGCCTACATGGTGTACAACGTACTTGCCGCCTATACCATCTCGAAGCTGTCGGGCATCGTGTCTTTCGAAAACTATCAGGCTGCCGTGCGCGAGTACCACCCGACGAACGGTCGCCTTCAAACGTTTGATTTGGGAGAGCGCAAGGTCATGACGAACCTCGCGAAGAATCCCACGGGCTTCAACCAAAACATTCGCATCGTGCTCAACGAGCGCGGTCGCGTGCTCGCGCTATTCGTGAATGACAACGACGCCGATGGTCACGACGTGTCGTGGTTTTGGGATATCGACTTCGAACGCTGGTCGCAGATCGAGGGTCTACGCGCCTTTGTGGGCGGCACGCGCGCGAACGACATGCAGGTACGTCTGAAGTATGCGGGCATTCAGGCCGAGATCGTCGAGAACGTGGCCGATGTGCTGGCTGCGACGGGCGTCGACGATGGCAAGGTGTACATCATTGCGAACTACACCGCGCTGCCGGCCGTTCGCCGTGAACTCGAAGGTCTTGAAGCCGCCGCGAAGGGGGAGGAGTAAGCCATGGTCGATTCTTTGAAATGGGCCCACATGCCCTCGGTGCGCGATGATGTGAAGCCGCTTACCATCGTGCATTTGTTCCCCGAACTTTTGAACCTCTACGGCGATGGTGGCAACGTGATTGCCCTTACGCGTCGTTTGCAGTGGCGCGGTTTGCCCGTCGAGGTGCGTGAGGTGGGCATGGGCGACGCCATGGATTTCTCGCAAGCCGATATCGTGTTCATCGGCGGTGGCGCCGATCGTGAGCAAATGATCGTGAAAGACGCCATGGTCGCGCGAAAAAGCGAGCTTTCCGCCTATGTGGCCGATGGCGGCGTGCTGCTCGCGGTATGCGGCGGCTACCAATTCTTGGGTCATAGCTACGCCATGGACGATGTGGTGGTCGAAGGCCTTGGGGTCATCGATATGGAAACCGTGCGCGGCGAGGGCCGTCTTATCGGCAATGCCGTTATTCAAAGCGATATTTGCGATGCGCCGATTGTCGGGTTCGAAAACCACGGCGGACGCACGACGCTCGGCCCCGACGCAAAGCCGCTTGGCCGCGTGCTCGGCAAAACATTCGGCAACAATGGCGAAGACGGCTTTGAGGGCGTGCATCAGGGCAACCTTATTGGCACCTACCTGCATGGCCCCCTGTTGCCGAAAAACCCGCAGGTCGCCGACTACCTTATCGCGCGGGCCTTTGACCGTCGCGGCGATGCTCTCGAACTGGTTCCGCTCGACGATGCCGTTGAGCTTGAGGCAAATCGTGTGATGGCGAAACGTTTGAATGTGCGATAATTTGAGCAGTTATCGCTTGATTTCTGGCGATGAGTGGATTATGCGGCACGTGAACAGCTTGTTCACGACCGACAGCACCTCAATAGTGCGTGGATTGTGAGAAGGTACTGTATGGCGCGACAAAATGCGGTGGTGCCTCAGGAAGGGACCCCAAAAAACGATGCTATCGAGGTGCAGGGGCCGGCCGACGTCACGGCGCCCCCTCGTGCGTTCCAAGACCCTCAGGGCATTCAACGCCGTCTTTTCCAGGCTATGTCGTTCACGGCTGAAGGCCATTATCTATTTATGTGCGATATCGAAAGCAATTGGTCGCGGTGGTCGCATAACGCGGTGGTCGATTTCGGTTTGCCGGGTGACATGATGTACGATGCCGGCTCTATTTGGATTGAACGCATTCATCCTTCCGATCGTGGGGCCTGGTCCAACGATATCGACCAGGTTTTTTCTGGCGAGAAGAAGGCCCACCGTCTCACGTATCGCGCGAAAAACGCGTCGGGGCGCTATGTGACGGTCGATTGCCAAGGCGTCGTGATGGAAGGCGGTTCCGACGAGCCGCGCATATTTGCGGGAACCATCGTGAATCGCAGCATAGCGGCGGGAAGCGACCCAATAACGGGCATCGACGATGTTCGCGAACTCAATGCTGAGTTGACCCATAGGCGCGAAAACAACCAGGGTGCCGATTTCATCGTGCTGCAAATCGGAGACATGTCAGAATTTATTGTGTCATACGGCATCGAGGTGTCAAACGGTGTAATCACTCGGGCCATCGAGCGTATAGGCGCCGATGTGCGATTTGCGGAAGGCGCCCATCTATATCGCTCATACGGTTTGCAATACGTGCTTGTACTCGATCGCGACGATGGCCGCAATTTGCAAGGCTGGGCGAATGACGTTCTTCGTCTTGTGACCGAACCCGTGCGTGTGGGCAGTATGGACGTTCTGCTTCCCGCCACGGTGGCAATTGCGCGATATCCGCGTATTGCGGTACGTCCCACGATGGTGATTGACGATTTGTATCGTCGTGTCGCTGAGGTCGTGAATCATTCCAGGCAATCTTCCGGGCAGAGTCACCCTCTTTCATGTGCCGCAACGCGCAACGCGACGGCGGCCCATAGTACCGATCCAATCACGGGTTTGTCTCGTATCAACGACTTCTTGCGCCACGCAAACGACTATGCGATAAAGCATCCCGATGATCGGCGCTGTATGGTATCCATTGATTTGGGCCATATGCGCATTTTCAACGATTGGTATGGAAAGCGGGAGGGCGACGCGCTGCTCGGTGAGGTTGGCGACGTTTTGCGCGATATGGAGGCGCACGGCGTGGGCTTCGCGGGCCATTGGGGCCAAGACAATTTTATGGTATGCATGCCATTCGACAAAAAGCAAATCGATGGCCTGTACTACCGCATTTTCGCTATCGTTTCCGCTCATGATGATGCCATCGGTTTCTTGCCAGCGTTTGGCGTTTTTCCGCTTGAACGCGGTGCCGATATTTCGCTTGCCGATTGCGACAAGGCGAAATTCGCCCTGGGCAAGGCGAAGCATGAGCTCAAAGATCGTATTCAATATTTCGATGCGGGCGAATACCAGCAAAACGAGATGGAGCACTCGTTGCTCTCCGATTTCCAGCGCGCTTTGAATAGCGGAAACGTCACGTTCTTCCTGCAGCCCCAGTGCGACATTTCGACGGGTCGTATTGTGGGCGCTGAAGCGCTTGCGCGGTGGCGAACCGCTGACGGGGCTTACGTATCGCCTGCGGTATTTGTGCCGGTGCTTGAGCGTAACGGCTTTGTGAGCTCGCTCGACCGTTGTATTTGGAAGCAGGTCTTTAAATGGATAGGTGATCGCCTTGATGCGGGTGATCCCGTGATTCCCATTTCCATTAACGTTTCTCATGTCGACATCATGTCTATGGATGTCGCGGCGGTTCTCGATCGGTTCGCGCGGCGCTATCGCGTGCCTGCGCGCTATGTGAAAGTCGAAATAACCGAAAGCGCATTCGTGAGCGACTGCGAGTCCGTGAACAGGCTCGCACGACAAGTACAGTCGATGGGCTACGCTGTATATATGGACGATTTCGGCAGCGGTCAATCCTCGCTTTCTATGCTGCGCGACATGAATATCGACTGCGTGAAGCTCGATGGTTGTTTCATGTCGGTCGAGCCGAGCGAGCGCGGCAGCGAAATCGTACAATCGGCCATCAATCTGGTGAAGAAGATTAAGCTGCCCGTGGTTGTTGAGGGCGTTGAAACGAAAGGTCAGGTCGACTTCCTTAAAAATCTCGGCTGTCGTTTTGTGCAGGGCTTTTATTACCACAAGCCCATGCCTCCAGCCGATTGCGAGGAACTCATCGCGAGCCAGATCCAATCGGCTTCGCCGCAGGCCATCGAATAACGGCTCATGCTACAGAATCCGAAACTTCAAGCGCCCGAATTCGTTCGGGCGCTTATTCATAGATTCGAGTTTTCTTCGTAACATTCCTTTAACAGCCGCATAAACACCCACGATGCTATTATTCCTGATAACTGCGGTCCGCTTTTCGCCGCAAGCGGACTTTGCTCAAAACGGCCGTCAGGGGGCTTTCATGATTGATACAAAGCAATATGTCATCAAGCAAATCGAAGAGCGCAACATTCGCTTTTTGCGATTGTGGTTCACCGATATTTTCGGCAATCTGAAAAATGTCGCCATTACGCCTTCCGATATCGAAATCGCGTTTGAAGAGGGTATTGGCTTTGACGGCTCGTCTATCGACGGGCTTGCGAGCTTGCAAGATTCCGATATGCTCGTGCACCCTGATCCGTCGACTTTCCAAGTGCTGCCATGGCGCCCGAGCGACGATGGCGTGGCGCGCATGTTCTGCGATTTGCGCACGCCCGACGGGGCGCCGGCTGCCGGCGACTCGCGCCATGTGCTCATGAATATGCTGAAGCGTGCAGGCGCGATGGGCTATTCGGTCAATATCGGCACGGCGGTCGAGTATTTCTGCTTCAAGAGCGATTCCGCGCCTGAGCCTATCGACAAGGGCGGCTATTTCGACTTGGCGCCGCTCGACAATGCGTCCGACCTTCGCCGTGAAACGGTGCTCACGCTCGAGAAGATGGGCATTCCCGTTGAGTACTCGCATCATGAAGCGGCTCCGGCACAGCAGGAAATCGACTTGCGTTTCTGCGACGCGCTTTCCGCCGCCGATGCCGTGGTAACCGCGCGCCTTGTCATTAAGGAAACGGCCCATGCGCAGGGCGTGCATGCTTCGTTCATGCCGAAGCCTATCGAGGGTCAACCGGGAAGCGCGATGCATGTGCATCAGTCGCTGTTCGACGAGCGCGGCAACGCATTTGCTGATACGAACGACCCCGATGGCATGGGGCTTTCATCGGTCGCCAAGAGCTATATCGCCGGCCTTTTGAAGTACGCGCCAGAATACATGCTGATCACCAACCAATATGTGAATTCCTACAAGCGCTTGGTGCCAGGCTTCGACGCTCCCGTGCTCGTGTCGTGGGGAAGCCGAAACCGTTCGGCCATGGTGCGCGTGCCTCGCTACAAGCCGAGCAAGCCCTCATCGACGCGCATTGCGGTGCGCAGCGTCGATTCGGCGGCGAATCCGTATTTAGCGTACGCTGCCATGCTTGGAGCGGGCCTCAAGGGCATCGAGGAAGGCCTCGATCTGTGTGCGCCGGTTGAAGAAAACCTGTTCAAGCTTTCTCAGGCTGAAATCGCCGAACGCGGCTTGAAATACTTGCCGCGCGACCTCTCCCAGGCGATTGACGAGTTCGAGAAATCGGAACTCATGCACGAGATTCTTGGCGATGTGATTTGCGAGAACCTCATTTCGGCCAAACGCGCCGAATGGGAGGAATATCGCGCGCACGTGAGCTCGTGGGAAATCGATCGTTATCTGGCAAGGCTGTAGGGAGGCGCGCTATGCATTCCAAGACGATTCTTGTTTCGTGCGGCCGCACTATCACGCTCGAACGTGCGTCCGCGTTATTCTCTTCTATGGATGCCGACGTGCGTTCGCTGAAAGTGCCGCCTGCGCAGGCGCTTTCTTCCGGTCACGGTTTGGGCGTTGACTTGCTCGTGATTGACGATACCAATGGCGGGTGTGACATTTCGGCCATCGAAGCCGAGCTTGCCAGCGGCGGCGATTCCGCGCTGTTTTTGATGCTCGACGAATCGCGCATGAAGTCGGTGCGCCTGCCCGTGCGCGTGACGAGCGATTTTGCATGCAGCGGCGCGAGTGACGACGAGATCAAGCTTCGCTGCCGTCGCCTATTGTGGCCAGGCGAAATGACGAGCGATGCCGACTTCATCCATATGGGCGCGCTCACGGTGAACTTGGCGACATATCAGGTGAAGGTCAATGGCGAGCCTATCGATTTGACGTTCATGGAATATGCCCTGCTGTCGTTTTTGGTCACGCATCCGGGACGAATTTACTCGCGCGAGGTGCTGCTCTCCCAGGTGTGGGGCTTCGACTATTACGGCGGCAGCCGCACGGTCGATGTGCATGTGCGCCGCCTGCGCGCTAAGCTCGGCCCCGAGGTTGCCCAGCATATCGAAACCGTGCGTGGCGCTGGCTATTTGTGGCAGAGCTAAACGCGCAAGGCCCATTTGCATGCAATGAAGAGAAGACCAACCTGAGGGTTGGTCTTCTCTTGTATGGGAGGGGTTAAAAGAGGGGTATCGCAGAAAGCGAAGTTTCTGGGTTTAGCCCAGAAACTCGTTGATGACGTTGCCCGCGTACACGCCGGAGCCAGGGGCAAGGCCGACGGAAGAGCCCGGGTTGTCGTAATAAGGCACGCAGTACGTGCTGCCCTGGTCGACACATGCGCGGCATTTCTATTCCAGGCTTGAGGTCCACTCGAAACAAGAGCTGCTCGATTTGGTGGGGGCGAAGCAGACCGTGCAATAGCGAAAGTGCAGGAAAACGGCGCGAAAACAAGAGGAAAAGCAGGGGGTCTAGGCAAGAATCGGGCAAGGTTTCAGTGCTAACTTCTTTCCACGCGAAGGCTCGCACAGGAAGGCAAGCCTTCATTAATGATATTACATATGATATCATTCGGAGGAAGCATGGCTACGATAGAAGAATTGCTCGAGGAACTGCGCCGCAACCCTCGCCACGTGCGATTTCGTGATGCCGATAAGGTGTGCAGGGCATATTTTGGTGAGCCGCGAACGCACGGTTCGCATCATGTGTTCAAAACGCCCTGGCAAGGCAATCCGCGCATCAATATCCAAAATCGTAAAGGGTTCGTCGCGCCATATCAGGTTTCGCAACTGCTTCGAGCAATCGACCTTATGGAGGTGTTGAGCGATGAAGGCAACCGCTGACATGTATACGTATCGCGTTTTTTGGTCGGGCGAAGACGGCGCATTCGTGGCGTCCGTTTCGGAATTCCCGAGCTTGTCGAATGTTGCCGATTCTCAGAAAGAGGCGCTCAACGGCTTGAGCGAGCTTGTCGCCGATGTCCTTGCCGATATGCGTGAAAGCGGAGAACAGCCGCCTGTTCCTTTGGGATGCCGCACCTATTCGGGAAAATACGCTCTGCGCATGACCCCCGAGCAGCATCGGCGTGTGGTAATGGAGGCGGCGGAGCAGGGCGTTTCGGTGAACCAGCTGCTCATCTCGCGCGTGTAAGCCTGGCTTGCGGCAGGGCGGTCCCATGCTTGCGCTTTCCGCGGCCGAATTCGGGAGACGCGCGCGTTTATTTCGTCCTCATTACTTGAGTATTTCCTGTTCGTAACGCCAGTTTCGCCTTTGTTACGGCTTGGTTTTTCAGCCGTTAACTCATCTTTGTGCGCCCCTTGCGCGCGTCGAAGCTCCCCATAATGAAGTGCGTCATATCCATGGGCGCACAAAACGCCGGGTGTGGAGAGGCCATTTTCGAATATTCGGTTTCGCGAGCCTTATTTCGGAAACGCATGGGGAACGGCCACTCCACAAACGACAATCAATGCGCCCGCCGGAAGAAGGGAGCAATCATGTTTGATCCAGGCAGCACCGGATTCATGATTCTGGGCGCAATGTTGGTGTTCTTGATGACGCCGGCACTTGCATTTTTCTATGGCGGCCTTTCTCGCCGCAAAAATGTGTTGAACACCATGTTCATGTCAATCGCCGTAATTGGTTTCGTTGGCGTGTTGTGGATTGTGGCCGGCTGGTCGTTCGCCTACGGCGGCGACGGCAGCTGTCCGTTCTTCGGCGGCTTCGACCAGATTTTCTGCGTGGGGCTGCTCGATAACATGTTGGGTGGCAGCGATCTGGCGCTTTCCCACGACACGTACCCCGTGCTCGTTGACGTCGCTTTCCAGGCTGCGTTCGCCATTATCACCATCGCCATTATCACGGGTTCCTTGGCTGGCCGCATGAAGTTTGGTGCGGTGCTCGCGTTCATCTCTATTTGGCTGTTGCTCGTGTATGCCCCCTTGGCCCACATGGTGTGGGGTGGCGACGGCTCGCTCATCGGCGACACCATTGGTGCGCTCGACTTCGCTGGCGGCGACGTTGTGCATATCTCTTCTGGTCTTACGGGTCTCATCCTGTGCGTGCTGCTCGGCAAGCGTCGCGGCTACGGCATGATGAGCTATCGCCCGCACAACATTCCCTTTGTTGCTTTGGGTGCTTCGCTTCTGTGGTTCGGCTGGTTCGGTTTCAACGGCGCTTCTGCATTCGCTGCCGATGGCGTTGCTGCGCTCGCGTTCCTCAACACTATGGTTGCACCTGCTGCCGCTATGATTTCCTGGATGCTCGTTGAGCGTCTGCGCTCTGGCAAGGCGACGCTCGTTGGCGCATGCACGGGCATCGTTGCCGGCTTGGTCGTCATCACCCCGGCTGCTGGCTTCGTTGATGTGTGGGCCGCTGTTGTCATGGGCCTCATCGTTTCCCCCATTTGCTATTCGGCCATGGCGTTCCTCAAGCCGAAGCTTGGCTACGACGATGCTCTTGACGCATTCGGCTGCCACGGCATCGGCGGCATGGTGGGCGGCGTGCTCACCGGCATCTTCTGTGTGCCCGACCTCTCCTGGACCGACTTCGGCGGCCTGCTGTACACCGGTGATCCCACGCTGCTCATCGCTCAGATCGAGGGCATCCTTATCACCATCGTGTTCGTTGCTGTAATGTCGGTCATCATCGGCCTTGTGGTGAAGGTTCTGTTTAAGGGCAGCCTGCGCGTGTCCGTCGAGGAAGAAGCTGAAGGCCTTGATGCTCGCGAGCACGGCGAGAGCGCATACCCCGCGTTCAATGGCCTGGACTAACTGGTAGCTCGGAATTTCGAAAGGAGCCATTGATGAAAAAGATTGAAGCCATCGTTCGTCCGGCGAAGCTTGAAGCGCTCAAGGATGCGTTTCTCGAGGCTGGCATCAAAGGCATGACTATTTCCCAGGTGCAGGGTTGCGGAAATCAGCATGGCTGGAAAGAGTACTACCGCGGCAGCGAGGTTATCGTGAACATGCTGCCGAAGATTATGCTCACCGTGGTCGTCGAGGATGATAAGGTCAATTCCACCGTCGAGCTTATTTGCAATACCGCCCGTACCGGCGAGGTAGGCGACGGCAAGATTTTCGTCTCGCCCGTCGAGCAGGTGGTTCGCATTCGTACTGGCGAAAGCGGAGAAGGGGCGGTATAGGGTTGCTCCTGAACCGCACTCGCCAGATTGCCGTCTGCCGACTCTTGACGTGCACGAACAAGCCCCATTCTTCTGAGAGAATGGGGCTTTCTTTATGTCCACGTGCTCATATGTGTAAGAAGTGAACCAAGTATGCACGTGGCATGGGTTCAATATGGAGGGCGTTTCACACCCCCTTGCGCGCTAGCCCCGCCCGTGCGTGTGGTAATATGGCACGGTTGTATGCACGAATGGAAAGGTCGTCCCGTGTTTGGTATCGGTGGAACTGAGCTCTTCCTCATTCTCCTGTTCGGCTTTTTGATTTTCGGTCCCGACAAATTGCCCGCCATCGCGAAAACCGTTGGCAAGGCGATTTCGAAGTTCCGCAGCGCCCAGGATGAAATGAACAAGGTCGTAAAGACTGAAATCTACGACCCCTTGACCGATGACTCCGTCAAAAACCCGATGGAGCAGATCGACAAAGAGAACAAGCAGAAAATCGAGAAGAAGGAATCGTTCGCTTCTCGTAAGGCGAAATACGACAAAGAGCGCGCCGACAAGGTGAAGCGCGAGGCTGCGATGAAAGCCGCCAAGGAAGTGCGCGCTGAAGCCGCTGCCGAAGCCGAAGCCGCCAAGAAGAAAGCCGAAGCCGCCGCTGCCGCCGCAGTGCAGGCGAAGCCCGGCGAGGCTGGCGCGGGCATTGCGGCCGCGACTGCTGCGAACGCTGCCTTGAGCGCCGAGGCCGCCAAGGCCCTGAGCGGCGATGCCGCCAAGGCGAAGGCGAAAGCTGAAGAGCTGGCTGCCGCAACCAAGCCCGCAACGGTGCATGAGAAAGTCATGGCCGCGCGCATGGAAGCAACCGAAAAAGCCCAAGCCGAAGTCAACGCCGAGCGTGCCGCCGAGGCCGAACTCGCGAGCGAGATTCTCGGCACGGCCAAGCCTGCTAAAAAGAAGAAGCGTCCCGCAGCGGCCGACGCTGCCAACGAGTCCGCCGCGACCCAAAAGGAGGAGTAGCCCATGCCTATCGGTCCGGCGAGAATGCCGCTTTTTGATCACCTGGGTGAGCTGCGCATGCGTTTGGTGCGCATCGTGGTTTCCCTGTTTATTGCCATGTGCGTGTTCTATATGGCAACGCCTACCATCATTCAATTTATGTGCCTGCCCGTAGCTGATTACCTGCCAAAGGGCGACGATGGCTTGGTGGTTTTGAACGTGCTCGACGTGTTCGGCTCGTTCACGATTCGTTTCAAGGTTGCGCTATGGGCGTCGGTTGTCGCATGCATGCCTATTATTCTGTGGCAGATTCTCGCGTTCTTCCTGCCGGCCTTGAAGCCTAACGAGCGCAAGTGGTTCATTCCCACGTTCGCCGTGGGCGTGTTCTTGTTCATCTTCGGCACGGTGTTCTGCTATCTGTTCATTTTGCATCCGGCTGTGCAGTGGCTCACCGATCAGGCTGGCGGCTTCGCGCAAATCCTGCCCGACGCCAAATCGTGGGTCGATGTCATCATCAACTTCGAGCTGTGTTTCGGCGTCGCATTCGAACTGCCGCTCGTCGTGTTCTACTTGGTTATTTTCGACATCGTTCCCTATAAGAAGCTTCGCAGCTCGTGGCGTACGGTTTACATCGTGCTTATGGTCATTTCCGCTATGGCAACGCCCGACGCTTCGCCTGTTACCATGCTGCTCATGTTTGGCGCCATGATCATTCTGTATGAAGCCAGCTTGCTGGTCGCACGAATCGTTCTGGGCAACCGTTTAAAGAAGCGCCAGGAGGAAGAGGCCCGCGAGGCGGCCGAAGATGCCGAGATTGCTGCCGAATGGGACGAAACCAAGAAGAAGGCCAAGAAGAAGTTCAAAGAACACATGGACCTGGACGACTAACCGAAAGCGCCATCTGCGAAGGTGGCGCTTTCGGTATTCTTACTTGATAGGAAAAGTCAGCGAAAAGCTGTCCGGTGCGGCAGGTTGGCCCGAAGGCAAGCCGCCGCGTAGCAGCGCTACGCAAGGTGAAGTCTGAGGGCCAAGATGCCGTGCTGGACAGCTTTGTAGCGTCAATCCGTTCCGCCGTTCGGCAGAACGGCGGAAAGGGTAATCATGCACGAGCTTGGAATGGTGACGGGCGTTGTTGAGAGCGTGCGCCAGGCGGCCGAAGCGAACCATGCCGACAAGGTATTGAAAGTGTCGCTTTCCGTAGGCGAGATGACCGAGGCTATCGAGGACGCTCTCACCTTTGCGTACGAGGCCATTACCGACAACGATCCGCTGTTCTCAGGCTCGAAGCTCGACATCACCATGGTGCCGCCGAAGAGCCGCTGCGTGGAGTGTGGCCATGAATTTACCCACGATCGCTTCCATGTGATGTGTCCTGAATGCGGTGGTTTTGCCGACCTTATCGAAGGCAAGGAACTGCGAATCGATTCGATCGAAGTCGATATTCCCGACGAAAACGAAGAGTAAAAAATCGCCCCGAGTTTTTCTCGGGGCGATTTTGTATGGGGCGCATGAATGGCGACCATGATAGAAGTAGAAGAAATTACCAGCTCAAAAGCTCATATCCAGTTTCGGTAATCAAAACCTGAACTTCCCATTGGGCCGTGTCGCTGCCGTCGGCAGTGCGCACGGTCCAGCCGTTCGGGTCGCTCGAATCAATGTCGGGCGCGCCCGCGTTCACCATGGGCTCGATGGTGAACGTCATGCCCGGTACGAGCACCATGCCTTCGCCTGGCTCGCTCACGAAGCTCACGAACGGGTCTTCGTGGAATTCAAAGCCGCAGCCGTGTCCGCCGTATTCGCGCACGACCGAATAGCCCTGCGATTTGGCGTATTCGTGTACGGCGGCGCCCACGTCGCCCAACAGCCCCCAGGGCTTAATGGCGGCAAGGCCCGCTTCCACGGCCTTCTTGGTTTCTTCAACCAGACGGCGGCGTTCGGGCGAGACTTCGCCAATGCAGAACATGCGCGACGAATCGCTGTAATAGCCGTCAAGAATGGTGGAGCAGTCAATATTGACGATATCGCCCTCTTTCAGCACGTCCTCTTTGCAGGGAATGCCGTGGCAAATGACGTCGTTGATGGACGTGCACACGCTTTTCGGGAAGCCGCCGTATCCCAGGTCGGCCGGCGTGCCGCCATGTTCGATGGTGTAATCGTAAATCCACTGGTCGATTTCTTCGGTGGACACGCCCGGCGCAATGCGCTCGGCTACCATGTCGAGCACGCCCACGTTGATGGCTGCGCTTGCTTTGATGGCCTCGATGTCAGCGGGGCCTTTCAGAATGTCGCGCGTGGGAACCTCGTAGCCCTTGTCATAGAGCTCTTGCAGGTGTTCATCGGTTTGCCAATGGCACTTCTTGTACTTCTTGCCGCTGCCGCACCAGCATTCGTCGTTGCGTCCCGGCTGGCCTTCGCCGTCGTACATTGCGATCCTCGTTTCGTTCGGGCGGCCGCGATCGGCCGCAAAAATAGTTTCAGATATTGTAGCGCTCATTTCAGGCGTGGTCATTGCAAAAAGAAAGCCAAGGGAAACATCCGACGAATCATTCATCTCGCCTTCAATACCGCTTCCGCGCGATACATGCCATTGGTGTGCTGCGGTGCCGCCGCGCGTCGCATCGCGCGCGAAATGCACTACACTGAGCGCAGCGTTAGAAGAGGAGGAATCCCATGCAAATAGATATGAAACAACCCATTCTCGACAAGAACGATCGCCTTGCGCAGGAGAATCGTGCACTGTTCGCCGAAAAGCGCGTGTTCGTGCTCGATTTGCTCGCAAGCCCCGGCTCAGGCAAAACGTCTACCATTCTGGCCACCATTGAAGCGCTGCGCGACGAGTTCAACATCGCCGTTATCGAAGGCGATATCGCGAGCGACGTCGATGCGAAGCGCATTGGCGCTCAGGGCATTGCTGCGGTGCAAATCAACACGGGTGGCGCGTGCCATCTTGAAAGCGACATGATTCGCCGCGCGGTCGATGCGCTCGACTTGGACAACCTCGACCTCATCATTGTCGAAAATGTGGGCAATCTCGTGTGTCCCACCGATTTCGACTTGGGCGAAGGCGCCAAGGTCATGATTTTGTCCGTGCCAGAAGGCGACGACAAGCCGCTGAAGTATCCTGGCGTTTTCCAGGCGAGCGAGGCCATCATCCTGAACAAGGTCGACACCATGAGCGTGTTCAATTTCGACGAGAAAGCTTTCCGCGACGAAGTTGCCCAACTCAATCCGAAGGCACCTATTTTCCCCATCGCGGCGACGAAGGGTGAGGGCGTTGACGCTTGGGCCAATTGGCTGCGCGATCGCATCCATGCGCTCCAGCAGGCCTAAGCCTGTTATGCTGGAATCATCTGGGGCGAAGGTTGGCTAGAGCGGTTCCTTTCGAATCGATCGGAGCGGCCCTTGTGGCATTTGAGAGACCGCCATTGTTTTCTCGATTTCAAGCGGCTGCGCAAAGGTGCGCGGTCGCTTTTCTTTATTTTATTGTCATGCGTTGTCCGAAATGCCTTAGAAACAGCCTTGAGCTAGACTTTCAAAAACGTGAAAGGAAGTGCGTGCTATGAACCCTGAACAGCAATATACGGCCTGTGTTGCGGGCCTGAAAGAATTCGTAGAGGGCATTGGAGGCCACGGCGTTGTTTTGGGACTTTCGGGCGGAATCGATTCGAGCCTGGTTGCATGCATGTGCGTGGATGCCTTCGGCGCCGAAAACGTGCACGGCTATATGCTGCCCGGTCCTTATTCCACCGAACATTCCTTGGTCGACGCCCAGGAGCTTGCCCGCAACCTCGGTATTCGTGCCGAGCGCGTAAGCATCGCGGAGGCATATCGGGTGTTCGAGAGTCAGTTGTCGAACCTGTGCCCGAGTTTCGATCGCTCAACGGCGGGCGAGAACACCCAGGCCCGATGCCGCATGATTGTGCTCATGGCGCTTGCGAACTTCTACGGGTGGACCATGGTGAACACTGGCAACAAGAGCGAGGCCATGATGGGCTATTCCACGCTTTATGGCGATACGGCTGGCGCTTATGCCCCTATTGGCGGCTTGTATAAAACCGACGTGTATGCAGTTTCACGTTGGGTGAATGCTCACGCTGAAGCGGCGGGACGGGTGGCCCCCATTCCCGAACATGTGCTCGTGAAGCCGCCGAGTGCCGAGCTCGCTCCCGGCCAGCAAGATGAGACCTCGCTCGGCACCACCTATGCCGAGCTCGACAAGCTGCTCATCGATTACAAAGAACGCGGCAAAAGCGTCGAGCAACTCATTGCTGCCGGCTATGACGCGGCAGAGGTCGAACGCATTACCAAACGTGTGGAGGCGTATGCGTTCAAGCGCGCCCTCGAGCCGCAATTCCCCGTTATTCCATACGCGGAATAGTGTTGCCTGCGGGCATATTGCGCCCGCCCTCAAAATCGCGCCGTCTGCGGCGATGTCACTGCCGTTCCTGTGAAAGCGCTTTGAAGCTGTGCGGCATCGGCTAAACTTGATTGGTCATACGCGAAGCGGCCATCGCGCCGACTGCGGCGATGACGTTTGCAAACCGTATCTTCACAAGGAGGAACGACATGCCCGAAATCACCCGTGATCAGGTGAAGGTTCCCGCCGACGTGAGCGCCGACGCTCGCGAGACGTACATTGACAATTATATGGCCGCCACGCGCGGTACCGGCCGTTTGATGCTGTTCGCATGCGACCAGAAGATCGAGCATCTCAATGGCGACTTCTACGGCGAAGGCATCGACCCCGCCGACCTCGATCCCGAGCATCTGTTCAAAATTGCCAGCGAAGGCGTGTGCGGCGTGTGCGCTGGCCAGCGCGGCCTCGTTGCTCGTTATGCTGCCGATTATCCCGAGGTCAACTACCTGGTCAAGATGAATTCGAAGACCAACCTTGTGAAAACCGCCCAGGACGATCCCTACAGCCCGCAGTTGCACGACCTCGAGGCCGTGCTCGATATGCGTGCGAACGGCGTGAACGTGGTGGGCTTGGGCTACACCATCTACCTGGGTTCTGAATACGAAAGCACCATGCTCGCCGAGGCCGGCCAGCTCATCGCCGAGGCCCACGCCGCCGGCTTGCTTGTGGTTCTGTGGATTTACCCTCGCGGCAAGGCTGTTGCCGATGAGAAGGCTCCTGCCCTCATCGCTGGCGCCGCTGGCGTCGCGCTGTGCCTGGGTGCCGACTTCGTGAAGGTGAACCCGCCGAAGGCTACCGACGAAGCAACCTCCGCCGAGAACCTCGCAGTCGCTTCCGCCGCTGCTGGCCGCACGGGCCTTGTGTGCGCTGGCGGCTCCACCGTCGACGCCGAAACGTTCCTCACGCAGCTGCATGATCAGATCCATGTTGGCCATGCCTGCGGCAACGCGACTGGTCGCAACATTCACCAGCGCTCCCTTGACGAGGCCGTGCGTTTGACCAAGGCGATTTCCGCCATCACCCTCGCTGACTACAGCGTCGCCGACGCTCTGGCGGTCTTCAAGGGCGAGAAAGACTTCGCGCTGTAAGTCGAATTCGCGTACAATCGAAGAGCTTGTTCGGAAGGTCCCGGCAACGGGACCTTCTTTTTATTGCCCGACACTTCGTTTTCGACGTTCGGGATGGCATTCAGAAAGGGACTTGCATGCCGTACGTAAGCCATAGCGTTGAAGAAACCCAGCAACTTGCTCGCGCGATTTCTGAGCGTGTGCAGCCAGGCGATGTGATTTTGCTCGTGGGAGATTTGGGCGCGGGCAAAACCCACTTCACGCAAGGCTTCGCTGCGGGACTCGGCATTGCCGAAGTTCCCACAAGCCCCACGTTCAATTTGGTGTGCGAATACCACGATGGCCGTTTGCCGCTGTATCACTTCGATTTGTATCGTTTGGAAGAGCCCGAAGAGCTCGAAGATATCGACTATTACGGCATTACCGAAGGCGATGGCGTGTCGCTTGTAGAATGGGGCGATAAATTCGAAGAGGCCGCACCCGACGATTGCCTCGTGCTCGATTTCAAGGTGTCTGAAGATGGCACGCGCACGATTCATGCACATACTACGGGCGAGCGTGCCCGCGAGATGGTCGACGGTCTGTTTTAGTTTCCTGCAGTTGCAAATATCCTAAATAACTTCTAGAAACTAAGTACTAAATAAAAAGAAAGTAAGTATCGAAAAGATACTAAGCTACCTAAAAGAAACGGGAGCCGCAGGGGCTCCCGTTGTTCGTGCTGAATTAATCCTGCTTTACGACAAGGACGTCGCAGCGCAAATTACGAATGAGGTACGTGGAAACGCTGCCAACGAACACATACTTGATGTTGCTCAGGCCGCGCTCGCCGCAAATGACCAAATCGGGATCGAACGGCTGGATGAGCTCCTCGTTCAAAGTCTCGGTAATGCGACCGGCTTTCACGACGACGCCAACAGAGGGGATGTCGGGGTTGTTGCGGGCGGCTTCTAGCATATCGCCGAGCGATTCTTCGAGCTTTTTCTTCATGTCCATTGCCAGTGCGGCGAAGTCGGTGCCTGCCGCCTCATAGGGCACGGAATCAACCACGTGGCCAAACACCAAATCGGCATGCTCGCTTGCAGCGAGCTCAATCGCGCGTTCGGCGACCATTTCCTGAGTTTTCGCACCATCGAGAGCAGCGAAAATACGCTTGTATTGCATTGACATAACGGCTCCAATCCCTTGAGTTTGCCGTGCATTGGTATGCGCGCCTTCGATGGCTCTATTGTAACACTGGGGTATTGGGCGAGGCTTTTAAAGTCTTTCAACGCGCCCGAGCGTCTCCGCTTCAGTCTTGTGGCAGCCCTTCCGAAAGGGGTATAGGTTCCTATAAGAAACCAATATCCAAAACGGTATGCAGTTCCTTAAAATAAAGTTTCACAAAAAGACGAAAAACGCAGGTGAACGTTCTAAGGAGACGGGAAAAACGTGGTAATATGCACGACGTGCGACGCGAAGGCGCCATGGGTTGTGGTGTCCTCGTGAAAGCTTGCCCAATATACGCGCGATTCTGCCTTACCTCTGGTAAAGTATTCGGTCGCTGCGTTTGCAGTGCGCACAGCGTAATCGACAGAGTTTGGGAAGAGGAAGATTCTTGGCTAAAGAAGACGTCATCGAACTTGAGGGCACCGTTCTGGAGGCTCTCCCGAACGCAATGTTCAAAGTCGAGCTCGAGAACGGCCATGAGATTCTCGCTCATATCTCTGGCAAGATGCGCATGCATTACATCAAGATTCTGCCCGGCGACAAAGTCACGGTCGAGCTTTCGATCTACGACCTGAGCCGCGGCCGTATCACCTATCGCTTTAAATAAGCGGTACGTTGCACCCGCCATATCGCGCAAGTGAGCCGGCAGGGTGCTTTAGTGCGCTCTCGAGCGCATGCCCTTCGGGGCGCAAAAGTGAAAACATCGCCTGCGGCTGGGCGTGTTTCATAGAGTGAAGAGTAAATGGTTCCCCAGAGGCAAATCCGTCAGCCGAAGGGAAGCCGCACATTCAAAGGAGACAAGCATGAAGGTCCGTCCTTCGGTCAAGAAGATGTGCGACAAGTGCAAGATCATTAGGCGTCATGGCAAGGTCCTCGTCATTTGCGAGAACCCTCGTCACAAGCAGCGCCAGGGCTAAAAAGAGAGAGGAAGATATACCATGGCTCGTCTTTTCGGCGTCGACCTCCCTCGCGAGAAGCGCATCGAGATCGGTTTGACCTACATTTACGGCATCGGCAACACGACCGCCAAGAAGATCATTGCAGAGACCGGCGTTAACCCTGACATCCGTGTCAAGGATATCTCCGAAGACGATTTGCAGAAGATCCGCGAATACATCGACAAGAACCTCACCGTCGAAGGTGACCTGCACCGCGAGGTTTCGCAGAACATCAAGCGCCTGATGGAGATTGGCTGCTACCGTGGCCTCCGTCACCGCAAGGGTCTGCCCGTTCGTGGCCAGCGCACCCACACCAATGCTCGCACCCGCAAGGGCCCGCGTAAGCAAATCGGCGGCAAGAAGAAGTAGGGGTTTGACACATGGCTAAAAAGAACGTTCGCACCCGCATCAAGCGCTCCGAGCGCAAGAACATTGCGGTGGGACAGGCTCACATCAAGAGCACTTTCAACAACACCATCGTTTCCATCACCGACCCTCAGGGCAACGTGATTTCCTGGAATTCTGCTGGCACCGTGGGCTTCAAGGGCTCTCGTAAGTCCACCCCGTTTGCTGCGCAGATGGCTGCCGAGCAGGCTGCCAAGACCGCTATGGAGCATGGCCTGAAAAAGGTCGCCGTCTTCGTGAAGGGCCCCGGCTCTGGTCGCGAGACCGCCATCCGCTCCCTGCAGGCTGCTGGCCTCGAGGTCTCTAGCATTCAGGATTGCACGCCCATCCCGCACAACGGCTGCCGCCCCTGCAAGCGTCGCCGCTGCTAATTAAGAGAGGATCGAATCACTATGGCAATCAACAGAACTCCGGTTCTTAAGCGCTGCCGCCAGCTCGGTATTGATCCGGTCGTGCTCGGCTACAGCTCTAAGAAGGAATCCATTCGCCAGCCCAAGCGTCGCCGTAAGGAATCTGAGTACGGCATGCAGCTGCGCGAGAAGCAGAAGGCCAAGTTCATCTATGGCGTTCTGGAGAAGCAGTTCCGCGGCTACTTCAACAAGGCTAAGCGTCAGCCCGGCATCACCGGCGAGAACCTGATGCGCATCCTTGAGTCGCGTCTCGACAACGTCGTGTTCCGTCTGGGCTTTGCTCGCACCCGCAAGGAAGCCCGTCAGACCGTTTCCCATGGTCATATCACCGTTAACGGCAAGCGCGTCGACATTCCGTCTTACCGCGTTCGCCCCGGCGATGTCGTTGCTGTGGCCGACAAGGCCAAGGAGATGCTCGTTATCAAGAGCGCTCTCGTTTCCAACGAGCGTATGCAGGTTCCTGCATGGCTCGAGGTTGACATCGAGAAGCTTCAGGGCAACGTGCTGTCTCTCCCCAACCGCGACCAGATCGATTTGGACATCAACGAGCAGCTTATCGTCGAGCTCTACTCGAAGTAATTAACCGCGGCTTAAGGAGGCTTACAAACTATGGCAGAGTTCATGAGGCCAACCGTTACTACCGAAGAAGTGAACGACACCGTCGCCCGCTTCATCGTCGAGCCGCTTGAGCGTGGTTTCGGATACACGCTGGGTAACTGCATGCGTCGCGTTCTGCTGTCGTCGCTGGACGGAGCCAAAGCCACGGCTATCCAGATCGAAGGCGTTCAGCATGAGTTCACGACCGCTGAAGGCGTCATCGAAGACGTCACCGATATCGTCCTCAACGTGAAGGGCCTTGTTTTCTCGGCCCTCTCTGAGGACTACACGGAAGCCACGGCCACCATTTCGGTCGAGGGTCCGTGCACGGTGACCGGCGCCGATGTGAAGGTTCCCGCCGAGTTCACGCTCATTAACCCCGAGCACGTCATTTGCACCGTTGCCGATGGCGGCACGCTGAACATGAGCATCCGCATCGGCGTGGGCCGCGGGTACGTCTCGGCTGAGCGCAACAAGCGCACCGAGGACCCCATTGGCATCATCCACGTCGACAGCTTGTTCTCTCCCGTGCGTCGTTGCACTCTCGCAGTGAGCGACACCCGTGTGGGTCAGCGCACCGACTTCGACAAGCTGGTTCTTGAAGTTGAGACTGATGGCTCCATCGCTCCCAACGAAGCGGTGTGCCGTGCGTCGAACATCATCGACCAGTACATGGGTGCCTTCCTTTCGCTGGCTGATATTGTCGACGAGGAAGAGGGCGAGATTCCGTCCATCTTCGCACCGGAGGGCCAGGAGGCCAACGCCGAGCTCGACAAGCAGATTGAGGATTTGGACCTTTCCGTCCGCTCTTACAACTGCTTGAAGCGCGCAGGCATCCATTCGGTGCGTCAGCTGGTCGAGTTCTCCGAGAACGACCTGCTCAACATCCGCAACTTTGGCGCGAAGTCCATCGAAGAGGTCAAGGACAAGCTGATCTCTATGGACCTCAACTTGAAGCAATAACTAGGAGACTACACGATGAGGCATTACAAGAAGGGCCGCAAGCTGGGCACCGATGCCAGCCATACTAAGGCCATGAAGAAGTCCCTGGTGCAGGCGCTGTTCACCAATGATCGCATTAAGACCATTGAAGCCCGCGCTAAGGAGATTCGTCCCGACGTCGACCGCATCATCACCTGGGCCAAGCGTGGCGATCTGCATTCTCGCCGTCTCGCTATCGCCGCTCTCGGCGACAAAGAGCTCGTTCGCGAGATCTTTGAGAAGGTTCAGCAGGGCATGTGGGCCGACCGCCAGGGTGGCTACACTCGCATCATGAAGCTTGGCACCCGCAAGGGCGACAACGCTAGCATGGTTATCATGGAGCTCGTGACCGAGCCCGTGAAGAAGGCTGAGAAGAAGGCCGAAGCTGTTAAGGCTGCTCCGAAGAAGGTTGAAGAGGCCAAGGCCGAAGAGACCGTCGAAGAGCCCAAGGCTGAAGAAGCCGTCGAGGCTGAAGCTGCTACCGAGGAAAAAGCCGAATAACTCGCTTTTCAACGGGAATATAGCAAAACAAACGCCGTCCTTCGGGGCGGCGTTTTTGCGTTACCATATAAAGACGAGGGGAACCTATTGCAAGGAGGCATCTCATGTCTGAGTTTGGAAAAATCCTCAATAGCGCAATCGATGCCGCGCAGGAATTAGCGGGCGATATGAAAGCTGCGACCGACAAAATGATCGATACCGCTCAAGAGCAGGCCCCAAGCGTCGTTGCAAGCGCTCGCGAAAAGCGCCAGGCGTTGACCGACCAGGCGCGCGAAAACATTCCGGGCCTTATCGACGAGGCGAAGAATGCGACCGAGAAGGCGATGGATGACGCGAAAGCCGTAAGCGATAAGCTCATGGACACCGCGAAAGAAGTTGGCGACAAAGCGGCTGAAATGGCCAAGGAAGTCTCGCAGCGCAATGCCAATAAGGTGGGGGAGTAGGTTCTCTCGATTCTTGCTTGGGCTTTCTCGGGGCGAAAACAATGGAATACGCATTTCAAGAGGAGGGCTTCGGCCTTCCTCTTTTATACTTGCGGCATGCTCATGTCCGCACAACATAATTCGACTCCGCTTGACGCTCGCTTCGCCCTTGCGGGCTTATTTGCGTATTCGGTTTCGCTATTTTTCGTGGCAACGTGGCTGGGATTGGGCGTATTTGTTCTGCTCTTGGTCGCGGTGCTTCTGTATTTTCGTATTTCGTTGCGCAGTATGGGCGCATGCATAGCTCCGCTTGCATTCATTCTCGCGTGTACCGTCGTTGCCCAAATTCCCCATGGCATTGGTGCTGGGCTTTTCTATGCAGCACGCATCATCGTTCTTGCTTTGGCTGCGCTTTCGGTCTCCCTCGCGTATGACAGCACTCAGTTCACCCGCGCATTTTCGGGCTTGATGAGCCCTCTTCGGAATCTTGGGGTTCCTGTTGACGATATTTCGACGACGTTCTCGCTCGCTCTTCGCTTCATTCCGGCGTGTTTTGACGAATATGTGACCGTGTGCCAGGCGCAACGTTCGCGGTGTGCGCATTTCGACGATGGTGGCCTTGTGAACAAGATAGTGCAGCGGGGTAGGGCTTTCGTTCCGATGCTCGTGGGATTGTTTCGCCATGCGAGCGTATTGGCATGTGCCATGGAGGCTCGATGTTATGGTGCGCTCGGAGTTCGTACATGCTTGCACGGCGAGCAGCGCGTGGGGCCGCGTTCGGTCGCTTTAGTCGCGGCTTTTTCCGTCTTCTGCATTTTTATGGGCGTTCTCTTGTAAAGGAGACTGTTTGCAAGGGGTCAAAAAGCGCCTTTGGACGATGCTTCGTACGCCAGTCTCCGTTGCTCGAGCCCCTTTGCCGGCTAAGTTGCGCCGTTTGCCGCATCGCCCTTTCGTGTGTGGTATACAATTTCGCTGTTAGGGCGGGGCTTGTAGGCCCCGGTTCGTTCATCATAGGAGGAAACTTCATGAGCATCATCTTCGACGTCTACGGCCGAGAGGTTCTCGATTCCCGCGGCAACCCCACGGTTGAGGTCGAGGTTACCCTCGACGACGGTTCGTTCGCACGCGCGATCGTTCCGTCTGGCGCATCTACTGGCGCATTCGAGGCTGTTGAGCTGCGTGACGGCGATAAGGACCGCTACCTTGGCAAGGGCGTTCAGAAGGCCGTCGCCCATGTGAATGAGGAAATTGCCGAAGCGATTATCGGCATGGACGCTCGCGACCAGCGTGCTATCGACGCCGAAATGATTGACGTCGACGGTACTCCGAACAAGGGCAACCTGGGCGCGAACGCCGTTTTGGGTGCTTCTCTCGCTTGCGCACGTGCCGCTGCCCAGTCGAGCGAGCTGCCGCTGTACCGCTACGTTGGCGGCGCAAACGCCCATGTGCTGCCGACGCCCATGATGAACATTCTCAACGGCGGCGTGCATGCCGACAACAACGTTGACTTCCAGGAGTTCATGATTATGCCTGTTGGCGCTGAGTCGTTCGGCGAGGGCCTGCGTTGGTGCGCCGAGATTTATCACACGTTGAAAAAGGTTTTGCATGAAGCTGGCCTCGGTGGCGGCGTGGGTGACGAGGGCGGTTTCGCTCCCAACCTGAAGACTAATGAAGAGCCTCTGAAATACATCGTTCAGGCATGCGAGGCCGCGGGCTACAAGCTGGGCAGCGACATCATGTTTGCCATGGACCCTGCTTCCACGGAATACTACGACGCTGAGCGCGGCATGTATTGCCTCGCAGGCGAAGGCGTTGAGTACACGAGCGAGCAAATGGTCGATTACTGGGAGAAGCTCGTCGATAAGTACCCCATTATCTCCATCGAAGACGGCATGGCCGAGGAAGACTGGGATGGTTGGAAACTTCTTACCGATCGCATTGGCGACCGCGTGCAGCTTGTCGGCGACGACTTGTTCGTCACGAACACCGAGCGTCTGAAGAAGGGTATCGAGATGGGCGTCGCCAACGCCATTTTGGTGAAGGTGAACCAGATTGGCAGCCTTACCGAGGCGCTCGAGGCTATCGAGATGGCCAAGGAAGCCGGTTACGCGTGCGTCATGAGCCACCGCTCTGGCGAGAGCGAAGATACCACGATCGCCGATTTGGCCGTTGCCATGAATACCGGCCAAATCAAGACGGGCGCTCCGTGCCGCAGCGACCGCATCGCTAAATACAACCAGCTCATCCGCATCGAGGAAGAACTCGGCATGTCCGGCGCATATGCTGGCAAGGATGCGTTCTACAACATCAAGTAGTTTTGCGTCGAATCGACTTTGCGCAAGAGTGAATCGCGAAAGCCCTGGCAGTTGCTGGGGCTTTCTTGTTGCCGCGGGAAAACTTGGGACGAATTCGTCCGAAAACCCTGCACTATGTGGGGTATAGTGAATGAGTTATGTTGAAACGCTGTGCAGGGGTGTTCGGTGTTTCAACGAGTCGCTAAAGAAAGCAGGAATACTATGGCAAAGTCCAACGGGGGCTCGTCATCTCAGGTGAACGATCCCAATGGCCTGTCGCTGCCGCATCTTATTGCGGCCGTGATTACCGCCGTTATCGGCGGTGGCGTCTTCACCATGGCCGGCGATATGGCCGCGGCGGGCGCGAATACGGGTGCCGTGCTCATCGGCTGGGTCGTATGCGGCATCGGCGTTTTCTCGCTCATGATGTGCTTCTACGCACTGAGCAAATATAAATCTGAATTGGTGGGCGGCATCTATTCGTATGCTCGCGCAGGTTGGGGCGAGTTCATGGGCTTCATTTCGGCCTATGGCTACTGGATTTCGGCGCTGCTTGCCACCGTTTCCTACACCACGCTTCTGTTCGCGTCCATCTCGTACTTCGTTCCCCTGTTCGGAGAGGGTAATAACCTTCCTTCGGTCATCGGCGCATCCATTGTGGTTTGGATTTGCTGGCTTTTGGTGAGCCGCGGCGTGAAAGAGGCTGCGAGCGTCAACATCATCACGACTATCGCCAAGCTGGTTCCGCTGTTCGTTGCGATCGTCGCAATCCTGTTCAGCATGCACTTCGACCCGGAAATCTTCATGGACAACTTCTGGGGCGAGCCCGATGGACCGAGCTTGTGGGATCAGGTTGTTGGCACCGTGGGCGTGAGCATCTGGATCTTCTTGGGCATCGAGGGTGCTGTCGCCATTTCCGGTCGCGCGAAATACAGCAAAGACGTAGGCCGCGCAACCGTCACCGCATTCATTGGCATTCTGTGCATCTACCTGCTGGTTTCCATTCTGTCCATGGGCGTTATGCCTCGCGCTGAGCTTGCAGAGCTTCCCAACCCGTCGATGGCGGGCGTGCTCGAGGCCGTCGTTGGACCGTGGGGCGCGGCACTTGTGAATTTGGGCGTCGCCCTGTCTCTTCTGGGTGCCATGCTGGGCTACACCATCATCTCTTCCGAATGTCCGCACGAGGCTGCGAAGCAGGGCGTGTTCCCGAAAGTCTTCGCGAAGGAAAATCGCAAGGGCGCCCCTATCGTCACCCTTACGGTGACCTGCCTCATCGTTCAGGCGTTCCTCATCATCATTTTGTTCTCTGAGCAAACGTACCAGTTCTTCTATGGCGTGTCGGTTTCGATGATTTTGATTCCGTACTTCTTCAGTTCGATGTTCTTGCTCGTGTGTGCGTTTAAGAAGGACGGGTTCGAAGGCGTTACGGGCGGCAAACTAGCGTTCTACCGCGGTATTGGCATCGTCGGCTTCTTCTACTCGATCTTCCTGATTTACGCGGGCGGCCTTACGGGTCTCATGATCACGACCATTCTGTTTGCGCCGGGCATTGTTTTGTACTGGTATGGCCAGAAAGAGCGTAACGAGGCGTTCCTGCCGAAAACGCTCGACAAGGTGGTTGCCGCCGCTATTGTCGCGTTCTTCGTGATCAGCATCGTGTGCATTGCGACGGGTACGATTTCGGTTATCTAACTCGAACGTTTTCGTTGCGCAGAAGTGATGCGCTAGGGCCAGGGGATTGCTCCCTGGCCCTTTTGCGTTGAGGGAGGATACAGCGCGATAACCTGGGCTTGTTTTCTGTTCGTGAAAATAAGCATGCGCGTGGTCGATTGGATGCCGCGCCTGCCGTCTGCGTGGTATCATAAACGGAAACTAGCTCACAGCATTACATCCACTTCAAACACATCACGATGCAAGGGGCCTCATTTTTTTATGTCGCGCAACAGCAGCAATATCATTTCATTTGACGGCTCGAACCGCGCATCTTCGCGTGCGTCGCGAGATGTTGTTGAGTCGCGTGCTGCTCGATATGACGAAAGCGCATCCATGCGCGGTCGCGACGTCTATGCCTCATCGGGTCGTGTCGGCTCTCATGCTGTTGGCGAAACCTCTTCCGCTCGCGGGCTCGATTATTCCCAATCGCTCGATTCGTTTTCAAGCGACCGTTTCGCCTGCGGCGAACGTGCCCGATTCTCGAAAGTCACGCGCTCTGGACGTATCCAGCCTATCGTTGAGCCGACTCCCTACGATGACCGCGAAGCATCGTTCGCGGCGAATTCGCGCGTGAGTTCGCGTCCGGCTCGCTCCTCGCGCTCGGCATCGGACCGAAAGGCGTCGAGGCCGTCCGGCTTCGATTTGGGTGCTTTTTCGGCATTCGACGATCTTGACGAGCAGCTCTTCGGCGACGGTTCGGCCCGCTTGAATTCGCGCCGCTCCTCTCGTTCGGACGAGTCGCGCAACTCGCGTGGCGCATCGGCGCAGCCCCGTGCTGCGGTCGAGGTATTCGATCCCGATGATATCGAGAATGACGAGGACGAGACGTCGTATGGTTCGCGCCTTTCGAAAAAGGAGCGCCGTCAGAAGTCGAAGGCCAAGGCCAAAGCCGAGAAGCTTTTCAATCGCCAATTTGGAGGCGACGCTGGCGCTCCTGCGCAAGCGGGCAGTCGGGCGGCGGTCTACAAGGGCGAGATGGGTCGTAATCATAAGCGAGCTTTCAACGACCTTGGCGGTTCGAGCGAGGGACGCAGTGCTCGTGGCGGCCGAGGCGCGGCTGCCACAAGTCGCGCGTCGCAGACAAAAGCCCATTTGAGCGCACCGATTTGGGTCTATGCGCTCGGCATTTTGATTTGCATCGCCGCGGCTCTTTGGTTCTTGTATCCTATGGCGCAGCAGTATTACGTGGGTTTGCGCACGCAAGACAAGCTTGAGGCGGAATACGCCCTGCTCAGCGAGCGCAACGCAGCTATCCAAAGCGACATCGATCGGCTTTCGACCGACGAGGGCATCGAAGATGTTGCGCGCGAGCAGCTTGGTTGGGTGTCGAAGGGCGAGACCGCTGGCGTTGTGGTTGGCCTTTCTGAAGACGAAACGTCGTCGACGCCTGATACGGTGCATTCTCAAATCGATTCCGCGAGCGTGAAAACGCCCGACACATGGTACTCGGGCGTGCTCGACCCTCTTTTCGGGTATAGCGACGCTCAATAAAGCACGATTCGAGCCGGGGAAATTCCCCGGCTCTTTCTTTACAATGAAAGCAAGATGGAAGAGCGAGCAGAAAGGTGCGTCGCATGAGGGTCGCTGCAATCGATATCGGAACAGTAACGAGCCGTTTGCTCGTTGCGGACGTGGATGCTTCGGGCACGCGGCAGGTGGCTCGCCAAAGCGCCATCACGAATTTGGGCGAAGGGGTCGATGCTTCAGGCGAACTTTTGCCTGAGGCAATCGATCGCACGGTTGCCCAGGTCGCTGAGTACCGCAAGGTTATTGATGCATGTGCGGTCGATCGCGTGGTCGCTCTTGCCACGAGCGCGAGTCGCGATGCGCGCAATTCGGGAGTATTCGTGTCGCGTCTGCGTGAAGTCGGCGTTGAACTGTCGGTGATTCCGGGCGAGCGTGAGGCGGCGCTGTCGTTTTTGGGTGCGTCGAATGATTTTCGCAATGAGGATTTGCTGTTTGCCGATATCGGTGGCGGTTCGACCGAGATGGTATTTGGTCGAGCGAATGGATCGGCTGGCGACCTTGTGCCTGATGTTGCGGTGCGAGCATCGCATTCTTTCAACATCGGCTGCCGTCGCATGACGGAGCGATTCTTGGCCGGTGACCCGCCGACGAAAGGCGAGCTTGCTGCGGCTTCGGCATGGGCGCACGAGACTCTCGCGCCGTTTTTCGAAACGCGCAATTTGTGCGACCGTCTTGTTGCGGTTGCGGGGACGCCCACGAGTGTGGTGGCCGTGCGAGACGCTTTGGTGCCCTATGACTCATCGAAGGTTCATGGTACTCGCGTGACGCGCACTGAATTCGACGAAGTGGCTAAGCGCATGTGGGCGTTGCCGCTCGCCGAACGCATGAAGGTTGCAGGCATCCAGCCCAAGCGGGCGGGTATTTTTCCGGCGGGCCTTGTGATTCTGGGTGCGGTCATGGACCTTGCGAATCTTGACGGCTTCACGGTGAGCGAGAGTGATATTCTTATCGGCATTGTGCTTGACGCGGCAAGAAACGCGCTTTAGGAAGCGCTGGTTAATTGCAAGCCCCCCCCATGTATTCAATGCTCAGAGCGTATAGCATGTTAACGGGGGTGCCGGCTTTTGGTTTTACGGAAGGACGCCCTAGGGCGTGAGCGTAGAGCCGATTGCCGCGAGTCGGGCCCTTGTGCGCGGTTTGGCGATTCTCAAAACGCTTTGATCGCTCAGGGGTCGGCGCTGCTCGGCAACCGGCGTAAAACGATGATATTAGCGTGTCTTTCGTGGGCTTTTGCAGTGATTGTTGCTCATTTGCTATCATGGAAAACCGTGCAAATAGCACGATAAGCATCGTGGGAGCGTGGCGGAATTGGCATACGCAGCGGACTTAAAATCCGCCGCCGCAAGGCTTGTGGGTTCGAGTCCCACCGCTCCTACCAAGGAAGAGCGTGGCTTCCAGGTGCTTTGTTTTGCATGAACCCATTGCGGTGAACCTACGATCGGAAAGTCCGGTATGAATCCAGCTGAAGTGAGAAACGAAAGCATGAACGAACTCCTTACGGCAGCGGCGAATCCGCCCGCGTCGTTCGAGGAGTATCTCATTCAGAATGCCAAGGTCGTAGGCGATTTAGTGAACTCGTATATCCCGTCGGGCGACCATCCCGATATGGATACGTATCTCTATGGGCCCCTTATGAAATACAGCGAAAACGGCGGCAAGCGTCACCGTCCGCTGATTTGCTTTGCGGCGTGCGTTGCTGTGGGCGGCGATATTCGCCATGCTGCATCTGCCGCTTCGGCCATCGAACACTTCCATACGGCGGCTCTTATCCACGACGATATTGCCGACGAGGCGACTACGCGCCGCGGTGTGCCCTGCATGCACCTCACCGAAGGCTTGGGTATCGCCATTAACACGGGCGACCTTGCGCTTTCCATGGTGAATGGTGCCGTTATGAGGGATCCATATCTTACCGATGCCCAAAAAGTGCGCGTGGTTACCGAGCTTATTGAAATGACCCGTCGCACCATCGAGGGCCAGGCTCTCGATTTGGGTTGGGCGCGCGACAAGCGTTACGACATCACTCCCGACGATTATCTGTGCATGGCAATTCACAAAACCGCGCATTATTCTGGTGCGGTTCCGTTGGCTGTCGGCGCCATCGTTGGTGGCGGCACCGAAGAACAGATTGCCGCGCTGCGCGAATATGGTTTGGCTACGGGTTTGGCTTTCCAAATTCAAGACGACCTGCTCAATATCGAGGGCGACCCCGAAATCGTGGGTAAAGATTACGCGAGCGATATCACCGAAGGCAAGCGCACGCTCATGGTCGTGCATGCGCTGAAGCATTCCGACAAGCGTGATCGCCTCGTTGAGATTCTCTCTTCGAAAACGACCGATATCGCTGATCTTGCCGAGGCTGTGTCGATTATGCGCGAGGCCGGTTCTCTTGATTATGCGCGTGATTACGCGAGCTCGCTTACCGATAAGGCAAAAGAAAAGCTCCTTCAGGAAATCGACGAGAGCAATGCTCGTGCGCTACTCATTTCTATGGCCGATTATTTCATCAATCGCATGAAATAATGCGATGCTAAGGACGAAGCTATGATTCCTCAAGCAATTCATAGGGAAGGCGAAGCCGACGAGGGCTTTGAGCTGGGCGAACGTCTGCTGTATTTGCGCACGCCGTATTTTTCGGGCAAAGACGTCGAGCAGCTGCAAACGGCTCTCGGTGCGCTTGGTTTTGCATGCGGCGGCGTAAGTGGCACGTTTGGCGCCTATACCGAAGGCGCTTTGCGCAAGTTTCAGTTGAACATGGGCCTTGTGCCCGACGGCATCGCTGGCGTGAAAACATATGCGACGCTGCGTCATTTGCATAATGCATGGCAAGACAAGCCTCAAATCGAAGATCGCGCATACATGGGATTCGCACGTGCCGCCGATGTGCTTGAAAACCATGCTGTGTGTCTGTTCGGCACGGAAGAATACACGCGCAGCGTCGCATCGAATATGTCGAACTTGGCTATGGCGACGAATCCGCGATCCAAAATGGTGAGCGCCGAAACGCTGCTCGTGCCTCCCGATGCGAATATGCTGCTTGCGCATATTGTGCGTTCGGGCAGGCCTTATGAAACGAATGTGCCACGCGTTGTGTGCGACGACCCTCAGGTGCTTGGTCGCCGCATTGCGAATGCGGTTGATGCGGCAAATGAGGCTGCCGAAGCTGGTCGTCCTCGCCGTATCGTTCTTGAAATCGTCGGTCCCGGCGTTGACGAAAGCGTGGCGGCTATCGAGCGAGCTGCTCACCACGATGCGATTACGCTTTTGGACGCATTCTGCAACGCGTTTTAAATTCAAAAACTGTTTTCTTTTCAGGTTTCTGAAAGCCCGCCGTGTGCGGGCTTTTGTTTTTTGCGATGAGGGCTGGTAAAGTATCTTTCATATGATTTCAACCAGGCGATGGGGGTCGGGCTTATGGATAAACACATGAATCTTTCGCGCCGTGCATTTGTGGGTGGCGCCGCCGCATTTGGCGTTGCCGTTGCGGCGCCGAAATTCGCTTTCGCTGGGCCTTCGGCGGCTGAAAAACAAGCAGAGGCCGATGCTGCGCTTCAGAAATTGCTGAAGCTCAATTCCGATTTGGACCAGAAGGTCAAAGATTACGCCGCCGCGGTCGACGCTCACGATGCCGCCACGGCGAAGATGGACGAGTGCCAGGCAAAAATCGACGACAACAACGAGCGCATCGAAGATCTTCAGGGCAAGCTCGGCAATCGTGCGAACAATATGTATCGCGACGGTCAGACCACGTTTCTCGACGTCATTCTGGGTTCCAATTCGTTCGATGACTTCATGAAGAACTGGGACATGCTTACCAGGATGAACGAAAACGACGCGAAGATGGTTGCCGAAACCAAGGAGCTGCGTGCCGATAACGAAGCGCAGCGCGATGAATACAGCAAACAGGAACGCGAAGCGGCCTATCAAATGGAAGAAGCCGACAAGGCAGTGAAGGAAGGCACGGCGCTCGCCGAGCAATTCCAGGCGTCTTACGATGCACTTTCCTCCGAGGCGCAGGCGCTGTACGATCAGGAACGCCAGGCTGCGCTTGCCGCCGAAGCCCAGGCGGCCATTGAGCAGATTCAGCAGGAATCCGAACCTGAATCTTCGAACAATAGTGGCGCGAGCAACAACAATGGTGGCAACGGCAACAACGGCGGCAACGATGGCGGCGGGAATAATGGTGGCGGCGGCACCTCGCCGAGCTACAGCACGAATAATTACATTCCGCCTTCGGGCTCGGTCGTCGATTTTGCGCGCAGCCAAATTGGTGTCCCGTATGAATGGGGCGGCAGCACTCCCAACGTCGGCCTCGACTGTTCTGGCCTTACGTCGTGGTGCTGGCAGCAGGCTACGGGTATCTGGATTGGCCGTACCGATAGCGCTCAGTACTCTTCCGCCCGTTGGCGTGGGCCGCTTTCCGAGGCACAGCCCGGTGATGTTTTATGGACGAGCGGCCATGTGGGCATTTGCACGTCTGCGGGTGGCGGTTCTTACATTCATGCTCCGCAGCCAGGTCAAACGGTATGCGAGTCGAGCTGGCCGCAATTCGTCTGCGCGCTTCGTTGGTAGCGAGTAAATACGTATGTATATGCTTCAGGCCTGTCCGCACGGACAGGCCTTTTATCTTTTATTCAGGTTGCTGAAATTTCACGTTTTGCGATTACATCGTAATAGGAGCGTACAAGTGAATCTAAGGTGCATCATCAAAGCACAATATGATGTGCCGGCTTTTGAATAACCCCTCATCATGCTGTCGAATTATCTTTAACGTTAACAGTATTAAAAGAAGCAAAGTATATAAAAGATACCTGGTTTCATCTGCGACATTCGATTCTAGGTTTGTGAAAGCCATGTGCCGCTTTGGTTACATGGGGTGTAATTAACGCCGCGGCTTTGCTATCCTCGTTCGTCGGAAGTCTCCATATCGACTTCCCGATACCATATGAAGGGGTTCGTTTATGACTACTTTAAACGCACGCTTGACGAGACGAGCCTTCCTCGGCGGAGCCGCCGCCTTTGGCGCCGCGGCCATGGTTTCTCCGAAGAATGCCTTCGCCGATCCTACGTCTGCCGATGTGCAGGCTCAGGCCGACGAAGCTCGTCAAAAGCTGAATTCTATGCGCGAGCAGCTCGGTGCTGCATCCGCGAATTACAACCAAGCCGTGCAAGAGCACGACGAGGCAGTCTCCAAGATGGACGAGTGCCAAACTAAAATCGACGATAACAACGCGCAAATCGACAAGCTGCAAGATAAGCTTTCCAAGCGCGCTCGCAACATGTATCGCGATGGCCAGACCACGTTCCTCGACGTTATTCTGGGCTCGAATTCTTTCGACGATTTCGCGAAGAACTGGGATACGCTCACCTCGCTGAATGAAAAAGATTCCGAGATGGTCGAGCAGACTAAGAATCTTCGCGCCGACAACGAGGCTCAAAAGCAGGAATATGCCAACCAGGCCGATATCGCCCAGCAGAAGGTCGAAGAGGCCGATGCTGCGCAGAAGCAGGCCGAAGAGCTTGTGCAGCAGTACCAAAATGAGGTTGACTCACTCGATTCCCAGGTAGCAGAACTGCTTGCCGAGGAAGAGGCTGCGGCTCAGAAGGCGGCGGAAGAGGCCGCTGCTGCGGCTGCTGCCCAGGCCGAAGCTGCTTCCTCTTCTAGCAACACCTCGAGTAGCGCCTCCAATAGCTCTGCATCCAGCGACAGCAGTTCGAGTGATAGCGCGACGAGTGGTAGCGCATCTGACAATGGCGGCGGCTCGTCTTCGGGAAGCAGCTCGTCGTCGAGCAGCAGCTCATCTTCGGGTGGCGGTTCGAACAATTACGGCGGCTCGGTCGTGGCCGCTGCGCAAAGCCAGCTCGGCGTGCCCTACGTGTGGGGCGGCACGGCATGGGGTTCGGGCCTTGACTGCTCCGGCCTGACGTCTGGCTGCTGGTCGCGTGCCGCGGGTATTTGGATTGGCCGTACGACATGGGATCAGATTGCTTCCGCCCAGTGGACGGGCTCGGTTTCCGAGGCTCAAGCGGGCGACGTGTACGCATGCGGCAGCCATGTGGCAATTGCTACGGGTGGCGGCGGATACATTCATGCCCCGCAGCCGGGCGAAGTGGTGTGCTACAGCTCGCTTTCGTGGTACAACCCCTTCTACTGCGCCTTGCGCTGGTACTAAGCGGGAATTGGAAAGGCATCGACCCAGGTCGGTGCCTTTTTTCGCTAAGAGTGTGCATGAAGTCGAAAAAAAGTGCTTGCATTGTTCGGCGCGTGTGTTAACATATAGCCCGCTGTTTGCGAGAAGTCGGGACGTGGCTCAGTTTGGTAGAGCGCTGCGTTCGGGACGCAGAGGCCGCAGGTTCAAATCCTGTCGTCCCGACCATTTGATCGCACCAGCTTTTTTGTTTTCCGGCCATATTGGTCGGGCCCCAAAACTTGGAGGCTTGCATGAAAATCTTTGGTCTTGGAGTTCCTGAGCTCCTCATCATTCTGGCCGTTGCTCTGCTTATCTTTGGCCCCAAGAACCTTCCGAAGCTTGGCTCCGCGCTTGGCCGCACGGTGAAGAACCTGCGCGATGGCATGGGAAGCGCCAAGAAGGAAATGGACGCGTCTGAGGAAGAAGCTCCCGCCGAGAAGCCCCGTAAAAAGAAGGCTGCTGCTGCAAAGAAGCAGGCTGCCGAAAAGGCCGAAGCGGAAGATGCGACCGAAGCTGCTGAGCCTGCTGCAAAGGCTGAAGAAGAGTAGCACATTCTCCCTTAAGGTAATATGCGGCGTGTCGGCCAGCCCGACATGCCGTTTTCTTATACGAGCACGCATTGCGTGCCCGTTTTAGTAAAAGGGCGGCGTTTTGCCGCTGAATCGATTTTGAAATTAGGTGTCACGAAATGGGTAGCGATTACATCCTTACTCCCGAGGGCCGCGAGAAGCTCGAGCAGGAGCTGCATTACCTCGAAACCGAGAAGCGCGCCGAGGTTGGCGAGCGCATCAAGGTTGCTCGCGAATTCGGCGACATTTCCGAGAACTCCGAATATGACGATGCGAAAAACGAGCAGGGCATGGTCGAGGCTCGTATCGCCGAGATCAACCAGATTCTCTCTGAGGCCACGATCGTCGATACGCCGAAGAAGTCGAACAAAGTTACTGTTGGCGCTATTGTCACGGTGAACATGGGCGGAAAAGAGCGCGTATTCACCATCGTTGGTGGCGCCGAGGCCGACGTCGCTGCGGGCAAGATTTCCAACGAAAGCCCCGTTGGCGCCGCTCTTCTCGGTCATAAGAAAGATGACGAAGTAACCGCCATCGGTCCCACCGGCCGTGAAATCAAGATGACGATTCTCAAGATCGAGCACTAAAAGTACGCTGGCCTTTCGGCCAGCGTACTTTGCTGCCGCTGCTAAGCCACACGGCGGGCATTTTCGCTTTCAGGCTTCGTAGGGATTTCGGCGTTCTGCCGAACGGCGAATGAAGCCTCCGCTGCGAGCCAGCCGGGCACCCCATCTTGGTATTCAGGCTTTAGCTTGCGTACCGAAGTACGCGGCGCCTCGCCTTCAGGCCAATATGGGGCACCCGGCTGGCTCTCGCTGTCGTGAGTGCGAATGCGGCTTTTCGCAACCCGCGGCGGCTTGAGCGCGAATGCGGCTTGAGCGCCTCGCCATCGAAAGGGGCAGGGGATTGTCCTCTGCCCCTTTTATATTTGGTGCGAAAGCGACGTATAATCTGCGACCTTTCGCACTTGTCGCTTGACCTGCGATAGAATGCTTTTGTTCATCACCACATCTGGAAACGAAGAGGTTTTCAAATGACCGATACCGAAAACACCATTGCCCCCGAGCTGCTCAACGACGAGCGTGCGCTGCGTCTTTCCAAGCGTGAAGACTACATCGCTCGTGGCGTGGACCCGTATCCCGAGCACTCCGAAGTGACCGACTACGTGCGTGACATCGTCGCGAAGTATGCCGACCTCGCGACCGGCGAAGACACCGAGGACGTCGTGAAAATCGGCGGCCGTATTGTGGCCAAGCGTGGCCAGGGCAAAATCATGTTCCTCGTGGTGCGCGACACCACGGCCGACATCCAACTTTTCTGCCGCATCAACGACATGTCCGAGGCCGATTGGGGGCTTCTGCGCAACCTCGACCTGGGCGATATCGTGAACGTCGAGGGCGTTGTCGTGCGCACGAAGCGCGGCGAGCTCTCCATCGCTCCGTGCGCCCTTACGCTGCTTTCCAAAGCCGTGCGTCCGCTTCCCGAGAAGTTCCACGGTCTCTCTGACAAAGAGACCCGCTATCGCCAGCGCTATGTTGACCTTATTGTGAACGAAGACGTGCGCGACACCTTCCGCAAGCGTTCCACCATCCTTTCCACGTTCCGTCGTTACATGGAATCTGACGGCTACATGGAAGTTGAAACGCCGATTCTGCAAACCATTCAGGGCGGCGCTACGGCCAAGCCGTTCATCACGCACTTCAACGCGCTTGACCAGGAATGCTACCTGCGCATTGCCACTGAGCTGCATTTGAAGCGCTGCCTGGTTGGCGGCTTCGAGAGCGTGTTCGAGATCGGCCGCATTTTCCGCAACGAAGGCATGGACCTTACGCATAACCCCGAGTTCACTACCATGGAGGCTTACCGCGCCTACAGCGACCTCGATGGCATGAAGGCGCTCGCTCAGGGCGTTATCAAGGCGGCCAATGCCGCGGTGGGCAACCCCGAGGTCATTGAATACCAGGGCCAGCAGATTGATTTGTCGGGCGAGTGGGCGAGCCGTCCTATGACCGATATCGTTTCCGAGGTTTTGGGCTTCGAGGTCACCATCGACACGCCGGCTGACGTTCTGGCCGAAGCCGCGCGCGGCAAGGGCCTGGAAGTGAAGCCCGAGTGGACTGCAGGCAAGCTCATTGCTGAAATCTACGACGAGCTCGGCGAAGACACCATCGTGAACCCCACGTTCGTGTGCGATTACCCCATCGAGGTTTCGCCTCTTGCCAAGCGCTATGAAGACGATCCCCGTCTTACGCATCGCTTTGAGCTCGTTATTGCTGGCCACGAATACGCCAACGCGTTCTCCGAGCTTAACGACCCGGTTGACCAGGCCGAGCGCTTTGCCGCCCAAATGGTCGAAAAGGCCGGCGGCGACGATGAGGCCATGGAATATGACGAAGACTACGTGCGCGCCCTGGAATATGGCATGCCTCCTGCGGGTGGCATTGGCATCGGCATCGACCGCGTGGTCATGCTGCTCACCAACTCCGCGAGCATTCGCGACGTGCTGCTGTTCCCGCACATGAAGCCCGAGGCAGGTGCGAAGAGCGGCGCAAAGGCCGCCAAAGAGGCGCAGGATGCCGCTACGGCAAGCCCGTTTGTCAGCTCGATGATTCCGACCATCGACTACTCGAAGGTTGCCGTCGAGCCCTTGTTTGAGGAATTCGTCGATTTCGAAACCTTCAGCAAGAACGATTTCCGCGTGGTGAAGGTGAAGGCGTGCGAGGCCGTGAAGAAGTCGAAGAAGCTTCTGGCGTTCAAGCTCGATGACGGCACCGATGTCGAGCGCACCATTCTTTCGGGCATTCATGCCGACTATGAACCCGAAGACCTGGTGGGCAAGACGCTCGTGGCTATCACGAACCTGCCTCCGCGCAAGATGATGGGTATCGATTCGTGCGGCATGCTGCTTTCTGCCATCCATGAAGAGAATGGCGAGGAGCGCTTGAATCTGCTGCAGCTCGACAGCGCGATTCCCGCTGGCGCAAAGCTCTACTAACAATCAAAGGCCGTCCGCAAGGGCGGCCTTTTTCGTCTCTGGTTTCAGTAGATTCCGCACGAGCAGAACAGCACTTAATGCGCTGTTCGTCGCGAGCAGGATTTGACCGAGCTGGAACCAGGGACGGAACCGTCGAGCCAGACGAGGTAAAGCGAAAGATTTGTTGGTGATGCTTGCTGGAATTTCTTCCTGAATGAAGGGCAGAACCGTCAAGCTGGAAGCCCAATTGATTGTCAACAAGAAGGTATCGCGCATGTGAAGCTTTGGCACTCATTGCGAATGAGTGCTAGCATACATTCAGCAACCTCTACAGAAATGGACCGTATATGGCATTCGATAAATTTACCGACAAGGCGCGACATGTCCTTGTGCTTGCCAGGGAAGAAGCCGCTGCACTCAAACGCCCGCATGTGGGCACTGAGCATTTGCTGCTTGGCCTGGCGAAAGAGCCTGACGGCATTGCTGCGCAGGCTCTCGAACGCGTGGGCATAACGTACGAGAAGGCTCTTGAGGTCGTCGCCGGCATGGCCGAAGGCGAGCAAGAAGCCGAAGCGGGCGCGAACATCTCGTTCACGCCGCGCACCAAGCGCGTGCTGGAAAATGCGCTGCGTGAAGCTATGCAAATGGGCCAAAGCTATATTTCTACCGAACATTTGCTGCTCGGCATTGTGCGCGAAGGCGAGGGCGGCGCTATCGATGCGATGGCGAAGCTCGGCGTCGAAATCGACGCTGTTCGTTCCGCACTCAACGACTTGGTCGATCAACCGACGCCCGTGGCTGCGGGCATGCCGTTTTTCGGCGGCGAGCCCCATGGCGAGAAGAGCATGCTCGAGCAGTTCGGTACCGACCTTACTGCGAAGGCCAAGGCGGGCAAGCTCGACCCCGTTATCGGTCGTGCGGCCGAAATCGAACGCGTGATGCAGGTGCTCTCGCGCCGCCAGAAGAACAATCCGTTGCTCATTGGCGAGCCTGGCGTGGGCAAAACTGCTGTGGTCGAAGGCCTGGCGCAGCTCATCGTAGCCGATCAAGTGCCCGATATCATCTCGGGCAAACGCGTAATCACCCTCGATGTGTCCGCGCTGGTCGCAGGCAGCAAATACCGCGGCGAGTTCGAAGAGCGCCTGAAGAAGGTCATCAAGGAAGTCGTCAAAGACGGCAATATCATTTTGTTCATCGACGAAATGCATACCATCATTGGCGCGGGCTCTGCCGAAGGCTCCATCGACGCTGCCGCCATTTTGAAACCACCGCTGTCTCGTGGTGAGCTGCAGGTAATTGGCGCCACCACTACCGAGGAATACCGCAAGCATCTCGAGAAAGATTCCGCGCTCGCCCGTCGCTTCCAAACGGTGAACGTGAAAGAGCCGAGCGAGGAACAGGCTTTGCGCATTCTCGACGGCCTTCGCGACCGCTACGAGGCGCATCATCATGTGCGCTATTCCGACGAGGCGCTGCAGGCCGCCGTCTCTATGTCTTCGCGTTATATTCAAGATCGCTTCCTGCCCGACAAGGCGATCGACGTGCTCGACGAGGCTGGCGCGCGCATGCGCATTCGCAATCGTACGCTGCCCGACGAGATTCGCAAGTTCGATGACGAGCTTCGCCGCGTTCGCCTTGACAAGGAAGAGGCGGCATCGGCGCAAGAGTTCGAGCGCGCCGCGCAGCTTCGCGACGAAGAAAAGCGGCTTGAAGAGCAGCGTACCGAAGCTGAAAAGCGTTTTTCCGAGGAAAGTGACAAGGAACTCGCCAACATCACCGAGGTCGAAATCGCCGACGTGGTGAGTATGTCGACCGGCGTGCCCGTGAGCAACCTCACCGAAGCCGAAGCAGACAAGCTTTTGCGCATGGAAGGCGTTCTGCACGAGCGCATTATCGGTCAGGAAGAGGCCGTAACGGCCCTGTCGAAGGCTATTCGTCGCAGCCGTTCCGGCTTGAAAGATCCGAAGCGCCCCAGCGGCTCGTTCATTTTCCTCGGCCCTTCGGGCGTGGGCAAAACCGAGCTTTCCAAGGCGCTCGCTGAATTCCTGTTTGGTACCGAAGACGCGCTTATCACGTATGACATGTCGGAATACATGGAGAAGCACAGCGTGAGCCGCCTGGTCGGTTCGCCTCCGGGCTATGTGGGCTTCGACGAGGGCGGCCAGCTTACCAAGGCCGTTCGCCAGCGTCCTTATTCGGTCGTGCTGTTCGACGAAATCGAAAAGGCGCATCCCGATGTGTTCAACATCTTGCTGCAGATTCTCGAGGAAGGCCGCCTTACCGATTCGCAGGGCCGCTCGGTCGACTTCCGCAACACGGTTATCATCATGACCTCGAATGTGGGCGCTCGCCAAATCGCCGAAACTGCGCCGCTTGGCTTCACGCCCGATTCGCAGAAGGGCCTTTCCGATAAGGAAATCAAGAGCCGCGTGATGAGCGAGATGAAGAAGCTCTTCAGACCCGAGTTCTTGAACCGCCTCGATGAGATTATCGTGTTCAAGAGCCTTACCGAAGAGCAGATTGCTCAAATCGTCGACCTCATGGTTGCCGATTTGCGCGATCGTCTCATCGCCATGGATATGACCATCAATCTTACGCCTGAGGCCCGTGCGCTTGTGGCTAAGGAAGGCACCGATACCACGATGGGCGCTCGTCCGTTGCGTCGAGCGATTCAGCGTCTGCTCGAAGATCCTATTTCCGAGCAGCTTCTTGCCGGCACGTGGCATGCAGGCTCGGTTATTGATGTCGATGTGAAAGATGGCGAGCTAACTTTTACGCCTGGCACAGGAGTGATTCCCGCGCCGCGAAAACGTGATAGCATTGCACACGAAGCAGAATCGTTGCTGCCGCAGTTCGATTTGTCGCATGCCGGGGCGCCAAGCCACGGTGGCGGCGTGTCGAGCGACGGCGCGGCTGATTAACGAACCATAGGCGCCGCCTTCGCGGCGGCGCCATGCGAGGGGCGTCTGTGGGCGCCCCTTTGTTGTTGAAGCCATGAAAGGGGAGCCCATGAGCGCACCGGAGAATGTGAGAACCGTGGGAGGTGCAGCCGAGTTCGGCGTTATCGACCCGGTGTTTGTGCCTACGGCGCTTGTTGAAGTCGCCGAAGATGCGGCGGCGCGTCTCGATTTGAGCGAAACGGGCGCGAGAACGGTGCATTTTTCGGGCAAGGTGTCGAAGAGCCCGAAGACGGCTGCCATTATTTTGGCGGGCGGCTCGGGCGAGCGTTTCGGCCACGAGGGCGGCAAGCAGCTCGTCGAGATTTCTGGACGTCCCATGCTCACCTGGTCGATTGCGGCGTTCGATGCGGTTGAAGATGTAGGCGAAATCGTGGTGGTGTGCCCTGAAGAACGCATTGCGGAATATCGCAGTTGCGCCATTGACCCGTACCCGTTTGTGACGCCTATCACGATGGCCCCGGCGGGCGCCACGCGTCAGGAAAGCGCGTTCTCGGGTCTGGAATACGCGTCGGAGGAATATGAGTACGTGGTGCTGCACGATGGTGCCCGCCCGCTCATCGCCCCAGAGCTTATCGCGCATACCATCAACACGCTCAAAGGCACGCTCGACGCCGATGGCGCGATTGTCGCCACGCCTTCGATTGACACGCTCAAAGTGGTCGAAAACGGTTGCATTGTAGGAACCCCCGACCGCCGCGTGTTCTGGAACGCGCAAACGCCGCAGGTGTTCCGTGCGGGCGTGTATCGTCGTGCGCACGCGTCGGCGCTCTCGGAGGGCTTCGTAGGCACCGATGACTCGTCGCTCATCGAACGATTGGGCGGCAAGGTGCTCGTGGTGGAAGGCAAGCGCAGCAACATCAAGCTTACCGTCCCAGAAGATTACGCCATGTTGAACATGAGCCTGGGCGTTCAGCCCGACTAGTGAACCAGCTGAAATGGGGCAGGGGCAAGTTCTCTGTCCCATTTTTTATAGGGCGCATGGCTCTTGAAGGGATAAGCTTTTCGCTCCAAGCGCCACATGGGACGCGAGCAGAGAAGCCCAAGACGCTTTCATTCTGCTAAGCTGCCTCATCTTGTGCTCATCGGAAGGGGTTTTCCTTCTTGCGCCTGCCGCAAACTTCGTTGCGTTGAAGTGGGCTATAATCGTTCGGAACATTACGATTTCGTCTAAGACGAAGGGATTACTCGTGACGAACGCTATGAATATGCGCGTGGGCCTCGGCTTCGATGTGCACGCATTCGCGCAAGGCCGCAAGCTTATTCTGGGTGGTGTCGACATTCCGCATCATCAGGGGCTTTTGGGACATTCCGATGCCGACGTGCTTGCGCATGCCATCTCCGACGCGCTGCTCGGTGCTGCGCGTGCGGGCGATATCGGCAAACTGTTCCCCGATACCGACCCGGCGTATGCGGGCGCCGATTCCATGGTGCTGTTGTCGTGCGTTGCGAACCACGTGCGCGAACTCGGTTTCGATATCGTCGATGTCGATAGCGTTATTTCGGCGCAGGCCCCCAAGCTCTCGCCTTTCCGCGATCAAATGCGCGAGAACTTGGCTCATGCTATGGGCATCGACGTCGACCAGGTGGGCGTAAAGGCCACCACCACTGAACATTTGGGCTTCGAGGGTCGCGAGGAGGGCATTTCGGCTCAGGCCGTGGCCTTGCTTTTGAAACGATGTTGCTAGGGGCGCTTCCGTAACCGTATTTGCTCCCAACATCGAAGGAACCTATCGTGAATATCTTTAAAACCATCGCCGAAGACGTGAACAACGTTAAGCGTCTCGACCCTGCCGCGCAAAGTAAATTCATCATTTGGCTCACGTATCCGGGCCTGCATGCTCGTTGGAGCCATGTTGTTGAGCATTGGCTGTGGAACCATGGCCTGAAAAGTCTGGCGCGCATTTCGAGCCAGTTCACCCGTTTTATGACGGGTGTGGAAATTCACCCCGCCGCGAAAATCGGCCGTCGTTTCTTCATCGACCACGCCATGGGCGTGATTATCGGCGAAACGTGCGAAATCGGCGATGACGTCACGCTGTATCAGGGCGTCACGCTCGGCGGCACGGGCAAAGAAAGCGGCAAGCGCCACCCCACGCTTGGCAATAACGTTATGGTGGGCGTGAACGCGGCGGTTCTTGGCAGTATCACCATTCACGACAATTCGAAGGTCGGTGGCGGCGCGGTTGTCGTCGAGGACGTGCCTGAGAATTGCACCGTGGTCGGCGTTCCCGCGCGCGTTGTGGTGCGCAACGGCAAACTCGTGCAGCAGGAAGAGAAAGACGCCGCCGCTCGCCGCGAATGCCTGCCCGACCCCACGACTGCCGACGTCGTCGAACTCCAGGCGCGTGTTGCTCGCCTGGAAACGCTGCTTGCGGCTCAGGCGCAAGGCAAAACTATCGGAGGCCCCGCGAAAACCACTCCCGACGTTGCGTCGGACTCAGAATAACCAGGAGGAATCGTGCAAATCTACAGCTCCCAAACCCATAAAAAGGCAGAGTTCGAGCCTATCGAGCCGGGCAAGGTGCGCATGTATGTATGCGGCCCCACGGTGTATGACAATATCCACATCGGCAACGCCCGCACGTTTATCAGTTTCGACGTTATTCGCCGCTGGCTCATCGCGAGCGGTTACGAAGTGACGTTTGCCCAGAATCTGACCGACGTTGATGACAAGATTATCAATCGGGCCAACGAGCAGGGTCGCACAGCCGCCGAGGTGGCCACGGAATTTTCGAACAAGTTCATCGACGTCATGCGTCGCGCGAACGTGATCGACCCCGATGTGCGCCCGCGCGCTACCAAAGAAATTGGTCCCATGATCGCCATGATCAAAACGCTCATTGAGCAGGGCCATGCCTATGCGGTCGAGAACGGAGACGTGTATTTCTCGGTGCGCAGCGACGAGACCTATGGTGAAGTGTCTGGCCGCAATATCGACGACCTCATGGTGGGCGCGCGCATTGAGGAAAACGAAATCAAGCGCGATCCTCTCGACTTCGCCTTGTGGAAGGCCGCCAAACCGGGTGAACCCAGCTGGAAAAGCCCCTGGGGCGAAGGCCGCCCTGGCTGGCATACCGAATGCGCTGCCATGGTGCATCGCTACCTGGGTGTGCCCATCGACATTCATGGCGGCGGCAGCGACCTTGCGTTCCCTCACCACGAAAACGAATGCGCGCAGGCAACGTGCGCATGGCACCAGGGCTTTTCGAACACGTGGATGCACACGGGCATGCTGTTGGTGAACGGCGAGAAGATGTCGAAGTCGCTCGGCAATTTCTTCACGCTCGAAGAAGTGCTCGAGAAACATTCGGCGGCAGCACTTCGTCTGCTCATGCTGCAAACGCATTATCGCAGCCCGCTCGATTTCAGCTTCGAGCGCCTGGAAGGCGCGGAAAGCTCGCTGGCCCGTATTGCGGGCACGGCTCAGAACCTGCGTTGGGCTGCGGCCCACGCGACGGGCGAGCCCGATGCCGTATTGGCCCAAAAGCTCGCCGACGCTGTTGCGGCTGCCGATGTCGAGTTCAAGGCCTGCATGGATGACGATTTCAACACCGCAGGTGCCCTGGGCGCATTCTTCGGCTTCATCACCGAAGCGAACTCGTACCTCGATGCCGCCGACGGTGCGGTTAATGCCGAGGTGGTAGTTGCGGCTGCCGAGTTCATCGAGCGCTCCATGGACGTTTTGGGTATCGAACTCCCCGAGCAGGAGGCGGAGCTGCCTGTCGAAATCATCGTGCTTGCTGCTGAGCGCGCTGGTTACGCCGGCGACGACACGGCCGAGGCTGCCGAAGCCCTTATTGCCGCTCGTGCTGAAGCGCGCGCCGCGAAAGACTGGGCCGTGGCCGATGCCATTCGTGATGCTTTGGGCGAGCTTGGCTTGGTGGTGGAAGACACCGCCGCCGGCGCTCGCGTCAAGGCGAAATAACCAAGGGTTGGGTCGCTTCGTCGTTTTCGCTCCGGCGGTGCGGCCCTGTTTGTGACCGTCTGCGTTCATATGGACATTTCTTCTCAATATGAAACGCAGCCAGGCGGGCGCATAGTGAGCGAAGCGAACGGAAGCCCGGCGTGGTCATGGACGGGACCGCACCGCCGGAACGAAAACGACTGAGTGCTTAATGCACATGAAAAGGAGCCCACGTGGCAGACTATATTGAAGGAAAACGCCCGGTCATTGAGGCATTGCGTGCGCAAATGCCGCTCATTTCTGTGCTTATGGCCGACAACGTTCAGCAAGATAGCCAAATCAAAGACATTTTGCGCAAGGCAAAGCAGTACGACGTGCCCGTGAAAACCGTGCCTCGCAAGGTGCTCGACGAGCGCAGCGAGCGCGGCAGCCATCAGGGCGTTATGGCGCATGCAAAGCCGTACCAGTACTCCAGCGTCACCGACATTCTGAAATTTGCCGAGCGCGATGCCGAAAAGAACAATGGCGCCGCGCTCGTGGTGCTGCTCGATCACATTACCGATGCGGGCAACCTTGGCGCCATCGCGCGTTCGGTTGACGTGATTGGCGCGAGCGGCCTCATTATTCCGGGCAAACGTTCGGCGAGCGTGACCGCGGCTACCTATAAAAGCTCGGCGGGCGCCATTAACCATGTGCGCTGCGCCCAGGCGACCAACCTTGCTTCGGCGATTGACCGCCTGAAGAAAGCTGGCTTCTGGGTTGCTGGCGCGAGCGAGAAAGCTCAGCATACGGTATGGGAAGCCCCGCTCTATGGCAAAATCGCGCTTGTAATGGGCAATGAGGCCGAAGGCCTTGCCCGTCTCACGCTCGAGAAGTGTGACTTCCTGGTGAAGCTGCCGCAGGCGGGCCATGTTGGTTCCCTCAACGTTGCCCAGGCGTGCACGGCGGTCATGTATGAGTGGATGCGCCAGACCACTGCTCGCGCCGCCGAAGGCGAATAGCGGGGCGCCTGTTCGCAATGGCAAAGCAACGCAGGAAATTATTGCTCGTCGATGGCTATAACGTGCTGCGCAGCGGTTCGCGTTATCGCGACATGCGCAACCCCGGCCCGAACCCCGATTACGATACCGATTCGTTCAATCGCGCTCGCGAAGCGCTCATTGACGATGTGGTGATGTACGCTGGCCGCGACTTCGAAGCGATTATCGTGTTCGATGGGGCTGACAACGAATATTCCGATGGCAGCTTTGAAAAAATCGCTGGTGTACGCATTATGTTCTCGCGTGCGGGCGATTCCGCCGATAAGGTAATCGAGAAGCTCGCGTGGGATGCGCGCGCCCGAGGCATTGAGACCATGGTGGTGTCGAGCGATGCGGCCATTCAGAACACCGTATTCGGCGGCGGCGTCGATCGCATGAGCGCGAACGGCTTCAGTCGAGCGGTGGCGGTGAATGCCCACGAGTTTCATTTGGACGAGTCACCGAAAACGGCTGTGAAGAACACGGTCGCTGAGCGTTTGGGCGGCGATACGGTTGCGAAACTGAAGGCGCTTCGCGATTCGCTGTAGTGGGTGAATAAACGAAGCTTCCGACCCTCGGTTTGGCGCAAAGAGTCCCCAAAGGTCGCGCTGCCGTTGTTTTTCATGCATTGCGGCTCGGCAAAGCTAGCCTCGGGGTTTCTCTTCGAGATGCCGTTTGCGGATGGAAATGTGCCGTTGAGAAGCGCTCGGGCTTTCGCTACAATCAAATTAACGAATCCGCTTAGGCGTCGCCGTTGTGGTGGCGCCTAAATCGTATTAAGGGAAAGGAGTGGGCCAATGAAAATCCAGGTCGTTGCCGTAGGGAAGTTGAAAGAGCGATTCTGGAAGGAGGCATGCGACGAGTACCTGAAGCGCCTTAAGGGCTATGCGAAGGTGCGCGTCGACGAGGTGCCCGATTGCGATCCGGCGAAAGTCGGTGGGGAAGAGGGCGCACGCACGAAGGAGGGCCGCTCTATTCTGGAGAAGCTGCCCGAGCATTCGCATGTCATTCTGCTCGATGTGGGCGGAAGACAGCTTTCGAGCGAAGGTATTGCGGCGCGCGTCGATGCGTTGGCGCTTTCTGGCGTGAGCGAGATTTCGTTCATCGTGGGCGGCTCCGGCGGCGTGAGCCAAGGCGTGCACGACGCTGCCGACGAAAGCATGTCTTTCGGCAAAATCACGCTTCCCCATAATCTGGCACGCGTGGTGCTGCTCGAGCAAATCTATCGGGCATTCAAAATCTCGCGTGGCGAGCCGTATCATAAATAATTGGTTGCGCCGTTCTGCCGAACGGCGCAACTGCTCGACGCTGCGCCGGGTTTTATGCGGCATCTTGGCTTTCAGGCTTCGCTTTGCGTAGCGCTGCTACGCGGCAGCTCGCCTTCAAGCCAATCTGCTCGCCTAAAACCCTTGCTCGCTGACCTTGGTGCGAATAGGGTTTCTTCGGTGTTGAAAGAAGGGGGTTGCGTGTCACAGCTTCTTGTTGGCGTGCTTTCTGATACGCATGGACGACTTCCTGAAGACGCATATGCGGAACTGGCCGACTGCGACTTCATTATTCATGCGGGCGATATTTGCGGTCAAGGAATAATGCTCGAGCTCGGTGGGCTTGCGCCGGTGTGTGCTGTGCTGGGCAATAACGACTATCCCGAATATGGCGAATCGGTCGGAACGGTGGCGACTCCCCGTATTGGCGGAGTGCGTTTTCTTGTGACGCATACGCCAACGGATTTGCGCGCGATTCTGTCGGGCCGCACAAATGTATTGAAGCCTGGTGACCCCGTGCCGCAGGTGGCGATTCATGGGCATACCCATGTGCCCGAATTGCTGCGCGGTTCGGCCGCTTCTCCCGCCGATGTGGTGCTGTGTCCCGGCTCGGTAACGCGTCCGCGCGGTGGCTCGAAACGGCAGCTTGCGAAAATCGCCATCGAGAATGGCGCCGTGAGGGAGATTCGTTTCGTCGAGCTCGAGTAATCTTCATAATATTCGAACGTGTGTTCGATGATACAATATGATGCGGTAGTGCTCGCCGATTCCTGCGGGTGATGCTCCCTTCGATTTTGATAGGAGTTACCGCCATGGATATTGTGATGGCCGTTGCGGCATGGTGCTCAATTATTGGATTTATTTTCGATAGTGCTGAGCGAATCCAAAGCAGGAAGAAACGAGAAAAGAAAATGGTGCCTAGGAAATGAAAAAAGCCGGTCGTAAGACCGGCCCAACATAAACGAAAGCATCACCCGTAGCTAACTCCCCTGGAAAGTGTGTTAGTTCGGCGGGCGCTGCCATCTGACCGTATTATAACACGGCCCAGGTCGTGAAAACAATTTATAACGAAGGGCTTGCTATGGAACTTGATCACGCGGAACTGCAGGAAATGCTTGCCAATGACCCGTATATGCTGTTGGTCGACGTGCGCGACGAAGAGGAGTTCGATGCTGGGCATATTCCTGGCGCTGGCAACATGTCGGTTGACGATATCGTCGACTGCTTGTTCGATGAGGCGCTCGGCGAGCGAGGCCTCGACGCTATCGCGAATGGTAAAGGCATGGAGCTTTCCGACGACGCTTCGGTCATCGTGCTCTATTCGAATGCTGGCGAGCGATCGGCTCGTGCGTGCGAGCACATGGAATCGCTCGGCTATGTGAATGTTTACAACGCCCCCGGCTTGTCCTCGTGGCCTTATGAGGTTGTAACGACGGCGGAAGAGGCCGCCGTGGCTGCGGCGCTTGCGCAAAATGGCGCCGTTGCGACGCGAGAGGTTGGCCAGAGCCACGATTGCGGTTGTGGACACGATCATCATGGGGAACATGGCCACGAGCACGGGCATGACTGCGGTTGCAATCACTAAATGGCTGCAAGTTTCATTTAATACATTATACGCAAAATAAAAATTAGGTTTCTATTAGATACCAAGCATATGTTTAGTAATCTAATATCAAAATAGCATCTGGTATTAAAAAACTATTACCGTGAAAATAATGGGCGTCCGTTAGGGCGCCCATTATGTTGCTTAGGCTTTCTTTGGTGGCAAATAAGCCTTGGTGTTGTTGAGGCTGAACAAAATCGTTGAAGCATTGTGCAAAAGCGACGAAGTTTGCGGTGTGATGATGCCAGCGATGCCGAGCGCTAGCAAGGCGGAATTGGTAATCATGACCTTGCTGTATGACCCGTTGAGCCTGCTGACGAGGCCCTGGCTCATCTTGCGCAGGCGCACGACGGCTTGCAGATCGGTATCGGACAAAATGATATCGGCAACTTCCTTGGCGATATCGCTGCCACCACCCATGGCAAGACCTACGTCGGCGCGGCCAAGCGCCGGCGAATCGTTTACGCCGTCGCCAACCATAGCGACGCAGCGACCTTCGCTCTTGACGCGGTCAACATAGGCGAACTTATCTTCGGGTAGCAAGTCGGCTTGGAATTCGTCGATGCCCGCCTCAGAAGCGATGCGCGCAGCGGTGCGTGCGGAATCGCCCGTGAGCATGACGATATGCTTGAATCCTAAATTGCGAAGTTCGGCAACGGACTCTTTCACGCCGGATTTCAAAGGGTCTTCGATTCCCAGCACGCCAACGACTTCGCTATCGACGGCCAAGAATAAAGGCGACAGGCCTTCCATTTCGGTCTCGACGCGAGAAAGTGTCTCGGGGTCCAAATGCGCATGCTCGTCATCGAAGACGAAGTGCGCCGACCCGATGACGGCGCGTTTGCCGTCAAGTGCCGAAGCGATGCCATGCGCGACGACGTACTCCACGGCCGCGTGGCGCTCGCGATGCTCAAGCCCTCGTTCTTGGGCGGCGGCAACCACGGCGCGGGCGACGGGGTGGGGGAAATGCTCCTCCAAACACGCCGCAAAACGCAGCACTTCATCTTCGCTCCACCCGTCGGTGGGGATGACGCGCGCGAGTTTCGGCTGTGCCTCGGTGAGCGTGCCCGTCTTATCGAATATGATGGTGTCCGCTTTGGCGAACGCTTCGAAGTATTTCGCTCCTTTGACCATGACGCCGGCTTTGGCAGCATTGCTCATGGCAGTCATTACGGCGATAGAGCCCGTGAGCTTCAGCGCGCATGAGTAATCGACCATAAGCGCGGCCGACGTTTTCACAAGGCTGCGCGTAGAAAGCGCCACAAGTCCCGCGAGCAGGAAGTTCCAAGGCACAATCTTGTTCGCCAGGTTTTCCATGCGCGATTGGCCTTCCGATTTCAGCGAATCGGCGGCTTCGACGAGCGAAACGATCGATCGAAGCTTGGTTTGAGACGTGTTGGCGCGCACGCGCACCAAGATTTCGCCATCTTCGACGACGGTGCCAGCGAACACGTCATCACCAACGCTGCGCTCGACCGCGAGTGGCTCTCCTGTCAGGGTGGCTTGGTTTACCATGGCGCAGCCATGTTCCACCACGCCATCGATGCAAATAGACATGCCAGTGCGCACGGCTACCAAATCGCCAGGCATAAGCTCGCTTGCCGGAACGCTGGTTTCGGTGTCGCCAATCACTTTTTGCGCCTTGTCGGGCACATCGAGAAGTGAATTGATGAGCTCGTTTTCGCTCATGGTGCGCGTGTAATCTTCGAGCAGCTCGCCCACGTTCAACAAGAACATGGTTTGCGACGCCGTGTCGAAATCGCGTTTCACGAACGAAATGCCAATTGCCGATGCGTCAAGCACGGGTACGGTAAGGCGCGAGCGCGACAGCTCGAACAGCGCGGCGCGCAAGAACGGCAGGAAGCTGACTACCGTGCACACGGCGCGAATGGGCGCGGGCAAGAACCATTTGCGCGCATAGCGGGCGCCAATAAGAACAGCCAGGTTCATGAACAGCGCATGCGTTCGCGGCTCGAATTGCACGGAATAGCCGGTTTTTGCATCGGCGATTTTCTCGGCGTTGATTTCGCAGAGCGCATCGAGCACGTTTGTGCGTTTGGGTGCCTCGAAGTCGACCGACATCTGACCGATGCGTCCGTAAAGCTGCACGCGGCGCACGCCGTCGATTTCTTTGGTGAGTTTGATAAGCGCGTCGAGGTCCTCTTCAGGCACAGGGCCCGCCAATTTCAGGCGGGCCCTGCCAGGGATCTCTTTGATTATCGAGAACTTCATGACGAATGCCGTAAGGCTTTATTCGGCGGAAGGCTCGGAATCGGCCTTGGCGGCTTTGGCGTCGCTCGTGAGGTACGTGGCCTCGGCGACCAGATCGTCGACTTCGGCTTTTGCCTGTTCAACCATATCCTGATAGCAGTTCTTTGCACGCAGGCCGCATGCGATGCCATGCACATAGGCCTTCTTTGCGGGCGCACTCGTAAGCGCCTTGATGCCTGCGGTTCCCAGCAGGAAGCCGCCGCCGACGAGCAGGGTGTTGAATGTAGCCTTCTTCATGTTTGTCCTCTTTCGAATCGCGACGAATCGCGAATGCGTTTATGCATGAACGATGTTCGCTCATGCATACTTTTTGTAAAAGTAAGAGTAGTGTTACACTTTGCGAAAGTCAATGAGAGTAAACTCGATGTTAAGGAAGATTTACATATGGAAGGCATGAATGTTCAGACGGCAGTTTTGCTGGCGGTCATCGTCGTGGGCATGGTCTTCGCCGCGCGACGCATGTATCGTGTGTTTTCGCTGAAGGACGATTGTTGCGGCGGCGGTGCGAAAGACTCGTCGAAGAAATTCAAGGCGCAGCGCGTGAGCGATACGAACGAGGCGAACTACAAGCATGCGCTCGATTTGAAGATTGGTGGAATGACCTGCGAGAAATGCGTCGAGAACGTGCAGAATGCCATCAATTCCGTTGATGCGGGCAATGTGTGGGCTCGTGTCGATTTGGGCTCGAAGACGGCGCATATTCTTTCGAAGAACGCCCTCGACCAGGCTTCTGTTGAGGAAGCGGTTGAAGCGGCGGGGTATTTCGTAAGTCGTCGATAGGGTGGTGCCAATCGAGCTTCGCTTCGGCCTTCGCGCATTCCGCAATGCGGCGCGATCGTCGTACGCGGCTGGGATTGGCGGCTGCCAGCATTTCGCTTGAGCGGTTTCAAGCGAGTTTTGAAGTTGCTGCGCAATTGAAGGAACTGCCTAGATGCGCGCTTGTTGCGCTTAGATAAAACGAAGGCGCCGGCTCCTCGGAAAAACGAGGGCCGGCGCCTTTTTGAAGCGTGCATGCCTAGTTGTCGCACATAAGCAGCCAGGCATTGTTCGGCGCCATGGCATGCTCGCAGAAGCTGCAGGGCTTATCGGCGCACAGCGGCGCGCTGCGCCACAGGGCGGCGTCTTCCCATTCGCTGAGCAGTTCGGCGGGCAGCATGCTTTGCGAAACTGTGGCAAGCTCGCGTGCACCGCGTCCAAGGGCGGCGTCAATTTCCGCTTCATGCTCCATCGACCAGGCGAACATGCCGGCGAGTTGGCGCATGCCTCGTGCGGTGGGGTGCGTGCCTTCAATTGCTTCGTAGTCCATGCCGCAGGCGAAGGCGTCGGCCACATGAGCGCCGGCTTCATGGGCGGCTGCGCGAATGGCGTCGTTGTATTCGGCAATGGGCGCGCCGCGGAAATCGTAAGCGAACTGCGGTTTTACATGGCCCGCAATGCGCCCGGGAACGAGTGTGACGCACCAGATTTCAGTTTCGGGGCAGCGTGCGCGAAGGCGTGCGAGCATCGAAGCATAGGCGGTTTTGAAACGGTCGATTTGACCGGGTGCTGCAAGTTCGGCAAGAACCTTCTCGACGGGTGCTTGTGCGGAAAGCTCAGCAGGGCAGGCCGATCCATGGCCGTCAGCATTCATTTTCGCGCCGCCCCAGCCGTAGTCGTTGATGCCGATGAAACATACGATGGCGTCGGGGGCTTCGCCCTCATCGCCCAGAATCGCGTCTGCGCGCGCATCGGAATCGCCGGCAGGGAAGAACCCGCCTTCCACGAGGCTTCCCGAAAACGAGTCGTTTTTCAAAAGCGAACCGCCAAAATGGTCGATGAGCAGGTGCCACCATGTTTGTTCGACATGCGTAACGCCCGTTTTCTCCAATCTCTCGTCGGAGTAGAACACGTCGAAGCCCGGCGGGTTCCACCCGTCGAATGTGGAGATGGAATCGCCGAGGATCGAAAACGTTTTTGCCACCAGATTGCTCCTTGGGTCGGTTGCTTGGTCGTGCGTGCAAACGCACACGACCCACGCGGCGGGCGCGCGGGTCGATTTGTGCTCATATAAAAGGGGCGCGAAACGACGGATTAAGCCGAGCGTTTCGCGCGTGTAGCGCTAAGCGTATTTCAGGAATGCGCGGTAGGCTTTCAGCGCTTCATATATGTCGGCCTTATCGACCACTTCCCACGGCGCATGCATCGAGAGCACCGGCACGCCACAGTCGATGACATTCATGCCGTATTCGGCCAGAATGTAGGCGATAGTTCCACCGCCGCCCACGTCGACGCGGCCGAGCTCGGCGGTTTGGAACGCGGCGTTGCCCTTATCCATGATGGAGCGAATCTTGGCCATGTATTCAGCGTTCGCGTCGTTCGAACCGCTTTTGCCGCGCGCACCGGTGAACTTGTTGAACACCACGCCGCGGCCCAGATAGGCGGCGTTCTTCGTTTCGAAAGCGCTCGCATAGCTGGGGTCGAAGCCCGCAGACACGTCGCTCGAAAGCATGGACGAATTCGCGAGGCAACGACGCAGCGGCAAATCGCCTGCCTGGCCAGCAAGGTCCATGAGTTCGGCGATGGTGTTCTCGAAGAACATCGATGTCATGCCCGTAGCGCCCACGCTGCCGATTTCTTCCTTATCGACCAAAATGCAGATGCCCGTTTTCTCAAGGTCGCTCGCCTCAAGCTGCGCGACCAAGCTGGGGAAGGCGCATACGCGATCGTCGTGGCCGTAGCCGAGCACCATGGAGCGGTCGAAGCCCAGCTCGCGTGCGCGGCCGGCGGGAACGACCTCGAGCTCGCTCGAAAGGAAGTCCTCTTCTTCCATGCCGTATTTCTCGGCGAGCAGCGCGAGCATGGTCGCTTTCACGGGTTCTTTTTCCGCGAGCTTCTCGAGTTCGGTTTTCTCGGCGTTTTCCTTATCTTCCGTCTTTGCGGCAGGGCGGCCACCTGCGAGCACGTCGAGGTTTTCGCCCTCGACAACCTCAGAGGCCTTCTTCTGCATTTGGTCGTTGGCGAGGTGAATGAGCAGGTCAGTGATACAGAACACGGGGTCGCCCGCGTCTTCGCCCACATTCACGCGCTCAACGCTGCCGTCTTTTTTCGCGATAACGCCGTGAATGGCGAGCGGCAGCGTGACCCATTGGTACTTCTTGATGCCGCCGTAGTAATGCGTGTCGAGCAGCGCCAAATCGCCCGATTCGTAGAGCGGGTTTTGCTTGATATCCAAACGCGGGCTGTCGACGTGCGCGCCCAGAATGTTTAGGCCGTCCTGCATGGGACGGCTGCCGATGTGCGCCAAGATGATGGTTTTGCCGTACAGCTCGGCGTAGACCTTGTCGCCCGCAACAAGTTGCTTGCCCGCGGCACGCGCCTCGTCGAGCGAAACGTAACCCGCCTCGCGCGCCTGTTCGATGGCGGTCGCCACGCATTCGCGCTCGGTTTTGTTGGCGCTGATGAAATCGATGTAGTCGGTCGCGAGCTTCTCGAGCTCGGCCAGCTGCGGCTCGTCGTATGCGAGCCATGCGTTCTTGTGCTCCAAAGCAGTTCCTTTCGCTTGGGAATTCTCACAAGCGCATTATAGAAGGGAATGGGCGCGGCGGCGTGTCGGCGGCGAAACGAAACAGAATGGTCTTAACCGAAAGCCTTCTTCGGTGTGTACACCACAAGGGACACTCATCTTCTTTTTCGGAATATAATTGTTTCGAGCAAAGCATGGGCGTTGGCGATTGGAGCGAACATGGCCGAAGTTGTCGCAAGCAAATTGAAGCTGTTGCATTTGGCTCGCATTTTCGAGCGCGAGACCGACGACGGTCACGGCCTTACCGCGCCGCAAATCATCGGAAAGCTCGCCGAGGCCGGCGTGAATGTCGAACGTAAAACCTTGTATCGTGATATCGATTGTTTGCGTGCATTCGGCTACAACATTCTGAAGTACAATCGCGCGCCCGTCGAATACGGCTTGGCCACGCGCGATTTCCAAGAGCAAGAGCTGCTGCTTCTGGCCGATGCCGTGCAGTCGTCGAAATTCCTTACCGAAAGCAAGAGTCGCTCCCTCGTCGAAGGCATCGGAAAGCTCGGCAGCAAATACATGGACGAAAACCTGCGAAAGCAGGTGCACGTCGAGGGCCGTATCAAGAGCCAAAACGAGTCGGTGTTCTACAACATCGACGCCATTCAGCGCGCGATATCGCTTCGCCGCAAAATCGAATTCCGCTATTTCAAATACGACGAGCATAAGAAGCGCGTTACGAGCAAGCATGGGGATGGAAGCGAGATATATAAAGAAACCCCTGTTCAGCTTGCATATATGGACGATGAATACTATCTCATTGTATGGAATGACAAATACGCCGGTTTCACTCATTACCGCGTCGATAGAATGCAGAACCTCGAGGTGTCGAGTGAAACGGCCACGCGCAACGATGAGATATCATCATTTGACGTGGCCAAGCATCAGCAGCGTGTATTCGGCATGTTCCATGGCGAATCGGTCGGTGTCACGCTGCTCGTGCGCGGGTCTGTGATGAGTGCGATTGTCGACCGTTTCGGTAAAGATGTCGAAGTGCTGCCTGCGGAAGACGGTTGGGCGCGCGTGTGCGTGACGGTTATGGCCGCGCCCACGTTTTACGGGTGGCTCGCGACGTTCGGGTCGAGCGTGCAAATCGAAGAGCCGCAGTCGTTGCGCCAGGCATATGCGGGATACCTATCGGCAATCCTGGAGAATTACCAGTAAGGGTCCACGCCGAAAGCGTGGTTGAGTTGTAGTGTGAGGGGTTTTCGTGGCTGAATGCTGTAGGTGTCACCGTCGACTCGGCGTGCTGTCCAAAATCGACGAGATCATTTGGGCGGAATTCGATGAATAACCGCTCATGGGCGTTTTCTTGCCTTTCGCCCTTGGCCAGTGTCGTTTCGTCGCCTTATTGCTGCATCCCGCCCTTCAGTTTCGTGCGTCCTTTGAATTTGTTTGGAGCTATGGCATTCGCGCGTTGGGGGCGCATATAATATTCCGTTAACGTTCCGGAAAACACACAAACCGAAGGAGACATCAGATGGCGTTCTACTACGAGGAACCCTCGCGTACGTTCAATGAGTATTTGCTGGTCCCGGGCCACACCCCGGCGTCCTGCATCCCTGCGAAGGTTGACTTGAAAACGCCGCTGGTGCGTTACCGCAAGGGTCAGGAAGAGTGCCCCATTTCGCTGAACATCCCCATGGTGTCGGCAATTATGGCCGCTGTTTCTGACGACCACATGGCTGTTGCCCTCGCCACTGAAGGTGGCATTTCGTTTATTTACGGCAACCAGACCATCGAGAGCGAAGCGGCCATGGTCGCTCGCGTGAAGGCGTACAAGGCCGGCTTCGTCGTTTCCGACACCAACCTTTCGCCCGACACCACGCTCGAGGAAGTCGTCGCCCTGAAGGAGCAAACCGGCCATTCCACCATGCCCGTCACCGATAACGGCCAGGCTGGCGGCAAGCTGCTCGGCATCGTTACCGAGCGCGACTATCGCCTTTCGCGCATGTCGCTCGACACCAAGGTTTCCGAGTTCATGACTCCCCGCGAGAATCTCGTGGTTGCTACCGAAGGCACCTCGCTCAAGGAAGCCAACGACATCATCTGGGATCACAAGCTCAACAGCCTGCCTATCGTCGACGCGAACGATAACCTGTGCTACCTCGTGTTCCGTCAAGACTACGACACCCATAAGGAAAACCCGCTCGAGCTGCTCGACAACGAGAAGCGCTACCTGGTTGGCGCGGGCATCAACTCCCGCGACTACGCCGAGCGTGTTCCCGCTCTGGTCGAGGCTGGCGCCGACGTTTTGTGCATCGACTCTTCCGAGGGCTATTCTGACTGGCAGAAGATGACCATCGAATGGGTGCGCGAGCACTACGGCAACGATGTGAAAATCGGTGCCGGCAACGTTGTCGACCGCGAAGGCTTCCGCTTCCTCGCCGAGGCTGGCGCCGACTTCATCAAGGTCGGTATCGGTGGCGGTTCCATCTGCATCACCCGTGAGACCAAGGGTATCGGCCGTGGCCAGGCTACCGCGACCATCGAAGTCGCCAAGGCTCGTGACGAGTACTTCGAGGAGACCGGCATCTACGTGCCCATCTGCTCTGATGGCGGCATCGTGTACGACCACCACATCTCGCTCGCGCTCGCCATGGGCGCCGACTTCGTGATGCTCGGCCGTTACTTCGCGCGTTTCGACGAGTCCCCGTCGGCCAAAGTCATGGTCAACGGCACCTACATGAAGGAATACTGGGGCGAGGGTTCTGCCCGCGCTCGCAACTGGGGCCGTTACGACCTCGGCGGCAAGAAGAGCCTTTCCTTCGAAGAGGGCGTCGACTCGTACGTGCCTTACGCTGGCAGCCTGAAGGACAACATTGCCGTTACGCTGCTCAAGATCAAGTCCACGATGTGCAACTGCGGCGCGCTCACGATTCCTGAGTTCCGCGACAAGGCGAAGCTCACTACCGTGTCTTCGACCTCCATCGTCGAGGGCGGTGCTCACGACGTTTTGCTGAAAGACAAGACGCCGTACGCTTCTCGCGTCCGCTAAAAGCTGCGTTTTGAACAAATAACAGCACGGAAAGCGACCCCTCGGGGTCGCTTTTTACATGGGCAAACGTTACTAATGTGGGGTGTGAACTACTCGCATTGACTTTACCAGGGAGTTTGTTCAAAATAGGCGGTTGTGTTTCTTTCCCACACGATTCGTGGGTATAGGAAGGCGGGTTTCCGCCACTGCTAATGGCGCATTGAGCGCGGTTGGCGGCGTAGAGAAAAACGACGAAAGCGGTTTATATCAAAACCTTTTCCAACATAACGGCGTTGCTGCTCGCGGGCGTTCTGTCCGCTGGCTCGCTGACCTTCGCGTGCGCCGCACCCGCCTATGCCGACGAGGTGAGTGACGCCCAGAACGCGCTCAGTGCCGCCGAAGCTCGCATGTCTCAAATTGCTTCGGAGCATGAAGCTCTTGTTAAGCAGGCAGAGGAATTGCAGCAGCAAATCGATGAGGCCACTCAGGGCGTGATGGACGCGCAGGCGGCTGCTCAGACCGGTCGAAACAAGCTTGGCATCTATGCCACTCAGGAGTATAAAACAGGCGGCATCTCACTTATTAAAGTATTGCTCGAGTCGCAAAGCATCTCTGATCTCGTGAATAACATGCAGTATTTCGATGCGATTCAGGAAGACCAAGCTCGTCAAATCGCAGAGCAGAAGCAGCTCGAAGCTACGCTTAACGACGCCCTCGACGATTTGAACAAGAAAAAAGACGAACAGGTCAAGGCCATTTCCGATGCCGAAGCCAAGCAAACCGAAGCTCAGCAGGTCGTGGCCCAGGCCACCGCGCACTTAAGCGATGCCCAGGCTGCTGCCGAAGCCGCTCGTTTGGCCGAGCTGCAAAAGCAGGCTGAAGCGCTGAAGGCCCAGCAGGAAGCCCAATCTCAAACCGAGCAAGCCCCTGCGGAGGAATCGAAGGGCGCCGCCGAAAAAGCGGAGGAATCTGGCAACGGCGCTGCGTCGAATTCCGGCAACCAATCTTCAAGCGGCTCGTCGAGCGGATCGAGCAACTCGAACGGTTCAAGCTCGAACAATTCCAATTCCTCGAATACGAGCACCTCGGGTTGGCAGTCTGGCGTTGTTTCCGCCTACGGCTCAACGAGCGATGGCACGCTGGGCGCCCACACCGCGACGGGCGCAATCGTCAGCGAAAGCTCTATGGGCGTGGCTGTCCCTATGTCTATGCCCAACTACCGATCCTATTTTGGGCGCTCGGTCGAAATCAGCTATGGTGGCCGCACGGTTGTCGCCGTGGTGAACGACTGCGGTGGCCTGGGCGGTGGCTCCCGTGCGCTCGATTTGCAGCCTGGTGTATGGAAGGCCCTTGGCGCGAGCAGCTGTTTCGATTGGGGCGTGCGCACCGTTTCTTACCGTTTCCTGTAGGGGCAAGTGCCCGCATCGTTAGGGGCTACGCCGCCCGCTTCTTTACGCAATGGAACACTATGTAAAGAAAGGGCGGTCTCGATCAATGCGTTTCCCAATGCGTATCGCACGGCGGGCTGGCGAGCGGTTCCATATTCAATCCAAGCCCGAGCTCGTTGAATTTCATTTGAATATTTTCTATTGAGCTGAATTAGCGTCCGCGTTTGCGGACGTTTTTTTTGTACGGAGCGCAAAGGCGCGTTACAATAGTCAAATTATCGTTGCGCATGCGTATGCGCTGAAGTTCCGGATTAGCAGGAGCACACATGAAGGAATACAACCCTCTCGAGATCGAGCCGCGTTGGCAAGCGGCTTGGGAAGAAAGCGGCATCAACAAGGTGCATGAAGAAGACGGGCGTCCCAAGAAGTACATCTTGGAAATGTTCCCGTATCCCTCGGGTGACATTCACATGGGCCACGCCCGCAACTATTCGATTGGCGACGTTATTGCTCGCTACTATCGCATGAAGGGCTTCGACGTTTTGCACCCCATGGGTTGGGATGCCTTTGGCCTGCCTGCAGAAAATGCTGCCATCAAGCACCACAGCCATCCTGCCAAATGGACGTATGCCAACATCGAAACCCAGAAGGCCAGCTTTAAGCGCATGGGCTTTTCCTATGACTGGGACCGCACCGTTGTTGCGTGCGACCCTGAGTACTATCGCTGGGGTCAGTGGATTTTCGAGAAATTCTGGGAGCGCGGCCTCGTCGAGCGTCGCAACTCTCCTGTGAACTGGTGCCCGGGTTGCCAGACTGTTCTGGCGAACGAACAGGTTATCGAGGGCCGTTGCTGGCGCTGCGATTCTGAAATCGAGAAGCGCGACCTCACGCAGTGGTATCTGAAGATCACCGACTATGCGCAGGAATTGCTTGACGACCTTGACCAGCTTGAAGGCTGGCCTGAGCGCGTGAAGCAGCAGCAGTCCAACTGGATTGGCCGCTCCGAAGGCGCCGAGGTCGACTTCGTGCTGTGCGATAAAGACGGCAACGTGCCGGCCGAGCCCGCTGAAGACGACATCATCACCGTGTTCACCACGCGTGCCGACACACTGTTTGGCGCGAGTTTCTTCGTGCTTGCTCCTGAATACAAGGGTCTCGCGGCGCTTGTCGAGGGCACCGAATATGAGAAGCCGGTTATGGACCTCGTCGAGGCCTCCAAGAAGATCACCGCGGTGCAACGCGCCCAGGGTGACCACGAAAAGCACGGAGAGTTCACCGGCCGTTACGCGGTCAATCCCATCAATGGCGAAAAGCTGCCCATCTGGGTTGCCGACTATGTCGTTGCCGATTACGGCACGGGTGCCGTTATGGCTGTTCCATGCGGTGACCAGCGCGACTTTGAATTCGCTCGCAAATATGATTTGCCCATCATTCCCATCATCTTGGGCGATGACGATCCGCTGTTCGAGCAGCTGAAAGACGAGCAGAATCGCGTGGTTACTTCAGTCGATTGGCCCGAGGCCTACGCCGCTGAAGGCACGCTTGTGCAGTCGGGCAAATACACCGGCATGACCGGCGGCAAGCATTCCGAGGGCGAGGCAGCCATCGTCGCCGAGCTCGAGGCTATGGGCCGCGGCCGCCGCAAGGTGGAATTCCGCCTGCGCGACTGGCTTATTTCTCGTCAGCGCTATTGGGGCAATCCCATTCCGGCGATCCATTGCCCGAAATGCGGCGTTGTGCCCGTTCCTGAGGAAGATTTACCTGTGCGCCTTCCCGAGGATATCGATCTTTCCGCTGGTGAGACGCTTGCCACGCATGAGGAATTCGCGAAGTGCGCGTGCCCGAAGTGCGGTGGCGAAGCTCGCCGCGAGACCGATACCATGGACACGTTTACGTGCTCGAGCTGGTATTACATGCGCTATACCGATCCCCATAACACCGAGCGCCCGTTCGATTCCGATAAGGCGAACTCGTGGCTGCCCGTCGACCAATACATTGGCGGCATTGAGCACGCTATTCTGCACCTGCTCTACAGCCGCTTCTTCACGAAGGTGCTGCGCGACGAGGGCATGCTGAACTTCGATGAACCGTTCACGAATCTGCTGTGCCAGGGCATGGTGCTCGACGAGCACGGCGACGTTATGTCGAAGTCGAAGGGCAACGTTATTTCGCCTGAAGACATGATTGCCGCCTACGGTGCCGATGCCGTGCGCTGCTACATTCTGTTCATGGCTCCGCCCGACAAGGAGCTGCTGTGGAATGAAGACGGCCTTGCGGGCCTGTACAAGTTCCTGAACCGCGTGTGGCGCGCTGTGTACGACCTGAAGCGCGAGGCGGGCGAGGATACGCTGTTTAACGGCGGCTCCAAGCTGAATGCCGCCGACGCCTTCAAGACGTTGATGCGCGAGCGCCATCGTGTGGTGGGCAAAGTGTCCGATGACATCGACCGCAACAACTTCAACACCGCGATTGCTGCCATCATGGAGCTCGTGAACAGCACGAACGACTTCCTGCGTGCTGCCGGCGCCGAAGAGCGCGCTGCCAACGCCGAGTGGGCTGCTGGTTGCGACGAGGTTGCCGAAGTCATTGTGAAGCTGCTTGCTCCGTTTGCTCCGCACTGGGCCGAAGAGCTGTGGACTACGGTGCTTGGCAACGAGCCCAGCATCCATAACCAGCCGTGGCCCGAGTTTGATCCCGAGAAGGCCAAGGCCGATGAGGTTGAGCTTGCTGTGCAAATCAACGGCAAGGTGAAGGCCCGCATCACGGTTGCCGCCGATTCTGCTGAGGAAGACATCATCGCCAAGGCGTTTGAGGCTGCCGCCAATGCCGTTGAGGGCAAGACGGTTGTTAAGAAGATCGTTATTCCCGGCCGCCTGGTGAATATCGTTGTGAAGTAAGAATACGTCGGCCTAACGGCCGACGTATTGCGCCGACGCTGCGCGGCAATCTGGCGGCGCATTTTGGGTTCAGCCTTCGGCTCGCGTACCGAAGTACGCTGAGCCCAGCTGAGCTGGGCGCGCCCGCTCGGGCGCATAGGCAGGAATTGAAAATGCCACAGGCATTTTCAACGCCCGAACTGCACCCGCCAGTGTGCCGCTCGCTGACTTCTAGTGCGAATGCATCTTTTATAAGCCGCTCCTGTGGGGGCGGCTTGCTTGTTTTTGGGAGACTTCGCGCGGCTGCGAAAAGGCGGCTTATTATGGGACGCTCAGGAAACGAAGGAGGTTTGCGTGCTTAAAGGTTTGTTCAAATTCGTGTTGGCAATTGCGGTTGCGGCGATTGTCGCCGTGGGCGGCATTAATGCGTGCGTTGTGCTGTCGGCGAATCCGGCCATTACGACGTTGGACAAATACGAGCAGTCCCGGGTCGCGTCATGCGACGCTATCGTCGTACTTGGGGCGAGCGTGCTGCCCGATGGCTCGCTTTCGCCTATTCTGCAAAAGCGTGTCGATGCGGCAATCGATTTGTATTTCAGGGGCGTGGCTCCCATTGTCGTTATGTCTGGCGACGGCCGCGAATCGAATTACGACGAACCAAACGCGATGAAGGCCTATGCCATTGCGCAGGGTGTTCCTGAATCGGCGATTTATTGCGACGGGGGCGGCTATCACACGTATGACACCATGTGGCGCGTTGCGAATGTATATGGCGCGCAAAGCGTGGCCATTGTCACGCAGAAATACCACCAATATCGCGCGGTGTTTGATGCGCAAGGCGTGGGTATGTCAGCCGTTGGCGTGGTGAGCGATACGGGCACCTATGATGACCAGGCCTATTACGATATTCGCGAGTGGCCCGCGCGCGTGCAGGATGCTATTTCGGTATGGACAGGCGCCGAACCCGACAATCCAGGCGAGGCTATAACGCTGTAAGGCTCTTTCGGTCTTTTACGGAAGCTATACCTTGACAAATTTCTCGAAATAAAGAAACCTATATCCCTAGTTAATATGTGGGTTTCAGAGGGCCGCATTTTGGAGACCGATCGCCTTGCTACGAATTTCATGCATCATCAGGGAGTGCGCACGGTGGCGCCCATGCTCGACCCTGTTGCATATGGCCCTGATGGGCTGGTAGAGGCGGTTGAGGTGCGTGACAGGTCGTTCATCATGGGGGTTCAGTGGCACCCTGAATTCTTTGCGGGCACGCGGAAAATGGGGTGTCTTTTCGCCTCGCTTGCGCAGGAAGATATTCGCTCACATACTGCGACGGTCGATGCGCGTGGGTGTTACCGTCTCAATATCAAGAAGGCTCCCGACGCAAGGTCGTGGCCGACAATGGAATATGCCGATGGTATTTAAAAGATGTTCGCATATATTTAGGATGTAGGTATCTAAAAGAAACTAGAAGCAAATTAACTTTAAGTATCAAAGAGATACCGATATAAAAATAATGCCTAGTACCTTAATAATGTAAGGTTTCGAAAAGTAACTATGATATATCTCGATAACGCCGCAACAACCGCATTGCACGAAAGCGTGCTTGAGCGAATGATGCCGTATTTCGGTGTCGACTTCGGCAATCCGGGGAGCGTGCACGCGGCGGGGCGTACGGCGCTGCATGCCGTGATGAATGCTCGCGCAACGGTTGCAGAATGCCTCGGTTGCACGCCGCGCCAAATCGTTTTTACTTCTGGCGGTACCGAAGCCGACAATCAGGCATTGGCAACGGGAGCTGAATTCGGCCGCAGGGCCCATCGAATGCGCATGGTTGCCTCGGCCATCGAGCATCCTGCAGTGCTCAGGGCGCTTGATTATTGGGAGACCCAGGGCTTTGTGATTACGCTCGTCAATCCCGATGAGACAGGCGTTGTGAGCGCTCGGGCTATCGAGGCCGTTCTCGATGGTGATGTGTGCCTCGTGAGCGTCATGTCGGCGAACAATGAAACAGGCGTTTTGCAGCCCATTGCCGAAATTGCGCAGGTGGCGCATGCTGCGGGCTCGCTTTTCCATACCGATGCCGTGCAGGCGGCTGGACACGTGCGCCTCGATGCCGAAGCGTTGGGGGTCGATATGCTGTCGATTTCGGGGCACAAGTTCCATGGCCCCAAGGGGGTCGGCGCGTTGGTATGCCGTACGCGCGAGGGCGCCGAGCCTATCGTGTACGGCGGCGGTCAAGAGCGCGGCCGTCGTTCGGGCACGGAAAACGTGCCAGGCATCGTAGGCTTGGCTGTGGCGCTCGAAGAAGCGTGCGAAACCGTGGAAGAGAATGCAACTCGCGTGCGTGGTTTGCGCGATCGCCTTGAAGAGCAGCTTGAACAAATCGAGGGTGCATATGTCGTAGGAAAAGCGGCCCCACGCGTACCAGGCATTTCGAATGTATGTTTCGAAGGGCTCGATCACCAGGTTCTTATTCCGCTGCTTGATGCACGAGGCGTGTCCGCGTCGGCGGGGTCGGCCTGTTCTGCGGGCGCGGTGAAAACTAGCCATGTGTTGCGCGCTATGGGCGTTTCGGAATCGCTCGCGAAAGGTGCTGTGCGCTTCTCGTTTTCTGTGGATACCACGCAAGAAGATGGAGACGCCGCGGCTGCCGCAATGCACGAAATCGCCATGTCGCTCAAGCGGTAAAATATCTGCGCCTGCCGTGAGCCGAAAACGGCGGAATGGAACCGATGAAGAAGGATAAATATGGCGAAATCTAAGGGGCGCGTGCTTGTTGCAATGAGCGGCGGCGTCGATTCGAGCGTGACGGCGTATCTGCTGCAGAGCCAAGGCTACGAATGCATCGGCGCTACCATGAAGCTGTACAACAACGATGCCATTAACAACGATGGCCATACCTGTTGCAGTCTCGATGACGTCGAAGATGCGCGCGACGTTGCGTTCCGCCTGGGAATTCCGCATTATGTGTTCGATTATTCTGCGGAGTTCGAAGACGAAGTCATGCGTCCTTTTGTGGAAGAGTACGAAGCGGGACATACTCCCAATCCGTGCATCGAATGCAATCGCCGCATGAAATTCAGTAGGCTTTTGCAGCGTGCCGAGGAACTGGGCTGCGATTTCATTGCTACCGGTCATTACGCTCGAATTGAGCGTGCGGGGCAAGATGTGTCGAGCGCCGCGAGCGTTGACGATGGTTCCGATTCGTGGGCGCGCGATTATGCGCCCGCAAGTGATGACGTTCGTTTCGAGTTGCGGCGCGGCCTTGATGCTACGAAGGACCAAAGCTACGTGCTCTCCTTCATGACACAAGACCAATTGGCTCACACGCTTCTGCCTCTCGGCAGCTTCACGAAGGCCCACGTGCGAGAAATCGCCGAAGAACAAGGCTTCATCAATGCGCAAAAACACGATAGCCAAGATATATGCTTCGTGCCCGATGGCGACTATCTGGGCTTTTTGGAACGCTACCGCGGCTCGTCGTACGAGCCGGGCGAGATCGTCGATGCTCAAGGCAAGGTGCTTGGCCAGCATAAGGGCGCCGTTGCTTATACCATTGGGCAGCGCAAGGGGCTCTGCATTGGAGGCGCTCCCGAGCCTTATTTTGTGCTGGGCAAGAACATGGCCGCCAACCAGGTAGTAGTGGGCCCGCGCGCGGAACTCTCGTCGCAAGGCTGCGTGGCCAAGAATTGGAACTGGGTTATGCCGCCCCTTTTGGCTGGTGAGACTATGAACGTGCAGGTGAAGGCGCATTATCGCCAATCTCCTATTCCTGCCGAACTCTCAATTGATGCTGATGGCTTGGTGCGCGCGGCGTACCTCGAACCTCGCCAAGCGGCCGCTCCTGGCCAGGCGCTCGTTGCCTACGTGGGCGATTCGGTGGCTGGCGGCGGCACCATTGTTGAAGCCTTCTAGGCGTTTTGCCGTGGCGCCATTCGATTTCGATTGTGCTTTGAAAAATGCCCGGTCTGCGCAGGTTTTCGGAGCGGGCACGAGTACGCCAGTATTTTGAGAAGATCTGACCTGGTGTTTGCTGCAATTGTCAATCGGCGAAGTCGAGCAACGAAGAAGAACCTGCGCAAATCGAGCTTTTTTTGATGTCGCTTGCGTCGCATGCACCCTGCGATGGGGCGTGTATTGCGTTACCATACATATGGTTCGCGTATGCGAATAATTTTGGCCGCGAATAAGGGGGATTCATGGCTCTTGTCGATAATGTTGCACTTTACGCGCTGGGCTATGCTGCCCACGAGAGCCATCCTATGCGCCTTGACCAGTATTGCTTGAATACGGTGCAGCGCAAATATCCCTGTTCCGATTGCGCCGATGCATGCCCGAAAAACATCGATATCGCCGCAAAGGAAATCAGCTGGCGCGGTTGCACGAATTGCAATCTGTGCGTTACGGCGTGTCCTACGCAGGCAATCCATGAATCGTCGGCGAGCCTCGATACGGCTCTTGCGAACGCCGGCAGCGCAGGCGACGTTGTGGTGGTGGCGTGCGATCAGCATAAAGGCCAGGCCAACGTTCGCGCGCATTGCTTGGCATCGATTCCGTGGGAGCTTGTGGCAGCGCTTGCGCTGAAAAAGCCCGTGGTGCTCAAGGTGAAGGCATGCCGCGAATGCCAGAACGATGATCTTCGCGAAGGCGTGCATGACCTGATCAGCAGCTTGAAACGCTTTTTTGGCCCGGAGGAATTCAAGAAACGTATTCATTCTCGCGTACCCGAAGGGGCGCATGCGGGTTCGGGCGCATCGAAGCGCACGGCGTTCGAGGGTGCGATGTCTACCGTGAAGCGAGGCGCCGAGGAACTACTGTCCGATATGGACGAGCAGGGCCGCGTGTCGCACTACCGCGCCATTTTGCTTGAAACGTTGCGCGAAATTCCCGAGGAAGAACGCCCCGAAGTCACGTGGCTCACGCTTACCGAAGACGGCAATTGCCGCGGATGCGAGATTTGCTCGAAAATGTGTCCCCATGGCGCGATTGAGCTGCGTATTCCCGAATATGCTGCGGAGCAAAAGCGCCGCGAGGTCGAGCGTGAAGTGAAACGCCGTAAAATTCCCGTGATTATTGAGCCTTCCGGGAGTGATTCGAGCGACGAGGTTTCGTTTACCTACCAAGCTGCTCCTGCCGGAACTTCGACTCAGGCGCTGAACGAGGCGAAAGAGGCGGCTCTTGCCGCCATCGACGAAGAGCTCGCGCGCAATATATCGCTTGGCCAGGCGTTCGTGCATGACGCGTCGCGCTGCACCCAGTGCGGTTTGTGCTATATGAGTTGCCCCGAAGAAAACATTGGCGGCTGGGCTGAAATAACCACGCGCAAGCTTCCTGCGAAAGTCGAGCATGACCTTGCGGTTCAGCTATGCGAAAAGTGCGGTCGCCCCTTCAAGCCGAAGGCTGACGAAACCAAGTGTACCGCCTGTTCAAGGGTGAGCTTCCTGTAATCGTTTTGCCGGCGACAAACCTGTTAAATGCTCGTAGCGTTTAACAGGTTTGTTGAAGCGGCCGGTTGCGGCGATGGAATGCGCGGGGGCGCAGTGTTGGATTTGCCGCTTTTCTGACGCGGCATTCTCGCGGGCGTGTTTTGTCTGCGCGGCTAAAGCGTGGGATCAACTGTGCTCAGCAGTTCGCCAAGTTCTTGGCGCGAGTGGATATCGAGCTTTGTGTAGATGTGTTTGCTATGCGTGCGCACGGTATTCTCGGAAACGAAAAGCTCTTCGGCAATCGCGGCGACGCTGCGTCCACGAGCGATAAGCTCGCATACCTCAGTTTCGCGTGCCGAAAGACCGTAGTCTCGTTTAAGCACCAAACATTGCTTTGACAGGCGATCAGTAATAACAAGCCCATCATCGCCTATAGGGCGCCGCGTTTTTGAGGGCTTTTTGTCGGATTGTCGTCCACTGTGTTGGAGAGATCCGACAGGTGCGTCTGCGGCTCCTTCTTCGCTTTCTATGGGACTCTTGGAGAACATTGCCTCTTCGGGGGCTTTCCATGCCTTTCCGCTTGTGAGCTCATTTTGCCATCGCGTCGCGGCGTTCCGTTTTTTTGACGGTCCCAAAAGCGTGCCTGCCGAAAAATACAGTGACATGCCGAGTGCATATGCGGCGAGCATGGAAAGAATTGCGGTTTTCCCTATGCCCATTACGTCGATATCGAGCGTTATCCATCCTAAGATGAATCCGAGTGCTTGAGGCACGTATGCGCATGCTCCAAAAAATGCATAAGCGAATACAGGGTTTGTGCCGCGGTCTCGTGCGATTTGGGCACTCTGCATCATGAGGACGAGCACCATAATCGAAAATACTGTGTATGCGACGCTGGCGAAGAGCGTAAGCCCCGCTCCTTGTGCAAAAGGGAAAAGCAGTAAGCCTGTGAACATGATGGGATATACCGCGCGAAACGCCGACCTGAGGCTAAATTGGAATGGGAACCAGCGCCATGCGACAATCAAAAAACCGCATGCAATGAGCACGCCTGCCATGGATGTCGTGTTTACTGCGATTTGAATATCGGGTTCCACAATGGCAACGCCTCGTGCCAGGCCGGCTGCGAAGGCAAGCGCCCCCAACCCGCCGGCTGATCGCCAGAAGTCGTGGAGCATACGCGCATATACTTGTGGATGTTCTCGTGGAATATCTTCGAACATCGATTGGTCGAAGTCCATCTCGCGCACCGAAAGAGATAGGCACAGCGCGCAAATCGGCAGAAGCACCACGGGAATGAGAAATGCGGTAAGTGAATTGGGAATCAAGTAGAGCATGAAATAAAGCAGGGAGCCAAAAGCGGTTCCAGCGATAAGCCTCCAGTTGCACTCAGGTGCAGAAATCGAGGAATAATAACGTTGCCAAAGCATGAAAATGCCCGCGCATCCCACGCCGAGGAATGCGCCTCCGGCAACGATGAGGCCGAGCGTGAACATGGGAACGTACATGACCGCGATGGTAAAGCATGATCCTATGAAAGCGAGTGAGATGGAGAGAGTGACAAGCATTCGTCGTGCTGCGGAGGGCACGTAGTATGATCCAAATGCGCTCGCGACATACGATGCGCAAAACGCCAACGACTGCGAAAGGTAGAACGTCAGGGTGACTTCTTGCGTTTGAAAATCGGTCGGCAGAAACGGGAATACGCCGCTCCAAATTTGAGTTGCATACACCACAAGAAAAATCGCGAAGCCCGCAACGGAGGCGTGCGGTGCCAACGTCGATTTCCCCATGCTGAATCCTTCCTGTGTATGTCATGCGATTAATGAGAGATTGCTCATTTCAGTGTGCCTATCGATCGGCTCTCGCGCAAGCGCAAATGCCCTTGAATTTTGCCATTGCATGCGTAATTGCACGAAATCACATGTGGGGTGTGATGCGTTCATCTGGTCTTTTCCCGTACGGTAGCAGCACGATGCATGGCTCCTATGTCATGTGGGCTTGAAGGGAAACCTGAAAGAAGGGGGAAAGATGAGCGAGAATGAGAAGCGTGGCTTTACGCGTCGAAACTTCGTAAAGGGGTCGTTCGCGGGCGCTGCGGTGGCCGCAAGCGCACTGGGCGCTAGCTCAATGTTCGGCTGCTCGCCGGCGGGAGACAAGAAAGGCGAAGGCTCCGCTGCTGAAGCAAACGAGGCCATCGCGTGGAGCCAGTGCAATGTCAACTGTGGTGGCAACTGTGTTTTCCAGTGGCATTCCAAAGACGGCAAAGTGCAGTATATGGAAACCGACAATACGGGAGACGACGATTTTCAGGCACGCGCCTGCCTGCGCGGTCGCTCCATGCGTCGTTGGCTGAACAGCCCCGATCGCCTGCTGTACCCGATGAAGCGCGTTGGCAAGCGCGGTGAGGGCAAGTTTGAGCAAATCAGCTGGGATGAAGCAATTTCGACCATTGCCGATAAGCTGAAGTACACCATTGAGACCTATGGCAATGAAGCCATTTATGTAAACTATGCAACGGGCATGCATTCCACGACGGGCAAGCAGCCGGGCTTGCGCCTGTTGAGTCTTTTGGGCGGATATGTAAATCAAGGTTACGACTACTCTACGCACATGCTCTCGGCTGCTATGCCGTATATGTACGGCAGCTCCGCGAATCTTGATAAAGATGGTAACCACGTTACGCTTGGGAAGCCGGCGACGGCGTTCAGCTGCTATGACGCGGTAAATGCGAGTTCGTTTAGCGAGGCTGAAGCGAATTCCGACCTTGTGGTGATGTTCGGCAACAGCCCCGCGGAAACGCGCATGGGTGGAGCCAACGCCGTATGGGATTTCGCGCGTGTTCGCGAGGCCGTAACTGGCCGCGGTGGCAAGATCGTCAATATCGACTATCGCATGAATGAAACCGCGTCGGGCCATCCCGATGAATGGCTGCCTATTCGCCCCGGAACCGATGCCGCGCTTGTTGCGGGCATCGCACACGAGTGGATTGCCAATGGCCAGGTGAATAAAGAGTTCCTGGACAAATATACCGTCGGTTATGATGACGATACTATGCCCGAAAGCGCAAAGGGCCAGAACAAGTCGTACAAAGATTACATTATGGGTACTGGCTACGATATGGTCGAAAAGACTCCCGAGTGGGCTGCGGCCATTACGCAAATCCCCGTCGATACCATTCGCCAATTGGCGTCCGACTTGGCTGCCGCAAAAGCTCCGTTTGTGTGCCAGGGCTGGGGTCCTCAGCGCCATACTAATGGCGAAGACACCACGCGCGCTATTTGCATGCTTCCTATTTTGTTGGGTCAAATTGGCCTGCCTGGCACCAATACCGGTCAGCGCGAAGCCGAACCGCCCGTATACCTGGTTGGCAGCCTTCCGTCGAAGAATCCGGTGAAAACCACCATCCCTGTATATCAGTGGGTTAACGCTGTCGACCACGGTCATGAAATGACCGCAACCAATGCCGGCATCATGGGCGCTGAAAAGCTTCAGAGCGATTTCAAATTTATCTGGAATTATGCGGGCAACTGTTTGACCAATCAGCATGACGATATCAACCATACGCACGACATTCTTGTTGATGAATCCAAATGCGAGTTCATTTTGGTATGGGATACCGTTATGACCGATTCTGCGAAATACGCCGACATCCTCCTGCCCGATGCCATGCGTTCCGAGCAGCTCAACATGCAGACTCAGGGTTACTCCGAATGGTATACGGGCGTTACGGTCGGCGGTCCCGCCCAGGAAGCTCCAGGCGAATGCCGTAGCAGCTACGATGTGTGCGCCGACATCGCCGACAAATTTGGTAAGAAAGATGAGTTTACCGAAGGCCGTACACATGACGACTGGGTTAAGTATCTCTATGAGCAGGGCCGCGAGGCTCATCCCGAAATGCCAACATGGGACGAAATTCGTGAACAAGGCGTTTACAAGGCGAAGCTTGAGCCCGTCATTGGACTGAAAGATTTCCGCGACGACCCCGAAGGCCACCCGTTGGCCACGCCGTCGGGCAAGATTGAGATTTACTCCGAGGCGCTTGCCGGTCTGAACGATACGTGGGAGCTCGCCGAAGACGAGCATATCAATCCCATCCCTGTGTTCACTCCGGGCTTCCAGGGTTATGGCTCCACGACCGATGAGTATCCGCTGTATTGCACTGGCTTCCATCACAAGAGCCGCACGCACAGCTCCTACGGATTCATTCCCGAGCTTGAGCAAGTTGCGCGCCAGCAACTGTGGATCAATCCCGCCGACGCTGCGCCTCGCGGTATCGCTAACGGCGACATGCTCGCTGTTAAGAGCCCTGCGGGCGAGATTCGTATCGAAGCCAAAGTCACGCCGCGTATTATTCCTGGTACGGTTGGCATTCCGCAGGGCGCATGGCACAAGGCTGACATGTCGGGCGACAGGATTGACGAGGGCGGTTGCGTGAACACGCTGACAACCTACAAGCCCACGCCGCTGGCCAAGGGCAACGGCCCGGCGCATTCGATGATCGTCCAGGTTGCTAAGGCGTAAAGCGCGAGCAAGAAAGAGGGGGAATTGAAAAATGGCTTACGGATTTTATTTCGATAGCACGCGCTGCACGGGCTGCCGTACCTGCGAAATGGCGTGCAAAGACTATCACGACCTGTCCACCGAGGCGGCTTTCCGTCGCGTGTTCGACTACGAGGGCGGCGAGTTCGTCGAGAATGCAGACGGCACAGTGACCGCCACCACGTATGCGTATCACTTGTCTGAGGCATGCAATCACTGCGAAAGCCCGAAGTGCTTTGCCGCATGCCCCACGGGTGCGATCGAGAAGGACGAAGACGGCATCGTCTATATTAAGGAAGACGTATGTACTGGTACGGGCGCCTGTGTGGACGCCTGCCCGTTTGGCGTGCCCATTCTGGTGAAGGAAAAGAACAAGGCCGTGAAGTGCGACATGTGTCGCGACCGCATCGCCGAGGGCAAGCGCCCCATCTGCGTCGAGGCCTGCCCGCTGCGCGCTCTTGAGTGGGGCGATTTGGACGAGCTGAAAAAGGCGCACCCCGATGCGGTGCACGCCATCGCGCCGATGGCCGACCCGTCCATCACCAACCCGAGCGTTATCATCAACGCCTGCCCGGCCGCAAAAGAAGTCGGCGACACCACGGGCGCTGTGGCGAACGAGAAGGAAGTTACGTTTGCATAAGCAAGGGTAGCTGGTCGAAAGCCTCGCGTATCAGCGCGAGGCTTTTGCCGTATTATTGGAAAGCTGTTTTATAACGCAAGGGGGTGCGGCAATCTTGTACGGGTTTTTCTTCGACAATTCGCGATGCACGGGTTGCCGCACGTGCGAGATGGCGTGCGTCGATTTCAATAATCTTTCGGTGGGTCGTAGATACTGCCGTGTAATCGATTACGAGGGCGGATCGTGCGAGCTTGCCGCCGATGGCACTGCGAAAACCACAGCGTTTTGCTACCATGTGTCGCTTGCGTGCAATCACTGCGCCAATCCCGAATGCGTGCACGTGTGCCCTACGGGTGCCATGCATAAAAACGAACTCGGCCTGGTATGTGTCGACGCGCATAAATGCATCGGTTGCGGATATTGCACTATCGCGTGTCCGTATCATGCCCCGTCCATCGATCCTGAAGCGCATCAAAGCTCAAAGTGCGATGGGTGTACGAGCCGCGTGGAGCAGGGCAAGCGTCCCATATGCGTGGAAGCGTGCCCTCTGCGTGCGCTCGACTTCGGCGAGGTGGACGACTTGCTTGCGCGCCACACTGACACAACGAGCGATGTGGTGCCGTTGCCTTCTTCGGAATACACGAACCCGAATTTGTATATGAGGCTGTCGCCGGCTGGCGAATCGACGCGCATGGGCGATGGCTTTATTGCGAACTCGCAGGAAATTGAGAATAATCACGAAAATTCGTAGTGCTGTGCTGGAGGGGCGCTCATGAACGTGCAACAAAAATCATATTCGCGCGCGAAGGCGGATGGGACGCTTGATTTGCTTGGCGACGCAGAGTTTCTCGAGGCATATGCTGCGACGGCGAAGCTTCTGGGGACGTGTTTTGCTTATTCGCCGAAAGAAGAGGCATCGATGCGTGCTTTAGCGGCGATTCGCTCGATGGATGTTGCTTCCGACTGGCCGTTCGATGCCGAAGCGGAAGAAGGCACGACCGGTGAAACGAGTATGCGCGCTCAGGCGGCGTCGCTTATCGAAGACGGCTTGAGCGAAGACGAAGCTTCGCTTGCGCAGGAATATCAGCGCTTATTCGTAGGGCCGGGTCATTTGGCGGCTGCTCCATGGGGGTCGGTTTATTTGGATCGCGACAAAGTGCTCTATGGCTGCTCGTGGGTCGAGCTTCGCGCCTGGATGCGCGAGCATGATGTGGTCGTCAAATACGACGAGCACGTTCCCGAAGATCAAATAGGGCGCATCCTTGTGTTGTCCGCCGAAGTCGCATTGCAAAAACGCGAGCTTCTTCCTGAATTACTCGGCAACCATATGTTGCCCTGGGCGGGGCATTATTTCAACTTGTTGCTGGCCGACGCTCGCCTTGCAACCTACAAAGGTTTGGCGCAGCTTGCGCACGCGACGATTACCGACGTGCAAATGCTATTGGGAATAACGCCCGCCAATCGCAGGCTGTATCGTTAACGTATGCCGAGAATTCGGCTTGGCGTCGCTCGGAATCGGCGTCGTAGCGTGTCAATGCTCAGAGCGTTTAGCATGTTTTGCGGGATGTGGACGAAAGGATTCGAGGCGTGTTTGACGGAGGATTCAGCGCTACTTCGCTGGCTGTTTTCACGGCCCTTGCGCCTGCGGGCGCAGTGGCGTTTGCCTGCTTGGCGGCGTTTCTGCTGGTCAATCGTTCGCAATCGCGAGATTGGCGTGATGTGCTTGCGCACCTTCTTTTCATCCCCCTCGCTATTGCTTGGGCTGGATTCATCGCGTCGGCTACGCATTTGGGCACGCCGGCGAACGCGTTGCATGCTATTAATGGGCTGGGGCGTTCACCGCTTTCTAACGAAGTGGTGTCGGCCGTGGCGTTTTTGTTCTTCGCCGGAATGGCGTGGATGTATTCCTACCGCGAAAAGCCGAAAGCGTCTGTGATGAATGGCCTGCTGGCGATCTCGATTGTATGTGTGATTGTTATGCTGTTCCATACATCGTTCGCGTATTCCATCGCCACGGTTCCTACGTGGGATACGTGGCTTACACCGGCCAATTTATGCGCGACGGCTTTGTTGTCGGGCCCGGCGTTGGCCACAACGGTGCTGCAGGCGGCTCGGGTGCGTGCGGGAAAGTGGCCCTATGCGCTTTTGCTTATAGCTGTGGCTGCGCTTGCTGCGGGCACGGTGCTGCTCGTATGCCATATGAATTTCTTGGGTACCGTCGGCAATAACGTAACGCTTGCCTCGGCTCTCGTCCCAAATTATGGCTGGCTTATTGCCGCTCATGCGGCGCTCGCAATATGTGGTCTGGCATTTCAGCTGCATGGTCTGCGCTTGGCAACGTCGCGCACGCGTGGTCCGGTGTTTTCCGTAATCGGCTGTGCCGTGGTCATCATTGCGGCTTTGTTGGCGCGTTTCCCCTTTTACGATGCATATCTGTCGGTAGGGTTCTAGAGCGTAATAAAAGATACGTCGTGGGAGCAGTGGCAGGCAGCCAAGCGCTTGAGAAATTCGCCAATGTGAAGCCCGATCTTGTGATTCTTGACATTATGATGCCTGGGCTTGATGGTTTTGAGGTGCGCGGGCTTGGATACCGCTTGGGCGATTAGCTTGTCTCAAAGAGTGCGGCCCAGGAACTGGGAGGCAGCTCATTCGTCGGTCGCTTTTGTGCTTTAGGGGCCGAAATTACGTGAGATGGCGGTGAAGGCCGATTGCGAAACCGACTTTCATGGAGTGATATGCCGTTTGTCGGTGGTTATTTGCGCCGTTTGCGCTTTAGTACGCCGCCGTGCTAAACTATCTCTCGCATTGAGCACTTTAGCACGCTAAAGTGCTCCAAAGGCAGTCGCCACGCTGCCAGAAGGGAAGGGCGCCGGCAACAAGCCGTCGCGAACGATAGATTGTCGAAGAGGTATTTCATATGAAGAAGAAATGGTCCCTTATCACGGCAGCCGCCGCAGCGCTCGCGCTTGCTGGCTGTATGCTCGCCGGTTGCGGTTCGAACGATGCCGCCAAAGATTCCGCGAATTCCGACACCACCAAGCTCATCGTGGGCTTTGATCAGTCGTATCCGCCGTATGGCTTCGTCGGCGACGACGGCAACTACACCGGTTTTGACCTCGACCTCGCCACCGAGGTCGCCAATCGCAATGGCTGGGACATCCAGCTTGAGGCCATCGATTGGGATGCGAAAGACACGCTGCTCAATTCCGGTGCTATCAACTGCATCTGGAACGGCTTCACCATGGAGGGCCGCGAAGACGACTACACCTTCACTGATCCGTACATGCTGAATGCTCAGGTTGTTGTTGTGAAATCGAGCTCGGGCATCAAGAGCCTTGACGATCTTGCGGGCAAAAACGTCATCACTCAGACCGATTCCGCCGCCCAGGAAGTGCTCGAGGGCGATAAGGCCGACCTCGCCGCGAAATTCGCGCAGCTCGAGACCATTGGTGATTACAACACCGCATTCATGCAGCTCGAGTCGGGCGCCGTCGATGCTGTCGCTTGCGACCTGTCCATCGCCCAGTACCAGATGTCTGCCAAGCCCGGCGTGTACACCCAGCTTTCCGATGAGCTTTCCAGCGAGCACTACGCCGTCGGCGTGAAGAAGGGCAACACCGAACTCGCGCAGAAGATCACCGACACCCTGAAAGCCATGAATGAAGATGGCACCGTGAAGCAGCTGTGCGAGAAATATGCCGACTATGGTCTGAGCTACGAGAACTGGATTCTGAAATAAGATAGAATCGGTTGAAACATATGCGAGGCGTTTGGCAAGGCGCCTTGTGGCGGAATCGCGGGCGGGGCAATCCGTTCGCGATTCATGCTGTTAAGAGAGAGGATCGCCGTGGATATTTCCACTATGCTCGCCATGCTGGGTCAAGGTTTCGTGGTTACCCTGCAGATTTTCTTCCTCACGCTTTTGGGCTCATTGCCCCTTGGCGTGTTGGTTGCGCTTGGCCGTATGAGCCGCGTCAAGCCCCTTGCGTGGCTTATACGCCTGTACATTTCCGTCATGCGCGGCACGCCGCTCATGCTGCAGATGTTCTTCATCTACTTCGCGCCGTATTACCTGTTCGGCATGGATTTGTCCACCGATTCCAAGTTCAATGCGACCATCGTGGCATTCATCATCAACTATGCGGCGTATTTCGCGGAAATTTATCGCAGCGGCATCCAATCCATTCCGCGCGGCCAATACGAAGCCGCCGAAGTGTTGGGCTATTCGCGCGTGCAGACGTTCATGAAAATCGTGCTTCCGCAGGTCATCAAGCGAATCTTGCCTGCAATGGGCAATGAAATCATCACGTTGGTGAAAGACACCTCGCTTGCATTCGCCATCGGTGTGGCCGAGATGTTCTCCACGGCGAAGGCGCTCGTTGCATCGCAAGTCAGCATGCTGCCGTTCGTGTTTGCGGCCGTATTCTACTGGGTGTTCAACTTCATCGTCGAGGTCGTGTTGAATAGGATCGAGAAGAAGCTCGATTACTACCACGACTAAAAGTTGCGCCGTTCTG
>OLOJ01000060.1_pt1 | contig 107847 bp, 104 predicted proteins | sample 1672251 | NCBI WGS metagenome assembly OLOJ01 (sample SAMEA3136664, study PRJEB25190) | human gut metagenome | biome: human gut; feature: human-associated habitat; material: faeces | place: Austria | collected 2013 | reverse complement strand
GGCGTTCTCGCCCGCTGGCTTGTCCCCCGGCTTGCGCGCGCCGGATTTGCGGTTGGGCTGAGACTTCTGCCGCGGCTGACCCTTGGACTTTGCACCCTCCTGCGCCGCCTTCGGCGCAGCCTGAGCGTCCGCGGGCTTCTTCCCGCCGTGGCCGCGTGAGCGGCGGCGCGGACGTTTTTTCTTCTCGCCGGATTCTGGCGTGCGTGCACGCTCCGGCTTCTTGTCGCCGTAGACCTCGTCGGCAAAAAGTTGCGGCAGCGCCCAGGGATCCTCTTTCGGCTCCTCTTCGCGCACCGGCTTCGGCCGGTCCTTGAGCAGGGACGGCAGCGGCTCGCCCGGCTTCGGGCGGCCGCCGGGGATCACGGCGATCTCGTCAGCCTGATAGTTTTTGAAAACGTCCTCACCCTGACCGTCGAGCTTGACCTTCAGGCTGCTGCGTAGGATGTTCACGGACGACACGGTCCCGTAGCCCGCGGGCGTCTCGACAAAGGCGCCGACCTTCGGCACGGCCTTGACCAGCTCCTCATACGCCGCCTGCTCATAGCGCAGGCAGCACATCAGACGGCCGCACGCGCCGGAGATCTTCGACGGGTTGAGCGACATGGACTGCACCTTCGCCATCTTCGTGGACACGGGCTGAAAGTCGTCCAGAAACTGACTGCAGCAGTACGGGCGGCCGCAGATGCCGATGCCGCCGAGCATCTTCGCCTCGTCGCGCACGCCGATCTGGCGCAGCTCGATGCGGTTGCGGAACACGGAGGCCAGATCCTTGACCAGCTCGCGGAAATCCACACGCCCGTCGGACGTGAAGAAAAACATGGTCTTGTTGCCCTCGAAGCTGCACTCCACATCGACGAGCTTCATGTCCAGGCCGTGCTCGGCGATCTTCTGCTTGCAGATGGCAAACGCCTCTTTTTCGCGGCGGCGGTTGATCTCCTCGATGCGCAGGTCGTCCTTCGTGGCGATGCGCGCCAGTGAGCGCAGCGGCTGCACGACCGTCTCGTCCGGCACTGCATGGTTGCCCTGCACGCACTCGGCCAGCTCCAGCCCGCGCGACGTCTCAACGACCACTTTCTCGCCCGTGCGCACGGCAATGCCGTGCGGGTCAAAGAAATAGACCTTGCCGCGGTTTTTAAATTTCACACTGATTACTTCTGTCAATTTGATATCCTCACTTCTGAACTTTCGCCTGTACGCCCGAAACGGACAGCAGGCCAAAGATATGCTTCGTGCCGACATTGGCGCGGCGGTAGCGCTCGCAGGTCTCCAGCAGGCGAAGCTGCTGCGCGCACAGCGCCTGCGGCAGCACCGTCTCGTCCGGCTCCGCCAGCAAGTGCACCAGCCGGTGCTGCACGGCGGGGAGAAATGCCGAGAGCGTCTGCGCATCCATGCCCTCCTGGGCAAGACACCAGCGCAGGAGCGTCAGCCGATCCTGCGACGCGACCGCGCGCAGATAGTCCTCCGCCAGGGTGCGGATCTCGTCCGATTCCTGCAGCTGCTCCGCCGGGTCGCGCAGCAGTGCGCAGCGCGAGCGCACCGTCGGCAGCAGCAGCTCGGGACTTGCGGCCGCAAGGATGAACGCCGCGCTCTGCGGCGGCTCCTCCAGCAGCTTCAAAAACGCATTCTGCGCGCTGAGATTCATCGTATCCGCCTGGCGCAGAACATAGACCTTCTTTTCCGCCTCGCTCGGCAGAATGTACGCCGTGGCCGCGACGCCGCGGATCTGGTCGACCTTGATTTCCGGCCGTTTGCCAGTATCGTCCGGCGCGATATAGATCACATCCGGGTGCACACCGTCATAGACCTTGCGGCAGTCCCGGCACGTCCGACACGGACGCACGCCGTCACTGCGGCAGAGCATGGCCGCCGCCAGATCGAGCGAGAGCCGGTCGCGCGCCTGCTCCGACTGGGATGCGACAATATACGAATGCAGCAGGTGCTCCTGCGGTTGAAATTGCAGCATACGCGCGCTCCTTTCCGGCATACATTGTTTATTTTACCCGCTGCGGCCGGATTCGTCAATCACTATTGCATTTCCAGAAATAAAAAAAGCAGGCAGCACCGGCTGCCTGCTTCTCTTACGTAAGATCTCAAGCGTTCTTCTCGAGGTAATCCACGACCTGACGGACGGTGGTCAGCTCGGCCGCTTTCTCGTCCTCGATCGTGATGCCGAACGCATCCTCGATCGACATGACCAGCTCCACGACGTCGAGCGAATCCGCGCCGAGATCGTCCGCGATGTTCGTGTCCATGGTGATGGTGTTTTCGTCCACCTCAAACTGATGGGCGAGCAGCTGTCTCACTTGTTCAAACATAATACCGTTTCCTCCTAAGTCTCTCGTCAGCTCCACTCACGGCTGACCGGTTTGTTGCTGGGGCGCTGCGGCTTCTCATAGGAGACCACAACGCGGCGGTTCGGCTCGGTACCAGTCGAACTCGTCGTCACGCCTTCGTAATCCTGCAGCGCCGTGTGGATGACGTGGCGCTCGTAGGAATTCATCGGCTCAAGCGCCATGCTGCGCTTGTACTTGATCGCCTTGGCGGCCATTTTCTCCGCCAGACGCACAAGCGACTCCTCGCGCTTGGCGCGGTAGCTCTCGGCGTCGACACTGATGTGCATGTGCTTATCGCTGCCGCGGTTGACAGCATAATTGGTCAGGTGCTGGATCGCGTCGAGCGTCTCGCCGCGGCGGCCAATGACCGCGCCCATGTTGCTGCCGGACAGGTTCACGTTCACGCCGCCATTTTCACGCGCGGTGATCTCGATCTCCGCCTGGATGCCCATGTGCTCGAGCAGGCCGCTGACAAATGCGCGGATGCGCGCATAGCTCTCCGGCTCGTCCGCTGCCGCTGCGGGAGCGGCAGGTGCGGCCGCAGGCTGCTCCTGTGCGGTCGGAGCCGCAGCCGGAGCTTCCGCAACGGTCTCGGGCTCCTCATCCGGCGCCTCATACTGCACGCGGACGACCGCGGGGCTGGCGCCGATGCCGAGGAAACCGGACTTGGCGCGCTCCACGATCTCAACGGAAACATCATCCCGGTCAAGGCCAAGCTCCTCGAGCGCGGCGGCGATCGCCGCCTCTTCCGTCTTGCCGGACTTTTCCAGTGTTTTCAACATCATTCAGTACTCTCCTGTTTTCCTTCGGGGGCTTCGGCGGCCGGCGTCTGCTCCGCTTCGGAAGTGGCGGCCTGCCCCTCTGCATAATGGTCCCGCGCATAGGCACGGCCGCGCGCATAGCGGCGGTTGCCGACCTGGGACTCCGGCGCAGCCGCCTGCTCGACGCCGAGACGCTCGCGGCGGGCAGCGCGCTCCTCGCGCATCGCTGCGGCCTTGCGCTCGTCATCCTTCTGCTTCTGGCTGGCCTGGATCTTCTTCTTGCTGGTGTTGGGGTTGACGACGGTCTCGCCGGCAGCCTTCAGGCGCTCGGTCTCGAGACGCTTGCGCTCAAGCTCCGCGTCGCGCTCTTTTTCGCGCGCGATGCGCTCGGCATCGAGCTTGTCGAGCTGCTTGTTGAAAACCTTCGTCAGGCTGACATCACGCAGGATGCCAAGGATGCTGTTAACAATCCAGTAAATGCCCAGAGCGGCCGGCATCGTGTAGCAGATCCACAACGACACGAGCGGCATCATGATCATCATGGTCTTGTTGGTCGTAGCGGCCTGCTGCTGATTGGCAGCGGGCTGCGGCGTCATCGACGTGCTGATCTTCATGGACAGCCACGACAGCACCGCCGAGACGATCGGGATCAGGAACAGGCCCAGAGCCGGAAGCCAGACGGCTTTGTTGCTCCAGTCGAAGGTCCAGATCTTGAACGACGGCTGCTGGCCCATGTTCAGGCCGATGAACGAATAGTCGATATCCAGCAGTTTGCCCGAGAAATCACCGAGCGCGCCGGTCACGGCGTCCCAGTTCTGATGGATCAGGTCGGCGATCTGGATCTCCTGATAGGCGGACTTCGTCTGCGCGACATAGCCCGCGTTGGTCGTGACCCAGTCGGTCAGCTGCGTGACAGCGTCCGCGCTCAGGCTCATCATCTTCGTCAGCGGCTGACGGATAACGCTGTAGAGCGCGATCAGGATCGGGAACGGGATCAGGCTCCAGAGGCAGCCGGACATCGGGTTGATCTTCTCTTCCCGATAGAGCTTGGCCATCTCTTCATTGAGCTTTTGCTGGTTTCCCTCGTGCCGGCGCTGAAGCTCTGCGATCCGCGGCTGAAGGCGGCTGGTGCGCATCATGCTCTTCTTGCTCTTGGCCATGAACGGAAGCAAAATCAGGTTCACGACGACGCCGAAGAGGATGACCGCCCAACCGTAGCTGCCGGTCAGCTCATAGAGTGCTTTGAGCAGCCAGGCAAAGGGTGCAGTAATCCAGGACATAAGACGACTCCAATTCTTAAATTCTTAGGATTTCCCGGTCATGGCACCGGGTCATAAAATTCATGCTCACCCGTATGGAACGGGTGGCACCGACATATGCGCTTGATGGCCAGCCACGAGCCCTTGAGCGCTCCGTATTTCTGCAGAGCCTCGAGCGCATATTCCGAGCAGGTCGGAATGAACCGGCAGCAGGGCGGTTTGAGCGGTGAGATATACTTGCGGTAAAACTTCACCAGTGCAATGAGCAGCCGCTTCATACGCCGTCATCCCCTTCCGTCAGCAGGCCGAGCTGGGCGCACGCCGATAAGAACGCTGCCTCCAGCTGGTGATAGTCCGCTGTGCGCGCACGCACGCGCGACACGACGACCAGATCATACCCGCGCGCGATCTGCCGCTCATGCAGGCGATAGATCTCCCGCAGGCGGCGGCGGATGCGATTGCGCACGACGGCATGGCCGACTTTGTTGGACACGGTGTAGCCGATGCGGCTGCGGCCGGCGCGGTTTTTCCGGCAGTAGACCACCAGATACGCATTGGCGCAGCTTTTGCCCTTCGAGTACAGACGCCGGAATTCATAGTTTTGTTTGATCGTGCTGGTAAATTCCAAAGGTCTCCCCCGATCCTCTCTGCTGTGCAGACGCTTCGGAAATGCCTTTAGGGCGGAAAGATCCCGCCCTGAAAAACATTATGAAGAAGTCTGCCTGCTCACGCGCAGCAACTCAGTAGCTGAGATGCTTTCTGCCCTTCGCTCTGCGGCGGGACAGCACCTTGCGGCCGTTGGCGGTCGCCATTCTCTTGCGGAAGCCGTGCTCTTTCTTGCGCTGAAGCTTCTTGGGCTGATAGGTACGGAACATGGTGTTTTTCTCCTTTCGATCATACTCAACAGCGGCTCGCGCCGCCGTAGTTGGCAAAAAGTATCCGGCGCCAGACGACTGACGCCGGATATACATTATACACTATGAAAATTCTCTCTGTCAACCTTCATTTTTTCGCCGCGGCGGCACCGCACAGATCCTCGCCGGTGATGTACTTTTTCAGCGGCTTCCACAGCAGTGCGCCGATCACGAGCACGAGCACCATGTCGATGAGCATGAAGCTGCCGTTATACAGCGCCGAATAGAACCACGGTGTCGTCATCGTCAGGCCGAAGAAGGTCTCGGGCATGTACTCGGCCCAGACCGTCGCGCCGACGACATAGTGCACGAGAAAGCGTGCCACGCTGCCGACGACCGTGCCGATGAAAAAGCCGCCCTTGAGCTTCGAGCACGCGCCGGCAAAGCCGAGCACCGTAAACGCGAGCAGATAGTCGCCGATGAGCGACTGCCACGTCCAGGCATACGTGCTGCTGAGCACCGCCTGCAGAATGCTGTAGGCAAAGCTCGCAAGCATACCGGGGCCGAAGCCCCAGCGGGCGCAGTACAGAAAGATCGGCAGCATCTCGATCGTGATAGACCCGCCCTGCGGGAGCTCGAAAAGCTTGAGATAGCTCAGGACCTGGGCCAGGGCGATGAAGATCGCGCCCTCGCACAGCGCACGCAGGCGCAGATGGGATTTGCTTTGGGCCATGTTGTGTTCCTCCTCAAAGAAAAAACTGCATTGCCGAAACAATGCAGTCCATAGAAAACGATGATAAAGTATGATAGATTTCGTTTCCTACGCCGGCATTATCCGGATCAGGTCTGTGGGTATCGAGCTTCGATTCACTCGTCTCAGCCGGGAATGACCCAGCCCCCCAATGTACATGATGATTTATACACGCATATGTGAGATTTGTCAAGTCACGACTGCGCATCCGCCGCATACAGCTGCGCGGCGGCGGTGAGCATACGCTGCATCTCCTGCCGGGCCGACGGCGGCGAGAGGATCTCCACCTCGGTGCCGAAGCCGAACAGCCAGGCGTAAAACTTGGGGCTCGTGACCACATTCAGCGTGACCTTGAAATGCTCCGGCCCATCGGCGACCACGATCACGTCCTTGCCGAAGCGGTCGAGCACCGCACCGACCAGATGGTTGGCAAAGCGCAGCCGCACCGTCTGCTCTTCCCCGCTGAACATGCTGAACACTTTTTGAGAATACGCCGACAGGTCGAGCTGCGCCGCATCCGCCGCGCCCTCGCGCGGCACCTCCAGCGCGGAGATATCCGTCATCTTGTCCACGCGGTAATGCTTGCGCAGAGCGGCCTTGGCATCCCACGCCAGCAAATAGTAATTTTCATTGTCCCACATCAGCGCCAGCGGGCTGACGACGTAAAACGCGCCCTCTTTCCGATACCGGCGCTGCTTGGAGATGGTGTATTCAAAGTAGTGAAAACGGATCTGCCGATCCCGGGAAATGGCGTCGGAGATCTCGTCGACATTATAATAAACGCTCTCGTTCATGCTCTTGACGCGGCCGTGGACATAGACCTGCCGCTGCAGGAGCTGCGCATCATAGATGCTGGCAAGACCTTCGATCTTTTTGATAAGGGCCAGCGTCTTTTTGTGCGTGATGAATTTCGACGACTGCACGCTGTCGACCAGCAGCTTGAGCTCCGGCGTTTCGAATGCGCGCGTGCCGACATAGTATCCGGTCGTCTTGGACTTGGTCTGCACGATGTCCAGGCCGAATGTGCGCAGCGCCTCCAGATCGCCGTAAATACTCTTGCGTTCGGCCGACACGCCGCGCTGGGCCAGCTGCGCGATCATCTCCGGCACGGTCATCGGGTGGCGCTCGTCCGTCTGCTGCAGCAGGATCTCCATCAGGTACAGTAACTTCAGTTTCTGATTCGGTGACTTTGGCATAGTGATTCTCCGTTTCCCGCAAGGATCAGCATAATATTACCACAATTCAGCGGTGTAAGCCAGTCAAAAGCCATCATGATGTACATTTTTTACAGCGTTTCCATTTGACCGGCTGCTCAGGCGTCGCCGGCGGCAGCCGCTGCCTTTCGCGCTGCAGAGCCGCCTGTCCGCCTGTTTTCTCCATCATAGCAGGAAGAGAGTCCCATAATCAGGACTCTCATCACAAAAACTGAAAATATTTGAAAAAATGCCGGGCGCAGTGCAAACCGCCAGCGGCCGCCGCGAACTTCATTTCCCGGGAGCGGCAGCTGCGGTGCGCCGGGTACGCAGGCGGGCCGAGCCCACGTCGATAAGCCAGACGAGCAGAACAAAGCCGAGGAAGATAGCGCTGACATCGTTCCATGCGTACTGATTCATGGCGAAAATGAGCGGCGCGCCGATGCCGCCGGCACCGACAAGGCCGAGCACGGACGCCTCGCGGATGTTGACATCGAACCGATAGAGCACAGCCGAGGAAAACGCCGGGCCGAGCTGCGGCAGCACCGCATAGCGGATGCGCGGCAGCAGAGAGACGCCCATGGCGCGCAGCGCGTCGTAAGCGCGAAAATCCAGCGACTCGATCGCCTCGGTGAAGCGCTTGCTGAGCAGGCCGATGCTGCACACCGCAAGCGTCAGCACACCGGTGAACGCGCCCGGGCCGGAGACACGGATGAAAATCAGCCCGTAGATCAGAAACGGCACGGAGCGGATCGCCACGATCAGCACCCGAAACAGCAGCGCGACCGGGCGCGGCAGCAGCTTCGGCGTGCTCAAAAACGCCAGCGGCAAAGCGAGCAGCGCGCCGAGGCCCGTACCGGCCAGCGCGATGCCGACCGTCTCGAGCAGCAGCCAGCCGAGGCCGTCCTTGCCGGTGCCGAAGAAAAAGCTCCAGTCCGGATGCAGCAGCCCCGTGCCCATTGCCGCGAGCACGCTTTTACTCGTGTGCGCCAGATCCGGCGCTTCGATGCCCGCCGTGCAGACGACGACGCACACGAGCACCGCCGCCCAGATCATGCGCCTTGCCCCGCGCGGGATGCTGCGCTCGCCGCGGATGATGCGCCCGAGCACGTGGCTGAGCCACTCGATGCAGCAGACAGTCACGAACAGGCACACAAGGATCGCGCCGACGCGGCCGTACTCCCGCCACGAGATCTTCTCGTTGAGCAGCAGGCCGATGCCGCCCGCGCCGACATAGCCGAGGATGGCGCTGTGGCGCACATTCGTCTCGAGCAGGTAGAGCGCGTTGGTCAGGTAGCCAGAGGCGATCTCCGGCACGACGGCGCGCGCATAGGCCCGCGCCGGGGACGCACCCATGGCGCACAGGGCGCGATAGGGCGCGAGCGTCAGCGTTTCGATGTCCTCATAGGTCATGCGCGTCATGACGGCCAGCGTAAAAAGCGTGATGGCGACCGTGCCGGAAAATGTGCCGAGGCCGAACAGGAATGTCGCCAGCAGCGCAAGGATCAGCGCCGGGAACGAGCGCAGCACCTGCACCAGAAACCGCAGGATGCGGCGCACCGGCGCCGGGCACGGCAGGTTGGCCGCACACAGCGGCGCGAGGATGAGCGCCAGCAGCACGCCCAGCGACGTGCCGGTGACGGACATGCGCAGCGTGGCCAGCAGCGGCGCGACGATCGCGGACAGGTAGCTCCAGTCCGGCGGGAAGAGCTGTGAGACAATGTCGCGCAGGTGCGCCCGCCGCGCCCAGAACACCGCGGGATCGCACCCCGTGAGCCAGAACGCCAGCACAAACAGCGCGAGCACACCGAGTGCCCGCGCCCAGCGCCTGCCGCGCGCGCGCGTCATGGCGCGGCCTCGCTTTCCGCGCCGCCGTAGATGCGCGCGAGGTCGGCATCCGTCACGGCGGCAGGCGCGCTGTCGAGCACGATCCGCCCGGCGTGCAGACCAAGGAGCCGGGTGGAGACCGCCCGGCTCTGGTCGAGATTATGACTGTTCATGAGGATAGCGACGCCCTCCGTGCGCTGAATATCCTGCAGCAGCGCAAGGATCTGCCGGCCAGTGACCGGATCGAGCGAGGCGACCGGCTCGTCTGCCAGCAGCAGCGCGGGCCTGCGCATGAGCGCGCGCGCGATGGCGACGCGCTGCTTCTGCCCGCCGGAGAGATCGCAGACCGGCTCGTCGCACTTGTCCGCCAGACCGACGCGCGCGAGCAGCCGCTCGGCCTCCGCGATCTGTGCGCGCGAAAACAGGCCCAGCAGCGCCGCCGGCAGCGCCATGTCCGGCAGGCAGGCATTGAGCACGTTCTGCCGGCAGGAGACCGGCTCTACGAGGGCAAAGTCCTGATAGATCGTGCCGATGCGCTTTTGCACGGCGCGCTTGGCGCGGCCGCGCGCGCGGGAAAACGGCTGCCCGTCGATGCACACTTCCCCGCCGTCGCACGGCAGCGTGCCGTTGAGGATGCGAAACAGCGTCGTCTTCCCGGCGCCGGACGGGCCGATGACGGACACGAACTCCCCCGGCTCGACGCCGAAGGAGACGTCCGTCAGCACTTGCGGCCGGCTGCCGAAGCGCTTGCTGATGTGTGCAGCTTCCAGCAGCATGGGTTTACTTTCCGGCGGACTTGAGCATGGCCTGCGCGTCACGCTCGCCGTCATAGTCCGAATCCTTGCCCCAGGTATAGCCGACCTGGCTGAAGACGCTGATGATCTCCTTGCCCTCGTCGGTCTGGGCAATCTCGATGAACGCCTCGCCGAGCGCCTTGCGGAAATCCTCGTCGGCCATGAGGTCGGAGTTCTTGCTGTAGGCGATCATGTCATTGTAGATGCCCTCGGTCACACCGATGATGCCCGTCTGCTCGACCATGGGGGCCGTGCCGCCGAGCTTCTCCTGCCAGATGGGCGCGTTCTTGATGCGGATATGGCCATAGGAGACCATCACGTCAGCCTGACCGGTGGCCAGACGCGCGAGCGACGTGCTGTGCGAGTCGGACTGCACCACGTGATCCAGATCGGCAATGGTCTTGCCATAGTGCTCCTGCAGCCAGAGGCTCGGGTAGATGTAGCCGGACGCGGACGTCGGGGCGAGCACGGACCAGGTCGCGCTGTTGAGATCGTCCCACGTCAGCTCCTCGCCGGCGTTGACCTTCTTGAGCAGCTCCTGCCCCTTCGCGCTCGGGCCGGCCAGAATGATCGAGCGGTAGTAAGTCGTCATGTCCTGCGTGTTTTCCTCGATGGTGCCGTCGTTCCAGTCGGCGGGGTTGTCGGAGTCCTTGTTGATGCCGTAGCGCAGCGCCGTCAGCAGCACGTCGCAGTCATCGGAAAACAGGACATAGTTGCCGCCGGAGATGAAGCCGATGTCCGCGCTGCCGGCGCTGAGCGCCTCGCCCACGGCGGTGTAGCTCGTGCCGACGGTCATGTCGATGCTCTGCACGTCATAGCCCTTTTCCAGCAGCTTCGCCTTGAGCAGCGCCTCGAGCGGTTCGGTCGCCGTCGTGATCTGATCGGCGTCCGCATACGGGGAGAACGCGATCTTCAGACTCTCGATCGTCTTCGTGCCGCCGGCCGTTCCGGCGTCCTTCTGGCCGCAGCCGGCCATCAGGCCGAGCGCCAGGATCAGAGACAGCATCATTGCCACTACTTTTTTCATGTACATACCCTCCAGATTTTTTCTTTCCGCCGACCGCAGGCATAAAAAATTGGCATATGCAGCGCTGCATATACCATACCTGACAACCGGCAGACGCTGAGAATCCGCCCCTGCGGACGGATTTGGCCGGTCGATCCTCCCTGGGATCCTCTCAACCCGGAACACGGGCTCCCTCGCAATCTGGTTTCGTCATCATTTTTCTGTTGAGCGCGGCGCCAGGGCGCTCCCCCTTTCGCCGCATTCCGGAAACCATTCGACAGCTTACCACATGGTGCCGGAGAATGCAAGCGGTTTGTAAAATAGGAGTAAAATTTCAGCTACCGCAGCATTTTCACCGGTGAATACACAGCAAAATGCGGGCGGTGCTGATGCACCGCCCGCAAGGGAAACAGAAATCTTCTACCGCGCGTCTCTGCAGCGCATATGATACGCTGATTGCAGGCAGACTCTCTGATGCTTTGGGAGTACTTGAAGCAACGCCTCATACACTTTCTCATAATACATAATGCGCACAAACTCCTGATTTGTCCGGAGAGAATTGATACGATTTGCCGGACTGTTGCCCTTATACTTTGGCAGTGGCCCGTAGCTCAAATAAATCCACCAGTTGGTTGATCCCGTTGTCGTTGCATAATCCATTCCGACCATACAGCGATCACAGTACAAAACAACACTTTTGCGGAATGGACGCGTGCAGGCCAGATGATTCGGGTACAGGTAAACATGCTCGTCCATGCTGATAAACCAGAATACGCCAAACGCCCCACCCACCTCTATCGGACCGGCTGTTACAAGAATCAAAGGTTCTGTAAGAAATTCGTTATACCGCAACACAACAAACAATGCCACCACCATCACGCCCATCGCTGCTGCTCCAGCCAGCACAGATGGCGCGCAGGCATACCCTTTTACGTTCTTTTTTTCGACTTGGTTATCTGCACAGCTATTCCCCCTCAAAAGATGGCGTTCCGGTCATCCATCCATATCTCAAATATGTTCTCTCCACCAGCGGTCAGTCTTGTATGCCTCGGGGATCGTCTCGTCAAACAGCGGATCGGCATACCCCATGGCTATCAGCTCATCCACCCAGCGCTCACGAAGAGATGCCGGAAGCAAAGGCTTTGCACACCACGGGCAATAATGAATCACGATATGCGAATGCCCATCCCCGCACGGGATGCCGTATTCATGAAACTGCGGCAGATATGAGATCGCTTCGCCATCGCAGAGCTGTGCCGTGTGTTCCGTCACGATGCGGACATGTGCCTGCATATCTTCGCAGCAAAAATTCATACATTCCACTCCTATATCTCTCATCGGTTGAAAGATGGCGCGCACCCATCCTCGCTCATTTTTTGCGCTTCATGCTATAAAAGGCACCAAAGAACACAATTACGAACATGCCCAGTAATCCAAAACCATAGTCAATATATAATACAATATCGACCGCTTCGCAAGTACGGATTACGGCTGCCAAAAGAAAGTTCGCGATTTCCAGAAGATATGCGTAAATCTGCAGGCAAACGGCGACCGTCGAAAAATAACTGCGTTGGTTTTTATCGCGCAAGAACAAAAACACTTTGAGCACGCGAGTGTTTTTCAACTTCACACGATGATGGCCGGACAGCCGCTCCGAGATCAGCACCTGATCGTCAAAGTGGTACCCGCCAAACAGGAATCCGACCAGCAAAAGCAGCCCCATTTTCAGCAGCTCCACGTTCATTTCTCCCACTTCAGGCCATTCTATTTGAATTCTAACACACCCCTGCGCGGTTGTCCACGCAAAGCAATGGCACGCGCGGCGTGCCCGCCTCATATTCCCCGCAGAAATTCATATACTGAATTACGCAAATATGGGGAGTGGTGTAAGTGCACACGGACATGGAAGCGCGCGCATGCGATCTTGCGGAATATCTTCTCGCCAACAATACCACCGTCCGCGCCGCCGCCAAACAATTCGGCGTTTCAAAATCGACCGTCCACAAGGATCTGACGGAGCGGCTGGAGAAGATCAACCCCGCGCTCTATCAGCAGGTCCGGCAGCTGCTGGACCGCAACAAGGCGGAGCGGCACATCCGCGGCGGCATGGCGACGCGGCGAAAATACAAAGGTACATAAACCGGCGCGCGGCCACCCGGATGGGCGGCCGCGCCGCGCATATTTCCCGCAAAAACGGAAACGCTAGCGTCGAAGGTGATTGCTTGAAATCCAAACGAATCGGACCTCAGACCGTGCAGTTTGTCGCCCCGCCCGTGATCCTTGCCTCCGCCAGCGTCGTAGGCAAAAAGGAGGGCGAGGGCCCGCTGCGCGATTGCTTTGACAGCGTCAGTCAGGACACCTATTTCGGCGCAAAGAGCTGGGAGCAGGCCGAGAGCGCCATGCTGCGGCAGTGCTTCGACCTTGTGTGCCAGAAGGCCGGGCTGCCCCCGGAGCAGCTCGACTATGTGCTCTCCGGTGACCTGCTCAACCAATGCGTAGGCTCGGCCTATGCCGTGCGCGACATCGGCGTGCCCTATCTGGGCCTGTATGGCGCGTGCTCGACGATGGCGGAATCACTCAGTCTGGCCGCCATGCTCATCGACGGCGGCTACGCCGAGCACGCCGCCGCGCTCACGAGCTCGCACTTCTGCTCTGCCGAGCGGCAGTACCGGTTCCCGCTGGAATACGGCGGCGTGCGCACACCGACTGCGCAGTGGACCGTCACCGGCTCCGGCGCGCTCATCCTCGGCGCGGCCGGCAGCGGGCCGCGTGTGACGATGGTGACGACCGGGAAGATCGCCGACGCGGGCATCACGGACGCGAACAATATGGGCGCCGCCATGGCGCCCGCCGCCTATGAGACGCTCAGGGCGCACTTTGCCGACACCGGCCGCACGCCGGACTACTACGACCTGATCGTGACCGGCGACCTCGGCAAGATCGGGCACACGGTCGTGACGCGGCTGTTTCAGGACGACGGCATCGAGCTCGAGGGGCTCTACACGGACTGCGGCCTGCTGATCTATGACCTGGAGGGGCAGGACGTACACGCCGGCGGCTCCGGCTGCGGATGCAGCGCAGCCGTGCTCGCGGGGCATCTGCTGAAGCTGCTGGCAGGCGGCCAGATCCGGCGGCTGTTGTTTGCGGCGACCGGCGCGCTCATGTCGCCCACCGCATCCATGCAGGGCGAAAGCATCCCCGGAATCTGCCACGCCGTGGCGATCGAAACGCAGGTGAACACATGATCCTTGGCTATGTAAAAGCATTTCTGGTCGGCGCCGTCCTATGCATGATCGGTCAGATCCTGATCGACAAGACGAAGCTGACCCCGGCACGTATCCTGACGCTGTATGTTGTGGCAGGCGTGGTGCTCGGCGCGGTCGGCGTCTATGGGCCGTTCGCCAAATGGGCCGGCGCGGGGGCGACCGTACCGCTGACCGGTTTCGGCAACCTGCTGGCAAAAGGCGTGCGCGATGCCGTGGCCGAAAAGGGCGTGCTCGGCGCGTTCACCGGCGGCTTTGAGGCCGGTGCGGCCGGGATCTGCGCAGCCATTTTCTTCGGTCTGCTCGTGGCCATGTGCTTCAAATCCAAAGACAAGCAATAATACAGGCAGGCGCATCTCGCGCGCACACGCGCAAAAAAAGAACCGATTCGGATGAATCGGTTCTTTTTTATGTTCGGTACGGTTTAGCCTCTCGCAGCGGCTTCGCCGGCCTCGAGCGCCTTCATGTTGCCCTCGAGGAACTTGGCCTTCTTCTCGCCAAGCTCGATGCGGATCGCTTCGCCAAGGATCTCGTTGGAGACGACCGGAGCCTTCTCCATCAGAGCGCCGAGGATCGCAACGTTCGCGCCCTTCGGGTTGCCGACGGACTCGGCAATGCCGTTGGCGTCGCAGTAGACGACCTGGATGTCATCACGCTCGGCCTTGCGGTCGATGATGGAGCTGTTGATGACGAGGACGCCGCCCGGCTTGACGTGGCTCTCGAACTTGTCCAGAGACGGACGGTTCATCGCCACAACGCAGTCAGCCATGTCGACCAGCGGGGATGCGACCGGATCGTCGGAGACGATGACGGAGCAGTTCGCCGTGCCGCCGCGCATCTCAGGGCCGTAAGAGGGCAGCCAGGAGACGTGCTTGCCGTCGAGCATGCAGGCCATAGCCAGGAACTTACCGATCAGGAGCATGCCCTGACCGCCAAAGCCAGCAAAAATATATTCTTTCTTCATATTATTCAGCCCCCTTGTCCTTCTTAACGCCGAGCGGGTAGTACGGAATCATGTTCTCTTCCAGCCACTCCATCGCCTTGATCGGGCTCAGGCCCCAGTTCGTCGGGCAGGCGGACAGGACTTCGACCAGCGTGAAGCCCTTGCCTTCCATCTGATAATGGAACGCCTTGGAAATGGCCTTCTTCGCCTTGACGATGTTCGGGGTGTTGTTGACAGCGACGCGCTCGATGTAGTAGGAGCACGGCACTTCCGCGAGCATCTCGGAGACCTTCAGAGGTGCGCCGCACCAGTCCTCATCACGGCCATAGGGGCTCGTGGTGGTCTTCTGGCCAACCAGCGTGGTCGGGGCCATCTGGCCGCCGGTCATGCCGTAGATCGCGTTGTTGACAAAGATCGTGGAGATCTTCTCGCCGCGGTGCGCAGCGTGAACGATCTCAGCGGTGCCGATGGAGGCCAGGTCGCCGTCGCCCTGATAGGTGAAGACGAGAGTGTCCTTGCCGACGACGCGCTTTGCGCCGGTGGCAACTGCGGGTGCACGGCCGTGCGCGGCTTCGTACATATCGCAGTTGAAGTAATCATAAGCAAAAACGGAGCAGCCGACCGGCGCGACGCCGATGACTTTGCCGTCCAGATTCATCTCATCAATGACCTCAGCGACCAGGCGGTGGATAATGCCATGGTTGCAGCCCGGGCAGTAGTGGAACTGCTTGTCCGTGAGGAGCTTGGTCTTTTCAAAAACAACAGACATTTACTTGCCCTCCTTCATGCTGATAATCTTCGCCTTGATCTCTTCGGTGGTCGGCATCTGGCTGCCGAGGTGGCCAAAGAAGTCGACCGGCTTTGCGCCGTTGATGGCGAGCTTGACGTCCTCGAGCATCTGGCCTTCGTTCAGCTCGACATCGAGCACAGCCTTCACGCCCGGCTGCTCCGCAGCCTTCTTGACGGCGTCGTACGGGAACGGCCAAACGGTGATCGGGCGGACCAGACCAACGTTGATGCCCTGCTCCTTGAGCTCAACGATCGCAGACTTGGCAATACGCGCAACCGTGCCGAAAGCGGTGATGACATACTCAGCACCCTCGAGGTTGTACTCTTCCCACTGCTGCTCGTTGGCAGTGATCTCACGATAGCAGGCCTGCAGCTCGTCGTTGTGGACGGACAGGGTCTCGGTATCGATGTAGATGGAGTTGATGACGCCGCGCTTTGCCGGATCGTCGCCCGGTTTCCAGCCGGTGCAGGCCCAGGGCTTCTTCTCCGGGTCGATCTTGTAGTCGACCATCTCGGGCATCTCCACGGGCTCCATCATCTGAGCGATGATGCCGTCAGCCAGGAAGAGGACCGGTATACGGTACTTCTCAGCCTTGTCGAAGGCGTACATCATGATGTCGATCGCTTCCTGCACGGATGCCGGAGCGTAGGTCAGCAGGTGATAGTCACCGTTGCCGCCGCCCTTGACAGCCTGGAAGTAATCGCCCTGAGAAGCCTGAATGTTGCCGAGGCCGGGGCCGCCGCGCATGACGTTCAGGATGACAGCCGGCAGCTGCGCGCCTGCGCAGTAGGAAATGCCTTCCTGCTTCAGGCTGACACCGGGGCTGGAGGAAGAGGTCAGCGCACGTGCACCAGCACCGGCTGCGCCGTAAATCATGTTGATAGCCGCAACTTCGCTCTCGGCCTGCAGGAAGCAGCCGCCGACTTCGGGCATACGTGCGGACATGTATTCAGGAATCTCCGTCTGCGGAGTGATCGGATAGCCGAAGAAGTAACGCGCGCCTGCACGGATCGCAGCCTCAGCGATAGCTTCGCTACCCTTCATAAGCGTCAATGCCATTTTCGATGTACCTCCTTAATCTCTCACAATGCTGATTACCACGTCCGGGCAAGTACGCGCGCAGGAAGCGCAGCCGATGCAGGCCTCCGGATTCGCGACGACGGACGGATGATAACCCTTTGCGTTGAGTTTGTCTTTCGCCAGCGCCAGAACGCCCTTCGGGCAAGCTCTGACACAGAGACCGCAACCCTTGCAAAGATTCTCGTTGATGGTCACCTTTACCATTTTTGCTACCTCTTTTCTGTTCTGTTTTGCGAAATTGCCTATGTAAACCGCAAGAGCGGGTTACGCCTGTTTCTTCTCCGACAAACTGTGGATATAGCTCTCCCAGTCGCGCTTCATAATGATGTCTATGGCGACGGGTTTGCCGATATACTTCGGGTCGTGACCCTCGGCAAGGAAAATGTCGAGCATCTCCTTCTTGCCGGTCGTGTACATGACCGGGACGCCTGTCCGGTCGCTGACCTCGCGCAGCATCTCATAACCGTCGCGCAGCTCCGCCGGCGTGGTCATGGTGGCAAGGTTGGTGTTGTTGATCATACCCGTGATCTTCAGGTGGGAATGGATCTCCATCTGCTGCTGCAGGTCGATGATCTTCTCCACCGTGCCGGCGAGCGGGCGGCGGATATTGACCACGTTCAGGACCTCCAGCTGCTCCGGGCCCATGGCCATGAAGTCCTGAAAGTCCTCATAATAGCGGCCGAGGGCCGTGGAACCGACGGCGTCACCGCCGACGTCGAACACGACGGTGTCCCAGTTCATGGCAAATGCAGAAGCGACCTCTGCCGGCAGGGACAGCGTCTCCACGCCGGAGCAGGCATAGTTCGGAGAGATGAGACGAATCTCTTTCTGCTCCACGAGCTTGCCGCGCTCCGTCAGGCGGAAGTAGGTATTGACCAGGTCCAGGTCAATGAGTTCTGTCTTTCCGGTTTCAGCCGCTTTAAAAGCAAAATTCAGCGCAAGCTCACTCTTGCCGCTGCCGTAGTTGCCGATCATGACATATATTTTTTTCAAAACGATGCTCCTCCCCTCGAGGGGTATTAAAAATGTGCAAATGGGTATTAAAAAATGAAATGCATCTATTCAAATATCCAAATCTCAACGGTTATCATAGTAGCACAATCGGGTGAATTCGTCAACAAATGTTGTTCTGTTTTGTGGAACGTACACAATTTTGCTCGCCGTTTCTGGACAAGATGCCAGTTATCTACAAATTAACAATGCCGTCTAAGAAATAACTGTGGTTTTTCCCTGCTTCAGGTAGAGATACCACCCGCTCACGCCCACCAGAAACACGCCGCCGACAAGGTTGCCGAGCGTGACCGGCAGGAGATTGCCCAGCAGCGCCCTGCCCCACGTCAGGCCCGCGGCCGCCGCGCTGGTCTGCGCCGCGGTCAGCAGCCCAGCAGTGAGATAATACATATCGGCCACGCTGTGCTCAAAGCCCGCGACGACGAACGTCATGATCGGGAAAAACACGGCCAGGATCTTGCCAGGGACGGACTTGGCCGCGCTGGCCATCCAGACGGCGATGCAGACAAGGAAATTGCACAGGATCCCGCGCACAAACGCATCGCCGAACGACAGGAACGCCTTCGCCTGCGCGATGGAGATCACAGACGCCGCCAGCCGGCCGTCAAACGCGGCGAACACATGCCCCAGCACGCAGAGCGCCGCGACGAGCGCCGCACCCACGAAATTGCCCAGATAGACAACGCCCCAGTTGCGCAGCATCCGCCGTGCAGAGATCACGCGCGACAAAACGCCCATGATCATGAGATTGTTGCCGGTGAACAGCTCGCTGCCGGCCACGATGACCATGGCGAGGCCGGCCGGAAAGACACAGCCGGAGATGAGCTTCGCCAGCGACGGATCGCCCACCGTGGCCGCGGCCGCCGTGGACGCGACGCCTGCCAGCGCGACGAACGCGCCCGCCAGACAGGCGAGCAGAAACATCCGCCCCAGCGGCAGCGCCGTCTTGGCCCGGCAGGTAGAAAGATAATTCTCCGCAACTTCTTTTGGCGTGTACACAGGCAGCCCCTCCAAATCGGCGCAAGATATCCGGTTAGAATCATCATAACATCATATATCTTGTGTCGTCAAGCCCGGGACATGAAAAAGCAGCCGGAGAACAGATCTCCGGCTGCCTAGGTGGCCAGCCACTCGCGCAGGCGCTCCACGGCGCGTCGCTCCAGGCGCGACACCTGCACCTGCGAGATATGCAGGATGCCGGCGGCGCGCTGCTGCGTCAAGCCATGATAAAACCGCAGGGCAATGACCTGCCGCTCCCGCTCCGGGAGCTGGCGCAGCGCCTCACGCAGAGCGGCATATTCGACCATGCGCTCTTCCTGATCGTAGTCCCCGAGCGTGTGCTCGAGCGTGAAACCGGTCTCTCCGTTCTCCTTCTGCAGGGACTCCGTGGGACCGGTGGCCGTTTCGGCGGCGGCGATCTCTTCGGGCTCGAGCCCGGTCTCGGCCGCGAGCTCGGAGAGCGTCGGCTCGCGGCCAAGCGTCTGCTCCAGGCGCGTGCGCGCCGTGCGGATGCCCTGCGCGCGCTCCTTGATGCTGCGGCTGACCTTGACCGCGCCGTCATCGCGCAGAAAGCGCCGAATCTCGCCCGAGATCTTTGGGACGGCGTATGTAGAAAAGCACGTGCCGTACTGCTCGTCAAAGCCCTGCATGGCCTTCAGAAAGCCGACACAGCCGAGCTGGTACAGGTCGTCCGGCTCGACGCCGCGGCCGAAAAACCGCCGCGCCACGCTCCAGATCAGGCCGGTGTTTTCCGTGACCATCTGCTCTGCCGCTGCGGCGTCCCCAGCCTGGGCGCGCCGGAGCAGGTCGCGCGTCTCCTCGGCGATCATGCGCGGCGGCGGATGCGGCGGCACATCGTCACGGTCGTGCCGCGGCCGGGCACAGACTTGACCCGCAGCGTGTCCATGAAGCTCTCCATGATCGTAAAGCCCATGCCGCTGCGTTCTTCCCCGCCGGTGGTATACAGCGGCGTGCGCGCCTGCGCCACGTCGGCGATGCCGATGCCGTGATCCTTGACGGCGATCTCCAGCCGCTCGTCCGGCAGGATGCGCACGCGCACCTGCACCGTGCCGAGCTTGTCCGGATAGGCGTGCACGACCGCATTCGTTACGGCCTCGGACACGGCGGTCTTGATGTCCCCGATCTCGGCAAGCGTCGGGTCGAGCTGCGCGGCGAAGGCCGCCACCGCCGCGCGCGCAAAGCCCTCGTTCACGCTGCGCGCCGGAAACTCCAGCTTCATGTAATTTTTCTGCGTCAACACTGTTCACACTCCTTTGCCCGGTCCTCGAGCACCGGGACGATATTGGTCAGGCCGGCCACGTCCAGCACCCGGCGCACCTGCCGCGGCACGCCGCACAGCGCCAGTGCGCCCCCTGTCTGCCGCAGGAGGCGGTCGGTCTTGAGAATGACCGCGATCCCGGAGCTGTCCATAAAGCTCAGGCCGGACAGGTCGAGCACGCAGCGGCGCGGCAGGTACTCCTCCACGGCGTCCTCAATGCCGGGCATGACTTCCTGCGTCGCCGCGTGATCCAGCTCGCCGAGCAGGCGCAGCGTCAGGCACCGGCCGTCATCATGCGTTATGATCCGCATCTGCTCATACCTCCTAAATCAAAAGAAAAAGCACCGTGTACGAACCTTCGTACACGGTGCTATTGTAGCCCAGAGACGTGGGCCGAATTTGTCGGACGGCGGCGCTCAGCCGAGGTTTTTTAGGCTGGCCTCGAGATTTTCCACGAGCGCCCTGGCCTTCTCGGCGCGCTCGCGCTCCGTCTGCACGACGGCCTCCGGCGCGCGGGAGACGAAGTTCTCGTTCGAGAGCTTGCGCATCTGGCCCTCGTAGTTCTTGCGGGCCTTTTCGAGCTCTTTTTCCAGACGGGCGCGCTCTTTGTCGAGGTCGATCAGCTCGGCCATCGGCATGAAGAGCTTGGCCTCTTCCGTGACGGCGGAGACCATCTTCTCGGCGTCGGCCGGCTGCTCGCTGCTGATGGTGATCTGCTCGGCGTAGGCGAGCTTCGTGATATAGATCTCGCCGGAGCGGAAAGCGTCCTGCCGGTCGGTCGTAATGAACAGGTGCGCCTTTCTGCTCGGCGGCACGTTCATCTCGGCGCGGCGGCTGCGCACGGCGCGGATGGCGTTCATGACCATCTCAAAGTCGCGCTCCTCGGCCGGGAAAGCAAGGGACTCGGTATACTCCGGATAGCGGGCGATCATGAGCGCCTCGCCGTCGTGCGGCAGGGCCTGCCAGATCTCCTCGGTGATGAACGGCATGAACGGGTGCAGGAGCTTGAGGATGTCCGTCAGGACATACAGCAGCACCTGCTGCGCGCTGCGGGCACGGGCCTCGTCGCCGCTGTTGAGGCGGGGCTTCGTGAGCTCGATATACCAGTCGCAGTACGTGTCCCAGATGAAGTCGTAGATCTTCGCCGCGGCGATGCCGATCTCGTACTTGTCGAGGTTCTCGCACACTTCCTTCGAGAGCGTGTTGAGCTTCGAGAGCACCCACTTGTCCTCGAGCTCCAGCGTCTCGGGCAGCTCGTTTTTGTCGATGGTGAGGTTCATCATCACGAAGCGGGAAGCATTCCAGAGCTTGTTGGCAAAGTTGCGCATGGCGCCGCACTTCTCGACATAGAAGCGCATGTCGTTGCCGGGGCTGTTGCCCGTGATGAGGTTGAAGCGCAGCGCGTCGGCGCCGTAGGTGTCGGCCATCTCGAGCGGGTCAATGCCGTTGCCGAGTGACTTGGACATCTTGCGGCCCTTATCGTCGCGCACCAGACCGTGGATGAATACCGTCGGGAACGGGATGTCCTTCATCTGCTCCAGGCCGGAGAAGATCATGCGCGCGACCCAGAAGAAGATGATGTCGTAGCCCGTGACCATGACGCTCGTCGGATACCAGAACTTCAGATCCTCGGAATCCTTATCCGGCCAGCCGAGCGTGGAAAACGGCCAGAGTGCGGAGCTGAACCAGGTATCGAGCACGTCGGGGTCGCGGTGGATGTTCTTGCTGTGGCAGGCCTCGCACTCGCAGGCGTCGGTGCGCGAGACGGTGACATGGCCGCAGTCGTCGCAGTACCACGCCGGGATCTGGTGGCCCCACCAGAGCTGGCGGGAGATGCACCAGTCGTGGACATTCTCCATCCAGTTATAATAGGTCTTGCTGAAGCGCTCGGGCACGAACTTGATGCGCCCGTCGCGCACGGCCTCGATGGCGGGCTCGGCCAGCGGCTTCATCTTGACGAACCACTGCGGGCTCGTCATCGGCTCGACCGTCGTGCCGCAGCGGTAGCACGTGCCGACATTATGATTATAAGGCTCGGTCTTGATGAGGTAGCCCTGCTCCTCGAGATCGGCCAGAATGGCCTTGCGCGCCTCGTAACGGTCGAGGCCGTTGTACTTGCCGCCGTTGATGACGCGGGCATCCTCGTCGAAGATGAGGATCTGCTCGAGATTATGGCGCAGGCCGACCTCGTAGTCGTTCGGGTCGTGGCAGGGCGTCATCTTGACGCAGCCGGTGCCGAAATCGAGCTCGACGTAATCGTCGGCCACGATGGGCAGCTCACGGCCCACGAGCGGCAGGATCGCCGTCTTGCCGACGAGGTGCTGGTAGCGCTCGTCCGCCGGGTTGACCGCGATGCCGGTGTCGCCAAGCATGGTCTCCGGCCGGGTGGTGGCGATGGTGAGGTAATCATCACTGTCCTTGAGTGGGTAGCGGATATACCAGAACGCGCCGGGCATATCCTTATATTCGACCTCAGCGTCGGACAGGGCGGTGCGGCAGTGCGGACACCAGTTGATGATGCGGTTGCCTTTGTAGATCAGGCCCTTTTCATACAGCTCGCAGAACGTCTCGCGCACGGCCTTCGAGCAGCCCTCGTCCATGGTGAAGCGGCTGCGGTCCCAGTCGCAGGACACGCCGAGCGACTTCTGCTGCTCGACGATGCGGTTGCCGTACTGCTTTTTCCACGCCCAGACGCGCTTGAGGAATTCCTCGCGGCCGAGATCGTAGCGGGTCAGGCCCTCTTCCTTGCGCAGCATCTCCTCGACCTTGATCTGCGTGGCGATGCCGGCGTGATCCGTGCCGGGCACCCACAGGGCGGCATAGCCCTGCATGCGCTTATAGCGCGTGAGGATGTCCTGCAGCGTCGCATCGAGCGCGTGGCCCATGTGCAGCTGGCCGGTGACGTTCGGGGGCGGCATGACGATGGAAAACGGCTTTTTGCGCGGATCGGCTTTGCCGGCAAAATAGCCGCCGCGCATCCACATGTCATAAATCTTGCTTTCGACCTGTTTGGGGTCGTAGACCTTCGGAAGCTCTTTCATGGCTCTCCTCCTTTAAGATTGCCGGGGCGCAAAAAAATCGCCCCGAAACGAACTGTTTCAGGGCGATCGAAACCGCGGTACCACCTGAATTCCACGCAGGCGCGTGACACTCTTGTCTCTGTAACGGGAGAACCCGGCCGCCCTACTCCGTTCAGGCCGGCTGCTCCGGGGCGACCTTCATCTCCGGCATCCGAAAGGCTCGCACCAACCGCCTTCTCTCTGACGTCCGCCGGGAGACTACTCCTCCCCTTCTTCGCAAATGGATGGGAAAATTATAGGCCCTGCCGCGCCGTTTGTCAAGCGTTTCTGAGCCAGCGCACGACCGAAAGCGCCGCGCGGTTGCCCTCGCCGACCGCCGCCGGGATCTGATAGGGCGCGCCGGTGCAGTCCCCGGCCGCGAAAACGCCGGGAATGCTCGCGGCATAGCTTTCATCCACGACGATGTGGCCCTTTTCCGTGGCGATGCCGGGCAGAAGCGTATCGGCCGCAAAGCCCGCGCGCAGGACGAAGATGACGTCCGCCGGCTGTGCCGCGCCGTCGATCACGAGCGTGTCCGCCCGCTCGGCGCCGCGGATCTCAAAGCGGTGCTTTTTCCCGTCGTAATACTGCACGTCGCAGCCGATCTCACGCAGGAAGTCCGCCTCCGCCGGGGCGTCCGCCGCCAGGCCGATGACCGCCGCGCGCTTGCCGCGGTAGAGCATGCCGTCGCAGGTAGCGCAGTAGCTCACGCCGCGGCCGAGAAACGCCGTTTCCCCGGGAAACGTGCCGCGCTGGGCAATGCCGGTCGCAAGCAGAAGCGCCCTGCCCTCCACAAATTCCTTGCCCGCCGAGACGCCGAACGTTTTGCCTATCGGCATGGCCGACAGCGCCCGCTCGCGCAGCATGTCCGCGCCAAGATCGCGCGCCTGCTGCGTCATGGTCTCGAGCAGCGCGGGGCCGGAGGCATCCGGCACACCGGGGTAATTTGTGACATGGCCGGCTTTATACAGCGCGCTGTCGGCCGCGCCGCCGCAGATCACGCACACGGTCAAATTCCGGTTGCGCGCCGTCATGGCCGCCGACAGCCCCGCCGGGCCGCCGCCGATGATGAGCAGGTCATACATATATCCGCACCTCCGTTGTCTTACAATCCTGTCTGAATTATATATTTCTTTTTCGATATTGTAAACAGAAAACGAATCGTGTATAATACCTTTACAATTTTCTGCCCATCGCAAATTTATGTGGAGTTGACATGACACTATGGAAGATACCAAAAACTTTATCGAAGCCTTTGTCGAAGAGGATCTTGCGCCCGGCGGCCGCTTCGCCGGTCAGACCGTCCACACCCGTTTCCCGCCCGAGCCGAACGGCTACCTGCACATCGGCCACTGCAAGGCATTGTGCATCGATTTCGGAACGGCCGAAAAATTCGGCGGCATCTGCAACCTGCGCATGGACGACACGAACCCCTCCAAGGAGGACAACGAGTTCGTGGAAGCCATTCAGGAGGATATCCACTGGCTCGGCTTTGACTGGGGCGACCGGTTCTTCTTCGGCTCGGACTACTTCGAGAAGGATTACGAATACGCCGTGGAGCTGATTAAAAAAGGGCTTGCCTATGTGTGCGAGCTGACGCCGGAGCAGTTCCGCGAATACCGCGGCGATGTGAACACCCCCGCCGTCAGCCCCTGGCGCGACCGCCCGATCGAGGAAAGCCTCGATCTGTTCGCGCGCATGCGCGCCGGCGAGTTCCCGGAGGGCAAGTATACCCTGCGTGCGAAGATCGACCTCGCCTCCGGCAACTTCAATATGCGCGACCCCGTGCTCTACCGCATCCGCTACATCGAGCACCACCGTCAGGGCACAAAGTGGTGCATTTTCCCGATGTACGACTTCGCGCACCCGATCCAGGACGCGCTCGAGGGCATCACGCACTCGCTGTGCTCGCTGGAATATGAGGATCACCGCCCGCTGTACGACTGGGTCGTAAACAATGTGTCCGTGCCGTGCAAGCCGCGCCAGATCGAGTTTTCGCGCCTCGGCATCAACTACACCGTCATGTCCAAGCGCAAGCTGCGCCGCCTCGTTGAGGAGGGCTATGTCTCCGGCTGGGACGATCCGCGCATGCCGACGCTGTGCGGCCTGCGCCGCCGCGGCTACACGCCCGCGTCCATCCGCAATTTCTGCGAGCGCATCGGCGTGTCCAAGGTCGCGTCCACGGTCGACTACAGCTTTCTGGAACACTGCCTGCGCGAGGACCTCAACCTCCATGCCCAGCGCGCCATGGCCGTGCTGCACCCGGTGAAGCTGCGCATCACGAACTACCCCGAGGGTCAGAGCGAGACGTTCGCCGTCGAAAACAATCCCGAGGATGAGACCGCCGGCACGCGCGACGTGACCTTCTCCAACGAGCTGTGGATCGAGGCCGACGACTTCATGGAGGAGCCGCCGAAAAAGTATAACCGCCTCTACCCCGGCAACGAGGTGCGCATCAAGGGTGCGTACATCGTCCGCTGCACCGGCTGCGTCAAGGACGCGGACGGTAGCGTGACGGAAGTCCTGTGCGAATACGACCCCGAGACCCGCGGCGGCAACACGCCCGACGGCCGCAAAGTGCGCGGCACGATCCACTGGGTCGATGCACACAACTGCGCCGACGCCGAGGTGCGCCTGTATGATAACCTCTTCGCCGACGCCGACCCCGAGGGCGACGGTAAGGACTATCTGGCGTGCCTGAATCCGGACTCGCTGTCCGTGCTCACCGGCTGCAAGGTCGAGCGGATGCTCGCCGGCGCTGAGGCTCCGGCCGCGTTCCAGTTCCTGCGTCTCGGCTACTTTGCCGTGGATAATAAGGACGCGACCCCGGAGCATCTGGTCTTTAACCGGGCTGTCGCGCTCAAGGACAGCTTCAAAAAAGCCTGACCACAAGATCCTGTACCCTGTCCCTCCCGCAGAAAACGGGAGGGACAAGTTTTTGTGACGAAAATGTGAATTTGCTGTTGACAAGCGCAGCATCCGGTGTTATGCTGTGCAAGCTGATATTTTTAAGTCGGTACGAGATACCGGCAAGGTGTCACGGTCAATGGAATCACTGCGGGCTCTCCCTGCGCGTTGCCGCCTTGTCTGTATCCGGACAGGGTGTTTTTTTATGCCCGGAGGAGGGATCGCTGTGGAGCTGAAATTCAAGGCAAAGATCATGGACGAAGCCGCCATCGACCGTACGCTCGTGCGCATCGCGCATGAGATCCTCGAGAAAAACGACGGCACGGACGACCTGTGCCTGATCGGTATCCGCACGCGCGGTGTGCCGCTGGCCCGCCGCCTTGCAAAAAACATTGAGAAGATCGACGGCGTGCAGCTGCCGGTCGGCGAGCTGGACATCACGCTCTACCGCGATGATCTGTCCACGGTCGCGGACGCGCCGGTACTCAACCGGACGGACATTCCCTTCCCCATTGCGGGCAAGACCGTCGTGCTGGTCGACGATGTGATCTACACCTGCCGCACCGCGCGCGCAGCGCTCGACGCCGTAATGCAGCTCGGCCGTCCGGCGCGCATCCAGCTCTTTTCCCTGATCGACCGCGGCCATTCGGAGCTTCCGATCAAGGCCAATTACGTCGGCAAAAACATCCCGACCTCCAAGAGCGAGGTCGTGGCCGTCCGCCTGCAGGAAACGGACGGAGAGAACAGTGTCTGCATCCTCGAGAGAGGATAAAGAATAGATTAAATTTTCACGGGAGGAAAAAATCTATGAGTAAAAGCTCCATCGGTACCGAGCCGGTGTACGACGCACGTACACTCGGCAAGCCCAGAATGTTCATTCTGGGTCTCCAGCACATGTTCGCCATGTTCGGCGCGACCGTCCTCGTCCCGGCGCTGTCCGGCCTCGACGTCGCAACGACCCTGCTGTTCGCCGGCATCGGCACGCTGCTGTTCCACCTGCTGACCAAGGGTAAGGTCCCGGCCTTCCTCGGCAGCTCGTTCGCCTTCATCGGCGGCTACAACGCCGTGCGCACCATCGGCACGAACGCCGACGGCTCCGCCATTTACAACAACGACCTGCTGGCATACGCCTGCTTCGGCGTCGCCATCGCGGGCCTGATGTACATCATCCTGTCGACACTGTTCAAGATCTTCGGCGTCAAGAAAGTCATGCGCTACTTCCCGCCGATCGTCACCGGCCCGATCATCATCGCAATCGGCCTGACGCTGTCCTCTTCCGCCATCACCAACTGCCGTGCCAACTGGCTCGTCGCCGTCGTCGCGATCCTGATCGTCATCGGCTTCAACATGTGGGGCAAGGGCATGGCCAAGATCATCCCGATCCTGCTCGGCGTGCTCGGCTCTTACATCTTCGCACTCATCGTTGATCCCGCGGAGCGCGCCTCCGTCGCCGCTGCCGTCAGCAGCGCCAAGTGGTTCGGCCTGCCGATCTTCTGGAAAAACAGCGTGTTCCACCTCTTCGCCGGCCCGGTCGACAGCGGCGTCCTCTGGTCCGCCGTGCTGACGGTCGTGCCCCTGTCCCTTGCCACCATGGTCGAGCACATCGGCGATATCTGCGCCATCTCCTCCACCTGCGGCAAGAACTTCATGGTCGACCCCGGCTTCCACCGCACCCTGCTGGGTGACGGCCTGGCCACCACCCTCGCTTCCCTCTTCGGCGCTCCGGCCAACACCACCTACGGTGAGAACACCGGCGTGCTCGCCCTGTCCCGCGTCTACGATCCCCGCGTGATCCGCATCGCGGCCTGCATTGCGATCGTCGTGTCCTTCTGCCCGAAATTCGCGGCCCTCGTGTCCGCCATGCCGACGGCCACCATCGGCGGCGTGTCCCTCGTGCTCTACGGCATGATCTCCGCTGTCGGCGTGCGCAACGTCGTCGAGAACAAGGTCGATTTCACCAACACCCGCAACGTCATCATCGCCGCGCTCATCCTCGTGCTCGCCATCGGCATCACCTACTCCGGCAGCATCCAGATCGGCGTCGTGTCCCTGTCGGGTCTGGCTGTCTCCTCCATCGTGGGCATCCTGCTCAACGCCATCCTGCCCGGCAAGGACTACACCTTCGAGCAGGACGATCAGGGCGCGACCTCTGTGGACTTCAAGGTCTGAGCCCGCATCGAAACCAGATACGCACCGGCCGCCGCAGCGCAAAGCTGCGGCGGCCTCTTGTTTTTCTCTTCCCCATGGGGCGCGATTGTTAAATTTGTGGCCGGTTTTTTCCAAAAAAATCAGTTGTAGTTTCGGAAAAAATGCGTTATCATGAATGTGTTTGAGAGCAAAAAAGAAACCAAAAATACAAAGAAAAACGGAGGAGCAACATGAAATTTTCCAGTAAGATCGAAAAATGCGGCCTCTCGCCCATGCGCAAGTTCGCGCCCTATGCAAACGAGGCTGCCAAAAAGGGCAAGAAACTCTACCACCTGAACATCGGCCAGCCCGATATTGCCACCCCCGCGGCCTACTTTGAGGCTGTGAAAAACTTCAGCCAGCCGGTCCTGGCCTACGCCCCGTCCGACGGCGTGCCCGAGATGATCGACGCGGTCGTCAACTACTACGGCAAGATCGATGCGCCCATCACCAACAAGCAGGTGCTCATCACCACCGGCGGCAGTGAGGCGCTGCAGATCGCGCTCACCTGCATTCTCGACGAGGGCGACGAGATCATCATCCCCGAGCCGTTTTACCCGAACTACAGCACGTTTGTCACGCTGACCGGCGCAACCATCCGCCCAATCACCACGACCCCTGAGGAAAACTACAAGTTCGCCATCCGTGAGCGCGTCGAGGCCTGCATCAACGAGCACACCCGCGCCATTCTCTTCACAAACCCCGGCAACCCGACCGGCACGATCCTCACCGAGGAAGAGCTCCGTCTCATGGCCGACATCGCCAAGGAGCATAACCTGTTCATCATCGGCGACGAGGTGTACCGCGAGTTTGTTTACGGCGGCGAGAAGCTCATGAGCCTGCTGCAGCTCGAGGGATATGAGGACAACGTCGTCGTCATCGACTCCGTGTCCAAGCGCTTCAGCGCCTGCGGCGCGCGCATCGGCTGTGTGATCACGCGCAACGCAGAGCTCTACAACAACGCCATGAAGTGGTGCCAGGGCCGCCTGTGCGCCTCGACGATCGACCAGGTCGCGTCCGCCGCACTCTACACCGTCGGCCCCGAGTACTTCGACGCCGTGCGCAAGGAATACAAGGCCCGCCGCGACACGCTCGTCGAGGGGCTCAAGAAGATCCCCGGCGTCATTTACTCCGAGCCGAAGGGCGCGTTCTACGTCATGGCCAAGCTCCCCGTGGACGACGCGGAGAAGTTCCAGCTGTTCATGCTCGAGGAGTTTGACGACAACGGCGACACGCTCATGTTCACCCCGGCCGAGAGCTTCTACAAGACCCCACACACCGGCGTCAACGAGATCCGCATGGCCTACGTCATCAATCAGGACGCCCTCAAGCGCTCCATGGAGCTGCTTGCCAAGGGCATCGAAGCCTACAACAACAAATAAGCTGCATACGCAAAAACCGTCCGCTCCCGATCGGGAACGGACGGTTTCTTTATTGGATTTCGTTTGCTTTCTGCCGGCGTTTGAGATTGAGCAGCACGACGGCCGAGAGCACGCACACGCAGCCGAGGGCGCTGAGCGGTGTGAGTTTTTCGTGGAACACGAAGATGCCGACCAGCGTCGCCACAACCGGCTCAAACGACGCAAGGATGGACGCCTTACCCGTCTCGAGCCCTGTGAGACCATAGGTATAGAGCAGATACGGCAGATAGCACGTGACGATGCCGAGCGCCGTGCACAGGCCAAAGCCCTTCCACGAACCGATCATGACGCCGAGCGGCTGCGCCGCGCCCCAGATGATGGCCGCGCCGGTGGTGGTCAGCAGGCAGGAATAAAAGTTGATGGTGTTGCTCGAATAGCCGCGGTCGAGCGCGTAGCGGGCAAAGATGCTGTAGAGCGCATAGCCGAAGCCCGCGCCGAGACCGTAGAGAATGCCGACCGTGGAGAGCTTGTGCTCCCCGCCGACGAGCGACACCAGACAGCAGCCGGCAAACGCCAGCACGAGCGCGATGAGCTTCTGCACCGTGATACGCTCGTGGAACAGGAGCAGCGAGAGGATCATGACGATCGACGGCGCGGTGTACAGCAGCACGGCCGCCGTGGACAGGTCCATGATCGTGATGGCCTGAAAATAGCAATACGTGAAAAACAGCAGGCTGCAGATGCCGGTGCCGATAAAACACCAGATGTCTTTGAGCCGAATGCGAAACTGCTTTGGGTCGCGCACGAGCAGCGTGACGGCGAACAGCAGCGCCGCAATGCCGCAGCGCAGCACGATCGCGCCCGTGGAATCCACGCCATAGGTCGCCAGTGTGCGCGTGAACAGACCCATCAAGCCCCAGAGACACCCGGCCGTGATGACGGACGCCGTATATTTCTGCATTCTGCACCCCTCCAGATCAAGCTTTCGACAGAGCATGATAGCAGGTTTGCGGACGGTTGTCAATTTGTGCAGGAAAGAAAGTTTTGCGCGGCAGTTGCGTTTGCCTACTTGCCAAGCCGCCGCGGCTGTGGTAAGATAATTGTGCCGTTTGTAACGGTGCGCGGATACAGCGTTTTGCTCCGCCTCGGGAACCTCCCCGTGTCAAAATAGAGGCTTATGAGCGGCGGCCAATACCGCCGCTTTCTGTTTGCGCCTGTGATGGAATTGGTAGACATGCGAGATTTAGGTTCTCGTGCTTTCAGCGTGTGGGTTCGAGTCCCTTCAGGCGCACCATAATTGGACCAAACATTGATACGATGTGTCGATGTTTGGTCCGTTTTTTTTGCCCGGAAAGCCGCTTACAGCAAGGCTTTCTGCTGTGAGTGGGTGCATAGACCTTTAGGAAAAGAGCTCCATGACCTCCACACTTGGTGTATGGATGCTAACCGGGTACGGGGCAGAAAAGGCTCCACACCTGATGCAGCTTTCCGTACATTGTGATCACCTCCGATCTATATCGTTTCGGAGAGCAGATCCTCTCACCCTACGGAGAAAAGGTGACTGCTTTGACCACCCTGCTCCGAAAAAAGATGTGCTCCTCAATATACGGCCACGAGAGAGGACAAAACTTTTATGGTTTGCCAGCTTTTTTCACCATACGGAGAAACATGGGCCGTTTTGACCAGTGTTTTTCAAGCTTTTTCTTCACTCTCCGCTATACGGAGAAACACAGACCATTTTGAGCGGGTGTTTCCCGCTATACGGAGAAAAACACGCTGTTTTGATCAGGTGTTTTCTCCAAAAAGATTTGTTTCCCTGATATACGGCCACGGGAAAGGGGAAAACTTAACCACTTTCCAAAAACTTTTAGAAAAGCTAAAAACCGCCTCCGCAAAAGCTGCGGAAGCAGTAGATTATCCAGCTGGATCGTGATATAATATTATGTCAAAATATAAGTGTGATTTGTTTTTTGTTGTGCTGGGAGGCGACCAACATGACCCCTGAAGAAAGAGCCAGACAACTGATCGATGCCCGTCTTGCGCAATCCGGCTGGGTCGTTCAGGATCTGAAAAAAGTGAATCCCATGGCTTCTCTCGGTGTTGCTGTTCGGGAATATCCCACCAGTACCGGGCCAGTTGACTATGCTCTTTTTGTTGATGGGAAGCCCGTAGGCGTGATTGAAGCGAAGAAGGATGAGCTGGGCGAGAACATCACGGTCGTCGAGGGCCAATCCGGGCGCTATGCCAACAGCACCTTCAAATACATAACCACCGAGTATAAGATCCGCTTTGCCTATGAAGCCACCGGGCAGCTCACCCGTTTCACGGATTATGCTGATATCAAATACCGTTCCCGGCGCGTGTTTTCCTTCCACAGGCCGGAAACACTGCTTGCCCTACTCACAAAGGGCGATACAATCCGCAATAACATGAAGCATTTTCCGGCCTTTGATACCGCCGGATTCCGCAAATGCCAGATCACAGCAATCCGGAATCTGGATGCTTCCTTTGCGGATAATCGCCCCAAGGCGCTGGTGCAGATGGCAACCGGCGCAGGCAAGACTTTCACAGCAATCACGGCAGCATACCGTCTGCTGAAGTTTGGCAAGATGAAGCGCATCCTGTTTCTTGTGGACACCAAGTCACTGGGCGAGCAGGCGGAGCGGGAATTCCTTGCCTATACGCCGAATGACGACAACCGCTCCTTTGCCCAGCTTTACGGTGTTCGCCGCCTGAACAGCTCCTATATCCCCAATGACATCCAGATCTGCATCAGCACCATTCAGCGGATGTACTCCATCCTGAAGGGCGAGGAAATGGATGAATCCGCAGAGGAAGAATCCCTCTTCGAGCAGGCCGGAGCCGACACACAGGCCGCAAAAGAGGTCGTCTATAACGAAAAGGTTCCCCCGGAGTTTTTCGACTGCATCATCGTCGATGAATGCCATCGGTCGATCTACAACGTTTGGAATCAGGTGCTGGAATATTTCGACGCCTTCATCATTGGCCTGACCGCTACGCCGGACAAACGTACCTTTGCCTTTTTCAACCAGAACGTGGTCAGCGAATATTCGCGAGAGCAGGCCATTATCGATGGGGTCAATGTCGGTGAGGACATCTTCCTCATTGAGACCGATGTTACGAAAAACGGTGCGACAATCCTCAAGCAGCAGATCGAGTATCGGGACCGCCTGACCCGCGCCAAGCGCTGGAAGCAGATGGACGAGGACCTGATCTATACCACGGCAAAGCTGGATCGGGATGTTGTGAATCCCAGCCAGATCCGCACCGTGATCCGAGCGTTCCGGGACAACCTGTTCACGCAGCTTTTCCCGCATCGCCGCGAAGTACCCAAGACGCTGATCTTTGCCAAGACCGACAGCCATGCGGATGATATCATTCAGATCGTCCGGGAGGAGTTTGGCGAGGGCAATGAATTTTGCCAGAAGATCACCTGTCAGGCGGATCGTCCGGAGACTGTTCTCAGCGCCTTCCGCAACGATTATAATCCCCGTATTGCCGTTACCGTTGACATGATCGCCACCGGGACGGATGTGAAGCCCATCGAGTGCCTGATCTTCATGCGCGATGTTCGCAGCAAGAATTATTTTGAGCAGATGAAGGGGCGCGGCACCCGCACCCTCGGCAAGGACGACCTGCAGAAGGTAACGCCTTCCGCCACGGAGAACAAGGATCATTTTGTGATCGTGGACGCCGTTGGCGTCACGAAATCCAAAAAGACCGAGACCCGCACGCTGGAGCGCAAGCCCTCCGTCAGCATGAAAGAGTTGATGCTGAACGTGGCCATGGGCGCGAAGGATGAAGACACCCTTACATCCCTCGCCAACCGCGTCATCCGGCTCAACAGCCAGATGACCGGCCGGGAGCGCACCGAATTCAGCAGCACCGTCGGCAGCAGCGCCGGGAACATCGCCCAGCATCTGCTGGACGCCTTTGACCCGGATATTGTTTCCGCCAAAGCGGGGGTGGATCTGTCTGACGATCATGAGCCGACTGAGGACGAGCAGCGCCGCATGGACGAGGCGAAGAAAGACCTGATCCGGCAGGCCGTTCAGCCCTTCTTCGATCCCGACGTCCGGGATTACATTGAGAATGTGCGCCGCAGCCATGAGCAGGTCATCGATTCCGTGAATATCGACACAGTGCTCTTTGCCGGGTATGATACCGACAAGCAGGCGAATGCAGACCGCATCCTCAAGACCTTCCATGCGTTTATCGAGGAGAACAAGGATGAGATCCTTGCCCTGCGGATCATTTACGATCAGCGGTATAAGGACCGTCCCATGGCGATCACAAAGCTCAAAGCCCTGTATGAAAAGCTGAAGGCGCAGAACATCACCATCGAGCGCCTGTGGGAATGCTATGCCATCAAAAAGCCGGAAAAGGTCAAGCGGGGCACCGTGGCACAGCTTACGGACCTGATCTCCATCATCCGCTTTGAGATGGGCTATGCCGATCATCTTGCCCCGTTCGCGGACAAGGTGAATTATAACTTCATGCAGTGGACCCTGCGCCGGAACGCAGGCGCGGTACACTTTACGGACGAGCAAATGGAATGGCTGCGCCTTATCAAGGATCATATCGCTATTTCCCTCAGTATTGAGCCGGAGGATCTTGACCTCAGTCCCTTTGATCGCAAGGGTGGTCTGGGCAGGTTTTACGATGTGTTCGGGGACAGCTATGAAGCAATTTTGCAGGAAATGAACGTGGAACTGGTGGCGTAAGGAGGTACACAATGGCTTTCTATGATGCATTTAAGGATGCAATTGCCCTTGCCCAGAAGGCAGATAATATTGAACTGTACAAACAACTGCTTGATTTGAGTGCGCAGGCATTGGACCTTCAGGCTGAGAATGCCAAACTAAAAGAAGAAAACACGGAGCTAAAGAAGAAAAAAGATGTTGAGGGGCAAATAATCCGTCATAGAGATCCTTATATCACGTTGAAGGACGAGAATCCTCAGTTATTCTATTGTTCTCATTGTTTTGACAGTGAGCATGTGCTGGTGCAGCTTCATTGTGATTATGAGGAAGGCTCCTGTTATTGCCCTCATTGCAAAATAAATGCTTATTTTACCGTAGAAAAAGGTAGATGCTCAACTGAATTATCAGGTGAAGATATCTCATCGTACTTATCATTTGACCCATATAACGGCTGAAAGGATGTTGATTCAAGTTGCAAGGCTACAGTGAATACGAGCTTGGCGATTTGCTCGAGTATGAGCAGCCGACCGCTTATATTGTCGAATCAACAGACTACAGTGATTCATACTCTGTCCCCGTATTAACTGCAGGTAAATCTTTTATCCTTGGTTATACAAACGAGATGGATGGGGTCTTTGATAAAACCCCGGTCATCATTTTTGACGATTTTACAACTGCAACACAGTATGTGAACTTCCCATTTAAAGTAAAATCGTCCGCGATGAAGATTCTGCACATTAACAAAGATTTGGTGTTGCCGAAGTATATCTATTATCGCATACAGATCATTCAGTTTGATCATAGCACCCATAAGCGGTATTGGATTCAGCAGTATTCAAAAATCCGTGTCAGTATCCCACCCATCCCAGAGCAGGAGCGTATTGTTGCCCGGATTGAGGAACTGTTCTCCCAACTCGACGCCGGGGTGGAAACGCTGAAGAAAACAAAAGCACAGCTTGCGGTGTATCGGCAGGCCGTGCTGAAAGAGGCGTTTAATTCTGCAGAAGTAGATTGCAAAATGCTTCCTATTGCAGAAATCCTAACAAAAACAAGAAAGGGTATGTCAACAGGGCCTTTTGGCACTATGATAAAGAAAAGCGACCATAAGGCAACTGGAGTACCGATGCTCGGCATAGAGAATATCGGAAGAGGCCAGTTTGTCGATGGCAACAAAATCTATGTAACGGCAGAAAAAGCCGAAGAACTCAAAGCGTTCTCCCTTAGGGCTGGCGATATTATTATCTCGCGCTCTGGAACTGTGGGAGAAATCTGTGCTGTACCCGAAAGAGCAGAAGGATCATTGTTGTCAACTAACCTTATGCGTGTTTCCCTTGACAACACTATGATTCGGTCTGATTATTTTATTGCTCTGTTCCAGAGCAAGGGAATTGTTTTAGATCAAATAAAGGAATTGTGTAAAGGCTCTACGAGAGACTTTCTAAATCAAACAATACTTAAACAGATAGTCTTTCCTGTTCCCAGCATGGAAAAACAAGAGGAAATCGTATCGATTATTGAAGCTCGAATGTCTGTCTGCGACAGCATTGAGCAGACTGTGGATATCGCCTTACAGCAAGCCGAAGTCATGCGGCAGAGCATTTTGAAACAAGCGTTTAAAGGAGAATTATGAATCAACCTCTATCCCTAACACAGCAACAGGCCGCATCGCTGCTGCTTATGCGGAATGACTTGAGATTCCTATATACATTGGTGCGTCACTATCAGGAGATCGAGTCGAACTATTCTGTGTTCAGTATGCCGTACATTGGGTTGATTATTGATGGAGTCGAAGACTGGATCAAAGCGTATAATAATTCGCATACAGTCAAATTCAATGTTCCAACATTTTCTGTACAAGAGCGGGAGTTTTACGAGAAGATGCGTTCCTGTATAAAGCTGTGGGATAACTCGTATGAAACTGTTTACGAAGAAATGAAACGCCTATATTTGTTAAGCGACCACTATTTCTCCGGCATTTGCAAGCCAATTGCCAAAAGGCTGAAAATCTACGACATATTTGGGGCGGATTTGGCCGACGGGTGTTATTGCGGGAATACGATTCTTTGCAGTTACTATGTACCAGAATTTTACTTTCATCATTCAAAAGGTGAGGAAATCAAAAAATTGTCTGTCATTGCAGGAAAATATACCTCTTTGTTTCAAGCGACAACTCCTTACAGGGTTAACCCTCAGATCTCTTTCACCTATGCAGATTATGGCGGCTTTGTAAAGTCTCCCGTTGGTAATGCGTTTAGTGATAGATTTGTCCTTTTTTCTTTGCTCTGCCAGATTAACTATATTGTCAAATGCATAGATGAGTATATTCTCGACGAGACAACTACAAAACTGCGATTCTCATACATCCTGTATTATTACATATTACGCATTTTGCCTGAAATAAACGCAAAGCTATCTACTCAGTTCGTTATGGACAATAAGTGGCACTCTGATGCTTTCCGAAACTCAATGGCCCACTATAAACTAGGTGTTGCTCTTAAGGATAGTGAATTGATCCTTTCAGATCCCTTGTATGGATTAACACAAAAATTCTTAGGCTGCGATTATAATACGCTGAAAAATGGCGTAATGCAGGAGCTTTCGAGCCTTGCATCACAACTGAAAGTATTCTTGAAACTATAGGAATAATAGAGGAGAAAATAGAGGAGAATCCAAATGCCTGAACAAACATCATCTATCATCTCCAAAGTCTGGGGCATGTGCAACCCGCTCCGCGATGATGGATTATCCTATGGAGATTATCTGGAGCAGCTTACATACCTGATCTTCCTCAAAATGTCGGACGAGTATGCCAAGCCGCCATATAGGAAGGAGTCCGGTATCCCTGCCGGCTATACATGGCAGGATATGAACACCCTCACCGGTGCAGCGCTGGAAGAACAGTACAAAGATACGCTGGAAAAGCTGGGGGAGCAGGGCGGCATCCTGGGTCAGATCTTCAAGGGTGCGATCAACAAGGTCAGCAACGCCGCAATCCTTTACCGGATTGTGCAGATGATCGACCGGGAGAAATGGGTCTCCATGTCTTCGGACGTGAAGGGCGAGATCTATGAAGGCTTGCTGCAGAAAAACGCAGAAGACGTAAAATCCGGCGCAGGTCAGTATTTCACGCCCCGCGCACTGATCCAGGCGATGGTCGCCTGCATCCGCCCGGAGCCGATGAAAACGATCGCGGACCCCTGCTGCGGCAGCGGGGGATTTTTCCTCGCGGCGCAGGCGTTCCTTGCCGATCCCAAGAATTATACTCTCGATCGGGAGCAGAAGGAATTCCTGAAAAACGGGACTTTCTACGGAAATGAGCTGGTGGCGTCCACCTTCAAGCTGTGCCTGATGAATCTGTACCTGCACAACATCGGGGATATTTACGGCAGCGTTCCTGTCGCCCACGGCGATTCGCTGCTCACCGATCCCGGCTATCGCGTGGATTACGTTCTCACCAACCCGCCCTTCGGCAAAAAATCCTCTCTTACCTTCACCAATGAGGAGGGCGAACAGGAGGAAGAAGACCTCGTATATAACCGTCAGGATTTCTGGACCACCAGCAGCAACAAGCAGCTCAATTTCGTCCAGCACATCAATACCATCCTGAAAGCCACGGGCAAGGCTGCGGTGGTCGTGCCGGACAACGTGCTCTTTGAGGGCGGCGCTGGCGAGATCGTCCGCAAGAAGCTACTTGCTACTTGTGATCTGCATACAATCCTGCGTCTGCCCACGGGCATCTTCTATAAGCCGGGCGTTAAAGCGAACGTCATTTTCTTCGATAAGCGTCCGGCCAGCGCCGAAACGCAGACGAAGGCCGTCTGGATCTATGATTTCCGCACCAACGTTCATTTTACACTGAAACAGCATCCGATGCAGTATTCCGATCTGCTGGACTTCATCGCCTGTTATCATCCGGAGAATCGGTACGAACGCACCGAAACGTGGAGCGAAGATAATCCGGATGGCCGCTGGCGCAAATTCGATATTGCCGACATCCTTGCGCGGGACAAGACCAGCCTCGATATCTTCTGGATCAAGGACAAGTCCCTTGCCGATCTGGACAACCTGCCCTCGCCCGACGTGCTGGCCGATGATATCATCGAAAACCTCCAGAGCGCGCTGGAGAGCTTTCAGGAACTGAAGGCGCAGTTGCAATAAAAAATGTGATCCATAGTAGATTCCAGCGTTAAAGCAAAGGCAAATAGAAAATCACCGAGAAAAGTCCTAAATGGGCTAATCTCGGTGATTTTCTATATCCACACATTCGATTTCAGATAATTCTCCCGCTACAATGATTTCATAAAATCTTTAGGAGGTCAATTCAATGGAAAAACACATTGCGGATGAACGCACGGGGCAGAAATATGAGTTGGTCGGTGATTACTATCTCATTGTCGGAGAGGATGAGCCGGAGCAAGAGCCAATCGGAATATTGGGCCAGCGGCATCTACACTACTTGAAACGCCACCGCAAAACTGTCTACGCCAGCCTGTTGACAAGTGGCAAACTGAATGCCTATCTTGCGGATGTTGACAGGCAGGCGGAAGCAATGTTTGAACTATCGGTACAGCAGATTGCTGCGTCGGAGGGGATAACCGAGCGGCTGAAAGCCGCCGGCCAATTGAAGTGGGTCAGTCGAATGAACAATGTCCGAAATCGTGCGATGGAAATTGTGAACACAGAGCTGATTTTTGCATAAAGCGTGCAGTCAAAAGGGCGACAGATAAGTATCTCTGCCACCCTTTTCTTTATTTATTGTCGATTTTATGATGCTCTTTTGTCTCTGTATATAGCTCGTTGTACTCGTCAGGCGTATTGCAGTTTCGAACCGAATTTTCATCTGAAAATTCACATACTGCAAAGCCGATTTGATCAAGCAGGTGCTTTACTGAGGTATTTGCGCCTTGCAGGATTTCTTCAGCTGCGTCGGACAGGCTGCTGTCATACACGCCGATAAGCGGCTCAAGCGTTCCGCGATGCTCGGCGACAGTTATCGGGCTGTCTCCGGCAAGGTGCGCTTTTATCAACAGCTTCATTTCATCCGGCGAAAAAAGCGGAGCATCCACGCTTATCACAAAGCACGCAGCTGACTTTGCGGCACACAGGCAGGCGTGAATACCGCCGAGCGGTCCCTTTTCCGGATAGATATCAGGGACAAATCTTGTGCCGGTGACAGGCCTTGAATAGCCCGAGACCATGATATCGCTGATGCCGAGAGCGCTTATTTTATTTACCTGATGCTCAACGAGCGTTTTTCCGCCCCACGGCAGCTCTGCCTTGCACGAGCCCATGCGGGAGCTTTTTCCCCCTGCAAGAATGACCGCAGAAAACACAGCGCCATATTTTTTGCGCTCACGCCTTGAAATTATCGCAGCCTTCTGACAAGCTGTTTGCTCGGCAAGCTCACAAGCGGGTATACCCGCAATTTCGGAAAATTTCTCTTGAAGGAAGTGCGAAACGGACATTTTAAGCAACGTCTCCTGCGGATCGTACAGCTCAACGAAGGCGCAGACCGCACCGGCGGTTTCCAAAATGCTGCTCTCTCGGCACTGCTCAAAGTCTATTCCGCAGACCTGTCCCTGCGCATCCAAAATAAAATTGCGCAGATTGCAGTCGCCCGGAGCAAGTCCGGTTTCCTTATTAAATAGGCAAAGCCATTTGACAAGCTCTTCCCACGGCGCAAAATCTACGCTTTCCGCACTTTCCTGACTCTCGAGAAGCTCAGTGAAGGTAACACCGTCAACATATTCAAGCTTCAGCTCGTGCTCGCCGGAGGATAAGATTTTCGGAATACGCACCTTGCCGCCGGACAAGAGGTCATAGACCGCTTTTTCCGCCGCCGCAGCCCCTGCTTTTGCATAGCGTTTTATGACAAAGCGCCCGTTTTCGTCCTCTGCAAGGAGCACCTCGTTGCGCTTGCTTGTGAATTTCTTCAGAATATTCATTTAACGCTTATCTCAACACTTACGACATTGCGTACATTGCGCTTGGCATTGCTGTCTCCGAAAACGACGAGCCGCATACTGCCGTTACCCTCGCTGATAAGATATGCTTTGCCTGCCTCGTTCAGCTCGTCTCCGCTAAGCTCGGCGGAAAATTCATCGTCTGCCGTCACCTTGACTGCCGCAGCGTTATTTGGGTCAAATCCCGCATTTTTTATCACATCGGCAAGCGGAACGCCCTGTGTGTCGATGTCACTTTTTTCGCCCTTGCCGTTGACTACGCTGCCCTGAACGGGAACGGCATTGAGCGAATTGAGATCAACATATTTTTTCTCGCCGCCGCAGCTTACCAGCAGTGCCCCGTCAGGCACTTCGTTTCGGGTGGCCGAGTGTACGATTGCCAAAACCGCCGTCAGCGCGATCAGCGCCGCAATAACTGCTATTATAATTTTCGAGCTCTTTTTCATGATGATCGTCCTTTCTTTTTTCGCTTGGCTTAATGTTTTGCAGCCGCCTGAGAATTTCTCCTCCCAAAACGCCGCATATTGCACCGCTTGTCAGTGCGACCGATACATACAGCAGAAGAATGACTCCGCTCAAACGAAACACGATAAGATTTGCGGTGATGCTCGCCGCTGCCGCAGAGAGCATATTGGCCGTTATAACCGTGTATTGCGTTTTTGCGTTGAGCCTTCTTGCCACCCACATTATGCAGTCGATGACAAAGCCCGGAACAATGTAGCCTATCGGAGAGAGGGCTCCCATGCTGCCCACCATTCCCAAAGAAAGAGCGATCACGCTCTGCACGGCGCCCATGACCGTGCCGCACCAGAATCTCGGCATGAGGCCTGCCGCCACGACAAGGAACATGAGGGAAAAGGCCGTGCCTATCCCTCCGGGTATGTGCAGAGCATCGGTAATGACATTTGCCGCAGGCGCAATGAGCCGCTTTGAAAAAAGCCCAAGGTCGCAGCACAGCGCCATTATAATAAGGCGCCTGAGCTTATCTTTGTTCATATTGTACTCCTTTTCAAAAACGGAAGGCGCAGCTGTTTCCGGCTGCACCCCGGTCACACGGCCGTGGCTTTCGCTTTAGGCCGTATAACTCGGAGTTTTTTGCTTTGATTTATGCCGTTATTTTGATCACATCGTATTTGTCAAGCTTGGCTACGGCAGCCTTGACCTGACCGAGATTGTGGCAGATGAGTGCCTTGTACCGTTTGCCGTTTTCGGTAAATTCAAGCTCCTCCGCCAGCTTGTCGACATACCAGCCGCCGGCCTCAAACAGCTCGGCATAGCGGTCGCTCTTCTCGAATTCGGCTATCTCCTCGGCATCGATCGGGCGCTTGACCGACGGTCTGCCGCCGGTGCGCATGATGATGCGGTAAAGCTCACGGGCGTTGATGTAATAGTCAACGCAGCCGGTCTCGGCAGCCTCGGCGCCGGAAGAATTGTTATTGCTCACGGAAATGAGCTTTGCGCCGGGATAATGCTCGTGCATATAGTCGCCGAAGCACTTTTCCTTTGAGTCGTAGAACGCAAAATTCTCCTCCAGCTCGGGGAAATGCGAGCGCAGGAAGTTCTTTGCCGCATAGTTATCCGTCAGGAGCATGGGCTTCTTGCCGAGATTTTCATCCAGCAGCCGGGCAGCCTGAGCCAGCGACTGTGCACGGGCATATGCCGGAGAGTACACATGGTCAACACCGAGCTTTTTGACGGCGGCCAAAAGCTGACCGTATTCAAACTTTTCGCCGTAGAGCTTTTCAAGCTCGTCTATCACGCACGAACAAACCATTGCGGCGGTCTCCGTATCGTACTGATGTGCAAAGTACACGACCTCGTCCTTGTGCTCGAGCATATACAGCGCTCCCGTCGGGCAGAACTCAACACATCTGCCGCAGCGGATGCAGCCGTCGGCCTTCAGGCCGTTTTTCGCACCAACGGTCTGACCGTTTTCGGTTTTTATTATGCCGAGTATGCCGACACCCTGCGCCTTGCAGATATCCAGGCAGCGGCGGCATTTGATGCACTTGTCCATGTTGCGGATAACGCTGCCGGTTGAAGCGTCCACGCCGAAATCATGCTCGTGAGGCTCGAAGGGAAGCACATCCACGCCGAACTCCAGTGCCTTTTGCTGAAGCTCGCAGAAGCCGTCCTTCACGCAGTCGCAGAAGTAGCAGTCCTTGCAGAACTTGGGGTCAAAGTCCTTAGCCAGCGTCGAGCCGATGCGCATGCAGTGGTGGCAGTCAACGGTGTGCTGACGGAACATTTCCTCGACTATCGCCTTGCGCTTTTTGAAAAGCTCGTCGGAGTCTGTCGTTATGACCATACCGTCCGTGACCCTGACGGCGCAGGCAAGCCTTTCCTTGTCCTCGCCCTTGACATTGACCATGCACAGTCTGCATGCGGCCTTGGGCTTTAAGCCCTCGTATGCGCACAGCGTCGGGATATAAACGCCTTTTTTTCTTGCGGCTTCAAGTATTGTTGTTCCCTCGGGAACGGTGACGCTTTTGCCGTTTATTTTTATCTTCACATTTGCCATGACCTAACCTCCTTAAATCGCCTCGACCCTGCACGGCGTATAGCGCCATACGGGGTTGCCGGTCAGTTCCTCAAGATCCTCGTGGCTGGTCAGAACATTGCAGTGCTCGCCGACCTTTTTACCCTCAAAGGTGTATCCGAAATGATGGGGTATCATGCAGTAGCCCCGGCTTGTCTGCCAAGTGTATTCAACAGGGATCTCAAGCCTTCCCGCTTTCGTCGTCACGCTGACCATCTGCCCGTTTTCAAAGCCCAGCTCCCTTGCGTCCTCAGGGTTCATTGCGAGGGTATACGGCTGACGGTGCTTGTAGGTAGCGGGATTTCGCATGGTCGCATTCATACCGTCGTCCGAGTGGCGGCCTGCCGAAAGGATCATGTTGCAGCCGCCCTGAAGCTTGAGCGCCTCCTCCTCGGCCTTGGGTGTGATGCGCTCCATGTATTCGTCGATCTCCTTGCACCATGTGTGGAACTTGCCGTCCTTGGTGCGGATATGGTTCTTGAGCATATTATCGGGATCGTTCATGCCGATGATCGCACCCTCGGGGTGGTTATCGACAAGCTCGAACGCCGCATCCATCTGACACCAGTCCTTGAACATGGGCAGCTTGGTCAGAATGGGGTGCTTCTTTTCGTCCGCCTTGACGGTGACGACGCTCTTTCCGCAAATGGGGCTGGTAAGCATGCCCGCCCACGAGATCGCTCTTGCGGCAGAGCCGTACGCCTTGCCGAGCGTCAGTGCAATCACCGTTGCAAGCTGGTCAAAGTATTTGAGGTGACCTGCCGCCGTCCAGCCGAGAAGCTTAACGAAATACGACATGCGGTCGCCGGTAAGAACGGCGTCCTCCGCCGCCCGGTACAGCCACTGCGGAAGCTTGGGGATAAGCCCCATCGCCTCGGTAAGCTCGGCGAATATCTGAACATCCTCACGGGGCTCGCCCTCGGGTCTGAGCACCTGCTTGCGTGACTGGAACACGATCTCGGGATAGTTGAGGGTAAATGCGTTGAAGTCGCCGCCGCCCTCGTAGGTGGTCCTGCCGGGCAGAACATAGTCGGCGATCTGCGTGACCTCCGTCTCGGTGCAGTCGATGGCGACAAGAAGCTCAAGTGAGCTTAACGCCTCTTTCATTTTATTGCTGTCGGGATAGCTGCGCAGAGGGTTGCCGAAGGAGGTGAACATGATGCGTATGCGGTCGGGGTTTTTGCCGAGTATCTCGTCGGGAATGATGCCGACCGGGAAAACATTCAGGACGGGGAAACGGTTTGTGACGGGAGTGCGCCAGGTCTTCGGGTCGTTTTCATCGGAGAAGGTTCCTCGCTCTATAACACATTCGGGTACGACATTGCCGCCCTTAACAAGCGCCATTCCGCATATGATCGTGATAATGATGCACAGGTAGCTGTTCAGCGTATTGTGTCTGCCGAAAAACAGGCCGAGATCCTGATGCACGCCCCACTTTTTCGTCGTGAGTATCTTTGCAAACTCCTCAGCCTGCTGCCTCGGTATCTTGCAGACACGCAGGCTTTCGTCGATATCTACATTTTCAAACCACTTTTTCGCCTTGTCCCAGTCGGCGACATACTTGTCTATGTAGTCCTTATGCTCCCAACCGTTTTTGAGGATGATCGCAATGAGCGCACGCATAAACAGCGAGTCCGAGCCGAGGGCGGGCATGATGTGCATATCCGCCATACGAGCCGTCTCCGAAAGGCGGGGATCGACGACGATGACCATTTTGTCGGGATTTTCGGAAAACTCACGGCACACCTTCCTTGCATCCGGTATCTGATGCGAGACATAGGAGTTCGAGCCCCAGTAAATTATGACCTCGTTGTTGTGATCGTCCGGCTCGAGAAAATGCATCTGGTCGCCGAGGATCTTGCCGTGGCTCCACCAGTTACCCATAAACTCGATGCCGATGGGATTGAAGATATACTGGCTGCCGACGGCCTTGAGCAGCGCCTTTGCCGTTGCATAGGGCGTCTGCGCAGAGCCGAGTGCGCAGCCGAGAACGGAGAATGAGCGGGGACCGTGCATGGCGATGATTTTGTTCGCCTTTTCGGCGATCTCCTTATACGCCTGCTCCCAGCTTATCTCCTCGTAGTGGTCTCCGACTCTTTTGCGGGGGTGCTTTATTCTGTCGCCGTGGTCGACAAAATACTTTGCCGTTCTGCCCTTGCGGCAGCAGTAGCCCTTTGTGCGGGGACTGTCCGGGTCGGGGCGAACGCTGATGATCTTGTTGTTTTCAACCTCCATCTCCAAGCCGCAGCTCAGAGCGCAGAAGTTGCATTGAGTCTTTTTCCAAACTCCCATGTTATCTCCCTTCGTGATTTGGCACAGTGTGCGTTTATTTTACAACATTTGATATCATCCGATGTGAAAAGTCTTTTCCGTCAGTTCTTCAGCAGTAATGTTTGCATTGTGATAGCGAGCACGGTGCTTTGTGATGCTGCCGATGTTTATGGCTTTGCTCGGGCAATACTGCACGCAGCTTAAGCATCCAATACAATTCGTGCCGAACGCAGGTCTTGCGTCGGAATATGTAATATTGCCCTGAGGGCATATCTTTGCACACTGTCCACAGCTGACGCAGTTTTCATTCACAGTAAATTTTTTGATACGCTTTGTATTTTGCGAGGAAAGCAGCTTGCTTTCAAGCGCAAAAACGGTGCCCTTGGGCGGCTTTTTCTCACTTCGTTTCGTTGCCTTAATGTCGGCGGCAAATTTTTTGGCCATTGCTTCGCTGCGCTTTTGCGACAGCTTCCTCGGAAGCGGAGGTACAGTCAAATAATGCGGCATGAGCCAGATGCACGAGCAGTGATTCGACATGCCGTTCCAATAGTCAAGGTCCACGATTTTGTCTATCTTGTGCAGGCCGCAGCCCTTGTAACCGGCATATTGTACAATAGCAAATTTATATGAGTTGATGCCGATGTGTATCGCTTTCACATAGCTTTCCACATTGCCCGGCAGGCCGCCGCCATAGCAAGGGAAAATAAAGCCAACTCGCTTTGCCTCGGTCGCATCGGTTTTGACCGGAAAGCTCCGCATCATAACGATCTCGGTATCGCCGAGCTCTTTTGCGATATTCTTTGCCATGTCAAGGCAGTTGCCGGAGCCGGAATAGCAATAGATCAAATTTTCGCTCATATTTGTTGATCTCCTTAAGTTAAAATTTTATCACAGCAGATTTTGATTTCAAGTTTTATGTGTTATCCGCAGTGGGGAGGCTCCATGGGCCGCCGCTCAATGCGATCGTACCACTTGGCGACGATCGGTTCGGCAAGCGCCATAAGCTTCATGTCCAAATTGAAAAAATATATAAGCAGACTTGCGGCAAACAGACCCGCCCCGACACAGGCGGCAGTCACAGGAATTTTTATCATTTTGTTCATGTCGTTCTCCTTACCATGCATTGTCGTCCTCAATATACTCAAGCGACGGATCAAGCGGCTTCTCGCCGAGCACCGTGCGCATATAGCGGTTTACCTGGTCACGCATGTTTTGCCGGCTTGCCTTGCGGGGGTCGAGAAGTGCATGAGGTACCCACACAACATGGATGCCCCGCTTTGCCGCCTCCTCCTCGTAGATTCCGTGCCAGCCGGTCAGTGCCTTGCAGGCTATCTGCTCGCACATGACGATCATATCCATTTTAAACTCTTCGCAGAAGCGCCAAACATCGTCGACACCGAGCCTGAAGCCGCCTTCGGAGCGATTGCGCATTATCATGTTGACATACAGGTCGGCAAGATCGTACATTGCCTGCTCACGGTTTTCGGGCGTATCGGTGTCGGCGTATATCTTTGTGGAGGTCAGGCTGAGCATATGCGTTATGCCGACAATGCCCCAGCAGTTAAGCAGCCAGTTGGGGAATGCGGTGTAGAATTCACCCTGAACGCCCCATATCAGCGCACGGTGGCGTATCTCGGTGCAGACAAGCTCCTTGTTTTTGTAGCCCTCGTACATGATCTCACGAATTTTTCTGTCGATTTCAAGATAAGACTCTCCGTCGGCGTTAAGCATGCGTGTGTAGTAAATGTCACGGTAGAGGTTGATGACATTTTCGGGAACCTGCGGATACGGAGTCTTGTTTATCTCCAGTATTTCAAGGAAAATGCGTGTTTGCTCGTTGAGCACTCTCATGTTGCGGAAGTAGGCGTCCCAATCCCACTTTTCGCCCGTCTGCTCCTCAACGAACCTTATCGCCGCCTTTATCTCGTCGACGGCATACTCCAGCACCAGCTCGTCCTCGATGTGCTCCGAGGCGGCTATTGCAAAGCTCGGCTTTCGGTAGCGCCAATCCTCGATGCCGTTGCCCATGAGCGAGGTGTCGCAGGTGGTGTTGCAGTGGAGCATACATTTACCGATATCGAGCGTATCATCCTCAATGCACAGACCCAGCTCGGATTTGGGCATTGCGCACACATCGCCCGTTATGCCGAATTCCTCGGCCTTGTCGATATAGCGTATCTGCGAATTCTGCGATACGGCGCACAGAGCAAAAACGCCGGCGACCTGCGGACACATGAAGTACAGGTTCGGAAAGCCGAACATTATCTCCTCCATCATGTTTTCGTCCATAATGACCATTTTGTCGCTGAGTGCCTTGCTGCCGCCTATGTTTTGGTCGGCCTTGAACATGAGTGTCAGCGATCTCATCAGCTCCTTGACTATAAAGCCGAATTCCATGTGCGACAGGCGAAGCTGCTTACCTCTCAGCCCCTCGTTGCAGCGGTCGAGAAAGTCGGGTGTGGCTATATAATTGAGCATCCAGCGATAGCGCAGAAAGCCCTTCAGATTCTGGAGGTTGAAGAGGAATTTGAACAGCATTCCCCATGTTTTTACCCAACACTTATAATCAAACCATGTATCGGCAAGACCTCGCCATTCACGGCGCACCTTTGTTCTGCCGCCGTTGTAGAATTTTCCGAGCGCTTCGCTGTTCATCCGTTTTCCCATCAGCTCTTACCTCCCTGCAGTCTTTTGATCTCGACGCTTTCGACAAATGCCTGAATACGGGTGCGTATCTGCCCCGATGAGCCTGCCGCATACGGGCGGTCGATGCTCAGCACCGGCCAGCCGTACTCCTGCGAAAGTATCTGGCTTGCGCCAGCTCTCTCGTACGGCCAGAAATTACAGAAATTCATCTGCTGCAAAATTATACCGTCTGCGTCATACTCATGCGCCAGCCTGTCAAGATACGCTTTTCGCTCGGCAATGCGGTCGTTGTCCATGTAACGGGGACACTGACATTGCATGACATAGTGGCGGCAAATCTGCTCAAGAACATCGTCGGCATCGTTAAGCTCGATCGGCATCCGTCCGGGGAACGAGCCGAAGCAATGGCGGTCGGCAACCACCCTTACGCCGGCATCCTCAATGAGCTTCACAAAGTCCGGATCGTCGATCTCGCTGCCCGCCAATACCGCCTTGATGCGAAACTGCTTTTTTGCATCCGGCTTGCGGGTCTTAAGCTCTCGTGCCGTTTCACGGAGCTTTTCGATCACAAGCTCCCACGGTGCACAGTAGGTCGCAAGGCACAGCACCGCAAATTCGTAGCCTGTAATTGTCGGATCGTCAAGCTTACGGTAGCTGCCGATCTCGTTTATTACATCGCATATCTCGTTATACCGCATCACCGCATCACGAAGCGCAGCGTCGGAAACATCCGTGCCGAAGGTCTCATGCAGCTTTTCAAGTATCCTCGCACGGCACATTCTCGTCAGGTGGCGCACTGCGTTTTCGTCGGCCTTTATTGGCGTATCGACATGCTGCACAAAGAAATCGGGCTTATCCTTGTCGCACAGATGCAGCTTTTCGATGTTCTCCATGGTGCTTGTCATCTGCGAACAGGCAAACGGCTCGATTATGCAGTCAAGAAAGCCATAGCCACCCTCAAGGCAGCGCTCGAGCAGCGCACGGGCAAACTCGCAGTTGAGGCTTGTCATATAGTAGGTGCCCATTTCCATTGAGCCCGTTCTCGGGGCGCGCATCCTCACGGCAAAGCAGCCCGTAAGATTGAGCAGCACCTCCGGTATCTGATAACAGGTCGTTCCGATGCAGATACTGCCCGCTGCCCTTGCTTTATCGACAAGCTCGTTTCCGCTGTCCTGCAAAAGGTTCTCAAAGTAGTTGAGATGCTTCAGGTCTTTCATTTCCTCTCCTCCGTTTTTTTATCTGAAAGTATTGGGATAATAATACCAAAAGCCTGATTGTCATTCAATTAACGCAGCTTACATTCTATACAACTCACAAAAAACATGCTTTGTATTTGCCTACACGGGTTGAAAGCCGTTTGACAAAAAACGCATTTTCGTATATAATGTCCGAAAAGAATGGACACACTGTCCGAAGGAGAGATCGGTATGCTGAACGAAACCGCAAAGCTTCAAAATCGCATCATAGCGGCCGCAGTGGCGCTGTTTCGCAAGCTCGGATATGAAAAAACGACAGTAAACGATATTTGCCGTGAGGCGGACATTGCTCGCTCGACCTTTTATCTCAATTTTGCCGGAAAAAAAGAGATAATCGGCAAGATCCTTTCGGATGTCCGTCTGGACAGGGAGGATTTTTTCGACGACTTCATTTCTGCGGCAAACGACTTTGAGCGGATGTGGATATTGTGCAACCGATTTTTGACCGTAGCAATAGAATTTGGACCGGAGCTCACGGGCGCGCTGTTTCGTCTGGAGCTTTTGCAGGAGCTGGACATTCTCGATGCCACTCACAAGGTCGATGAATGGATGATACAGCTGACCTCAAACTGCCAAAACGCCGGAGTTATACTAAGTCCGGAGTCTGCCGAAACGATAGCTCCGATAGGGGTAGATATTGCATATTACACAACCTACGAGTGGTGCAAAAAGTCCGGAGCGTTTCCCCTTCGTCGGGTCGTCCGCCGTCGGGCAGAGGCGGTGTACAATGTTGCACCCGAATACCGTATGAGTGACAAAGAACTGGACAGGCTGTAAGCTTAGCACAGAAAGCCGGGATAAAAATTGATTGCCCGCTTTTGCTTTTTGGTGTAGTATATCAGCCTAAGCAATGCATTTTTACCGGAGGACACTATGACCTTTAATAAAATAAGCGCACCGTCGGTGCGAGAGATATTTGTGCGTCAGATCGAGAATAAGATCCTTTCAGGCGAGCTGAAGCCCGGAGATAAGCTGCCGCCGGCAAGAGAGCTTTGTACGATCATGGGCGTGAGCCTCACTGTTGTCAACGCAGGCATAAGCGAGCTTGCCTCAAAGGGCTTTGTCGAGGTCAAGCCCCGCCACGGAACATATGTTGCCGATTACATCGCCAACGGAAACACGGAGACATTTTTTTCGATCATCCGCTATAACGGCGGCAAGATAAATGCGCACGAGTTCCGTTCGTTTACCGAAAGCCGTGTTGCGCTGGATGCGCTGATAGTTGAGCTCGTGATAAAGCGAGCCTCCGATGAGGAGATAGCACAGCTCGGTGAGATACTCGACGAGGTCAAAAAACCGCACGAACTGCACGAGACCTGCACGCTGATAACTGATTTTTATCATAAGATGTATATTATCAGTCAGAACTCGTTCTGTGCGCTCCTGTATAATTCAACTATCCAACCGCAGAAGGGCATGTATGAGATGTTCATCGAGAAAAACGGCATTCAGGTCGTTATCGACAACATGGAGACCGTGTACAAATGCTTAGTCGATCGGGATATTGAGAACGCCCGCAAGTACGCAAGCAGCGGTCAGATGAGTGCTATCGAAGGGCCATATTCCGTTATATAAGCCGGATAATGAAAAAACCGTCGGAAAATCCGACGGTTTTTTCATGTTCTTATTGACAAACAATTATCTAAGTGCTATTTTATTTGTGACCACTTCACCATATCACGACGCTGAAAGGAGCAGGTGTATGAGAGACCTTATAGCAAAACTGGCAAAGCATATAACCGACTGTATGGATGTCACCCTCGGTAAGACCAAGATGGATGAAACCCGTCCGGAATACTGGATGCTCGACGAGATCCTGACAGACGAGATGGCGCAGCTGATGCTGAAGATGAAGGTGCGCAAGCCCTACACTCCGGCCGAGGTGGCACGAAAGCTCGGTTGGGAGGTCGATCATGTCGAAAAGCTTCTCGAAGAGCTTGCACAGATCGGCATAGTCGAGTACAACTGGCATAACGCCGACCGCCATAAGCAGTATTTTGTTCCCGTCTTTGTCGTTGGCAGCTCTGAGAATTTAGTATACAACAAAGAGCTTTTTAAGCGCATACCCGAGAAGGTCGGCGAATTTTCCTACCAGATGAGCTATCTGCCGATGGAGGGCATCTCGCACATGGTACCTCCCGGCGGCGGAGGATTGGGCTTTCATGTTATCCCTGTCGAAAAAGCAATTCCGAACGAGAGCCGATCGCTCGATGTTGAGCATCTTTCCTACTGGCTGGAGCGTTACAGGGAAAGAGATCAGTTTGCCATCGCACCCTGCCAGTGCCGCAGGGCAATGGTAACACGGGGCGAGGGCTGCGGTGAGCTTGAGGACAATGTCTGTATTCTCGTCGGCGACTATGCCCAGTATCTTTGGGAGACCGGCAAGGATGTAAAGAGAGCAAGCTACGATGAGGTCGTTGCCCTGCTCGAGCGCTGCGAGGAAAACGGATATATGCATCAGATAACCAACGGCGACGGCCCTGATGAGATATTCGGCATCTGCAACTGCACCGTCGGCTCGTGCTTCGGACTGCGCTGCTCACAGCTGTTTAATAACCCCAACTGCTCGGCATCGGCATACAGAGCCCGGGTCACGCCGGAAAACTGCGTTGCCTGCGGCAAGTGCGTCGAAATTTGTCCCACGGGCGCTGCCAAGCTTGGACAAAAGCTGTGCACGCATGAAGGGCCGATCCAGTACCCGACCGTCACGCTGCCGGATGAAACGCTCGATTGGGGCAAAAAGAACTGGAACTACAACTACCGTGAGGATAATCAGATCCAGTGCTATGATACCGGCACTGCGCCGTGCAAGACCGCATGCCCCGCACATATCGCAATTCAGGGCTATGTGAAAATGGCGGGTGAGGGCAGATATGACGAGGCCCTTCAGCTCATAAAGCAGGATAACCCGTTCCCTGCGGTGTGCGGCTCAATTTGCAACAAGCGCTGCGAAAATGCCTGCACCAGAGGAACTGTAGACGAGCCTGTCTCCATCGATGCAATAAAGAAGTTCGTTGCATCCCGTGAGCTGAATGCGGAAACCCGATACATTCCCAAGAAGATTCGCCATAAGGGTGACGAGATAGATTACACGCAGAAGATCGCCATTATCGGCGCGGGCCCTGCCGGCATGAGCTGTGCGTATTTCTTGGCAAATATGAGCTATCCCGTGACCGTTTTTGATAAAGATTCTATCCCCGGAGGTATGCTTACAAAGGGCATTCCCTCGTTCCGTCTTGAAAAGGATGTCGTCAACGCCGAGATCGAGGTGCTCAAGGCCATGGGCGTCGAGTTTAAGTGCGGCGTTGAGGTCGGAAAGGATGTCACTATCCCCGAGCTGCGCAAGCAGGGGTACAAGGCGTTTTATCTTGCCATCGGACTGCAAAAGGCCATTCGTCTGAACATTGAGGGCGAGGAGCTTGAGGGCGTTCTCGGCGGCATTGATTTCCTCCGCAGCGTAAACAGCGGAAAGACCATCTCCATCAGCGGCGATACGGTCGTTATCGGCGGCGGCAACGCAGCCATAGATGTCGGTCGTGCGGCGACCCGCTTGGGCGACGGTGCGGTCAAGCTCTATTGCCTTGAGAGTGATGAGGACATGCCCACCGTCCCCGATGAGAAGGACGAAGCCATTGTCGAGGGCATACAGATCAACAACTGCTGGGGTCCGAAGCGCATCATAGGCGAAAACGGAAAGGTCACCGGCGTTGAGTTCAAGCGCTGCCTGTCCGTAAGGGACGAAAACGGCCGCTTTGCACCGAAATACGACGAAAACGAGACGATCATCGTCCCGTGCTCAAATGTATATGTTTCCATCGGTCAGTGCGCCGACTGGGGCAATGTCCTTGATGGTACGAAGGTCCAGACCAAAAACGGCCGCCTTGTAAAGACCGCCGAGATCACATGGCAGACCGACGATGCGGATATCTTCGGCGGCGGAGACATTGCCACCGGTCCGCAGTATACCATCGATGCGATCGCCAACGGCCGTGAGGGTGCGACCAGCATACACCGCTTCGTACATCCCGGACACAGTCTCACTATCGCACGCAACCTGCGCAATTTCAAGGCTCTTGACAAGGGCGATATCGTTATCCCCGAGGAAAAGCGCCACGTTCCCGAACGGCAGTTCAACGAAAATGACGGGAGCAAGACCAAGACCATGCACGATAACCGCATCGGTCTTAGCGAGGAGCAGGTCAAGCTTGAAGCTTCCCGCTGCCTGAGCTGCGGCAGGACGGTCGTCGATGAGAAAAAGTGCATTGGCTGCGGCCTGTGCACGACACGGTGCAAGTTTGACGCCATCCATCTGAACAGAACGCACCCCGAGTTTGCGCATTACATAAACGGAGACTACGCAAAGCAGGCGGTGCTCAAGCACGGAATTAAGCGTGCCGCAAAGCTTACGGTAAAGCGCCTGACGGGTGCAAAATAAGGTGATGCCATGCATGAAATGGGAACCGTTATGTATGTCATTCGTGCGGTAAACGAGGTGTGCGAGCAAAACGAGCTTACCAATGTCGCCTCTGTGACACTGGAGATCGGTGAGGTCAGCGGCATAATACCCAGCTACATCAAGGATTTTTGGCAGTGGGCTATCAAAAAGGAAAAGTACCTTCGGGAGGCCGAGCTTATCATAGAGCCTATTAAGGCGGTGACCCGCTGCGGAGATTGCGGCAAGACCTACGATACGATTAAGTACGCCAAGATATGCCCCCGCTGCGGCAGCGAAAATACATGGCTTGAAACCGGCAACGAGTATACCATCAAGGAGATATCCGCATATTAAATCACGCCGAAAATGCTTGTCGATAATACTCCCTTCTCCCCATATTCCCAAATTGTTCGTTCATCGAATTCTTCCGGCAAGCGTTTTTAATAACACAGAGCCCTCCGGCCAAGCCGGAGGGCCGAAAAAAGCACCATAATGCCAATACCGACAGCCTGTTTGCGGCTGTCGGTATATTTTTCAAGAGCACTTGAGCTTTCGATTAGACCTGTTCCCACAGTCAAGATAATAACGCAGAGCTTTCCGTATCCTTTCCAACGCTTTGTTATATGTCCGCTCGGAAGCCTTATCGGATTTGAGGCTGCTGATGAAAGCGTTGCGGGACTATACTGACATCCGGCAGCTCACACCGGAGGTTGTCAATGCGCTGATTCGGCGCATCGAGGTTCACAGTAAGAATAAGGAAACCAAGAAGGTCAAGGTCGATATTTATTTCACTGCCGTGGGACTGTTCACACTCCCTACGGAAAAGGAAATGCAGGCGGCAATGGAGGATATCCGCCAAAACCCACAGCAATTCAAACTTTCTGCATAAAGCAGAACACGGTGCAGCCCCTTTTCAAAGACTGCACCGTATCCTACATAAAAACTTCGTTATCCACCCGTGACTAACTCCGCAGTGGCTTTTTCAAAAACGATTTTGATATTCGAGGTCTCAGCACCAGACTTCCTCGGCAATCTCCTTGACCAGCGCGAGCTTTGCCCACTGTTCCGCTTCGGTCAGCTTGTTGCCGATCTCGCAGCTGGCGAAGCCGCACTGCGGGCTGAGGCACAGTCTGTCGAGCGGCAGGTACTTTTCCGCTTCGTGGATGCGGGCGATCACGGCGTCCTTGTCCTCGAGCTGCGCGCGCTTCGTGGTCACCAGACCGAGCACGGCCTTCTTGTCGCCGCTGACAGCGGCCAGCGGCGCAAAGCCGCCGCTGCGCGCATCGTCGAATTCGAGGTAATACGCACCCACATTCTCGCGCGCAAGCAGCGTCTGCGCAACGCCGTCATATGCGCCCGAGCTTGCATAGGTACTATGGAAATTGCCGCGGCAGACATGGGTGTTGATGACCAGGTTGTCCGGCTTGCCGGCGATGGCCATGTTGTTCAGTTCCAGAAGCTGCTCCTTGATCGCCTCCAGGCCCTTTTCGTCGGTGTCAAAGAGCGTGCACGCCAGCGGATTGACCAGCATGCCCCAGCTGCAGTCGTCGAACTGAAGATCGCGGCAGCCGGCCGCATAGACGTCGGCAATGAACTTTTTGTAACCGGCCGCGATGTCCTCCGCCAGCTCCCGGTTGTCGGCATAGTACTTTCTGGTGTTCTCCTGCGCAAACGGCATGATCATCTGCTCGATGAACTGGACCGGCGCCGGGATCGTGAGCTTCGCAACGCTGTTTTCATCCTCCAGCGCCTTAACGAACTTGAAGTGCTCCACAAACGGGTGCGTATCGAGCGACCCTTACCGGTCAGGTAGGTATCGTCGATCATCGCAGCTTCCCCGTGGAAGGGCAGGCCGGTCTGGGTCGGCGCATGGCCGACGCCGTTGAAGCCCCACATAAAGTCCAGATGCCACATGGCGCGGCGGAACTCGCCGTCCGTAATGGCGTGATAGCTGGCTTTCTGCTGCTTGTGCACCAGATCCACGATCGCCTCGTCTTCGACGGCCTTCAGCGCGGCGGCATCGATCTTTCCGGCCTGAAAATCCAGACGCGTCTACTTCAGCTTTGCTGGGCGCAGAAAGCTGCCGACATGGTCATATCGAAAGGGCGTATGTTCTTTGCTCATAACAAATTCTCCTTTGCATATTTCTACTTATTTGTATCTTCCATGTAAAATCATTATACCGTCTCCGCGTTCGGCTGTCCATCGTGATGTCGCCTATCTTTGTGGTAGGAAATCGGGCCACCTTGCCAGGTGTCGACAAATCCGGAAGGCAGAATACCGGAATCCGCGGCGTATCTCCTATGTGCAGAAAATATGCGAAACCTTTTGCCATGAACACCGTCTTTTCCAGTAAAGGAAGGTGGTTATTTATGAAAAAAGCAAGACTGCTCCCCGCACTGATCCTGGCCCTGCTGTTCCTCCTCCCCGCCGGCTGCGGCAAACAGGCCACGACCGTATCTCCGTCAACACCGACGCCCGCTGAAACCGTGACCGCATCCGGAACTGCCGGAACGCTGCGCGTGCAGGTGCCGGACAGCTGGAAGTATGAAGTCTGCCCCGAAGGGACGCTCGACGACTCGGAAGCCTGCTTCGGCGTGAAGATCTGGCCGGACAGCGGCTCGGACAGCTGCGTGCAGCTCTATTGGTCGGACAGCTTCGGCGTGTGCGGCACAGGGCTGAAGGAAGAGACCCTGACGCTCGCCGGAGACAGCGTCTCCGCCGGGTATTATGACGGCAACAAAAACTGGACGTTTCTCAGCTTTCAGGGCAAAAACAGCGGCATCGTCGCCTGGGCCGATCCGAACGCCGGCTGGTTCGCGGGCAAGGGCGACCAGCTGCTGACCGTGCTCGATACGGTCGAATGGGAACCGGCAGCATAAATAAGGTCATAAAAAAATACGCCCCGCAGCAGAAGCTCTGCTGCGGGGCGATTCTTGTAATATGTTATTTCGCCTTATTTCACCGCGGCCGCGCCTACCTCGGGCCGTACGGGAATGCCGGAGTCACTCACTGTCTCAATATTCGAAACCGTCTATGCAGTTCATTTCATCCAGCGTGTATTGGTCAACACTCCACTCCACAATCAAACCATCTACTTCCCACCACGTGGAATTATCCTGCCGGAAAACCTCGACGGCAAGTCGAGCGTCACCTTCATTTTTAAATACACCGAGGTTCCGGCTATATTCAAATTCATATTCCGCATCGTGAATGTAGACATTGGCCAGATAAACGAGCACCGCATGCTCTTCCACTTCGTGCGCAAAAACGACAAATCCGTTGGGATAATCACAAAAGCCGGGAATGCTGCGATACTTTTCGATTGCTGCTGCCACCCGCTCCGCCGACGAAAAGCAGCCGAGCATCGCGCAATCCCCGTAGTGGAAGCGGCCATCCGCCAGCGTTTCCGCCCCGTGCATGTGCACCAATTCATAAATTTTCATCTGTCGTTTTCTCCATGACTTCTGTGATCTCCGCAAGCAGAATTTCTGCGCGGCACTGCCATGATAGCAGGCGTGCGAAAACCTGTCAACACGCCAGTGCAGCGGTCGATAAAGGCTCCATAAGGCATGTATCTCACGTATTTGCAAAAACACCTCGCAGCGGCAAGTGCTGCTGTGAGGTGTCTCTTTGTTATTTTGCCTCAGCGGGAATAGCGGCGGATGCCGCTTCCTCGGCCGCTTCGGCCTCGGGCTGCGCGGCGGCAAAGCCCTGCGCAAGGCCGTGCTCGCGGATGTACTTGCGGTTTTTGTACACGCCGACGGTCAGGAACGGAACGACCACGACCGCGATGCCGAGATAGCCGCAGTAGCCATAGCCGTACTTGATGATGTTCGTGAGGCCGGCCATGGAGATGGACATGGACAAAATGATGATGAACGCGGACACGATGGCGCTGCGCACCGGCGCGGACTGGATGCCGCGGAACATCGGCAGCTTCTCAAAGCGGGCGACGAAGCCAAAGATCGTCGTCACGCCCGTGGAGATGAGGCAGAGCATGAGGCAGACACCATAGACCGCGGTGAGCGCGCGGATGCCCATCGAATTGCAGACGGTGAGCGTGGGGATGGTCGTGCCGCCGTCCACGGCGGTGTAGACGCCGCGCCAGCAGATGAGCATGAACACGGAGAGCACGAGCGCGACCGCATTCATGGCAAAGGAGATCCACATGGCCTTGGCACAGCCCTGCTTGCTGCGCATGGTCGTGCCGCAGGCGATCATGGTCGGGAGCGTGACGCACTGGAAGCCGGCATAGGTGAAGGCATTAAAGATCGCTTTGGGGACATTGGCAAAGCCGGTCGTCCGGAAATCCGCGGAGAGCACCGTGAACAGCGGCGACTCGCTCTTGAAAATGCCGATGGCGTAGATGGTGATGGCGGTGACGAGGATGGCGATGCCCATATAGGTGGACGCCGCGCGGACGATGCCAGCGCCGAAAATGGTCAGGAGCAAGACGAGGCAGCCGACGGCCACAACGCCGAGATAATAGTTCACGCCGAAATAGCTCCGCAGCGCGGAGGCCGCGCCTGAGATAGCCGCCGCGACGGCCATGAGCACCATGATGTAAAAGAAGATCTCAAACAGCCACTCGATCTTATCAAAGGGGTGGTAGAGCGTCTCAAACAGCTGCTTATAGCTCGTCAGGCCGCGGGAATTGTACATGATCATGGCCTCACGCATCGTGAGCGTGAGCAGCAGCATGGCCACGATGGCCGACACGATGCCGGCCCAGCCGAGGCCGACGTAATACGTGTTGGCCTGGTTGCCGGTCGCAAAGCCGCCGCCGGCGTGCGCGGAAAACAGCACCGCACCGACCGAGAAGGCGGCAAAAAACGGGGTCTTGGGTATGGTTCTGGTCTTGGTTTGGGTTTTCATGATTCGTTCCTCCTGCAAAATGATCTGATGGTTTGGCAGGAAAAAAGAAAACCCTCCGTCTTTCCTGCCATCTGGCAGAAGAGACGAAAGGCCGAAAACCCTCCGCGGTACCACTCTTCTTCGCCCCCAAATCAGGGGACGCACTCACACGGGATACCATCATATCCCTGCACAATAACGGGCGCACCCGTCTGCACCTACTCATCGTTCAGCGCAGCCGCTGTTCAGCCAGTTCGGCAGGTCTGTACGCTTTGTGCCTCGCACCACCCGGCACTTCTCTGAAAGGACGTTCCTGCTTACTACTCTGTGTCTTCGCGTTTGATGGCTTGATGATAACACCCGTATCCGGCGCGCGTCAAGGCACGCATTCACCGAAAAAAGTTGAAAAATTCGAAGAATCTTTGTCGAATGCACCCATCCGCTTCCCTGTTTCCGCAAAAAACACGCCGCACCCGGTATTGGGTGCGGCGCGTAAAATACGGTGGTGCGGGTCACTTGACCTCGTCGTCCAGCCAGTCGGCCAGCTTGGCCTCGTCCAGGTTCAGGCCCTTGGTCAGGAACGCGACCATTTCGTTGAAATTGAGCTTCTTCATGCGCTCAAAGTTCGACTCGCCCTTCTTCTCGGGGTCGATCAGGCGGCCTTCGATATAGCCGCACTCATAGCACATATTCAGCGCATACTTCCGATGGGTATCGAGCGTCATTTCATGACCGCAGCGGGGACATTTCATCACACATTCTCCTCTCCATAAACAGCAGTTCTTGATACTTTATGTACCGTTTCCTGCGCAATATCTAGCAATATGCTACATGATTGTGCGCGAATATGCAAGCATAGTTTATGAATTAACACGGCGCGTCCGCCAGGGCAACGGTCAGCGTCTGCGCCAGACGCACCGGGCCGCCGATGGACAGCCCCGTCACCGCGCCGTGGGCGCGCTGCACGCCGACCTCGAGCGTGCCGCCCGGCTGGCCGATGCCGATCTCCGTAATGCCGTCGGCAAAGTCCGCCGTGAGCACGACGGCCGTGGCGACGCTGCCGGAGGCGCAGCTCGTCTCCGCGACGCACGAGCCGGTCTCACGCACGAACACGACCGGCTGCATGCTGCCGGCCGCCCGGTCGAGAAACAGCGCGCCGACGGCGCTCGCCTCCGGCGCGGCGGCAATGGCACGCTGCACGAGCGCATCGTCCGGCTGCGCGCGATCCATGACAAAGTGCGTGATGCCATCGAATGTCACGCGCACGGCCTGCACGTCCGGCCAATCGGCCGGCTGCACCGCGCGCGGCAGCGGCATCACCGTGGACGCCTCCCCCGCCGCTGTGTCCGCCATGACCGGCTGAACGCCTTCCGCCCCGCTGATCTCGGCAAGAACGCAGGTTTTCCCCTGCGCGCCGGTGCGCAACGCGTGATAAAACCCCGCGCAGCGCAGGGCGTTGCCGCAAAATTCACCGCCCATCATCTCCAGCCGGATCTCCCCGCCGCAGCGCGGCGCGGTCAGAAAAGCGGCCTGTTCAATGCGCAGCTCCGGCAGGCGCAGCAGCTGCGCCGCGATGCGCGCGCGCTCCGCGGCCAGCACGTCCGAGAGCACGATGGCCGTGACGTTGCCCGCCGGATCGAGCACCGCGACTTCATATTCCCGTTTCATTTCTCTGGTCTGCATGGCGGTCACTCCGTGAAATGGACATGGTTGTTGATGTGATCCTGGCAGAAGCAGTGGTAGCCCACGCAGCGCGAGCAGTAGCGAAACTCCAGCTCCGGATGATCCACATCCGTGCGGCCGCAGACGGCGCATTTATAGTGATAAGGCTTGTTTGCCTGCTCGCGCTGGATGCGCCGGGCCTCGCGCTTGAAGTTCACCGTTTTCTGCCGCTGGCGCACGTGCGACGGGCGGAAGAGATCAAACAGCCAGTCGCCGCAGTAGACCAGATAGTTGAGCACCGCCACCACCGGCAGCAGGTTCAGCGGGAACGACGTCGTGACGACGCCGAGCACGAACAGCGCCGCGTCCACATATGCCAGATACTTCACCTTGATCGGGATGATAAAAAACAGCAGCACCTGCATATCCGGATAGAGCGTAGCAAAGGCAAAAAACATCGACAGGTTCAGGTACGTGGTCGAGACGATCACGTCGCGCCCGAGGATGGCCGAGAGCACCACGCCGTAGATCGCCGTGAGCAGCATGCCGCTCACGTAATAGATCGTGAATTTGCCGTTGCCCCACTCGCGTTCGAGGCACGAACCGATCCAGTAGTAAAAATACAGCATCACCAGCAGCCAGATGGGGCTGGCCTCCGTCGGCACGAACACATACGTCACCAGGCGCCAGACCTGCCCGTGCAGGATGCCCTGCGCCGAGCCGCACAACAGCGAGGCGATCTGCCCGGTCGTGTCCATTTTCGTCAGCAGCCAGACGGCCGCGTTGCCGATGACGATGATCAGCATCAGGTTCGGAATGCCAAAACGCGGGTGCGCATAGCAAAACCGGTCGATTTTGTTCATCAGTTTTCTCATTGGGTTCCTCCGTAAATACAACGTATGTCCATGATACCTTCTTAAAACCGCAAAGTCCATAAAAAAATATCCGGAATCGTAATTTGTGCTTTCTAAATGGGCGATCGTGTGGTATGATGATATCTGTATTATTATGTCGTAAGGTATAGGTATATCATGGAACAAATACAGGAATTTGAAAATGAAGCGCGCAACGATCTGATCGAGGGCCGCAACGCGGTCATGGAGGCCCTGCGCGCGGGCCGCACAATCGACAAGATCTTCATCGCCAAGGGCGACGTGGACAAGACGCTCGGGCACATCGCCTCGAAGGCGCGCAGCGCCGGCATCGTCGTCACGGAGGCCGACCGCCGCAAGCTCGACGCCATGAGCCAGACGCACGCGCATCAGGGCGTGATCGCGCTGTGCGCCGTCAAGGAATACAGCACGATCGAGGATATGCTCGCCATCGCGGCCGAGCGCGGCGAGGCGCCGCTTCTCGTGCTGTGCGACGAGATCTCCGATCCGCACAACCTCGGCGCCATCATCCGCACGGCCGAGTGCGTCGGCGCGCACGGCGTCATCATCCCGAAGCGCCGCAGCGCGGGCCTGACCGCCGTCGTGGACAAGACCTCTGCCGGCGCGCTCGAGCACATGGCCGTCGCGCGTGTGCCGAATCTCGCCGCCGCGATCGAGACGCTCAAGAAAAACGGTCTCTGGATCTACGGCACTGCCGCCGAGGGCGCAAACGAGCTGTGGAAAACGGATCTGACCGGCCCGGCCTGCATCGTCATCGGGTCGGAGGGCACCGGCATCAGCCGGCTGGTGCGGGAAAAGTGTGATTTTCTCGTCAGCATCCCGCTGCGCGGGCAAATCTCCTCGCTCAACGCATCCGCGGCCGCGGCCGTGCTGCTCTATGAGGCGCTGCGCCAGCGGAGCTGAGCGCCCGCACCCCCTACGCTATTAAAAGGAGTTGACCATATGGACCAATTTGATCGCTCGCCAGAGGACGTTTCTTTTGATCTGGATGCAGAAGAATACTCCCTGGAATCCATTCTGGACGAATATAAAGATTTTCAGACGGACGCGCCCGCGCCCCGTCCGCAGCCGGCCTATCGCAGCCGGCCCGTCACGGCGGAAATGATCGAAGAGGAAGAGGCCGAGGACGCTGAGGCCGAAGACATTCTCATGTCCGCCGAGCTCGACAGCGCATTGGAGGCCGCTGCCCCGGAGGCAGCAGCGCCCGCTGCCGATACGCCCCCGCACGAGGATCACGACGTCAAGCGCTACCAGCCAAAGCGCCAGCGCGACCACGCGACCGAAGAAGAGGTCGAAAAATGGAACGAGACGAAGGCCAATGCCAAACGTCTGGCCAAAAAAGGCATCTCGGGGCTAAAGCATTTCGCCTCGAAGCTCTCGGAGGTCGTGCCGGACGAGCCGGTGGAGCCGGAGGAGGAGCCCCCGGCGGAAGACACGGCGATCCCCGTCTCCCCCCCGCCGGAAGTTCCGGAGGGGCTGTATGACCCCGAACCGGAAGAGCCGACGCGCGTGTTTCAGGCCGTGACGGAAGAAGGCATGAACGACAGCGCGGCCGGCGGCACATCCTACGCCCGCGCCGGTGACTACGCCGCGGACGACGGCGCGGACCGTCCCGCGCACCGCAGCTTTCAGGACGCGGTGCTCAACCCGCTCACGGCGCGGCTCGCCGCCGTGGCTTACCGCATCCGGGAGCATAACAGCTCCGTGCACGCCTCGGCCAATGCCGAGGAGGATCTCGGCCCGGAGCCGGACGCCGAAACCGCCGCAAAATACTACGGCGGACAGGTCAAATCCCTGCGTTTCCGCTGCCGGGCGGCCATGCTCGTGTGCCTTCCGCTGATCTACATCTCGCTCGGCCTGCCGGTGTTCGGCGTGCTCAGGAGCAGCCCGTCCGTCGCGGCGCTCGTGTGCCTGATGATGCAGCTGACCGTCATGCTCATCGGTCTGGATGTCATCACGAACGGCTTTTTCAACCTCGTGCGCCGCACGCCGGGACTGGAATCGCTCGTGTTTCTCAACTGCGTCTTTTCCGCGCTCGATGCGGTCGTGCTGGCCATCACAGGCTCGGACACCATCGGCCTGCCGTTTTGCGCCGTGTCCGCGTTTGCCGTGGCCTGCTGCCTGTGGAGCGCACTGAACGCCTGCCGCGGCTTCAAGTCCACGTTCCGCGCGCTCGCGGTCGACACCGATCCCTACACCGTCAGCGCAGACAGCGAGGTCGTCAAGGACAGCATCACCGTGCTCAAGTCCAAGCGCGACACCGCGGGCTTCATCCACCGCAGCGAGGAGGCCGGCCCGGCCGACACGATCTATGCCTCGCTCGCGCCGTATCTGATCGCGGCGTCCGTCATTCTCGGCCTGCTCGCCACGATCCTCAGCGGTAATTATGCCAACATCCTGCACGTGTTTGCCGCCGTCACCGCGCCGTGCGCGCCGTTTGCGGCGCTCGTGGCCTTCGCCGTCCCGTTCCGGACCGCCGCGCGCAAGCTCGCCCGCACCGGCAGCGCCATCGCCGGGTGGAGCGGCGCAAGCGATATCGGCCGCAGCAAGCACCTGATCGTCACGGATAAGGATCTGTTCACTGCGCGCAACATCTCGATCGAATCCATCCGCATCCTGGGCGGCGCGTTCCCGGGTAAGGTCATCACCTATGCCGGCAGCGTGATCGTCTCATCCGGCAGCTGTCTTGCCCCCGTATTTACCGATCTCATGCAGCGCAACGACTGCGCGCTCATGCCGCTTGAAGATTTCGCCTGCAACGAAAGCGGCGGCCTGACCGCCATCATCAACGGCGAGGAAGTGCTCGTCGGAAGCTCCGCATTCATGAACCTCAGGGGCGTGCGCCTGACAGAGGCGCGCAGCATGAAAGATGCCGTCTATGTGTCGATCAACGGCCTGCTCGTCGGCTTTTTCAAGATCAAGTATGTACCGGTGCAGTCCGTGCAGAACGCACTCTTCGCCCTGCTGCGCACAAAGATCGCGCCGATCTTCGCCGTGCGGGATTTCAACATCACACCGCTCATGCTCGGGCAGAAGTTCAAGATGTCGACCGACGGCTTTGACTTCCCGGCCTACCGCAAGCGCTATGCCATGTCGGCAGCGGAACCGTCAGACTATACGCAGACCGCCGGCATCGTGGCGCGCGACGGGCTCGGCCCGCTCGTGAGCGTCGCCGCGCTCGGCCGCCAGCTCTACTCCACTGTGCGCATCTGCGTCATTCTCGCCCTGCTGTGCACGGTCATCGGCGTCGTGCTGATGTTTGCCCTGTGCGCCATCAGCGCGTTCGATTCCGCCACCGTCGGCAACCTCTTGGTGTACATGGGTCTGTGGCTCGTTCCGGTCATTTTGCTGAATTTCAGCCTGAAACGCTGAGTTTTCATATTTATGATTGCCAAGAGTTTTGAAATCGTGTATACTTTTATAGTCGTGTGTGTGCAGCACACCACCATTTCCGGAGTTAGGAATTTTGGATAGTCTATATATAAGGAGAGTACACTACATGAGCTACGAAACCAAGAATATCCGCAATGTGTGCCTGCTCGGCCATGGCGGCAGCGGTAAGACCACACTCGCCGAGAGCATGCTGTATATGACGGGCGCGATCGACCGTCAGGGCAAGACGGCCGACGGCAACACCGTCTGTGATTACGATCCCGAAGAGATCAAGCGCCAGATCACGATCTCGACCAGCATCGCGCCGGTCAACTTCGGTGGCTGCAAGATCAACGTGCTCGACTGCCCGGGCTTTTTCGACTTCGCGGGCGACGTGATGTGCGCCCTGCGCGCTGTCGAGGCCGGCATGATCTTCTGCACTGCGAAAGACGGCATCGCCGTCGGCGCTGAGCGCAGCTGGAAATACCTCAAAAACGCCAACATGCCCTGCATGTTCTACGTCTCCAAGACGAATGAAGATCACGGCGATTTTGCCGCCGTCCTCTCCGCCCTGCAGGAAAAGCACGGCAGCGCCGTCTGCGCCGTGACCGCGCCGATGAGCGACGGCACCGGTGTCATCGATCTGGTGCACAACGTGGCTTACCAGACCAATGGCAACAAGACCGCGAAGGTCGCCGTTCCCGCCGCCGACGCCGACATGGTCGAGTCGCTGCGCGAGACGCTCTTTGAGACGGCCGCCGGTGCGGACGAGGAGCTCATGGAGAAATACTTCGAGGACATGATGCTCTCCGAGGAGGACACCGTCAAGGGCCTGCGTCAGGGTCTGAAGGATCGCACCGTGTTCCCCGTGCTCTGCGGCGCCGCTGACAGCGGCATCGGCACCGAGGCCGTGCTGCAGGCGATCGTGGATTACGTGCCCAACCCGGCCGAGGTCGGTGAGGTCGCCACGGCTGACGGCGGCAAGCTCGCCATCGACCCGAACGGCCCGGTGTGCGCGTTCGTGTTCAAGACCATTTCCGACCAGTTCGGCAAGTACTCCTTCATCAAGGTGCTCTCCGGCAAGGTCACGTCCGATCTGTCTCTGCGCGACGTGCGCATGAGCAGCACCGATAAGCTCGGCCGTATGTACACCATGTGCGGCAAGAAGAACACCGAGGTCAAGGAAGCCTGCTGCGGCGACATCGTGGCCATCGGCAAGATGGAGTGGAAGACCGGCGACACCGTCTGCGACCCGAAGCACGAGGTCGAGCTGCCCGCCATCGAGCTGGCAGAGCCCTGCTACTCCATGGCCATCAGCCCCAAGACCAAGGGTCAGGACGACAAGGTCGCTTCCGGCCTCGCCCGCCTGAACGAGGAGGACATCTCCTTCACGCTCGTCAACAACGCCGAGACCCACCAGATGGTCATCTCCGGCGCCGGCGACATTCAGGTCGACGTCCTGTGCGCCAAGCTCAAGAGCCGCTTCGGCGTCGAGACCGAGCTCAAGCCCGCCCGCGTCGCTTACCGTGAGAAGATCAAGGGCAAGGTCGAGGCCCACGGCCGCCACAAGAAGCAGTCCGGCGGCAGCGGCCAGTTCGGCGACGTCTGGATCCGCTTTGAGCCTCAGGACGAGTCCGATGACATGATCTTTGAAGAAGAAGTCTTTGGCGGCAGCGTGCCGAAAAACTTCTTCCCGTCCGTCGAAAAGGGCCTGCGCAACGCCGTGCAGAAGGGCGTGCTCGCCGGCTACCCGCTCGTCGGCCTGAAGGCCGTGCTGTACGACGGCTCCTACCACCCGGTCGACTCCAACGATATGGCGTTCCAGACGGCTGCCCGCCTGGCCTATCAGGACGGCATTCCGAAGGCGAAGCCGACCATTCTTGAGCCGATCGGCCTGCTGAAAGTCACCATCCCGGACGCCAATCTGGGCGACATCATGTCCGACATCTCCTCCAAGCGCCGCGGCACCGTGCTCGGCATGACGGCGGAGGACGGCATGCAGACCGTCGAGGCGGAAGTCCCGATGGCCGAGATGGGCTCCTACACGATCGACCTGCGCTCCATGACGCAGGGCCGCGGCTCCTTCTCGTGCAAGTTCGTGCGCTATGAGGAAGCCCCCGGCAACGTCCAGCAGAAGGTCATCGAGGAAGCCAAGAAAGAACAGGAAGCGTAACTGTAACTGCAAAAGAAGCCCTTCATTGGGCTTCTTTTGTCTATCCGGAAGCGAGGGATCCCGATGAAAAACACGAACAAAAACATGATGTACACCTTCTGGTCAGGCGCTATTTTGCTGTGTCTGGCGCTGGTGGCCGTCGTGCTGGTGTTTACCAACGCCGTTGGCAATACCGGCTCGCCGAAGGCGGAAGCCACACCGGCCGTCACCGAAACGCCGACGCCGACGCCGCAGGCAAATCCGATCTCGCCCATCCAGTCGTCCGCCGCGCTCGCGCAGACGGAGGACAAGGGCAGCACCTATGTCGACCAGATCTATTTCCTGGGCGACAAGTCGCTGAAGGTGCTGCAGTCGGAGTCGATGCTCACCGGCAAGGACGCCGCCAAGCAGGTCTGGATACCGGACACCGGTTCTCTGCCCGCTTCCTCGCTCGACACGGCGAAGTACAAATCCCCCGTGACCGGCAATAATGTGCCCGCGGATGAGATCTGCGAGGTCAACAAGCCCGCCTATCTCGTCATCTGCCCGAGCGCGGACAACATTTCCATGACGAATGAGGAGCAGATCAAATCCGTCTACACCACGCTCATCAACGCCGTCAAGGCCAAGAGCCCGGACACGAAGATCATCTGCTGCTCGCTGACGCCGATCGCGTCGAACTACCAGTACGAGGACATCACGAACGAGCTCATCCAGAAGGTCAACGGCTGGATCGCCGCGGCCGCGGAGAGCAACAGCGTGAAGTATCTCGACATGGCCAGCGGCCTCGTCGGGGACGACGGATTCCTGCCGCAGTCCTATCAGGGCGGCGACGGCATGCACCTGAACGCCGAGGGCATGAAGGCATGGATGACCTATCTGCGCACGCACGCTTACCCGTAACCTATGCATAGAAAAATCCCGGAGCAGCAGCTCCGGGATTTTTGTTGTCTTCAGCGAATGATCGCCTTGATGAACGGCTCCGCCGGGGGCGCGTCCGGGGTGATCGTGTAGCAGGCGGTGAGCTCTGCGACCGCCCTGCGGGCGGCTGCCTCATCGGCCGCGTGGATCGTCGCAAGCGACTCCCCTGCCGTGACCGGCTCGTCCACCTTCTTGCGCAGGACAATGCCGACGCTGTGGTCGATCACGCTGTCCTTCGTCGCACGGCCGCCGCCGAGGCGCATGGACACGAGGCCCACGTCCGTCGCCGCGATGTGGCGCACATAGCCGCTCGCCGGGGACGGCACCTCCATCTGCACCGGCGCCATGGGCAGGCGCGACGGGTCATAGATTGCTGCCGGGTCGCCGTCCTGCGCCGCGACAAACTCGGCCAGCTTTTTGAGCGCCGAACCGTCCGTGATCGTCTGCTCCAGCATGGCGCGGGCCGCCGCATCGTCGGCCGCCATGCCCGCCTGCGTGAGGATGCAGCTGCCGAGCGTCAGGCACAGCTCGAGCAGCTCGCTCTTGTATTCCCCGCGCAGCGCCGCAATGGCCTCCTTGACCTCAAGCGCGTTGCCGACGGCGTGGCCGAGCGGCTCGTCCATGTCCGTGATGACGGCGACCGTCTTGCGTCCGGCCATTTTGCCGATCTCGACCATCTCGGTCGCAAGCTCGCGCGCGTCGTCAAGCGTCTTCATAAATGAACCACTGCCGCACTTGACGTCCAGCACGATGATATCCGCGCCGGCGGCCAGCTTCTTGGACATGATGCTGCTGACGATGAGCGGAATGCTCGCCACGGTGCCGGTCACGTCGCGCAGGGCATAGAGCTTCTTGTCCGCGGGGTCGAGGTTCGCCGTCTGACCGGCGATGACCATGCCGACGCGGTCCACATTCTCCAGAAACCGCTCCATGGGCAGATTGATGTTGAAGCCCGGAATGCTCTCGAGCTTGTCAAGCGTGCCGCCCGTGTGGCCGAGACCGCGGCCGGACATCTTCGCCATCTTCACGCCGAGGCTCGCCACCATCGGCACGAGCACGAGCGAGGTCTTGTCACCCACGCCGCCGGTCGAGTGTTTGTCCGCCTTGACGCCGGACACACCCGATAGATCCAGCGTCTCGCCGCTGTGCATCATGGCCATGGTCAGATCCAGCGTCTCGCGCCGGTCCATGCCGCGGAAATAGATGGCCATCGTCATGGCGGACATCTGATAATCCGGGATCTCGCCGCGGCTGTAGCCGTCGATCATATAACGGATCTCCTCCGTCGTGAGGGCCTGCCCGTCGCGCTTTTTCACGATCAGATCGCTCATTCTCATCGCCGATATGCTCCTTTGTGTTTTTTCTTGCCATGAGTATACCACGCCGGCGCCGGAATTGCAATTCAGCGCGGAAAAATGAGGTATGGCCGGCCGTCGATCTCGCGCAGCACGGTCTCGGCGCCGCGCGGCAGATTTGGCGTGTCCGCCGGGATGGCAATGAGCATCCGCTTGCCGTCAAATGTGGTCAGCACGCCGTCCGGCGCGGAATACCAGAGCACGTCAAGCCCGTCGTCCGGCGCGGACTTTTGCGCCTGCGGCGGAGCGGGAGCCCTGGCCGGTGCGTCCGGAATGTCCCATGTCTCGTCGGCCGCAAACAGGATCGGATCCGGCAGGCGCGCGCGCTCGAGCCGCGTGAGCCGCTTGCGCAGCGTGAGCCATCCGCTCCCGTCCGGCAGCATCAGACCGAGATACGCGCGCGCCTGCTCGCCGCACACGGCGAGCCGCAGGCGGTCAGCATCCGCCTTTGCCCGCGCGGAAAACACCGTGAAGAGCCCGGCCTGCGTCACGGTCAGCGTGCCGATGGGCTTGTTTTGCTGCAGGATCGGATAATCAGGCATAAAAAATCACTCCCGCACCAGACTATGCGCGGGAGTGATGGATTTAGAACCAGAGTCAGCCGACGCTGTAGCCGCCGCGCACCATGACGGTGGTGTCGGCGGTCGCCTGAATCCCGGCGCCGTCGGCCTGCACGAGGTACAGGTGATTTTCCGTCAGCTTTGCCCCAACGGCGGCGCTCTCGCCGGTCGTGAGGTCAATGGCGGCGCTCTGCGTCACGGTGGCAGTGCCCGTGCGCATGAGGAGCTCCGTGCCGGCGCGGCCGGTGAGCGTCTGGCCGCTTTCGAGCGTCACGAGCACATACGACCCGCCCGCAGCGGCGACCTGGTCGGCAAACTGATCTTCCATCTCGCGGACTTCCCCGTCGAGCGTGGAGCGGTAGGCGTCCTCCATGCGCGGCTGCACCACATCCTGCAGGTAGCTGGATGTGACGAGCGGGTCTTCCTTTGTGCCGTAGTTTGCGACGGCATACACGGTCACGGCGGCGACCATGGTGAGCGCGACGATGAGGATGATGGTGGTCAGTGTCTTTTTCTTCATAACCGTCCCTCCGTTTGGTGGCGTGGGTGTTTACTGCGGCAGGCCAAAGCTCACGGCGATCGCGTTGTCCACCTGGTGCATCGCAGGCTCGTCCAGGCGGCCCATGCGCTCGCGCAGGCGCGACTTATCGAGCGTGCGCACCTGCTCGAGCAGAATCACACTGTCGCGCGTCAGGCCGCAGCTGCGCGCTGCGAGCGAGATGTGCGTGGGCAGGTTGGCCTTGCCGGTCTGCGACGTGATCGCGGCGGCGATCACCGTCGGGCTGTGGCGGTTGCCGGTGTCGTTTTGAATGATGAGCACGGGGCGCATACCGCCCTGCTCGCTGCCGACCACCGGACTGAGGTCGGCATAATAGATATCTCCGCGTCGAACTGGATGCATAGCTTTCATCTCCGATGGAATATTTGCCCCGGTCGATATGTAGGGGCACAGTTATTTTCGCCATCGGAGCGAAATTTATACTTCAGTCGATGTACACGCGCTGCACGCGCTGACTCATGGCACACAGCAGCTCATACGGGATGGTGCCGGCCTTGTCCGCCTGCTCGGCCACCGAGAGGTCACGGCCAAAGATCGTGGCCACATCGCCGGGCTGCACCTCGGGGATGTCCGTGACGTCGACCATGCACATATCCATGCAGATGCGGCCGACCTGCGGCGCGCGCTGACCGTGCAGCAGCACGTCGCCCTTGCCGGAGAGGCTGCGCAGCAGCCCGTCGGCATAACCGACCGGCAGCACGGCCAGGCGCATATCCCGCGGGCAGGTGAACGTGCGGCCGTAGCTGATCGTGTCGCCCTTGTGGTGATGCGTCACATCGGACACGCGGCTGTAGAGCGACATGGCCGGGCGCAGGTCGAGCCCGCCGGTTTCTTTGGCCGGGAACACGCCGTAGAGCAGCAGGCCGGGGCGCACCATGTCAAGGTGCATCTCGGGATAGTTGATGACGGCGCCGCTGTTGGCGCAATGGCGGATGGCGAAACGGTGGCCGGTCGCCTGCTCCATGCGCTCGATCGCGTGCGTAAAGCGCGAAAACTGCAGCTGCGTGTACGGGTCGCCGTTTTCGTCCGAGACGGCAAAGTGCGTGAACACGCCCGTGAAGTTCAGGTGCGGCAGCGAGAGCGCCTCGATCATCTCGTCGAGGTGGCTGTCATCATGCACGTCAAAGCCCGTGCGGCCCATGCCGGTCTCGAGCTTCATGTGCGCGTCCAGCCGCAGACCGGTGCCGGCGAGAAAGCGGTTGAGCTCGCGCGCATATTCGATGCTGCCGACCGCCTGCGTCACGCCGAGCGTGGCCAGATCGACCGCGATATTCGCCGACTGCGGGCCGAGCAGCAGGATGTTCATCGTCACGCCGGCGGCGCGCAGCTCCTCGGCCTCGTCATAGCAGTTGACGGCCACCCACTGGCAGCCCGCCCGCTGCAGCCGCTGCGCCACGCGCACCGCGCCGTGGCCGTAGGCATTGGCCTTGCAGACGCCGAGCATCTGGCAGCCGTCCGGCAGGCGGCTGCTGATCTCACGATAATTGTGTTCCAGATCATTGAGACTGATCTCTACCCAGGTTCGGATCTTGCGATTCATCGTTCATACTTCCTTGTTCCAGATTCCAGTTTTCCATGGTGCAGCGCAGACAGAGCGTGTCATCGACCGACAGCTCCGCGCACTGCGGTACCGTGCCGTCCAGATACAGACGCACGGCGGTATGATCGTCCGTGATGAGCTGCACGACCTGCAGCCCGTCCTCCGTCCACGTCAGGTCGACATAGCCGCTGCGGATGGCCTGCACCACATAGGGCAGCGCCGTCAGCGGCGTCAGGCCCGCGCCGTTGAGGTCGCCCGCCGGGAGGATAATGTCATCAAAGGCGAGCGTGCTCGCCCCGTCGCGCAGATGGGCCGTGACACCGGCCGCCTGCTCCGGCGCCGTGACCGTGAGGTCATAGCCGTCCGGCAGCTCCTGACAGGTGAGCGTGTAGTCCGTGACCGTGTCGCCGCGCTGGACGCGCACCTGCGCCGTCACGGTGACGAGCTTGCCCGTGAGCGTGTCACGAAAGGCTTCAAACGTCTGTTCTCCCGCGCCGTGTCCGCACGCGGACAACAGCAGCAGGCTTATCATCAGTGCAGCGATCGCTTTGCGCTGCATACTGCCTCCTATCGGATGATGGGTTTTGTGACCTCCGGCAGGGCCGCGATCACATCGGTCGGGTTCATCGCATATTCGCCCATGCGCCCGGCGCAGAGATCGCCCGCCCGGCCGTGCAGCCAGACGGCGGTCTGCACCGCGTCGCGCGCGGGCATCTGGCACAGCAGCGCACCGAGCATGCCCGCCAATACATCGCCGCTGCCGCCCTTGGCCATGCCGGGGTTGCCGGCGCGCAGCACCGCCGCGTCCCCGTCGGGGAATGCGCAGACCGTCTCCGGCCCTTTGCGCACGACCGTGCAGCCGTGCCGGACGGCAAAATCGGACGCCGCCTCCGCCCTGCCGGTTTTATCCGGCCCGGCCAGACGGGCAAACTCCCCATCGTGCGGCGTGAGCACGATGGGCGCGCGGGCGCGCTCGAGCACCGCCGCGTCCTGCGCGACGGCAAAGAGCGCGTCGGCATCGAGCACGAGCGGTGTACCGGACTGCATAACGACCGCCTGCACCAGCGCCGTGAGCGTGTCATTCCGGCCGAGGCCCGGCCCGAGCACGCACACATCGCTCTTTTCCAGCCGCTCGAGCAGCACCGGCAGGGCGTCGCGCGCGAGCTTCCCCTCCGCCGACGGCAGCGGAAACGGCATCGCCTCGTCGTTTTTCACGGCGGTGACGGCATAGATCGCCTCCGGCACGCCGACGGACACCAATCCGGCGCCGCAGCGCAGGGCCGCCCGGGCGCACAGCGTCGGCGCGCCGGTATAGCCGATGCAGCCGCCGACGATGAGCACACGGCCGTAGTCATATTTGTTGGTATCGGACGCACGCCGCGGCAAATACGGCGCGCAGGGTGCAATGCGATGCATAGCTTGCCTCCCGGACGGAAAAGGGGTGATTTTTCTCCGATTATTATAACGTTTTCGGCGCGCCGCGTCAAATTTTCTTCCCCTTTTACATTGATTTGTGCTGCAAAGTGTGGTATAAATAGCTTTGTTATTGAGTTTATTGCTTGGATCGGGAAAATAGTACCAAGGTTCCGCGCCAGAGAGGGACGCCGCCGGCTGAGAGCGCCCTGCGAGAAACGTGCTTTGTTCGCCCGTGAGCTCCGGCCAATCCCCGGCGGGTCCGCCCGTTACCGCGCACAGAGTGCGGCGCGCACGCGCCGAATTCGGGTGGTACCGCGGAAGTTTCCTTTCGTCCCTGTATGCGGGACGGGAGGATCTTTTTTTGTCCGCGATCCAGCAAGGAACGCAACGAACCACGAAAATCTTGCAACGGAGGAGTTGTTTGCATGAAAGAAATGCTGCAGAAGCTGCGCGAGGCTTCCGTCGCCGCCATTTTGCAGGCGGACGACATCACCGCGCTGGAAAACCTGCGCGTGAAGTACCTCGGCAAAAAGGGTGAGCTGACCGCCATCCTCAAGCAGATGGGCCGCCTGTCGGCGGAGGAGCGCCCGGCCATGGGCCAGCTGGCAAACCAGGTGCGCGCTGAGCTCGAAGAAGCGCTCGACCAGCGCCGCGAGACGCTCAATGCGCACATGCTCGAGATGCGCCTCAAGGCCGAGACGCTCGATGTGACCATGCCCGGAAAAGCGCCGGAGCTCGGCCACCAGCACCCGATGTATATCGTGCTCGATGAGATTAAGGACATCTTCGTCGGCATGGGCTTCGAGATCCTCGAAGGCCCCGAGATCGAAGAGGCCGAATACAACTTCACCAAGCTCAACACCAGCGAGGGCCACCCTGCCCGCGAGTGGTCGGACACGTTCTATCTGACCGAGGACAGCAGCATCCTCCTGCGCACGCAGACCTCCCCGATGCAGGTGCGCGCCATGGAGAGCAAGCCACTGCCGATCCGCATGGTCGCCCCTGGCCGCGTCTACCGCAAGGATGAGGTGGACGCCACGCACTCGCCCATGTTCCACCAGATCGAGGGCATGGTCATCGACAAGGGCGTCACGATGGCGGACCTGAAGGGCACGCTCAACACGCTCGTGAAAAAGCTCTACGGTGAGAACACCGTCACCCGCTTCCGTCCGCACCACTTCCCGTTCACAGAGCCGAGCTGCGAGATGGACGTGCAGTGCCACAAGTGCGGCGGCAAGGGCTGCCCCACCTGCAAGGGTGAGGGCTGGATCGAGATCCTCGGCGCCGGCATGATCCATCCGAAGGTGCTCGAGGGCTGCGGCATCGACACGGACGTCTACTCCGGCTGGGCCTTCGGTATGGGCCTGGAGCGTCTGGCGATGCGCCGGTTCAAGATCAGCGACCTGCGTCTGATCTTCGAAAACGACGTGCGCTTCCTGCAGCAGTTCTGAGAAAGGAGAGGCTACCATGATTTTAAGCAGAAAATGGCTCAATGAATTCGTAGACTGCTCGGCCTGGGCCGACCACGACTTTTCCGAGGCAATGACCCTCTCCGGCTCCAAAGTGGAAACGTTCACGGACCTGCACAAGAACATTCAGAATGTTGTCGCGGGCCGCATCGTGGAGATGGTGCGCCACACGAACTCCGACCATATGTGGGTCTGCCAGGTCGATGTCGGCGGCAGCGAACCGCTGCAGATCGTGACCGGCGCGCAGAACCAGAAGGTCGGCGACATGGTGCCCGTCGCGCTCGACGGCTCGCTCCTGCCCGACGGCAAGGAGATCCATGCCGGTATGCTGCGCGGTGAGCTCTCCAACGGCATGATGTGCTCGCTCAAGGAGCTCGGCCTGACACTGCATGACTACCCCTATGCCATCGAAGATGGCCTGTGGGTCATGCAGGAGGACGGCGTGAAGCCTGGCGACGACATTGCCGCCGTCATCGGCATGGACGACCACGTGGTCGAGTTTGAAATCACGCCGAACCGCCCGGACTGCCTGTCCGTGATCGGTCTGGCGCGCGAGGCCGCCGTGACGTTTGACAAGCCCCTCCGCCTGCACACGCCCGACGTCCCCGGCAGCGGCGAGGACATCCACGACCACGTCAGCATCCGCATCGACGATCCGGCGCTCTGCCCGCGCTACACCGCGCGCATGGTGCGCAACGTCAAGATCGCGCCGTCCCCGGCGTGGATGCGCGAGCGTCTGCGCAACAGCGGCGTGCGCCCGATCAACAACATCGTTGACATTACCAACTACGTCATGCTTGAATACGGCCAGCCCATGCACGCCTTCGACTTCTCATGCATCGGCGGCAAGCAGATCATCGTGCGCACCGCGCGCGAGGGCGAGACCATCCAAACGCTCGACGGCAACGCGCGTAAGCTCACGCCGAACATGCTGTGCATCTGCGACGAGGAAAAGCCCGTCGCGGTGGCCGGCGTCATGGGCGGCGCCAACTCCGAGATCGTTGGCGACACGGCCATGGTCGTCTTTGAGGGCGCAAACTTCAACGGTACGAGCATCCGGCGCACGGCCGCCGCGCTCGGTATGCGCACGGAGGCCTCCGGCCGCTTTGAGAAGGGCCTCGACCCAATGAACACCGTCGCGGCCGTTGACCGCGCGTGCGAACTCGTGGAGCTGCTCGGCTGCGGCGAGGTGATGCGCGGCACCATCGACGTGCTGCCCGAGCCCATCGTGCCCAAGACCGTGAAGCTCGAGCCGGACAAGGTCAACGGCCTGCTCGGCACGGACGTGTCCGAGGCGGAGATGCGCCGCATCCTGCTCGCGCTCGGCTTCGAGCTCGATGGCGACACGATCATCGTCCCGTCCTGGCGCGGCGACGTGGAGCACTACTCCGACATCGCCGAAGAGATCGCCCGCTTCTATGGCTACAACAACATCCCCTGCACGCTCATGCGCGGCCAGACCACCAGCGGCGGCTACACCGACGCGCAGAAGGCGGAGCGCAGCATCGGCACCATGGCCCGCGCGCTCGGCTACAGCGAAATCATCACCTACTCGTTCATCAGCCCGTCGTACTACGACAAGATCCGCCTGCCGGCGGACTCCCCGCTGCGCGACTCCATGAAGATCCTCAACCCCCTCGGCGAGGACACCTCCATCATGCGCACGACCATCCTGCCGTCCATGCTTGAGATCCTCACGCGCAACTATAACTACCGCAACAAGGCCGTGCGTCTCTATGAGATCGGCAAGGTCTACTTCGCCCGCCCGGACGGCATGGCCGACGAGCCGAAGCTGCTGTGCCTCGGCGGCTACGGCGGCGGCATGGACTTCTTCCAGCTCAAGGGCGCGGTCGAGCGCATCCTCGCCGGTCTGCGCATAACGGACGTGACGTTTGAGGCGGAGCACGACAATCCGTCCTATCACCCCGGCCGCTGCGCGAAGGTCTACGCCGGCGGCAAGCTGCTGGGCGTACTCGGCCAGATCCATCCGCTCGCCGCGGCGAACTACGGCGTGGACGCGGAGCTCTACACGGCGGAGCTGTGGCTCGGCGAACTGCTCGCCGCCCGCGGCGCGACCCCGGTCTACACGCCGCTGCCGCGCTTCCCGGCCGTGACGCGCGACATCGCCATCGTCTGCGCCGCCGATATCCCGGTCGCCAAGCTCTCGGCGTGCATCCTCGCCGCCGGTGGGCAGTACCTCAAGGGCTGCGAGCTGTTCGACGTGTACACCGGCGCGCCGATCCCGGTCGGCTACAAGAGCGTTGCCTTCTCGCTGACGCTGCGCGCCGACGACCAGACGCTCACCGACGACCACGCCGAGGAGACCATGCAGAGCGTTCTCAAGGCGCTCAAGGAGACTTTCAACGCGACCATTCGCTGAGCGGCGTCGAGATTTGGAATATTTTAAGAAATATTTCAGAACTTTTTTTGAAAACAGTTGGGAAATTGACTTTACAGTCTTGTGTTTTTTGGTATAATGAACACAAGAACTTGTGTAAGGGAGGGCTTCGCATGGAAGACGCAACCAGACGGTTTAATGCGATCGACAACAAAACAGAAATGAAGGAGATCCTCACTTCCGTGTATCATTCCCTTGTTGTCAAAGGGTACAACCCCATCAACCAACTCGTCGGCTACATCCTCTCAGAGGATCCGACGTATATCACCAACTACAACAACGCCCGCAGTCTCATCTGCCGCCTTGACCGCGATGAGCTGCTGCAGGAGCTGCTGACCAGCTATCTGGACAAATAAGCAGCGCACGAAACGGAAAAAGCCTCTGCCGGCCGGCAGAGGCTTTTTCTATACACAGATAACGCATCCGCACGCACCAGACGCGCAACCGCAGCTCTTTCGATTGCGATGAGGCTGGTGTCCGTCTCATAGCGCGCGTCATGATGAGATCGAGCGCCGACTGCGCGCCGGTGGGCACCAGCTCCGTTCCGGTGATGACCGCGACGGTTTTCCCGTCCTGCACACAGGATTCCACCTGCATAGCGAATTCTCTCCTTGCATTGTGGGATAAAAAAACGCCCTTGTCAGTGACAAGGGCGTTTCTGTTGGCAGCGGAAGAAGGATTCGAACCCTCACAAACGGAGTCAGAGTCCGGTGTGCTACCATTACACAATTCCGCTACGAACAAATGATATTATACAGATATTTTTGGATTTGTCAACCCTCTTGTCGCATATTTTTCACAAGAGGAAAAATACTTTTTCCGGCCCTGCCCGCGTGCGCGGGCAGGGCCGGAAGAACGCGCTCAGCGGTCGAGGATCTTCCCGTCGATCGAGATCGTAACGACCTGCCATGGCAGGAACTTTCCGCTCGCGCGCAGCGCCTCCCGCGCCGCGTGCTCGAGCCCGCCGCAGCACGGCACCTCCATGCGCACGATGGTCACGCTCTGAATGTCGTTGCCCCGGATGATCTCCGTGAGTTTGTCGGTGTAATCCACCGCATCGAGCTTCGGGCAGCCGATGAGCGTGATTTTCCCTTTCATGAACTCACTGTGCATATTCGCGTAGGCATACGCCGTGCAGTCAGCCGCAATGAGCAGCTTCGCGCCCCGGAAATACGGCGCGTTGACCGGCACGAGCTTGATCTGGCACGGCCACTGGCCGAGCTGCGACGGCTGTGTCGCCGGCGTCGCTGCCGCGGCCGGCTCTTCGCGCTGGAAGCGGTGCATCTGGTGGCCGGGGCAACCGCCAGCGTGCGCGGCATATGCGGCCTGCGCTTGCTTTTTGCGCTTGTTGGCCTGCACGGCCGCCTCGTCATACGCCGCCGCTTCGCGCTCGACAAAATGGATGGCATCCATCGGGCAGGCGGGCAGGCAGTCGCCGAAACCATCGCAGTAATCGTCGCGCAGGAGCTTGGCCTTGCCGTTCACGATGCCGATAGCCCCCTCGTGGCAGGCCGTCGCGCACGCGCCGCAGCCGTTGCACTTTTCTTCGTCAATGTGGATGATCTTACGGATCATAATATCCCGTCCCTTTCCAAAAATCGTCCGGGCCCCGCCCGGCGGTCTTGACTTTCTGTGCATAAGATAGCATAATAAGACCCACAAATCCGTTGTCAGAACAACAAATGGAGCAAAAAAATGAACATCATGCTATCCAACACGCGCCTCTTTCGCGGCATTGGCAGCGATGAACTGCCGCTGCTGCTGCAATGTCTCGGCGCGGCACAAAAGCATTACGACCGGGGCGAGACCATTCTCGCCGAGGGCGCGCCGACCGAGCAGCTCGGCATGGTGCTCACCGGCATGGCCATGATCGGCTACGACGACGTCTGGGGCAGCCACAGCCTGCTCGGCCACGTCGGCCCGGGCGAAGTGTTTGCCGAGCCCTATGCCTGCATCCCGGGCGAGCCGCTGCTCATCAGCGTGACCGCTTCGGAGGACACCGAGGTGCTGTTTTTGAACATCGGCAAGGTGCTCACGACATGCACGAACGCCTGCCCGTTTCACGCCAAGCTCATTCAAAACCTGCTGACCGTGTGCGCGGCCAAGAACCTGCAGCTCTCGCAGCGCATCCTGCACACAACGCCGAAGGGCATCCGCGCCCGGCTCATGTCGTACTTTTCCGAGTGCGTCAAGCGCGCCGGACAGTACAGCTTTGACATTCCCTACAACCGCCAGCAGCTGGCCGACTATCTGGGCGTGGATCGCAGCGCCATGTGCAGCGAGCTGTCGCGGATGCAGCGCGAGGGGCTGCTGACCTACCACAAGAACCATTTTTCCGTGCACGAAGCACTGGAGTAAATCGACGAAAGGCGGACACAACATGACGAGAGAAGAATACACAAAGCGGATGAAAAAGCACCCCGACTGGGCCCCCGGCCGGGACGCGATCGAGGCGGCCTTTGCCAGGCGCTACCCCAAAACGGAGCCGGTGTGCTTCGAGAGCGAGCTGCACGACCGCGCGGCCTTCGGCGGCGACGAGTATCTCGACGGCTTCGCCGTCTACGACACGGGCAAGGGCTATCAGCACATCGTCACCTACGGCATGAGCGAGCTGTACCCGAGCATGGCGGCCTTCGGCGCCGAGTACAGCAAATGGGGCTATGAAATGACCATGAAGGTGCGCGAGAGCTATGCCGAGACCGGCACGTGGGCGCTCGACCTGCTGGCCCAGCTGGCGCGCTACACGTATCAGACCGGCAATTTCTTCGAGCCGGGCGCATACATCCCCGGCGACGGCAGCTCCTTGCACCCGGAGCTGAACTCGGCCATCACGGGGCTGGCCATCGTCAGCGACACGACCGTCGCCCCGATCGAGACGGTGCACGGAAAAGTTGCGTTTTTGCAGCTTGTCGGTCTCACGCAGCCGGAGCTGTACGCGCTCGCGCGCGACCCGGATGCGCTGGACGGCATTCTCGAGCGGATGCGCGCAGACGATCCCGAGCTGGTGCTCGACATGCGCAGAACGAAGTCCTACGTATAAAAACAGCCGCACCGTGGCCTCACGGTGCGGCTGTTTGGTTATCTTGCTTTGGATCAGTTGCCTTTCTTCGCAATCAGCTCCGCGCAGGCTTCGCCGAGGATGCGGATGCCCTTTTCGATGACCTCGTCGCTGCTGTTGGAGTAATTGATGCGGAACGTGCTGACGTTGCGCTCCTTTTCATAGAACGGGTCGCCCGGGCAGATGGCGACGCCCTTCGCGAGCGCGACGCGGTAAAGGTCGACCGCGGACATGCCGTTCGGCAGCTTGGCCCACAGGAACATGCCGCCCTCCGTCGGCGTGAACTCCACGCCCTCCGGGAGATACTTGCGCATGCAGTCCATCATCAGCTCCGCTTTGTGCTTGTAGAGCACCTTCGTCTTCTCGATGTGCGCGTCAATGTCGTTGTCAGCGAGGTACTGCGCCAGAACGAGCTGCGAGAAGATGTTGGTGTGCAGGTCGGCGGTCGCCTTGTAGCTCAGGAGCTTTTCGCGCAGCGCCTTGTTGCGCACGCACACCCAGCCGATGCGCATACCGGGGGCAACGATCTTGGAAAACGTGCCGAGCATGCAGCACTGCTCGCCCAGCTCCTTGCCGAAGCTGTCGGTCGCGGTGCCGGAAAAGCGCAGCTCACGGTACGGGTTGTCCTCCAGCACGACGATGTCCGTGCCCTTGAAGATCTCCACAGCGCGGTCATGCACTTCCTTGCTGTAGCTCAGGCCGGTGGGGTTCTGGAAGTTCGGGATGACGTAGGCAAATTTCACGTCCGGGTTGGCCTGCACGGTCGCCGCCAGCTCGTCGCAGTCGATGCCGTCGGGGTTGATGGTCACGGGCAGGACCTCGGGATCGAAGAAGTGGAACGACTGCAGCGCGACGAGATAGGTCGGGTTCTCGACGATGATCTTGTCGCCGGGGTCGAGCATGCACGCGCCGATCATCGTCAGCACCTGCTGCGAGCCGTTGGTGATGATGATGTCGTCGGCCGTCACGCCGTAAACGCCCATCGTCTCATAGCGCTTGGCGACCCACTCGCGCAGCGGCAAATAGCCCTGCGTGCCGCTGTACTGCAGCGCCATGACGCCGTTTTTCTCAAGAACTTTGTGCGTAGCCTTGTCCATCGCCTCGACCGGGAACGAGACCGGGTTCGGCAGACCGCCCGCGAAAGAGATCAGGTCAGGCGACGCCGCTGCCGCAAGAATGCTTGCCGTAAACTCGCCCTGAAAGTCGGGACGCAGGATTTTGGTGGAAAGTCTGGGATTCATAATGATTTCTCCTTTCATGGGCACTTGTAGTGGTCTGTGTATTCGACAGGCAAGCCCTCATAATGTGTCGATTATAGCGCACGCGATTGCGGCATTACAAGGCGTTGCAAAAAAATCTGCGTTCTAACGGAAAGGCGCGCGCATGCAAAGCGAAGTTCTGTATAGAACGCTCATTCGCGCTTACCGTTATGCGTCAAATATGCGTCATTTCTGCATTTTGCAACCATATGACGCTAGAATTTCGCCAATACTTCGTCACGGAGGGACGGCAAAATGAAAGACAACCTGAGCCGGTACACACTGCGCGTCGACCAGGCGCTATTGGATAAGCTCGGCTACATCGCGGAATACGAGGGCCGGACAAAAAACCGCGAACTCGAGCAGATGATCAAAATTCAGTTCTGTTTCGGCTGTACGAATTCCCGCCGCAGAATCGCTCCGCAGCGGGGATTTGTTATAAGCTGAAGCAGCCGAAAGCCCCTGATCTCAAGCGGTTTTCAGGCATGGAAAAAGTCCACCGTGATCCAAAATCACGGTGGACTCATGGCGGAGAGTAAGGGATTCGAACCCCTGTGGCGTTGCCGCCTAACGGTTTTCAAGACCGCCCCGTTATGACCGCTTCGGTAACTCTCCAGATATGCAGATAGAGAAACAAGACGCCGATGACCGGCGTCTTGTTTTTGGCGGAGAAGGAGGGATTTGAACCCTCGCGCCGCTTATCACAGCCTACTCCCTTAGCAGGGGAGCCCCTTCGGCCACTTGGGTACTTCTCCAAGCCGAATTCCATTTCCAATATGGACGCGCGGCCAGCGCGCTGCATTATAGTAGCATATTCGGCAGCGGATGTCAACTTGTTTTTTGGTTGACACCGCGCGCAAAATGCGTTATAAGTGTGCCAGAACAAAGGAGATACGTTTATGCACTACACATCCATACTTTTTGACCTCGACGGCACGCTGCTCGACACGCTCGGCGACCTGACCGCCGCCATGAACCGCACGCTCACCCGCCACGGTCTGCCGGAGCGCACGCGGCAGCAGATGCGCACCGCGCTCGGCAACGGGGCGCGGCGGCTGATGGAGCTGTCCGTCCCGACAGGCACGGACAGCGCGCTGTTCGAGACGCTGCTGGCGGAATACAACGCCGACTATGCCGCCCACTGCCGCATTGAGACCGCCCCCTACCCCGGCGTCGCCGCGCTGCTACGCACGCTGCACGCGCAGGGGCGCAAGCTCGCCATCGTGTCCAACAAGCCGGACGAGGCCGTGCGCGCACTGCGTGCGGATTTCTTCGCCGACGCAGTCCAGATCGCTGTCGGCGAGACGGCAGCCATCCGGCGCAAGCCGGCGCCGGACATGCTGCTGGCCGCCATGGAACAGCTCGGCGCCGACCCTGACAAGACGGTCTTTGTCGGCGATTCCGAGGTCGATATTGCCACGGCGCGCGCAGCAGATCTGCCGTGCATCAGCGTGCTGTGGGGCTTTCGTGACCGGGACGTGCTCGAGCGCGCCGGCGCGCAGCAGTTCGCCGCCGACATCGCGCAGCTGCAGGCGCTTCTGGGCTGAAAAAATCCGCTGGGATCAACCAGCGGATTTTTTATGCCATCCTGCGGCGCAGAAACTTCAGCTTTGTCTCCGAGATGAGGATGGCAACGAGGATCAGCGCGAAGCCGACGATCACGCGCAGCTCCAGATGCTCGTGATAGAACGCAACGGAAAACAGCGTGCCGAACACGCTCTCGAGTGTGAGCAGCAGCGCCGCCGTCGTGGGCGGGGTATACTTCTGCCCGAATGTCTGGAGCAGGAAGCACAGGCCGGTGCACATGACGCACAGGTAGCCAAGACGAAGCCACACATCCGGCGGGATCTCCTCCGGCGCAGGCGCGGCGAACGGCGCCGTGAACCAGCTGAGCACGGCTGCCACAGCAAACTGCACGAACGAGAGCAGCACCGGGCTGCACCCTCTGGCCGCACTGGCGGTGGCGATGATGTGCAGCGCGTAAAACACGCCGCTGAGGATCGTCAGCCCCTCGCCGCGGCCGATGCGCAGGTCGCTCTGCAGGGACACGAGCCCCATGCCGCCCAGGCACAAAAGCACCGCCGCGAGGTTGTACCGGTCCGGCCGCCGCTTATGGATCAGCCACCAGAAAAACGGCACGAACACGCAGTACGTCGCCGCGAGAAAGGCGTTTTTCCCCGGCGTGGTGTGCACGAGGCCATACGTCTGAATGGTGTAGGCCAGGTACAGGCACACGCCCATGCACGCCCCACCGGTGAGATAGCCGCAGTCGAGCCGGCGCAGGCTCCGGATACCGATGAGCGCCATGAGCATGGCCGCACCGGAAAAGCGGATGGCCAGCAGCCACAGCGCGGGGACGGTGGCAAGTGCGTCCTTCATGATCGTGAACGAGCTGCCCCAGAGGAGCGTCGTCACGATCAGGGCGAAGCGGCCGAGACGGGTATAAGCATGGCTTGCGCCGGGGTCAGGCATAGAGATCAGGGTTCCTTTTTCATGAATTGTCCGGCCGCGCGCATCATGAGGCGCTTGGTGCCGGCGGTCTCAAATTCCACCTCGAGCAGCGCATCGCCGCCCATAGGCTGGATCTTCGAGACGACGCCGGAGCCGAATGCGCGGTGCGTGACCCGGTCGCCGACGGCGAAGGCCGGGGCAGCTTTGCCCGCCGGCTTTGCCGCGGGCGGCGCGGGCCGCACGGGCGGCCTGCGCCGCGGTTCCGGCGCGGAGACCGTATAGGCACGCGGCGCGCTCTGGCGCGGCGGGTACTGCTGCTGGTCGCGGCTGGGCTCGGAATAGCCATAGCCGTGCGGGACGTTGAGCTTCTGAATATCTTCCTCCGGGATCTCCTCGACAAAGCGGGAGACGCGATTGGCCGTTGTGCGGCCGAAGAGCATGCGCTGGCGGGCGCACGTGAGGATGAGGTGCTCGCGCGCGCGGGTGAGCGCGACGTAGCACAGCCGGCGCTCCTCCTCCATTTCATCCGGCTCGCCGATGCAGCGCAGGCCGGGGAAAATGCCCTCCTCGCAGCCGACGATGAACACCGTCGGAAACTCCAGGCCCTTGGCCGCGTGCATGGTCATGAGCGTGACGCAGTCCATGGACTGGTCGTAGTTATCGAGGTCGGTATAGAGCGCGACCTCGTCGAGGAAGCCCGCGAGCGTGGGGTTATCGGCCTCCTTGGCGAAGGCAATGATGTTCGACTTGAGCTCCTGCACGTTCTCGATGCGGGCGGCGTCCTCGGCCGTGTTCTTTTCCTCGAGCGCGCGGACATAGCCGCTGCGCTCCACGACGAGGTCGTAGAGTTCGTCCGGCGGCATGGTTTTGGCCGCGGCCTGCAGCTCCTCGATCAGGATGGCAAACTGGCGCAGGCGCATCTGGCTGCGCTGCAGCTCGGGATAGGCGTCCGCGTGGCGGATGACTTCAAAGAGGCTCGTCTGCTGCTCATGTGCGAGCTGCGCGGCCGTTTCGACCGTGCGCGCGCCGATGCCGCGGGCCGGGGTGTTGATGATGCGCGTCAGGCGCAGGTCGTCGCCCGGCGTCTGGATGACGCACAGGTAGGCCAGCATGTCCTTGACCTCCGCGCGGTCGAAAAAGCGCGTGCCGCCGATGATGCGGTACGGGATGCCGTTGCGCTTGAAGGCATATTCGAGCTGGTTGCTCTGCGCGTTCATGCGGTAGAGCACAGCGTGATCGCGGAAGTTCATGCCGTGGCCAAAGTCGTCCATGATTTTCGTGGCGACATAGCGCGCCTCGTCGTTCTCGTTCGTGGCGCAGTAGAGCGTGAGCGGGTCACCGGCTTCGGCCTTCGTCCAGAGCGTTTTGCCCTTGCGGCCGGTGTTGTTGGCGATAACGTGGTTGGCAGCGTCGAGGATGCGGCCGGTGCTGCGGTAGTTCTGCTCGAGGCGGATGGTGCGGGCATTCTTGTACTGCTTTTCAAAGTTAAGAATGTTCTCGATCGTCGCGCCGCGGAACTTGTAGATGCTCTGGTCATCGTCACCGACAACGCAGATGTTGCCCCAGCCATCGGCAAGCAGGGCCGCGAGCTGATACTGGAGATTGTTCGTGTCCTGATACTCGTCGATGAGCACATAGCGGAAGCGGCGCTGCCAGTGCTCGCGCACGTCCTCATGCTCATCGAGCAGGCGCACGGTGTTGTAGATCAGGTCGTCAAAGTCCATCGCCCCGGCGGAAAACAGGCGCTGCCAGTAGGCCTGGTATATCTCGCCGATGCGGATGCTGCGCGGGTTGTGCGTCGCCTGCGCGCGCGCCAGATACTGCTCCGGCGTGATGCCGGAATCCTTGGCGCGGCTGATCTCCGTGAGCACGGCGCGGTACGGAAACGCCTTCTCGTCGAGATTCATCTCCTTGAGAATGCGCTTGACGACCGCCTGGCTGTCCGACGTGTCATAGATCGTGAAGCTGTTGGGATAGCCGAGCTTGTCGGCGTCCCGCCGCAGGATGCGCACGCACGCGGAGTGGAACGTCGAGGCCCAGATGTCCGCCGCGGCCTCGGGGCCGAGCATGCGCTCGATGCGGTCCTTGAGCTCGTCGGCCGCCTTGTTCGTGAACGTGATGGCGATGATGCGCCACGGCTCGACCGGCTCGAGCGCCGCCGCCCGCTGCGCGCGCCGGCGCTCGTCCGGCGTCAGATCCGTGCGCTCGAGCAGCGCGAGGTCCGCCTCTGTCGCCGTCTCCGGCACCTCGTCGGTGTCCGACCCGCGGCCGTACTGGATGAGATTTGCGATCCGGTGGATGAGCACCGTAGTTTTACCGCTGCCGGCGCCGGCCAGCAGCAGCAGTGGGCCTTCCGTGGCCAGGACCGCTTTTCTCTGCATATCGTTCAGGTTTGCGAAGTCCGCCTCGATGAAGCGTCTGCGCGCCTGCACATAGCGTTGTTCAAAAGTCATGGTAGTATTCATAGCGTCTGATTTTAACACATTTTCCCCCGGGAAACAAGGCCCGCATCTTCCAACGCGGAGATTGACAACCACAGGGTGCGGAAGTAAAATAAAGAAAAAATTCGATGATCGAGGTGCATCTTATGGACATCATCTGGCATGGCCACTCCTGCTTTGAGCTGGTCTCCGGCGGCTACAGCGCCGTCATCGACCCATTTCAGGACACCAGCGTCGGCACGGCCTATCCCCACGTGCGGCTGACGGCGGACGCCGTCTATATCAGCCACGAGGACCGCGACCACAACTTCCGCGAGGGCGTCACGCTGCGCAGCACCGGCAAGGCGAACCCGTTTGCCGTCACGGAGCTGGAGACGTACCACGACATCATGCGCGGCCGTCTGCGCGGCATGAACACCGTGCGCATCTTCGCCGCCGAGGGCATGCGCGTGGCGCATCTGGGCGACCTGGGCGCGAAGCCCACGCCCGAGCAGATGCAGCAGCTGCAGGGACTCGACGCGATGATGATCCCCGTCGGCGGCATCTACACGATCGAGCCGGACACCGCCTACTACCTCTGCGAGCAGCTGCAGCCGCGCGTCATCATCCCGATGCACTTTCAGGCGCCCGGCCACAGCAACCACCGCCTGCGCGCGCCGGAGGACTTCACCGGCATCTTCGAGGGCAACGGCGCAAATGTCCAGCGCTACGACACCAACCGTATGACGCTCACGCCGGACACACCGGCGCAGGTCGTCATCTTCCGCCGCCCGGAATAACATACGACACGGCAAAGCCGCCGCTCCCCAATGGGGAGCGGCGGCTGTTTTTTCCGCAATTATTTCAGAATGTCCTTCAGCTCGTGCATACCATGGTTTGTGGTGACGACGACCACGCGGTCGCCGAGCTCGATGGCGTCGTTGCCGGACGGGACGCGGCACTTGCCGCGGCGGATGATCGAGGCGACGAGCACGGAGTCCTTGAGCTTGAGCGTCTTGAGCGGCACATCGAGAAACTGGCTCTCGGCGCGCACGATGAATTCCAGCGCCTCGGCCTGCCCGTCGGCCACCATGCGCAGCGTCTCCACGCCGCTGCTGTGCGCGGAGTTCTGCATCCAGCGGACGTACTCCACGATGCGGCCGGCCGTCACGTCCGCCGGCTGGATGATCGTCGTCAGACCATACGATTCCGCGAGCTGGATGAAGTTATCCTCATCCACCTTGGTGACGATCTTCGGCACGTTCTCATGGTGGGCAAACGAGGAGATGATGAGGTTCGTCTCGTCCGACTCCGTGAGCGTGACGAGCGCGTCCGCCTCCGTCAGACCCTCCTCGTGCAGAACGTCCGGCTTCGTGCCGTCGGCGCAGATGATGGTCGCCTCCGGCAGGAGCGTTTTCATGACGCGGCAGCGGGCCGGGTCGCGCTCGATGATCGTCGAATGGATGTGCATACGCGCCAGTTCCAGCGCCAGCCGCTCGGCAATGCGGCCGCCGCCGATGATGATGACGCTCTCGGCCTCGTGGCGGAACTCACCGATCTTGCGAAACAGCTCATGCAGCTCGTGCGGCGCGCCGACCACGGTGACATAGTCGCCGGCGGCGAGCACAAAGTCGCCGTTCGGGATCGTAACGCTGCCCTCGCGCTCCACGGCGCAGATGAGGATGCCGTCGCTGTAGCGGCCGCGGAAATCGTTCAGGCGCAGACCGTCGAGCTTGCTGCCCTCGCGCAGCTTGAACTCCACGAGCTCCACAAGGCCGTTGGCAAACGGCTCGACCTTCGTGGCGGCCGGGAAACGCAGCGTGCGCGAGATCTCCTTGGCGGAGGTGCGCTCGGGGTTGATGGACAGACTCAGCCCCAGCTCGTCCTGCAGCAGCGCCACGTCCTGATAATACTCCTCGTCGCGCACGCGCGCGATCGTATGCGTAGCGCCGAGCTTGCGCCCGACCATGCAGCTGATGAGGTTCGTCTCGTCCGAGGTCGTCGCGGCGATGAGCAGGTCGGCGTCCGCAACGTTGGCAATGCGCAGCTGATCCACATTCGCGCGGCCCTCGACCACGATCACATCCAGCGTGGAGGAGATATAGGCAGCGCGCTCCGGGTCACTCTCGACGACGGTGATGTCATGCCCTTCTGTCAGGAGCTGCTCCGCAATGGCATAGCCCACGCGGCCAGCGCCCACGATCACAATTTTCATATTCCAAGCTCTCCATTTATCATGTTCAGGTCCCTTATCCGGGCAGGCAAATATTATAGCAGACATTCCCCCATGTTTCAACAGCAGACGCAGGGAAATTGTATCGGGTTTGTTTGTGAATAAATAGTTAAAATTCTGCAAAACCGGCGCGCCGGCGCTTGACGGATGCCCGTGCGGCGCTTATCATTATGTCCTAATACTTTTATAATTAGTATCTAATAGTATCTAAGGCTGCGCCGCCGCGCGGCATCCATATAAAGGAGCATCCCACCCATGCTGGAACTGAAGAACATCACCAAAGTCTACGAGGCCGGCACGACGCAGGTCGAAGCACTCAAGGGCATCAACATTGCCTTTCGTGAAAACGAGTTCGTTGCGATCCTGGGCCAGTCCGGCTGCGGCAAGACCACGCTGCTGAACATCATCGGCGGCCTGGACCGCTACACCTCCGGCGACCTCATTATCAACGGCCGCTCCACAAAGGAGTACGACGACCGCGACTGGGACACCTACCGCAATCACTCCATCGGCTTTGTCTTTCAGAGCTACAACCTCATCCCGCACCAGAGCGTGCTGGCAAACGTCGAGCTCGCGCTGACGCTCTCGGGCGTCTCCGGTGAGGAGCGGCGCGCGCGCGCCGTCGAGGCGCTGGAAAAGGTCGGCCTGGGCGACCAGCTCGACAAAGCGCCGAACCAGATGTCCGGCGGCCAGATGCAGCGCGTGGCCATCGCGCGCGCCATCGTCAACAACCCCGACATTCTGCTCGCCGACGAACCGACCGGCGCGCTCGACAGCGAGACGAGCGTGCAGATCATGAATCTGCTGCAGGAGATTGCAAAAGATAAGCTCATCATCATGGTCACGCACAACCCGGAGCTGGCATCGAAATACGCCACGCGCACCGTGCGCCTGCTCGACGGCAAGATCGTCGGCGACGATAACCCCTGCACGGAATCCGAGACGTCCGCACCCGTAACGGTCAAGGTCAAGGAGCACACGTCCATGAGCTTTGCAACGGCCATGAGCCTGTCGCTGCACAACCTTATGACGAAAAAGGCCCGCACCCTGCTCACCGCATTCGCCGGCTCGATCGGCATCATCGGCATCGCGCTCATTTTGTCGCTCTCGCACGGCTTTCAGTCCTACATCGACACCGTGCAGGAGCAGACGCTCTCGTCCTACCCGCTGACGATCGAGGCAAACCCCGTGGACATGTCCGGGATGCTCTCGGCCATGTCGGGCGCAAAGGATGACAGTGCGGATGCGCACGACCTCGATAAGGTCTACGCCAACACGGTCATGTACAGCATGCTCAACTCCATGGTCAGCAGCGCGACCGGCCAGTCAAACAACCTGCCGGAGTTCAAGAAATATCTCGAAAACCCCGACAACAAGATCCACGACTATATCAGCGGCATCCAGTACACGTATGACATGGGCTTCGCCGTCTATACCGAGGATCCCAACGGTACCGTCATCAAGGCCGACACGACCGAGCTGCTGCAAAACGTCATGAAGTCCATGTACGGCGGCGACTACTCGTCCTACTTTGACTCCATGGGCGGCTTCTACTCCGGCTTCAACGTCTGGCAGGAGCTGCTGTCCGGCGAGGACGGCGCGCTCGTGAGCGCCTCGACGCAAAACCAGTACGACGTGATCTATGGCTCCTGGCCGCAAAATTACAACGAGGTCGTGCTCGTTGTGGACAAAAACAATGAAATTTCCGACCTGACGCTCTACGCCCTCGGGCTCGAGAGCATGGACGACATCAGCAACGCCATGATGCAGTCCATGAACAAAAAGCAGATCGACACGACGCAAAGCAGCTGGAGCTATGAAGATCTGTGCGGCCGCAGCTTCAAGCTCATCCTCCCGTCGGAGGGCTATGTGGCCAGCGGCTCCGGCTACACGGACATCAGCCAGACGGCCGACGGACTGCACCAGCTCTACAACAACGATTCCGTGGGCGTGCAGCTCAAGATCGTCGGCATCGTGCGCCCGGCCAAGGGCAGCGTGACCAGCAGCACCTATGGTTCCATCGGCTACACCTCCGCCCTGACGGACTACGCCATCGAGCAGGCCGACAGCACCGAGATCATCCAGAAGCAGCTGGCAAACCCGGACGTGGACGTGTTCACCGGCTCTGCGTTCCCGAACGCCGCGACCGCCACGACCGACCAGAAAGTTGCCGCCGCGCAGGCCTATCTCAACAAGCTGAGCGTGGACGACCGCGCGACCGTCTACCGCAAATGCATGACCGCGCCGGACGACGCAACGCTTGACGCCGCGCTCACGCAGACCATGGAGACCTTCACCCGCGACGACGCCAAAGAGATGGCCGACAACGGCGTCTTTGAGGCCAGCGGCAAAACGGCGCAGCAGATGAAGGAAATGATCGACGCCATGGACGACGAGACGTTTATCCGCTTCTTCCGGCCGTATATGCGCGCGATTCTCTCCATGCAGATGCAGCAGGAGACCGTCAAGGCCTACAGCGGCATGACCTCGCAGGAAGTCATCTCCGCCATCAGTGCCAAAGGCATCAGCAGCAGCCAGTATGCGGATGTGTACGACAACTACGTCGCCTCGTCGGCCAGCGGTTCGACCTACAACAACAACCTGAAAAAGCTCGGCTACGTCGATAAGGACTCCCCCAGCGCCATCAACATCTACGCCTCGAGCTTTGAGAACAAGGATCAGATCTCCGCGTGCATCGACGACTACAACGCCGACGCCGCCGAGGACGATCAGATCAGCTACACCGACTATGTCGGCCTGCTCATGAGCAGCATCACGACGATCATCAACGCCATCAGCTACGTGCTCATCGGCTTCGTGGCCATCTCGCTCGTCGTGTCGTCGATCATGATCGGCATCATCACCTATATCTCCGTGCTCGAGCGCACGAAGGAGATCGGCATCCTGCGCTCCATCGGCGCGAGCAAGCAGGACATTTCGCGCGTGTTCAACGCCGAGACGCTCATCGAGGGCTTCACAGCCGGCGTGATGGGCATCCTGTGTACGCTGATCCTGCTGATCCCCATCAACCTCATCGTGCACCATCTGACCGGCCTGCCGACCCTGAGCGCCATTTTGCCGGTGCTCGGCGCGATCTTGCTGATCCTCATCAGCATGGCGCTGACGTTCATCGCGGGCCTCATCCCGTCGGGCATGGCAGCGAAAAAAGACCCGGTCGTCGCCCTGCGGACCGAATAAGGCCAAAACGCATATTTCCACCACCTCCGTGCAAACTAGGAGCAGCCTACATTTGCACGGAGGTTTTGCATTATGAAGCAGAAAATTCTTGCGGCCGTGTGCGCGCTGGCACTCTGTGCAGCGCTCGTCCCGGCCGGCTTTGCCGAGCAGGCCGCGGCCGACACCGCGCCCGTGGCCGAAAATCTGGAGCTGACCACATTCCGCGGCACGTCCATCGGCGGCACACTGAGCGCAAATGCGCCCGATGGCAGCCCGCTCACCTTCCGCATCACGACCGAACCCATCAAGGGCACGGTAACGCTCACCGACAGCGGCACGTTCGTCTATACCCCCGCCGACGGCAAGCGCGGGCGCGACTACTTCGGCTTCCGCGCCGCCGACAGCAGCGGCAACGAATCGCAGGAAGCGACCGTCATCATCTCCATCAAGAAGCAGAAGCCGGCCGTCACCTACAGCGACATGGCCGGCCGCCCAGAGGAATACGCCGCCGTCATGCTCGCCGAGCAGGGGCTGTGCGTCGGCCGGCAGGTCGGCGGGCAGTATCTCTTCGACCCCGACAGCCCCATGCCACGCGATGAATTTCTGGCCATGTGCACGCACCTGACCGGCACTTCGATGCTGCTGGGCGTGCTCTCGACCGGTTTCGGCGACGACGAGCAGATCCCCGCCTGGGCCAAGACCTACGTTGCGACCGCGGTCATGAACGGCGACATCACCGGCTACTCCGACGGTACGGCGATCGTGTTCGATGCACAGCGCGGCATCACGGCAGCCGAGGCTGCCGTCATGCTCAGCAACTTCCTCGCCCCCTCCCCCGCCGCCGCGCTCGAGGGCGACTATATTCCCGACTGGGCGTGCGCCGCCGTGTCAAGTCTGACATCCTGCGGCGTGTATCCGGCCGGCAGCGACTGTGCGGCGTCCCTCACGCGCGCCGAGGCGGCGCAGATGCTGCTGGGCGCGTATGAACTGCTGCAAAAGCGATAAAAAAAGCACGGGCCGTTTCCAGATCGGAAACGGCCCGCGGCTTTATGCACGGTCCAAAATGGCTTCCAGCTCCGCCGGGCTGAGCTCCGGGAACGGGCGCACGGGCGCAGGCTGCGCCTCGTGCGCGCCGATGCACTTTTCCATCCAGACCATGGAGTACCAGGTGCCGAATTTATACCCGCAGCGCGGAAACTCCCCGACGAGCCGATAGCCGAGATGCGCATGAAACTGCGCGCTGTTTCGCGTCAGGTGCGCGTCGTCCGCCCCATCCGGGTAGCCGATGCAGGCATAGAGATTCTGAATGTTCTGCGCGCGCAGCACCGCCTCGAGCGCGGCGTACAGCCGCTTGCCCGTGCCCCGGTGCCGCTGATCCTCGCGCAGGTAAATGCTCATCTCCACCGCCCAGTCATAGGCGGCGCGGCTGCCGAACGGCCCGGCGTAGGCATAGCCGACGATCTCGCCGCCGCGCTCCGCGACCAGGTACGGATAGCGGCGGAGCGTGGCGCGCATACGCGCGGCAAATTCCTCGATATCCGGCACGGTGCACTCGAACGTAATGGCCGTCTTTTCCACATACGGCGCGTAAATTTTCAGCAGCGCGGGCGCGTCGCTCAGGCGCGCGGTGCGGATGCGCAGCGCAGTGTCGTCCATATGCTCCTCACTTTCCGCTGTCGCCGTAGTTTGCGAGCACGCGCGCGGACGGGTCGTCCACGTCGCAGCCGTCCCACGATTTGTTCGGCATCCAGAAATCGACGATCATGTGCGCCTGACCGGGATAATACTGCTCGAACAGCTCGCGGTAGAGCAGCGATTCCTTGGTGAACGGCTGCGCAAAGTCGTACTTCCGGCGCAGGGTCTCAAATTCCTCGTCCGTGTACTTCTGCTCGGCGTACGCCTTAAGATCGTCGACCATGGAGTGGCCGACCGCGTCGCTGAATGCCGCCTTCTCGCGCATGAGGATATCGTGCGGCAGCCAGTCGCCCTCAAAGGCGTGGCGCAGCAGATACTTGCCCTTGCCGTAGACGTTGCACTTCTTGGCCGGGTCGATGGACATGACATACTGTACGAAGTCCAGATCGCCGAACGGCACGCGGGCCTCGAGACTGTTGACGGAGATGCAGCGGTCGGCGCGCAGGACATCGTACATATGCAGCTCGCGGATGCGCTTGGCGGATTCCTCCTGAAACGCCTCCGGGCTGGGCGCGAAGTCGGTGTACTTATAGCCGAAGAGCTCATCGGAGATCTCGCCTGTGAGCAGCACGCGCAGGTCGGTCTGCTCGTGGATGGCCTTGCAGACGAGGTACATGCCGATGCTCGCGCGGATGGTCGTGATATCATACGTGCCGAGCAGCGCCACGACCTCCGGCAGCGCCTGGATGACGTCCTCGGGCGTGATGATGACCTCGGTGTGGTCGGCGTGCAGATACTCTGCCACCTCGCGGGCGTACTTCAGGTCGATGGCGTCGCTGCGCATGCCGATGGCGAACGTGCGGATGGGCTTTTTGAGTAGCTTTGCCGAGATGGCGCACACAAGGCTGCTGTCCAGACCGCCGGAGAGCAGAAAGCCGAGCGGCGCGTCGGCATCCAGCCGCTTTTCCACGCCGGCGATGAGCTTTTCACGGATGTGGGTGCAGACGGTCTCCAGATCGTCCTCGCAGACGGCATCCACCTGCGTCATGTCGCGGTAGCAGGTGAACTTGCCGTCGGCATAATAGTGTCCGGGAGGAAACGGCATCACATCGTGCACGAGGCCGACGAGGTTTTTCGCCTCGCTGGCAAAGACGATCGCGCCCTCGGCGTCATAGCCGTAGTACAGCGGGCGGATGCCGATGGGGTCGCGCGCCGCGACAAGGCCGCCGCGCCTGGCATCATAGATGACCATGGCGAACTCCGCATCCAGTCCGCGGAACATGTCCAGCCCCTCGCGCTCGTAGAGTGGGAGCAGGATCTCACAGTCGGACTCGCTCTCGAACGTCTCGCCCTCGGCGATGAGCCGCTCGCGGATGGGCCGGAAACCATAGATCTCGCCGTTGCACACGAGCGCGCTGCCGTCGCGCGTGAACGGCTGCATGCCCTCCGGGTGCAGGCCCATAATGGCCAGGCGGTGGAAGCCGAGCGTCGCCGCGCCGATATGCAGCATGCGCGTATCGTCCGGGCCGCGGGAAATGGTCTTGTCAAAGCCGGCGCGCAGATCCTGCGCGGAGATGGACGAGCCGAGATAGCCGATGATGGAACACATGATTTTTTCCTCCTGAATGCATCAAAAAATACGCAGCTACCATCCGACAATAGGACGAGTAGCTGCGTATCGTGGTGCCACCTATTTTACTTCTCACGGGTTCTAACAAACCGCACCGGGATAACGTCCGGCTTTGACGGCGCACCTACTGAGGCTCTCGCCCGTTCAGGTTGCAGCTCGGGAGTGTTCTTCACACAGGCTCTGTTATGCGGCTCGCACCGTCCCGCACTCGCTGGAAATGATCGCCCGTGCTACTTTTCTCCGTCAATGCTTTTGACAGAAGTATGAAAATGAAAGAAGAGAGAAAAAAGAAAGAGTAAGCGTTTTTTACCGCACGCTGAACAGCAGGTCGCCGTAGGACGGGACCGGCCACTTGTCGGACGGCGTCATGGTCTCGAGCTGGTCGATCGTGATGCGCAGCTCCGCCATGGCGGAGAAGACCTTGTCGCGGTAGTAGTTGGCCAGTGCCTGGCTGCCCTCGACGGTCTTGGCGCCCATGAGCGCCTCATCCAGGCGGCGGACCTTGCGGTAGGCATCGCCCAACAGCGCGGACATTTCAGGGATGATGCTCTCCTCATACGAGCAGTCCGCCGTGACGGACACAGCGTGGATCGCCGCAGCGGTCTCGGACAGCTCGCGCAGATAGCTGCTGACGGCGGGCATGATGTCGCGCCGCGCCATCTCGAGCATCGTCAGCGCCTCGATGTTGAGCACCTTGCTGTAGTTTTCGAGGTGGATCTCGTAGCGGGCCTCCATCTCGGTGCGGGTATAGACACGGTGCTTGGTGAACAGCGCCACGTTCTTGTCGGCGAGGTAATACGGCAGCGCTTCCGGCGTCGTGCGCAGGTTCAGCAGGCCGCGGCGTTCGGCCTCCGCCAGCCAGGCGTCGTCATAGCCGTTGCCGTTGAAGAGGATGCGCTTGTGCTTGATGAGCACGCTGCGGATGAGCGCCTGCAGATCGGCCTCGAAGTCCTTGCTGCCCTCGAGCGCGTCAGCAAACTGCTCGAGGCTCTCGGCGACCGCCGTGTTGAGCACGACGTTGATGCCGGAAATGGAGGCTGAGGAGCCGGGCATACGGAACTCGAACTTGTTGCCGGTGAACGCAAACGGAGAGGTGCGGTTGCGGTCGGTCGTATCCTTGGGGAAACGCGGCAGCGCATGCACGCCGATCTTCAGCAGCTCCTTTTCCTGTCCGGCATAGGGCGTCTCGTTGACGATGGCGTCGAGAATGCTCTCGATCTCGTCGCCGACATACATCGACACGACGGCCGGGGGCGCTTCGTTCGCGCCGAGACGGTGGTCGTTCGCGGCCGACGCCACGCTGATGCGCAGCATATCCTGATAATCATCCACCGCCTGGATCACCGCGCACAGGAAGAGCAAAAACTGTGCGTTCTCGGCCGGCGTCTCGCCGGGCTCGAGCAGGTTCATGCCGGTGTCGGTGGTCAGGGACCAGTTGTTGTGCTTGCCGGAACCGTTGACGCCGGCAAACGGCTTTTCGTGCAGCAGGCAGACCATGCCGTGGCGCGCGGCCACCTTCTGCATGATCTCCATCGTCAGCTGGTTCTGGTCGGCAGCGATGTTGCCGGTCGTGAACACCGGCGCGAGCTCGTGCTGCGCGGGCGCCACTTCGTTGTGCTCCGTCTTGGCGTAAACGCCGAGCTTCCAGAGCTCCTCGTCCAGATCCTTCATGAACGCCGCAACGCGCGGCTTGATGCTGCCGAAGTAATGATCGTCCAGCTCCTGGCCTTTCGGCGGCTTGGCGCCGAAGAGCGTGCGGCCGGTATAGATCAGGTCCTTGCGCTTGTCATACACAGACTTGTCGACCAGGAAGTACTCCTGCTCTGGGCCGACGGTCGTGCGCACGGCTGTCACGTCCTCGTTGCCGAACAGGTGGATCACACGCAGGGCCTGACGGTTGAGCGCCTCGGCGCTGCGCAGCAGCGGCGTCTTTTTATCGAGCGCCTCGCCGCCGTAAGAGCAGAACGCCGTCGGAATGCACAGCACATTATCTTTAATGAATGCATAGGACGTCGGGTCCCATGCGGTGTAGCCGCGCGCCTCAAACGTTGCGCGCAGGCCGCCGGACGGGAAGCTGGACGCATCCGGCTCGCCGCGGACGAGCTCCTTGCCGGAAAACTCCATAATGACCTGACCGCCGCCGCAGGGCGAAATGAAGCTGTCGTGCTTCTCGGCGGTGATGCCGGTCATCGGCTGGAACCAGTGCGTGAAGTGCGTGGCGCCCTTTTCGATCGCCCAGTCCTTCATGGCATTGGCCACGATGCGCGCGGCGTCGTCATCAAGACGCTTGCCATTTTCCATCGTCGCCTGCACCTGCCGGTAAGTCTCCTTCGGCAGCCGCTCGCGCATGACGGCATCGTTAAATACCATGGATCCAAAAATGTCAGAGATCTTTTCCATCTCGCATGGTCCCCTTTCCGTATTTCAAATTAGTATCAACAACAAAAAACGGCACTGGTGTCCGGAGATCTTGTGCTCTCCACGACGCCATTGCCGTTTCAATGTAGCAAAATATACGCCTGTTGCGGAAAAATGTCAAGCGGGAAAAATGCATTTTCTTTCGGCGGATTCCACAGATTTTTCGGCAAAATTGCCCGTTTTTTTATCCTTGACACGTGCAAATGCCGTGGTGTATTATATACATGGATTTTGATTGGCAAAATTCTGTGTGCTGTTTTTGCAGCCGCAGGCATAAGTTCATATGGTAACTTTTCGAGAACGCTGACGTTTCACGATGACCTGGGGGAAAGTGCCCCTTATCGGCATCGGAAGCGTCTTTTTTGTTTTTCCGCACCAACTTCTGATTCGAGGTGACTGCTATGAACACGTCGCTGCATACCGTGCGCGCGCTCCTGGTCTCCAGTTCCGAGGCGCAGACCCAGCGCATCAGCGCCCTGCTCACACGGGCGCGCATCGTCCCGTTCGATCACGCTGGCAGCGCGCGGCAGGCGCTCGAACAGTTTGACGCAGGCAGCATCGACGGTGTGCTCATCGCAGAGCCCATCGCCGGCAGCTCCGGCCGGGAGCTGGCGCTGCAGCTCAAAAAGCGGCACTGCATGGCCGTGCTGCTGCTGGCCGCACCGGAACACGCGGACACGGACGCCGCCCTGCTCGAACAGGCCGGCGTGCTGGTGCTGCCGAATGACGCGCCGGAATCGCTCATCGTGCAGACCATCCGGCTGCTGACCGCCGTGCGCATCCAGCTCGAGCAGATGCAGCACAAGACGGAAAAGCTTGAGGCGAAGGTCGCCGATATCCGCATCATCAACCGCGCGAAGCTCCTGCTCGTGCAGCACCTGCAGATGACGGAGACGGAGGCGCACAAATACATTGAGAAACAGGCAATGGACACCAGTATGCGCCGGCGGACCATTGCGGAAAATATCATTCGTACCTATGAAGATTGAGGAGTGTGGACCATGACCAAGTACATTTTTGTGACCGGCGGCGTTGTCTCCGGACTCGGCAAAGGCATCACGGCGGCTTCGCTCGGCCGTCTGCTCAAGGCACGCGGCCTGAAGGTCGCCGCGCAGAAGCTTGACCCCTATATCAATGTCGACCCAGGCACCATGAGCCCGTATCAGCACGGCGAGGTGTACGTTACCGAGGACGGCGCGGAGACCGATCTCGACCTCGGCCACTATGAGCGCTTCATCGACGAGGATCTGAACAAATACTCCAACCTCACGACCGGCAAGGTGTACTGGAACGTGCTCAACAAGGAGCGCCGCGGCGAGTACCTCGGCGAAACGGTGCAGGTCATTCCGCACATCACGAATGAGATCAAGGACTTTATCTATAGTGTCGGCAGCAAGACGAACGCCGACGTCGTTATCACGGAGGTCGGCGGCACGACCGGCGACATTGAGAGCCAGCCGTTTCTCGAGGCCATCCGTCAGGTCGGGCTGGAGGTCGGGCGCGAAAACGCACTCTACATCCACGTGACGCTCGTGCCGTATCTGCACGGCAGCGAGGAGCACAAGACCAAGCCCACGCAGCACTCGGTCAAGGAGCTGCAGGGCATGGGCATTTCCCCGGACATCATCGTGCTGCGCTGCGATGAGCCGCTCGAGGAGTCCATCTTCCGCAAAATCTCCCTGTTCTGCAACGTCAAGCCCGACTGCGTGATCGAAAACATGACCATCCCCGTGCTGTATGAGGCACCGGTCATGCTCGAAAAGAACCGCTTTTCCGAGATCGTCTGCCGTGAGCTGCACATCGACGCGCCCGCGCCGGACATGACCGAGTGGGACGCCATGCTCGAGAGCATCCGCAACCGCTCGCACCGCGTGACGATCGGCCTCGTGGGCAAATACGTGCAGCTGCACGATGCGTATCTGTCCGTCGCCGAGGCGCTGCGCCACGCCGGCTATGTCTACGGCACGCGCGTGGACATTCAATGGATTGACAGCGAGACGATTACGCGCGATAATGTAGAGGAAGTGCTCGGCAGCTGCGACGGCATTCTCGTGCCCGGCGGCTTCGGCAACCGCGGCATCGAGGGCAAGATCGCGGCCGCGCACTACGCCCGCACGCACAACATCCCCTATCTCGGTATCTGCCTAGGTATGCAGATCGCGGTCATCGAGTTTGCGCGCTCCGTCTGCGGCCTTGCCGACGCCAACTCCGGCGAGTTTGACGAGGGCAGCACGCACAAGGTCATCGACTTCATGCCCGACCAGAGCGACGAGATCAACAAGGGCGGCACGCTGCGCCTCGGCGCATATCCGTGCCACATCGTGCCCGGCACGAAAATGGCGGAGTGCTACGGCACGCTGGACATCTCCGAGCGCCACCGCCACCGGTACGAGTTCAACAACGACTACCGCGCGCTCATGCAGGAAAAGGGGCTCGTGCTCTCCGGCCTGTCGCCGGACGGCCACATCGTGGAGACCGTCGAGATCCCCGAAAACGACTTTTATATCGGCGTTCAGTACCACCCCGAGTTCAAGAGCCGCCCGAACAAGGCGCACCCCCTGTTCAAGGGCCTGATCTCGGCGGCGCTGCGCCACGCAGAGAGAGGATAAGTATGCACGACCGCTACGTCAATCCCCTGTGCACCCGCTACGCCGGGCGCACGATGCAGCACATTTACTCCGACGACAACAAATTTTCCACCTGGCGCAGGCTCTGGGTCGCGCTGGCCGAGAGCGAGCAGGAGCTCGGTCTGCCGATCACGGACGAGCAGATCCGCGAGCTGCGCGCGCACATCACGGACATCGACTATGACTACGCCGCGGCGCGCGAGCACGAGGTGCGGCACGACGTCATGGCCCACGTGCTGACCTACGGCGCGTGCTGCCCGGAGGCAAAGCCCATTCTGCACCTCGGCGCCACGTCCTGCTACGTCGGCGACAATACGGATATCATCCTCATGCGCGAAGCGCTCGAGCAGATCCGCAGCCTGCTGGTGAACGTCATCCAGGCGCTCGCGGACTTTGCCGAGGCGCACAAGGCAGAGCCGACGCTCGCCTACACGCATTTTCAGGCCGCGCAGCCGACGACCGTCGGCAAGCGCGCCACGCTCTGGACGCAGGATCTGCTGATGGATCTCGAGCAGCTGGAGTTTCAGCTCGGCAATCTCAAGCTCCTCGGCTGCAAGGGCACGACCGGCACGGGCGCGAGCTTCCTCGCCCTGTTTGACGGCGACGAGCAGAAGGTCGTCGCGCTCGAGCAGAAGATCTGCGAGAAGATGGGCTTTCCCGGCGCGTACCCCGTCAGCGGCCAGACCTATTCGCGCAAGGTGGACTTTCAGGTGCTGCAGGTGCTGTCCGGCATCGCGCAGAGCGCCTCGAAGTTTTCCAGCGACATCCGCCTGCTGTCCCACCTCAAAGAGGTGGACGAGCCGTTCGAGAGCGGCCAGATCGGCTCCTCGGCCATGGCCTATAAGCGCAACCCCATGCGCAGCGAGCGCATCGCCTCCCTGTCGCGCTACGTCATCTGCGACCTGCAGAACGCCGCCGTCACGGCCAGCGCCCAGTGGTTTGAGCGCACGCTCGACGACTCGGCCAACCGCCGCATCAGCATCCCGGAGGCGTTTCTCGCCACCGACGGCATCCTCACGCTGTACCTCAACGTCATCCGCGGCCTGACCGTGTACCCGAAAATGGCCGAAAAGCATCTGGCGGACGAGCTGCCGTTTCTCGCTACGGAGAACATCCTCATGTACTGCGTCAAGGAAAAGGGCGGCGACCGGCAGGCCCTGCACGAGGCCATCCGGCAGCACAGCGTCGCCGCCGGCAAAGAAGTCAAGCTCCATGGCGGCAGCAACGACCTGCTCGAGCGCATCCTGGCTGACCCGATCTTCGGGCTCACGCGCGCGGAGCTCAACAAACTTGTTGACCCCCATGCCTTCACCGGCATGGCCGTACACCAGACCGAGACGTTCCTGCGCGAGCAGGTCGCGCCGGTCCTGAACAAATATACAGCACTGCTCGGATGCGACGCATCCGTAAACGTGTAAAAGAAACAGGAGGTTTCTCAACAATGCTGACATCCATCGTAGGTATCAACTGGGGCGATGAGGGCAAGGGCCGCATGGTCGACCTGCTCAGCCAGAAGTACGACGTCGTCGTGCGCTATCAGGGCGGCAACAACGCCGGCCACACCGTCATCAACGACAAGGGCAAGTTCGTGCTCAATCTCATGCCGTCCGGCATCCTGCGCGACGAAACCGTAAACGTGCTCGGCCCCGGCATGGTCATTGATACGGAGCACATGTTCCACGAGGTCGCGCGCCTGAGAGAAGGCGGCATCACCATCACGCCGGAGCACCTGAAGATCAGCGACAAGGCCGTCATCTGCATGCCGTACCACAAGCTGCTTGACTGCCTGGAAGAGGACCGTCTGGCGGACAAGAAGTTCGGCTCCACCCGCCGCGGCATCTCCCCCGCCTACTCGGACAAATACATGAAAAAGGCGCTGCGCATGGGCGAGCTGGCCGACCGCGACGCGCTCAAGGCCCGCCTGGCCGACATTCTCGAGTGGAAGAATCTCTTCATCGTCAACGGCTATCACCATGACCCCATCGACCTCGACGAGATGATGGACTGGATTGACACCTACGCCATGCCGTTCAAGGACTACGTCTGCGACACGACGGATTATCTCACCGATGCCATTGAGGACAACAAGTCCCTGCTCTTTGAGGCCCAGCTCGGCGCGCTGCGTGACATTGACTACGGCATCTATCCGTACACCTCCGGCTCTTCGACGATCGCGGCCTACGCGCCCATCGGCGCGGGCATCCCGGAGGCCCGGCTCGACACGATCATCGGCATTATGAAGGCCTATTCCACCTGCGTGGGCGAGGGCCCGTTCACCTGCGAGATGTTCGGCGACGAGGCCGCTGCGCTGCGCGACGCCGGCGGCGAATACGGCGCTGCGACCGGCCGTCCGCGCCGCGTGGGCGGGTTCGACGTGGTCGCCTCCCGCTACGGCGTGAAGATGCAGGGCTGCACGAGCATCGCGCTGACAAAGCTCGACGTGCTGTCCTATCTGGACAAGATCCCCGTGTGCGTCGCCTACGACATCGACGGTGAGCGCGTGGACCGCTTCCCCATCGGCGTGAAGCTGGCCAAGGCCAAGCCCGTTTACGAGTATCTGCCCGGCTTCCACTGCGACATCTCCGGCTGCCGCACGGTGAGCGACCTGCCGAAGGAGGCGCTCGACTACGTGCACTATCTGGAGGCTGCCGTCGGCTGCCGCATCAAGTACGTCTCCGTCGGCCCGGACCGCGATGCGTACATCAAAATGTTCTAAACCGCGCAAAGCACAGCGGCCCTTCGCAAATGCGAAGGGCCGCTCATTTTTATTCGATATTCGCTTCAGCCGATGCCGCCGAGCGCCGCGCCGGCGACGAGCGCCACGAGCACGCTCGCGCAGTAGACATACTTGCACAGCGGATAGTACCAGCCGCCGATGGGCTTGCGCGCGCCGAGGTTGACGCTCTCGAGCACGAGCTTCTTGCCACCGATCCAGAAGAACATGACCGCCGCAAGCAGCGCGCCCAGCGGGCAGATGTAAATGGACACGACGTCCATCCACTGCGACACGATGGCCTGAATGCACAGCGCAACGGCGAGGCCGATCACATGGATCACCGCCGTGGCCGGCACGCGCTTGAGGCCGAGCCGCTCCTGCAGGGACGCGACCGGCGCCTCATAGAGGTTGATGATCGACGTGACGCCCGCGAAGGCCACGCAGACGAAAAACACCATCGCCACGATGCGTCCGCCCGCCATGCCGTTCATGACGTGGACGAGGTAGATGAACATCAGGCCGGGGCCGCCGGCGTCGAGCTGCGCGCCGCCCGCCGCCATGGCGGGAATGATGACGAACGCCGCCAGCAGCGCCGCAATCGTATCAAAGAGCGCCACATTGCGCGCCGAGCTCGGGATGCACTCGCTCTTGCTGAGGTAAGAGCCGTAGATGACGCTGCCGTTGCCCGCAACGGACAGCGAGAAAAACGCCTGACCGAAGGCATAGATCCAGACATAAGGGTCGAGCAGGCCCGCGGGCTTGATCGTGAAGATATACCGATAGCCGTCCGACGCACCGGGCAGCGTTCCTACATAGATACCGAGGCCCACAAACAGCAAAAACAGGATCGGCATCATGATCTTATTTGCCTTTTCAATGCCGCCGGCGATGCCGAAGGACATGATGACAAAGCTCACCGCGACCGCGACGACGACCCAGACATTCGCGCCCCACGCGCTGGCCGTGGCATTGAAGGTGGCGACGATCCCATCCATGTCCTGCCCCATGGCGGACAGGCCGCCGTCAAACGCCAGGAACGTATACTTAAAGATCCAGCCCATAACGCAGGTGTAGCCGATGGCCAGCGCCAGAGAGCCGAGCACCGGGATATAGCCGACCAGTTCGCCGGGCCGGCGCTTACCCCAGCGCGTCTCGGTGCACATGCCAAAAGCGTCGACCGGCCCCGCACCGGCTGCGCGGCCGAGCGCAAACTCCCCGATGACGCCGGTGGAGCCGATGAGAATGACAAACAGGAAATACGGCAGCAGGAAGGTCATGCCGCCCCATTTGGACACCAGCGTCGGAAAGCGCCAGATGTTGCCCATGCCGACGGCCGAGCCGATACAGGCGATGATGAAGCCGCCGCGGCTGCGAAAGCCGTCGCGTTTGCTGACGTTGGCGTCGTTACTCATAACATTGTTTCCTTTCACGCACTCAGGCACAAATTGGTTTGATTATACCGCAAAACCCGCCCCTCCGCAACAGTTGTTTGCAGAATCTGCCGGATAACACTATGCAGAGGCGTCTTACTCCCCCGGCAGGCCCAGCACAAGCGCTTTCTCGCGGCGGCTGTCCTCGCCCGCATGCTGCACACGCCCCCTCCTCTCTGCGACACATTTTTGCAATATTTTTGCAATCGTATACCACAGCATTTGCGCATTTTCTACCGCCGCGCACCGGAACAAGCGCCCGGAATGCGATTTCCCGTTCCCAACACGCGGGTTTTGTGCTATACTGGCGGCACACGACCGCCGCACGGTATGCTCGTGCGACAGAAAAATGATGAGGAGAATACTTTATGAAGGCCACCAAACACCGCTTCTGGCTCTGCGCGCTGCTCGTCTGCATGGTGCTTTCCGTCTTTGCCGGGATCACCGCGCCGCCGGCCATGGCAGCGAACATCTCCAGCACCGACTGGATGGAAACCGTGCCGGACGAGACAAAGCTCAGCAATATGTCGATCCCTGGTACGCACGACAGCTGCACGCAGTATGTGGATATGCGCTACATTTTTCAATGTCAGGACGCGAGCGTTGCCACGCAGCTGATCTACGGCTACCGCTATCTGGATATGCGTCTGGTGCTCGAACAGAAGCACGACCAGCAGACGCTGGTGCTCAAGCACAGCATCGCGCGCTGCAAGACCTCCAACTCCCCGTTTGCCGGAACGCTCACACTCGATGACGTGCTGCGCGACGTTTCCGCGTTTCTGGACGCCCACCCCACCGAGACGGTCATCCTGTGCATGAAGGCAGAAAACAGCAAGGACGATGTCGCGGAGATTCAGAAGGTCCTGTATGAGACGATCGACAAGGATCCGGAGCGCTGGTATCTGAAAAACGAGATCCCGACGCTGGGCGAAGTGCGCGGGAAGATCGTCCTCGCCACGCGGTTTGACGACAAGCTTCCGGTCGGCTTCGAGCGCTGCGGCCTGTACTTCGGCTGGGCGGATCAGGGCGACCGCACCGTTTTGTCTGACCCCACCGCGAACTCCGTGATCAACGGCCGCGAGACGCTGTGCGTGCAGGATCGCTACAACTATGACACCGATGACAAAATCGACGCCATCCACACCTGTCTGGACAACAGTCAGGCGGCGGAGGACACGTTTTTCCTGAACTTCACGTCCACGAGCGGCAGTGGAAAAGTGGGCCACCCGAAGGAATACGCCAAGCGCATCAACCTCGATCTCTATGACTACGACTGGCAGGCCGGAACGGCCTACGGCGTTGTCATCGTGGACTTCGCACCGAAAAAGATCGCCGAGAAGATCTATCAGACAAATTTCCAGCCCGCGCAGTAACGCGCGCAGCCCCGAAATCGAAAAAGCCCTTTGCGTGCGCATGATCTGCACGCAAAGGGCTTTTGCATATGGATTTTAGTACAGCTTTGCGCCGGCCGGGATGTGCGGATCGACCATGAGCAGGTGCAGCCTTTCTTCCCCGTTTTCGTGGTGCACGGCAGAGATCAGCATGCCGCAGGAGTCGATGCCCATCATGGGCCGCGGCGGGAGGTTCGTGATGGCGATGCAGGTCTTGCCCACGAGCGCTTCCGGCTCGTAATAGGCATGGATGCCGGAGAGAATCACGCGATCCGTACCCGTGCCGTCATCGAGCGTGAACTTGAGCAGCTTCTTCGACTTCTTCACGGCCTCGCACGCCTTGACCTTCACGGCACGGAAATCGGACTTGCTAAACGTGTCAAAGTCCACGAAATCCGCAAACAGCGGCTCGATCTGCACGTTGGAGAAGTCGATCTTCTCCTCCGCTGCTGGCGCTGCGGGCACGTTCTCGGCGGGCTTGGCCTCGGCCGTTTCCGGCTTCTTGTCCGCGTCCAGCGGCTTCATGGTCGGGACGAAAGCAACCATCTTTTCAATCTCTCCTAAACCTCCTCATATCTCATAAAAGGTCTAAACGGGGTTTCTTCCTGAATCGTTATATCCCTATAAATTCGTGCTGTTTTTCGGTGGATTGGAGTATAAATTGGTGTAAATGGTGTAGAAGCTTTTATCCTCACTCAAGAAATTCCACTTATTCGTTAGACACTTTATTATACTCGCTTTTGAAATATGAGTCAAGACCTTCAAACTCAGACTGCCTAAGCTCCTTCGTCACATCGGTATAGATATTGAGCGTTGTTGAAATATCCTTATGACCAAGCGTGTCTTGAATGACCTTGACATTTACGCCCGCTTCGCACATTCTCGTCGTAAATGTATGTCTTAATGAATGGCAGCTAAAATGCGGAAGCAGCACTTCGGGATTTTCGTTTTTCAAAAACTGCTCATCATTGCAGTCACGAATTATGCGGCGGATTGCTTTATTGAGCGTTCCCTGATGTTGTGGATTGCCGAAGCGATTGATAAAAATGAAATCTGTGTATCCGTCAATAGTAGCGATACAATGAAGATCGAGCAGCTCCTGCCTTTCCTTTTCCATTATAATTGCCTCTTTCACAAAACTGAGCATTGGCACTTTTCTCTTTCCAGCCGGAGTTTTCGGCGTATTGACATTAAAATAGCAGCCTTTTTTGCTTCCATCGGTGCGGTGGTCATAGTAAACCAAAGTATGATTTACATCAATAACACCATTCTCCAGATCAACATCACACCATCTTAATCCGGTAAGTTCTCCGACTCGAAGCCCTGTCCCTATCAAAACAGCAAAGATCGGATACCAATATTGTGCGGCGGGAGTATTTTTCAAATAGCTTAAAAACAGCTCCTGTTCGGGACGGGTTAAAGCTCTGCGCTTTTCTGTCTTGAAGCAATGTGTTTGCTTTAACTCTCTAAGTACATTATCTGACGGATTATTCCTTATATAATCATCGTCAACAGCCATATCTAAAATCTGATGTAAAACCGTATGGATACTGTCAATGGTCGAAGGCTTTAGCTGGCGCTCGTCTGTAAGGTAATTATAAAACCTCTTTATGTCTGTTTTTTTCAATGATGAAACAGTCTTTGAGCCTATTTGATGACGGACAAAGGTTTCATACATATATTTATAATTCTCAAAGGTGTTGTTCTTAAGCCCTCGCTTCAGCTCCTTCCAAAGCTCATAAACCTCGTTGACCGTCGTATATCGGGCTTCAGTTTTAATGCCATCGCTCTTATCCTTTTTAATCTGTTCTTCCTTGTAGCGCAATTCATCAAGCGTCTTGGCATATACGCAAAACCTCTTATGATTGCTGTCAGTCCATCGGAATTGATAAGTTCCGTCAGCCCTTTGCGATTCGCCTGTCCGAAGCACGGCTCTTGACTTGTCTTTTCTTTTTGTTCTCGGCATAATTCTCTCTCCTCCTATATACGAAACTGCCTATCAAGATAATCAATGAACGCTTCTCGGATCACACAGATTTGTGTGCCGTTATTTACCGTGAAAGGGCAATTCCCTTGTGATATGATTTGACGGATTTTTGCCCTTCCGATTCCGGTGTATGCGGCAGCTTCCTCAACAGTTAAAATCGTTCTCGTCCAAAACGGTGTGTTTTCCGACCTCTTTTGGAGTTCACTTCTGTAAGCTAAAATTTTTTCGTCCATACGACCTCCATCATATTGAATACATCTGCTCAATGTATTCATCAAAAATCCTGCGCTTAATCATTCTCCGATTGCCTACCCATAGAACAAACGGACAGTCGGCAAGGCTCGTCATTTCATAAAGCTTGTCCCTGCCTATTCCCGTATACTCTGCCGCTTCTTCTATCGTCAAATAAGGTTTTACCCAAATTGGAACAGCAGCTACACGCCTGTTGGAACTGCCTGTTTCAGTCAGTTTGTTATCCATTCGCTCGTCCTCCTCTCAAACGGAATACTGTGTTTCGAGATAATCCTCGAATTGTTTTCTTTTAATCAGCCGCTTTGTTCCATTCCATAGGACAAAGGGACAGTTTTTTTGATTTGAAATTTCTTTGATTTTAGATACGCCTATTCCTGAGTATTCGGCGGCTTCTTCCACTGTCAGATTCATTTTCTTCCACAACGGAACTCTCGGCATATCCGGATCGTGCTTTTTGTTGAGCATGGGGAGTTATACAGGAATTCTGGACAGTGTGCGATGACCACAGAAGCGCGCCC
>OLOJ01000049.1_pt1 | contig 115688 bp, 93 predicted proteins | sample 1672251 | NCBI WGS metagenome assembly OLOJ01 (sample SAMEA3136664, study PRJEB25190) | human gut metagenome | biome: human gut; feature: human-associated habitat; material: faeces | place: Austria | collected 2013 | reverse complement strand
AGTATACGGGTAAATCCACGTTGCTACAAATGTGAGGTCACTTCATATTGTCTAATGCTAAATATCCGCTTCTTTTCCAGTCATAAATTTGCTGAATCAGATTCTTATCCCCATCCCAATCTCCTGCCAGGTAAGTTCTTGTTCTGTAAAACATTTCTATTTTCCTCCTTCGATTACCACAAGTCCCTCAAAATCTTTATGAATTACTACATGTATGTTTCCGAGTATTCTTTGCTTATTTGTACGATAGCAGTCAATTATTAAGTTATATGATTCCTGTAGTGACATAGATGTCCTCGATCTTCCCGTTCCAATAAGAGGTATATACAAATCATGAGCATCACCATAGCAATCATAATAAACACTGAGCTTGTCAAGCGCTTCCTTTAACTGTTCCTTTGTTGCATGAGCAATATTATTCTTGTCAAATATTGCAATTGCCAACAGATAAAAAATGGTGCTAGGCGTTTCCACTGTTGCAATAGTTCCTATAGAATATTGACCTGATTCATTGCACTCATACCCCTTAATAGCTAGATCTCTGGATATCCTTTGACCCAATGAAGAAAGGTCCTCACCAGATTTCTCCCATCTTGATAGCCATTGTCCATGTATCGTTTTATCCGATACCTGAGGCAACGGATTATTTTCGTATTTTCTGGTTATGTGCGTGTGAAATTCTGTATCGACCGGGATAACAATAATATTCTTATCCTTTGACCTTTTTCTAAACGCAAATTTAAATATATCTGCATGAACCACACTTACACAATATGCTCCATTTCGAATTATCTCACCATTTGTATCTGTCCCGTTATTTTTTAATTTGATTGCTGTGATCAGTACATCTGCAAGGAATATATTAGGTCTATCCCGCTTCTGTAATAGCTGTTCTTTGTCCGCAATATTCTCATCTGACTTAACCAGCATACTGATTTCATCTATTATCGCATCCATATCCTCTTCTTTAATATAATCCTCTAGAAAATATGAAAAGTTCTCTTCAGTAGTCTCATACAATCCGACCACGCATAATGCTTCTCTCAATGCATTCGGTACATCATCTACTCGATTCATCAAGAGGCTTGTTCTTGATTTATCAAAATAGATTTCTTCTCTCATTCGATTTTCAATTTTTCCAGCTATGACAAATGGGTTGAGAACCGCATTAAGAAAAGCCTCATCACTTATTTTTCTATTCTTCGCATGCTTTTTCAAGCATTTTACATACTGAGCTAAATTCATAAAAATCACCTATCAAAACTCATCAAAACTTTTTCAAAACCCTGTAACAACTACTCTGACAGTATTTTTTCATATCCTTATCTTAACAGAATTCAACGAAAGGCAGGTACTTATTTATGAAGAATACTGCACTAAAAACAGCACCTATTAACCGAAGCGGACTGATTGATATCTGGAATGCATTCATGGTAGAAAATGCAGACTTCTCCAATCACGATATTCCGCTGTGTCCTACCACAGCCACGAGTATTCCTTCCAAACTCATTGGTTACGATGAAGCGAAAAGCACTCACAAAAAAATGCTGCGTACACATCACAAAGACTACCATATCAATGCTTTTATTCATTTTTACATTGATGACAACAAGTTTGACGGGAACCGTTCCAGCTTCTGGTTATATCCACATAAAGCTTTGGAAATCATCGAGCATTACGATGGCATTATCGTTCCCGATCCGTCAACCTATGCTGATTTTCCTGATCCATTAAAAAGATGGAACTTCTACCGGATGAATGCTTTCGGCTTCTGGATTGCCTCTCTCGGGCATGAAGTAATCAGCAACGTCAGATGGAACACTCCTGATACCTGGGAGTATTGCTTCGACGGAAATCCAAGAAACAGTATGCTCTGTATCGGTACTGTAGCCAGCAATTTAAAATACAAGGCAAATTATGCACCTTTTGCAGAAGGATTGTTCAAAATGGTTGAAACCCTTACTCCTCACACCATTCTTGTATACGGCTCCTCTAATTATCCCTGTTTCGACGAGTTGCGACGTCGCGGAATCAACATAGTGACATTCAAAAGTAGCACCTGTGAATACTATGAAAGGAGGAAGCCAAATGAGTAAAGGCAGATGTGGGCTGTTCCCAAATTCGACTGCAAATGATAGAATATTAAGAGCAACTGCCTACAAAGCAATCCATTCAATGATTGTAAATACCAAGGGTGCGAAAGGCCGTTCAATGGCAGTCGCAGCCTATGACCGACGGACAGGCACCATAGCAACTGCTTTCGCCGGTAAAATTCCAGATCAGATTCACCCGGAACTAATCAGACGAGCTGACAAAATCGGCGGTATAGGCTCAAAAGGTGTTTCAACCAAAAATACGGTAGGTGTATGTGCAGAGTTTCAAGCAGTAAATACCTTACTCATGAACGGAAGTAAGATTTCCGATATAAAACTCACCCATGCCATTCGTCCCAGAACCGGCAAAGGACGTCCTTACTGTGCCAATTGCAAAAAAATGTTTTCAGACTTAATAAAATAGGAGGTACTAACCCATGAGAATTAGTGAAGTTGATCTTCAATGTGAAGATATTATGTGGTTCGCCGTTGATAGCAAAGGTAATATTTTCGAATGCACATCTGCCGGATGCGGAAATGTACCTGAGTATGTTTGTAAAAGCCGTAAGGAGACGGATATCCTATTGGAATATTTTACCGAAAAAGCCCCTGTAGTAACAAAAGCGAAATTGTTAATTCCAGCTGAGGATAACGCTCTTACCGCAGATATCTTAAACCTTTCATCAAAAGGAATCTACTGTTTTGATCTCACAGATTACGCTCATGATGACCGGTACAGCATGGTATCTCTTCCCGAGAAACCGCTCAACGTGTCCAATCTTCCTGCAGATATCCAGAGATTATTATCCGACCACATTTATTCCGGAGACGTTTCTACAGAAACCACCATCACAGTAGAACATGCATACTAGCGATACTAAAGAGCGAATGCAGGATCCTTTCTTGCATCCGCTCTTTCTCTTCCACCCCTACACATGCAGAATAAACGCTTCCAGAGCGGCCCGGTCGCTCAGATTTCCCCGCTTGATGTCCCGATCCGCGTTGTACAGCTGAATCAGCAAATCGCGAATTCTGTTTTTTCGGAATTTCTTCGCAGCACCGTAAGCCTTCTTGAACCGGTATTCGTTGACGCCGATTTCCTTTGCCATCCGCTTCAGGTCCACTCCTTTCTCAATGGCCAGGTGGGCATCGTACATCATCTCGAACTGACTGATGAGAAGGCCGATGACCTGAAATGAGGCTTTGGGGTCCTCATACAGGATGTGCTCCGTCAGGGTGATGGCCGTCTTCCGATTGCCGCTCATGAGGGCGTCAATGAGGTGGAACACGAATTTGTCCGCATCTCCCGCCATCAGATCCTCGATTTCCTCGTTGGTAATCTGCTCTCCCTCCGTGGAATAGAGGATTTTGTGGAGATCGTTCTCCAAGTCGTCCAGGCGATAGACGCTCTCTTCGTTATAATAACCGGACAGGTCAATCAGATAGTTCAGTTGGTTCCGTGTCATCTGCTTTCCCGCCGCCTTGACACGCTTGCCGATAAAACCTTCCAACTCCGCCCGGTTCAGGGTATTCATCTCGTATCCGGAAGATTTCTGCAGGAGCTTCTTTCCGTAGGCCGTCAGGCCGCAGTTTCGAGGACTGGAATCCTTATAGTACTGTGCATCCACCGTCATGATAATCATGGACGCGTATTCACTGTGATCCGCCCCGGCCGCGTACTCCAGCAGCCGGGCGCCGGGTCCTTCCCGGAATTTCTTCAGCTCTTCCTTCCCCTTCTTCTGGAAAAGCCACGGATAATTTCGAACGATCAGCACCCGGTGGCCGGGGAACATGGATGGGGTCCGGGCCATGCCGATAACTTCGTCGATATCCGCCTGGGCACCGTCGAATTCGTGAACGTTCTGCGCCTGGAACTCCTTCCCGCCGTACTTTTTCTTCAGCTGGTTCACCGCCCAGTGCACCAGGAAGTTTTCCTTTCCCGTGAGCATCACCACGTTGTTGAACATGCTGCTCCGCAAATCTTTTCGAAACTCTTTATATGACATCTAATTAATCATCCTATCTATTAAAATCTTGTTCCGGCGCACCCGCAGCCCGATGGCCCCGTGCCGGTCATTTCGGTACACCGGAATATTCCGCCGCTTCAGCTTCTCCAGCGTCTCCCGGTGAGGATGCCCGTACCGGTTCTTTTTCCCCACCTGAATCACCGCCGCTCTCGGGCGCACCGCATCCAGAAACGCCTCGCTGCTGCTGCTGTGACTTCCGTGATGGGCTACTTTCAACACATCACACCGTAGCTCCTGCGTACCTGCGTAGTATTTTACCATATCCGCCTCGCCTTCCTCAAGGAGGTCGCCGGTCACCAGGATGCGGATGCCCCGGTAATCGATTCGATAGACCCCGTTCAGGAGATTTTCATCGCTGCTTTCCGCCTCCGTCACCCCGCCCGGCAGCTCTTCGGATTCCGGCCACAGGACTTTCACGGACATTTCATCGGAGATTCGAATCACCTCTCCCCGCCGCAGCAGCCGCGCCCCCTTGGGCGTCTCCGGAAGTCCCCGGTACACCCCCGGCAGCGCAAATGCTTTTACCGGCAAAACCTCCGATAACTCCTGCACCCCGCGATAATGGTCCATATGAAGGTGCGTGCAAATGGACAGATCCAGCGTCCGCGCCCCGTTTTTCAGCAAATAGGGCTGCAGCGTACCCGTACCCACGTTCCGCTTGGAATCGCCGCCTCCGTCGATGAGCACGTTCTTGCCGCCGCTTCGCAGATGAATGGCATCTCCCTGCCCCACGTCGACAAAAACAACCTCGGCCCCGGCCAGAGGATTCCGAAATCCCAAAACCAGCAGCAGAGCGGGAATCGTCAGGATTAAAAAGAGACGCCGAAGATTCGTTCCATCTCGGCGAAGAACCATCACCCGGAACAGTTCGGAACTCAGAAACAGGAGAACCGAATAGAATAGGATGAGCTCTGCCGTCCCCGTTGAGGTGAAGCTCCCGCTGAGACTTCCGTTCATGTGGAGCATCCGATTCAGTCCCACCAGCAATTCGGTGAGGCGGCTTATGCTTTCTGCCGGAATGCCGCCGGATGAAAGAAGGTCGCTGAACAGGAACAGGATTACCCCGCATGGAACCAGCACCGATGCCAGGAAAATAATGGGCAGGTTAATCAGTACCGTCAGCGGATTGAACCGATTGAAGGCGTATATCTGAAAGGGAATCATCATAATCTGGAGCGACATCAGAGAAGCAAGTCCCTCGCCCAGAAAATGGCTCAGCGGCCGGGTGAGGAAGGCCATTCCCAGAATCGCCAGGTAGGACATGATGAACCCGGTCTGAAACAGCTGATACGGCTGCACCATCAGAACCCCAAATGCTGCGGCGGCGGTGCCCGTGGTGAGGTCGAAGGCGCGGTTGAGATACATTCCGCTCATGGAGAGGATGGCAATCAGCACCGCCCGCAGGGTAGACGGGCTCCACTCCGTGAGTTCGCCGTAGAGAATCAGCACCAGAAATATCCCCATCGTAATCTTCCAATACTTCCGCTTCCGAGCCAGGGCGTTTAAGAGCGCAATTAAGAACCCCACGTGAAGTCCGCTGACCGCCAGGATGTGGGCGGTTCCGTTTTCCGTGAATTCCCGATAGGTTTCTTCCTTCAGTTCCCCTCGGTCGCCGAAGAGAATGCCCTTCAGAAAACCCCGCACCGCCGGCCGATGGTGAAATTTATCCAGAAAATCGTTTCGCCGCTGCTGCAGCTTCCGGTGAAAAACATCCGTCGGACGGCGGGATATACGGTGCGCTCGGATTGCCTGTGCATTTACGGTGTACACAATCCCCTTCCCTTTTAAATGCACGCGGTAGTTAAAGCATCCCGGATTTCGGGCCTCTTCCGGAAGGGACAGTTCCCCGGACACCCGGGCAAGGGTTCCCACGGAAAGGGGGCTTCGATTCTCCGAATAGTCTCGGCACAGGATTCGGCGGCGGCCGAAAGGAAGGTGGGCGGTGCCCTCGTAGGCGATGTACTTTTCCTGCTCCCGGACGTGGAGGATTTTCATTTCTTTGAAGGCGATTTGGTCCCGCTTCAGCAGGGTCTCGTCGGTGTAATAGCGGTTGTAGTTCAGTGCGAAATTGAAAAATCCCACCATCAGAAAAAGAAGCATGACTCGAAGCTGTTTTCGCGTCATGCCATACTCTTTACCCATCTGTTCCGAAATTGCGGCGAAGCTCCCGGCAATCCCGGCAAGAAGGAAGATTCCTTCCACCGGCCGGTGCCGCTCCAGACATATGTACCCTGCGGTAATTCCTGCAATCAGCATTCCCGTGTATATCATCAATTTTCTGCGATCCATGGGAACATTATACTGCAGGAACTTTTCCCCTTCAGTACACGTTTACTTTCATCGGGAATCTTTTAAACCCGCTTTTGATTCCATCGACTCTCCTTATTCTTCATCGGCCCCGCTGTTTTCGAAGTCGTGAATGTTGTACAAGTTGATATGCAGCTTGCCCTTTTTCAGGCTGTAGGTGATTCCGTCGCCGTTTGCATGCTGGTAACAAGTCCGGCCGTCACTCATTTTCTGCTTTTTCAAACCGTCCTTCTTTACCGCGGCCAAGTATTTTTTTACCTGATCCTTGCTCACCTTCTTGTAGTAGATGTGAACATCCGGATCCTCGCCCCAATGTTCGGTATCGAAACGGAGTTTGCCGAACTTTGCGCCAAAGTCCGGAACCTTTGTTCCTTGATACTTGGACGGAACCGTTACCTTACAACGCATCTTCACACCGTTTCTCACAGCGGTGATAGTGCACTTGCCCGCTTTTCGAGCAGTAATCTTGCCCTTGGAATTCACCGTCGCCACCTTCTTGTTGGAAGTGGTCCACTTAATTTTTCCGGAGCCGCCGGTAACTCTCTGCTGATAATATGCCGTATTATGAATGGTCGCTTTCTTGCTTCTGAGCTTCGGATTCCGTACGTATACGGTGCACACGTACTTCTTCCCCTTGTGAACCGCGGTTACTTTACACTTTCCGGCTTTCTTTCCTTTAATCTTTCCCTTGGAAGATACCGTTGCAATCTTCTTGGAAGAAGTCTTCCATTTCACCTTCGATGTCGCCCCCAGCAGTTTGTTAGTCTGGGAACTCTGCTTCCACAGCGTCACCTTTGTGTACTTGAGGTGCGGAACAACCGTTACCTTACAGGTAATCACCTTTCCATTCGGGAAGGTTGCGGAGATGGTGCACTTACCGGCCTTCAGGGCGGTCACTTTGCCATCCTGGTCCACCGTTGCCACCTTCTTATTGGTGGTTTCCCAATACACGTCGATGAAGGATCCTGCCGGATTTTCATTGATTACCGACAGCTGCATTTTCTCGCCGGCCTTCATCTTCGCCGACGTCTTGCTCATATCTCCGGAATCGGCGTATACATCCTCCTCACCATCCGGCTCTTCCGGATCAATCAAATTATCCGGATCGGTTGGATTCGGCGTACCCATTTCGGTTTGCGGAGTCCCGTTCGGGGGTTCGCTTCCATTTCCGGTATCACCGAATGCCACCATCGGAAGCATCGAGAAAAATACCGCTCCTGCCACAAGAATGGCAAAAAATTTCTTCTTCATGACAAACCTCCTTTCTGTTCATCATCGGGCTTGCTCTCCGACCCTGAATCCGTCGGCCGCCCTATTGCGCAGTGTTTCGTACTGTCATTTTAAACTATTTGGTTATTTTTAACAGCACTCGAAAGAGTACATTTGACAAATCCGAAGATTCCGTTTAGACTTTTAAAATCACTATTGTGTCGTTTGAGTTTACGTTATAAAATTCCATTATAGATAAAAAAAGAAAGGGGGCCTTCATGAGTACGAATTCAAGCAGCACCCATCTGATGACGGAAGGAAATATTCTCAAGGAAATTCTCCTTTTTTCCGTGCCATTGATTCTGGGAAACCTGCTGCAGCAATTTTACAATACCTTTGACTCCATCATCGTGGGAAAATTCGTCGGTGCTAATGCGCTGGCAGCCGTGGGATCCAGCGGATCCATGATTTTCCTGATCATCTCCTTCGCCCAGGGTGCCGCCGTGGGTGCCGGAGTTATCGTCTCTCAATACCTGGGGGGACAGAATCGAAACGGTGTTCAGAAAACGGTTCATACCTCCATCGCCATCGCCCTTTTTCTGGGCGTTGTCATGAGCATCCTGGGTGTTCTGGTCAGCCGGCCGCTGCTCCTCTGGATGGATACGCCAAAAGAGGTCTTGCCGGAATCCATCGTCTATCTGAAAATTTATTTTGCGGGAACGATTTTTACCGTGCTGTATAACATGGTTTCCGGCATACTGAATGCTGTGGGAAACTCCAAGCGTTCGCTGATCTATCTGGCCATCGCTTCCATCACCAATATCGTCTTGGATATTGTCCTGGTAGCCCTCCTGCGGATGGGCATTTCCGGTGCGGCCATCGCTACGGTATTCAGCCAGTTTATTTCCTGCGTGTTCTCCATGCGCTTCCTGCTGAAGACGAATGAGTCCTATCAGGTCTCCCTGAAGAAAATCCGCTTCCACAAGATGGTGTGCATTCGGATTATCAAGGTGGGCCTTCCGGCAGGAATCCAGAACACGGTCATCGCCATCTCCAACGTGCTGGTACAGGCCAGCGTCAACGGCTTCGGGGCAACGTCGATGGCCGGCTTCGGGGCTTACCTGAAGGTCGACGGATTCAACATCCTTCCGGTGATGAGCATCAGCATGGCGGTTACCACCTTCACCGGACAGAATTTCGGCGCCGGAAAGCTGGACCGGGTAAAGAAGGGGATGAACAAAACCCTGTGGATCGGCATCATCTACACCGTCGTCACCGGGGCCCTGATCCTGCTCTTCGCCGACCCGATCATGCGCCTGTTCACCGACGATCCAGGGGTTGTGGCCTACGGGAAGCAAGCCATGCGCTACTTCTGTCCGTTCTACTGGCTGCTGAGCATCCTTCACGGACTGGCAGGAACCATCCGAGGAACGGGAAAGAGCATTCCGCCGATGGCAGTGCTGCTGATTTCCCTCTGCCTCTTCCGGATTTTCTGGATTCAGCTGATTCTGCCTCACTACACCACAATTGACGGCATCTTCGTTCTGTACCCGATCTCCTGGGCCGTGGGCGTCGTGCTGATGATTCTCTACACCATATTTGGACACTGGCTCTATCCGGTGAACCACAAGGACAAATTTCATCAAGAATAATAAAGGATTACGACAATACAACGCGTCATACGAAAAAATGCGGCCCCATCCGGAGCCGCATTTTCGTATGCTCATTATTCTATTCGTTCACCGCTTCATCTTCTGTGGGAACCACCGTCACACCCGGCATTTCCATTTCCTTCGGGTTGATGTCCGAAAGCGCGTATGCAACGTTATACGCATGGTCGCCGCAGCGTTCCAAATCCGTTACCAGATTGGTGAAGATGACTCCTGCCAACGGATCGCAGGTATTTCCCATCAGACGAACGATATGGTGATCCACCAATTCCTTCTCCTGACGGTCCAGTCGGTTCTCCAGCTTCTCAATCCGCTGCAGCGGAATGGTCTCTCCGGATTCGAATACATCTACCGCCAACTCCACGATTTCTACCGCATCTCTGGCCATCATGTACAGTTCATCCCGGGCATCCGGCGACATAAGGCTGTGCTTTGCCAGCATCTGCTCCGCATACTCCACGATGTTCACCGCGTGATCCGACAAACGCTCGAAATCCGTTATGGTAATGGAGAACTCGGACATATGCTTTAAGCCTTCCGAACCGAAGGCGAAATCTCGAAGATCCGCCATTCCCTCATCGATCAAATCGTTGAGAATATCCACGCTGTCTTCCCGAATCCGAATCCGTTCCGCCTTGGATGTATCGTAGTCGAAGAAGCATTCCACCGATTCCCGCAGGTTCTTTGCCGCAATGCGTCCCATTCTGGCAATTTCCAGTTGGGTCTGACGAAGGGCGATACTGGTTGGCATCTTCTTCACATTGATCATGTACTGCAGCGAACGATCCATCATCCGTTCGTTTTCTTCCGGCAACACCGGGATAAGACGTTCTACTATTTTTACCAGATACTTCATGAACGGCAGCTCGATGATTACCGCGATAATGGCGAACATCGTGTGGGTATTCGCAATCTGTCTTCCGATGTCGTTCGGGGACAGGGATTGGATTGCGGTGAGAATCTGTGGGAAGATTGCAATCAGAATCATCAGCACCACGGCACGAATCAGGTTAAACACCAGGTTCAGGATGGCCGAACGCTTTCCGTTCCGGTTCACCGTCAAGGATGCAATCAGGTTCGGCGTCACGGAACCGATGGCCGCACCGATTACCAGGTACACCGCCGTATGATAGCTCAGCAGTCCCTGTACCGCAAAGGCCTGGAAGATAACCGTCGAGGAGGAGGAACTCTGCAGCAGCGCCGTGAAGGCCACGCCAAAGAGCACCGCCAGGAACGGATTATCCAGTCCGGAAATCACTCGGATAAAGGCTTCGCTCTGGGACAGAGGGGCAATCGCCGTCTTCATGATGGTAATGCCCACAAAGAGCATTCCGAAGCCCATGATTACCTCGCCCACATATTTTACCGTGTTGTTCTTAATAAAGAGGAATGCCACCACACCGAGGAACATAATCACCGGTGCGTAAGCCGCCAGGTTGAAGGCCGTAATCTGTGCCGTCACCGTGGTACCGATATTGGCACCCATGATAACGCCCAGCGCCTGGAACAAGGTCATCATTCCCGAGTTAACAAAACCGATTACCATGATGTCCGTCGCCGAAGAACTCTGCACCAGAATGGTCATCACCATTCCCACGAACACCGCGGTTATCTTATTGGACGTCGCTTTCTCCAGAATCGCTTGAAGGTTGTCTCCGGCCGCATCCTTCAGTCCCGCCGACATGACGGTCATACCGTAAAGGAACAGCCCCACACCTCCAAGCAGCGAAAACGCATCAAGTAAGGTCATAATACATCTCCTAATCGTAAATCACTTAATTTTACATACATGGTTATTGTATCATTTTTGGGGCTGTTGCACACTACTTTTGTCGCGGTAAAAATAATTTATTTTACAAACTTTTTATAGTTCTAAGATGTCCGGCGAATCCGACGATGTGGTAACATTCAAGTTTACGGTTTCATCATCTTTAATGTCCTGCGGCTTCGCCGGCTCGGTCTCGCAGAAGATTCGCGGCATGGTGAGCACCGCCTTGAACAGGTCGCCGTCGATTTCCACACGAAAATGACCCTTCATCAGTTCCGCCAAATCTCCCGCGATGGAAAGGCCCAGTCCGCTCCCCTCCGTGTTTCGCGAATCGTCTCCGCGAACCGATCGTTCCATCAGATCCGATGCGGTGATGTTCAGCGGTGCCGCCGAGATGTTTTTCACCGTCAGTATCACTCGGCTGCCTTCCGTCACCAGATCTACGTACACCCGGCTTCCCGCCATGGCGTACTTCTTCACGTTGCCCAGGAGGTTTTCCATAATCCGGAACATCAGCTTCCCGTCGGCATACACCATCGTGGATTCCTCGGCCCCGTGGAATACCGGCGTCAAGTTATTTTTCTCGAAGTCATCGGAGAATTCTCCCAGCGCCTGTTCTGTCAGGGTCTTCATATCCACGTTCATCCACTCTACCGGGATGTCGCCGCTGCTGGCTTTGGCCGCATCGAAAAGGCTGTTCACCAGATGATTCAGCCGTTTGGATTTGGATTCCAGCACCTCCAGGTATTCCGCCGCCTCTTCGCTGCCCGGTTCCGCCTTCTTCAACAAGTCCACATAGGTGATGATGGATGTGAGCGGGGTCCGAAGGTCGTGGGATACGTTGGTGATCAGTTCCGTCTTCATTCTCTGGCTTCGCATTTCCGATTCCAGTGCTTTCTCTTTCGCCTCGGAGATGGCGTTTACCTCCTGCGCCAGTCGCTGGAATTCGCCGGTTCCTTCCAGGTGAATTCGGTAGGAGAAGTCTCCCGCTGCCGCCGCATGGATGCCCTTCTTCACCTCATCGTACTTTCGGTAATATTTCGGGAAGAGAAAAATCACCAGCAGAAGCGCCACCACCAATCCCAGCGGCGTGCAGGAAAGGAAAATCAGCAGGATTAAAGCAATGAGCAGCTTTCGGTAGAAGTTCTCACTGCGCTCCGTCAGCATCACCAGCCTCGGGTACAGTCGTCCCAGGATAGTCCCGGCGAACAGGGTTTTGTTCTTCAGATTTCGAACCAAAGCGAGAAGGCAGGCCATTCCGATGCCCGCCACCAGAACCGTGGCCAGAATCATCAGCGCCACGATTGCTCCGGCGGAAATCCAGGCGGCATCTCCCAGGAGATCCATATGGTATCCTTCCAGAATCATGCAGGCGTTCAGGGTTTTGGCACCGTCCCCGGCAAAGATCTTCATGGGAAGTTCCCAGTTGAAGTACGCCGAATACATTCCGATGGAAATCGGAATGAACAACGTCCCGCAGAAAATGCCGATGCAGATGTGCAGTTCCGGCAGCCACCGATCGAACCAGTTCCGATGGATGGATCCGTCCGCTTCCCGGCGCCCGCATCCCGCAACGGCCAATCCGATGCTGATGGCCAGCAAAACGGCCGCAAATATGACGATGGTCCACAGCACCATTTCCTTCGACGCAAAATCGCTTTTGCTGAATTTCAGCTTCCCCTGCAAATCCCGAATTCCCGCCAGAATTGGGGTCATGGGCGCCGTTACCATCAGGACCGCGGACCACAGAAAACAGCCCGCCAGTCCCACGTAAAAAATCATCTTTTTCTTATTTTCGTCCATCTGTTCCTCCTAGTACTTTTCAATCTTGTATCCGGTTCCCCAGACCACTTTCAGATAGCGAGGCTCCTTGGGATTGATTTCGATTTTCTCCCGAATGTGCCGAATATGAACCGCCACCGTGTTCTCCGGATTGAAGGCCGGCTCTTCCCACACCGCATCGTAAATCTGGTAGATCGTATAGACCCGGCCGGCGTTCGCCGTAAGCAGTGCCAGAATCCGATACTCCGTCGGCGTCAGCCGCACTTCCGTCCCGTCCACCGTCACTTCCTTGGTGTCATCGTTGAGAATCAGTCCGCCGCTTTGGAAGGTTTTTTCATTCCGCGGCTGATTCATGCTCCCTAAAGTGGTATACCGGCGAAGCTGGGACTTCACCCGTGCAATCAGCTCCATGGGATTGAACGGCTTCGTCACGTAATCATCCGCTCCGGCTCCCAGACCGCCGATTTTGTCATAATCCTCCGATTTCGCCGAAAGCATGATAATCGGAATGTTCTTTTCCTCTCGAATCCGAACCGTGGCCTGCATCCCATCCATCCGCGGCATCATGATGTCCATGATAATCAGGTGAATCTCTTCCTTTCGCAGAATGTCCAGCGCCTCAATTCCGTCATAGGCCTCCAGCACCCGACATCCCTCATTCTTCAAATAGATGCCGATGGCACGCACAATTTCCTTATCGTCGTCACACACCAAAATGTTCATATCCGGTCCTCTCTTTCTTGAATCCATTATATTTACGGCATCTTAAGATTTGCCGATGTATTTTCTTAATTTTTTCTTAATTTTCACTGCTCCATATTTTATCACTTTTCTCTGTATTATTGATACGGATTGAGCTATAATAATAGCCATAAAAAGAGCGAGGGGAACGCCGCACGTTTCCGACTCGCCGTAATGTTGTTTTATCGGAAAGGAGATTCCTATGAATAAATCAATTGACGTAATCGGTGTTCAGATGGATTTTGGGGCTTCCAAGAGAGGTGTTGCCATGGGTCCGGCCGCCATTCGCTATGCCGGACTTCTGGATGATTTGAAAGGTATGGGCTTCGACGTTCACGACAAGGGAGACATTCTCCCGCTCCTTCGGGGCAAAACCTCGGAGACCATGCGGAATTACGAGCAGGTCATCGACGTGAATCGCAAGCTGTACGATAAGGTGACCACGTCCCTGTCCCGAGGTCGTTTCCCGCTGGTGCTGGGAGGTGACCACAGCATCGCCGCCGGCAGTATCTCTGCGGTCAGCAAAGCTTATCAGGATAAGGGCGGCATCGGTGTCATTTGGATTGACGCTCACGGAGACTGGAACAATGAGGAAAGCACCAGCACCGGCAACATGCACGGCATGCCGTTCTCCGCAGTGTGCGGATACGGTCCGGACTGCATGGTGAATTACGGACAGGATCCGGCATATATTAAGGTAAAGAATTGCGTTCAGATTGCCGGAAGGGATATCGACCCGAAGGAAGCGGAACGGATGAAGGAGGCCGGAATCACCGTGTTCCCGATCAACATGATTGACGAACTGGGAATGCCGACGGTCATTCGCAAAGCCATCGAGATTGCCTCCGACGAAACCGCCGGTATCCACCTGAGCTTTGATATCGATGCGGTGACCCCGGAGGTGGCACCGGGCACCGGCACGATGGTTCACAGCGGCCTCACCGCCCGGGAATCCTTTATCGCCGTTGAACTTCTGGCGCAGTCCCACAAGCTGCTGTCCATGGACATGGTGGAAGTGAATCCGATTCTGGATGAGCGGAACAAGACCGGCATCCTGGCATCCAAACTGATTCAGTCCGCACTGGGGGATATTGTTTATTAGGAATTATTGAAGATTAAAAGAGCTGCAGCCGAGAAATTGTTGGCTGCAGCTCTTTTAGTTTTATGGCGCCAACAAAGGCACCGGCAGGTGCGGAGGTCGGTTTGCGTACGCCTGCCCGCAAAGCCAATAAATTCGGTTTTCGTACGCAAACCACCGGGCCGAGAAAAGCGGGAAAAACAGCCCGGGCTCTGGCTGCTGCCAGCAGCGTTTTGTATTTATTAAGTGCAATCTCACAGAAAGTATCGTTTCTTGCGAGAAAAAGTTTAGAAGCATGTCGTATGAAATTTTACCTTCTTGGCAGTATGTGACATACTGAAGAAAACACAAGGAGGCGCATATGATTTATAAGGATATTAGTTTTATCGAAAAGGTTTTGGCAGAGCAGAAACATTTGAAAAGTAAATGTGTTCATAAGTTGGACTCTCTCCGGGAGTACAAAGGGCAACTATTGAACGTCAATTATGTAAAAGGGCATCCATATTATTCGGCACATTTTCCGGGAGAAGAAAAGAACTATCTAGGGAGAGAAACGCATCCGGACGTTTTAGGAATTCGCGAATGCAGATTGTATGAAACTATTTTATCTTTGGCAGAAGGGAACATTGAGGCGGCAGAGTATTTTCTGAGTCATTTTATACCGATTTCAAACGAGGAAGTGGTAAAAGCACTGCCGAAGCACTATATTCCATCTACTCTAAATGGAGCTACAGAGTGCAGCGATGCGAGAACGCTTTTGCTTAAAGATTTGCAGCATTTGAAGGATATTTGTCCATCCCCACATCCGGAATCGCTGCAAATATCAACGATAGACGGATCGTTCGTGCGGAGCCGTTCAGAATCATTGGTGTATAATTTGCTGGGTTCATACGGACTGGATTTTTTCCATGAGTTGCCAATATATCGTGACGGCCGGTACTTCTATCCGGATTTCACAATTTTGCACCCGTTTGAACCGATTCTTTACATTATAGAACATTTGGGACTTTGGTTTAAGGATGATATTGGTGAAAAATACAGTTCCTCATTCTATCAAAAGACTCTTATCTATGAGGAAATGGGTTTCTCGCCGGGCGTAACTTTGTTGTTGTCTTTTGAAAACTCCAGAAGTGGTCCGGATTTGGAAAGTCTCGCTAAAACTATTGAACAGACATTCGGAAGGGTACCGACTGCACAAGCTCGCAAAATTGGAATAACCGCGGAAGATTTTTTAAAATCCCAAACGGCCCATCTTCCAATGGATGTAAGAAAATCATTTGCAACTATTTCAATCAAATAGAAAAGTTTCCCTGTCAACATATACACCTAAAAACTGAAGTCAAAAAGCCCTGCGGCAACTTCTCTGTCGTCGCGGGGCTTTTCTCAAGGATCTACCTTTCTCAAGGATTTTCCCTTTTCAATCGTTTAAAAATTCTCTACGCGTTCTGCAGTGCCTGCTCCAGATCGGCAATGATATCCTTTGCACTCTCGATACCGATGGAGAGACGAATCAGGCCCGGAGATACTCCGGCTTCCGCCAGCTGCTCGTCGTTCATCTGACGGTGGGTGTGGCTGGCCGGATGGAGAACCATGGTTCGGGTCGCCGCTACGTGGGTGGCAATCTGTGCCAGCTTCAGGCTGTCCATAAAGCGCACCGCCGCTTCTCTTCCGCCCTTCAGTTCGAAGGAAATGACGCCGCAGGTCTTTCCGTCTCTCATGTACTTCTGCGCCAGTTCATAGTACTTGTCGCCCGGCAGTCCGGCATAGCTTACGTGCGAAACCTTCTCATGGGCATCCAGATACTCTGCGATTTCCTGAGCGTTTTCGCAGTGACGTTCCACCCGAAGCGGAAGCGTCTCCAGACCCAGGTTCAGCAGGAAGCAGTTGTTCGGCGACGGAATGGATCCCAGATCTCGCATCAGCTGGGAAGTTGCTTTGGTGATGTACGCCTTCTTTCCGAACTGCTTTGTGTACACGATGCCGTGATAGGATTCATCCGGCTCCGTCAGTCCGTGATACTTGTGGCCGTACTTCTCCCAATCGAAGTTTCCGCTGTCCACGATTGCACCGCCCACCTGTACCGCATGACCGTCCATGTATTTGGTGGTGGAATGGGTCACGATATCCGCACCCCATTCAATCGGTCTGCAGTTCACCGGTGTCGGGAATGTATTGTCCACAATCAGCGGAACGCCGTGTTCGTGTGCCACCTTAGCGAATTTCTCAATGTCCAGAATGACCAGTGCCGGGTTCGCAATGGTCTCCGCCAGAACCGCTTTGGTGTTCGGACGGAATGCCGCCGCAAGCTCTTCTTCCGATGCATCGGTATCCACGAAGGTGCAGTCGATGCCCAGCTTCTTAAAGGTAACGCCCAGCAGGTTGAAAGTTCCGCCGTAGATGGTGGATGCCGCCACAACGTGGTCTCCCGCCTCGCAGATGTTAAAAACAGCGTAGAAGTTGGCCGCCTGTCCCGAGGACGTCAAAAGAGCCGCCACGCCGCCTTCCAAGTCGGCAATTTTTGCTGCCACCGCATCGTTGGTCGGGTTCTGAAGCCTCGTGTAAAAATAGCCTTCTGCCTTCAGGTCGAACAGGTCGCCCATCTCTGCCGTGGTGTCGTATTTAAACGTCGTGCTCTGATAAATCGGCAGAGCGCAAGGCTCTCCCTTCGATGGAGTGTATCCGGAGTGGATGCACTTCGTAGATAAATCGTAATTGCTCATAATTGTGTACCTCTCAAAATCTCAGATGTTGTAATTATACTCTAGGGCGAAAAGCAATTCAATCAAGACCGCATTTCTGTTTTTTTATCATCAGATATTGATTCAATGTATATCCGGACGCATCTCTTCGAATCGGAACAATATTTACCTTCCGGACAGGGTAATTGTTTCTAACTTCGTTCTATTTTTTTGAAGTTTATCTGGAAATCCCGAGGATTTGTTTATTTCACCCCTCTCTCATGGTAAAATAGCATGTACTTTTATGTATTTATATGTAAAGGAATTAAGGATTAAAGACTATGAGCGATAGAAAACCAACCGATTATGAACTGATGCAGAAGCTGGCCCGCCAGATGGCGAAGGAGCGGCTGGAACGGGAGAAGGCCGCCCGGCGAATGGCGGAGAAAGCGACACCGCCTCAGGCGACGGATTCCACCCGGAATGCATCGGACCAAACCACTGTAATTCGTAAAGACGACCTGCGAAGAGCCGCTTCCGGCAGCCGGCCGGCGGCGCCGAACCGCCCGTCCCCTTCCGGAAACAGTCCAAGACGCGATGTCGAGCAGTTCGATGATATCGCTGCCTTTGAACAGGAATTTATGGGCGGCGGGAAGAACAAGCATGCCGCGGAAACTTCGGCCTCGCCGGAAACTGACGGAAAGAAGAAATTTTCTTTTAGCCGAAAAAAGAAGGATTCCGGCAGCAAGATGCCGGCACCGAAACGGCCGAGACCGGATGCGAAAGCGGGCAGCCTCAAAGAGAAGTTTTATAATTTCCGGGATGCTCATCCGAAGTTCGATGCGTTCATCTACGATTTGAACCCGAACCATTGGGTGGACAAGAACGGCAATCCTCTCTCCCGGAGAAAGAAGATTTTCAAGTTCGGAAGACGAACCGTTGCCACGCTGGTGTCTCTCGGAATTCTGTACTCTGCGGTGGTCATCATCACGGCGCCGAGCATCGATCCGAAGAACATCTACGATGCGATTTCTACGGATTCCATCGTCTACGACGATAATGGGGATGCAGTGGATTCCGTCAGCAACGGCCAGAAGAGAACCATCATCAAGTACAAGCAGCTACCGAAGAACATGGTGAACGCCATCGTGGCCCTGGAAGATAAAACGTTCTGGGATCACCACGGTTTCAACTGGAAGCGAATGGTGGGTGCGGTCCTCCAATCCTTTACCGGCGGTGGCGGAATCAGCGGTACCAGTACCTTGACCCAGCAGCTGGCCCGAAACGTCTACCTTCCGGATATCATGAGCCAGCGAAGCCTGCGGCGTAAAATCATCGAGATGTGGTACGCGGCGCGGATTGAGCACGCTCTTTCCAAGGAGGAGATCGTCACCGCATACCTGAACAGCATTTACTACGGTTACGGCAACTACGGTATCGAAGCGGCATCCGAATGTTATTTTTCCAAGGATGTAAAGGACCTCAGCCTGGTTCAGTGTGCGGCTCTGGCCACCATGCCTCAGTCCCCGGACACCTACGCGCTGATTAAAGATCCGTCGGGTATCACGGACACTTCGGATATGACGAAGATCACCGTGGGCGGCGAGAAGTACTACGCCAACGATATTGCCAAGTCCAGACGTCAGCTCTGCCTGTCTCTGATGAAGGACCAGGGGTACATTTCGGACAAGCAGTATCGGGAGAATAAGGATAAGAAGCTGACAGACTTTATCGATCCGACGATTACCACGGATAATGATAAAATCAGCACCTACTTCAAGGATTACATGGCCGACGAAATCATTCAGGACTTGAAGAAGGAATACGATATGGATGAGGAGACCGCGCAGAAGCTGGTATACAGCGGCGGTCTGAAGATCTATTCCACCATGGACTCGGAAGCCCAGAAGACGGTGGATGAGGCCTTCAAGAATCCGAGCAATTTCCCATCGCTGCTGAACTTGCATACGGACAGCAATGGAAACGTGACCACGGACAAGGGTGCGATTTCTCTGTACAAGCACAGCAACCTGGTGAACGGCAAGGGCGATATGACGCTGAAAAGCAGTGAATTCAAGGAAAACTCCGACGGCTCCGTTACCCTCAAGGCCGGAAAACGTCTGAACTTCTACAAGACGACAGTGGACAGCGGCACGGATTACAGCGTGGAGCTGAAACCTTCCTACACCAGCGAAGGCGGCGAATTCTACATCTACGCCACCGGCTATGTGAACATTCCGGCGGCGAACAAAACCATGGATAAGAGCGGCAACGTCACCATCGATGCGGATTACATCAAGAGCAATCCGGATATGATTAAGAAATCCGGAAGCAAGCTGGTGCTGAAAGATGCGCTGATTACCATGGCGGATAAAGTCATCCAGCCGCAGGGTGCCATGGTCATCGCCGAAGTGGGCACCGGAGAGATTAAGGCCATGATCGGCGGCCGCGGCTCTCACGGAAGCGCTCTCTTCAACCGAGCACTGAATCCGAGACAGCCGGGATCCTCCATCAAGCCGCTGGCGGTATACGGCGCGGCACTGCAAAAGAGTTATGACTACCTGCAGAAGGATGAGAAATATCAGTACACGGATTACAACAACGACACCCAGGGAACGAAATATTACGGCGATTACATGACCGCCGGATCCACCATCGTGGACGAACCGCTGACCTTTGAAGGTCGGACCTGGCCGTCCAACTCCTACGGCGGATACAAGGGCCAGATTTCCATGAGAAGAGCCATGCAGCTCTCCTCCAATGTATGTGCGGTAAAAATATGGCTACAGGTTGGTTCGGAGTATTCCGCAAATCTGGTGGAAAAATTCGGCATCACCACCTTGAACCGAGAGGGCGACAACAACGATGAGAACGCAGCGGCTTTGGCGCTGGGCGGCCTCTCCAGCGGTGTAAAGCCGATTGAAATGGCACAGGCTTATGCCGCCATTCCCAACGGCGGAACCCGCCAGTCCTCCATCGCATACCGGAAGGTTCTGGATCGGAACGGAAATCTCCTTCTGACTTCGGAATCCAAGGAGACAAAGGTATTGGATGAAGGCGTTGCCTACATCCTGACGGATATGATGAAATCCGTTGTTTCTCAGGGTACCGGTACCGGTGCGGCGCTGTCCGGCGTTCAGGCCGGCGGTAAGACCGGAACCACATCGAACAACTACGATATCTGGTTCAACGGTTTCACACCGCACTACGCGGCAGCCCTTTGGATCGGTACGGACTACAACATCCAACTGTCCTCCGATTCCTCCGGCGCAGCGGCACTGTGGGGACGGATTATGAACAACATCGCAGCGGCAAAAGAAGGCTCCTATCCGAGCAAGCCGGCCGATGTGGTTCAGAAAGGCAGCGAATACTACATCAAAGGAACGGAAACCAACTCCGGCTCCTCCTACAACAATTCTTCCGGAACAAGTTCCGGCAGGAAGAACACCGCTTCTAAGAAACCGGATTCCGGTTCCTCCGCGAACAAACCGTCCACCGGCGGTTCCGGAAGCGGCGGTGGCAGCGGTTCCGGCGGCAGCAGCTCCGGCGGAAACCACAACGGCGGAAACCACAACGGCGGAAGCACCGGTGGCGGCGGCAATACCGGCGGCGGTGGCAATACCGGCGGCGGCGGTAACACCGGCGGCGGTGACAACACCGGCGGCGGCGGTAATACCGGCGGCGGTGACAACACCGGTGGCGGCGGTGGCGGCGATGCCGCCAACGACGGCCAATAAAAAAGGCATAAGAAAACAGGACTGCCCAGCGACAGTCCTGTTTCTTTGCTATCGAGTTATGATCAAATCCGATTTTCCCCTGATTCTATTTCCGTTCCGCCTTCTTCTTTTCGAAGAACTGAATCAGAACATCCTCGGATACTTCCGATTTCTTCGCCCGGCTCATCAGCTTTTCTACCACATCAATCGGGTTTGCACCGTGGTTCACGATGCTGTCCAGTGCCATGGTAATCGGCATCTCTACATCATACTTCTTCGACAAAGCCATTGCTGCCGGAAGCGCATTCAGTCCTTCCACGACCTGACCGACTTCTTTTACCGCTTCTTCTACGGACTTGCCCTGTCCGATCAGATTGCCGCAACGGTTGTTCCGGCTGTGCATGCTGGTAGCGGTGACGATCAAATCACCGATTCCTGCCAGTCCGGTAAACGTCTGCTCCATGCAGCCCATCTTCATACCCAATCTGGAAATCTCCGCCATACCGCGGGTAATCAGCGCCGCCTTGGCATTGTCGCCGCAGCCGATGCCGTTGGCAATTCCGCAAGCCAGGGCGATGACGTTCTTCATGGCTCCGCACAGCTCTACGCCAATTACGTCCGCATTGGTATATACTCTCATGCAGGTATTGGTGAAGACGTCCTGTACGTATTTCGCCGCATCCATATCCTCACTGGCTGCAACGATTGTGGTCGGCATATCCAGCGCAATTTCCTCTGCGTGTGTCGGTCCGGACAAAGCCACCACCTTCACGTTTCCGTGCTTTCCGTCCTTGTTCAGCTCATCCTCCAGAATCTGGGACATGGTCATGAACGTGCTCTCCTCCACGCCTTTGCCCACATCGGCGATGATCTGTCCGTCCACGATGTAATCCCTTGCCTTCGCTGCGGTGGAACGGATGAATACGGACGGGATGGCGAACATCAGCACGTCCTTATCCGTGCACACTTCCTCCAAGCTTCTGGTAAAACGAACACCGTCCGGAATTACCATTCCCGGCAGATTCTTATGCTTCCGGGTCGTCTCACAAGCCACCAGCTCCGCCTCCACGGCAGACCATACCAAAACATCGTGACCGCTGTTATACAGCATCCGCGCCAGAGACATGCCAATCGTTCCGGCACCCAGTACACCAATCTTTTTCATACAAATATCTCCTAACATAATCATAACGTACAAATTGAGTATTTGTATTATAACACGGTCTATGGGAAAACTCTATAATTGTCTAGGAAATGACATGTCCGTCCCGAATCGCTTCCACGATTCGGCTGACCAGGCTGACCCGGTTAAAAGGAGTGATCACGTAGAATCCGTCTGCCGAACTCGCTATCGCTTTCCCGATTTCCACGGATACCTCCAGGGCCAGATTTTCCGCCTCTTCCCGGTTCAAACCCACATATCGCTGAATCAGCGCCTCTTCCACATCGATGCCGTTCACCTCGCTGTTCATAAAACGAGCATTTCGTTCGCTGATGACCGGCATAATTCCGCCCAGAATATAGCAGTTCAAAGATGTTTTTGCCCGTCTCAGATTCTCCAATCCCCGGCGGCTCAGCACCGGCTGCGTCAACAGGCCCTGCATGCCCTTTTCGCTTTTCTTTTCCGCTCGGCCCAACTCCGCGTCGAAATTAATCGCGTTGATATTCAGTGCGCCGAACACGTGGAAGGGATGAATTTCCCCTTTCTTTTCCAGACCGCGAATAAAATGGGCCATCTTTCGGGAATTGAATTGGTAGACGCTTTTCACCTCGTCTCGCTCCGCGGTTGGAATCGGATCTCCGGTAACAATCAGGAGGTTCTGCACCTCTGCGGCGCTGAGCCCCATGAGGAGTGCCTGAGAGGCGTTCAGATTTCGGTCTCGGCAGGTCATATGCGGAAGGGGCTCGATACCCTCACGCCGGAGCATGCAGGCCACCAGGCTGGAATCCATCCGTGCCTTTGCCGTCGGGCAGTCCGCAATGGTAATCACATCGGCACCCACATCACAGAGCCCCTTGGCATTTTCTATGTATTTTCCTATGGCCGCATATCCCGATGGGTCGAATTCCACGGCAATGGGCTTCTCCCCCTGACGCAGCTTTCGAAAGAACGCGCTCTCCTTCATTTCCGGTGCCGCCGCTCTCGGAACCGAACGCAGCGTTCCGTCGGCTGAAACGCTCTTCAACTCTTCCGTCAGCGCTGCAATGTGCTTCGGCGTGGTTCAGACCCACCGCATCCACGAAGGGCGATGCACCTGTTTCCTGCAGCAAATCCTCCCCAAAGAGTCCGTCACGGGTATATCCGCCGGGCAGCACCGCATAGGAGATAATCACATATGCATCCGGCACCCGACTTCGAATGTATCGGGCACTCTCCAGGAGTCCGATGGTATTGGAATTGGTCTCGAACAGAAAGTTTTTCGCTCCCTGTTCCAGGAACGCATCGATGATATACCGATATTCTTCCTTCGTGCGCACCTCATCCAGACCGGTTACCGGACCGATATCCGCAAAAACATGTGCGCCATAGGCTTCTGCCGTCCGGACGGCCAGCCGAAATCCCGGCAGCTTCTCCGATGCGGAGAAATAGGTGCCCATTCCTCCGTCGAATACCATCGTCCCCCGGGACAGTTCCTCTCTAAAAGTCAATTGTTCCATATCTTCTCTCATCCCATCCTTCTCTAGCCCAGTACTTCCTTCGCAATTGCCACGGCACCCTGGGCATCCTTGGAATAGTAATCCGCGCCGATTTCCTCCGCATATTCCGGCGTCATCACCGCACCGCCCACCATGATTTTACATGGGTGACCGGCTTCTCGAAGGGCCTCGATGGTGGCCTTCATAGCCGGTACCGTGGTGGTCATCAACGCCGACAATCCGATCAGGTACACGTCATTTTCCACCGCGGCATCCACCACCGTCTGCACCGGCACGTCACGTCCCAGGTCCAGTACGTCGTAGCCGTAGTTTTCCAGCACCACCTTCACGATGTTCTTTCCGATATCGTGAATATCCCCTTCTACCGTGGCCAGAATAATCCGTCCTTTGGATACCTGCTGGGTGCCGGAGGCGGCGATTTCCTCTTTAATCAGGTCCAGTCCGGCGCATGCCGCCGTCGCCGCATTGAGGAGCTGAGGCAGGAAGAATTCTCCGCTTTCGTACAGCGCTCCCACCTTATCCAGTGCCGGAATGATTCGTCCGCTGATAATACTCATTGCCTCTTCCTGAAGGAGAAGCTTCTTTGTAATCTCCCGGGTCTCCTGTTCCAACCCCTTGATGACCGCCGCCTGCAGCGGATCTTCCTTCGAATCGCTTTTGGCGCCGGACACGCCGGATTCCGTTTCTCTCTTGCCAGTCCCTCCGGCATCGCTCTTATTTTCTTTTGCCGCCTTCAGCTTCGCTTTCCGTTCCGCCTCTTCCGCCGCGTAATCCCGAATGTAATTTCCGCTGTCCGCATCCTCCCCGCTCAGCACCCGGAACGCCGCTACGGCATCCCGAATCGCCTTCTCGTTAATATTGACAATCGGGAAATCCAGTCCCGCCCCCATCGCCTGGGTGAGGAAACTGGTGGTGATGTACCGCCGCATCGGGAGGCCGAAGGAGATGTTGCTGACGCCCAAAGCACAGTGCAGGCCGAACTCATCGTGAATCCGACGGACTGCCCGCAGCGTCTCCAGCGCCTGCTCCTGCTGGGCCGATACCGTCAGGGTCAGACAATCCACAATCACGTCTTCCCGCGGAATCCCATATCGATCTGCTTCCCGGAGAATCCGCTCCGCCACCTGAATTCGACCCTCCGCATCTTCCGGAATGCCGTCCTCATCCATGGCCAGGCCCAACACCGCCGTGCCGTAGCCCGCCACCAGCGGAAGCACGGAATCCAGCCGCTCCCGTTCTCCGTTCACGGAATTCACAATCGGCCGTCCGTTCACCACCCGAAGGCCGGCCCGCAGCACTTCCGGATCCACGGAATCCAGCTGCAGCGGAATGTCCGTCACGCTCTGCACCGCCTGAATCACCTTTGGCATCAGCGCCACTTCGTCCACGCCCGGAGCGCCTACATTAACGTCCAGAATCTGCGCACCGGATTCGTACTGTTCCACCGCCAGCTTCTTGATGTAGTCCATGTCGCCATCCCGGAGCGCCTGCTGCAATTTCTTTTTGCCCGTCGGATTGATTCGCTCCCCGATGATGTTCAGCTTTCCGTATTCCGCCACCGAACCGGCGGAGCATACGCCATTCCGGGATTTCGGAATCCGTCCTGCCGGATTGTAATGGCTGCTTTTATGGGATAGGGCACGGATAAAATCCGTATTGGTTCCGCAGCATCCTCCGACGATGCCTACGCCCTTCTCTAGAAACGGCACCATTTCTTCCGCAAATTCCTCCGCGGTGATGTCGTATTCCCCGGTTCGCGGATCCGGCAGACCCGCGTTGGGCTTGATAATCATCGGCAGGTTTGTCCACTCCATCATGGACTCCGCAATGGGAAGGATTTCCTTCGGTCCCAGAGAACAGTTGATGCCCAGCGCCGCAACGCCCAGTCCTTCCAAGGTCAGCGCCATGGCGGCTGCCGAAGTTCCCAGGAAGGTACGGCCGTTAGCCTCGAAGGACATGGTGGACCAAATCGGCAGATTGGAATGCTCTTTCGCCGCCAGCACCGCTGCTTTCATTTCATACAGATCCGTAAAGGTTTCAAATACCACCAGGTCCGCGCCGGCTTTCTCACCGGCCTCCACGATTTCCGCATAGGCCCGGTAGGCCTCTTCAAAGGGAAGTGTCCCCAGCGGTTCCAGCAGCTCACCCAGAGGACCTACGTCCAGCGCCACCATGCACTCCCGGCCCTGTTCCCTCATCAAACGTACCGCTTCCACGGCTGTTTCCACGTTTCGCTGCACCACCTCATCCACGGAATACCCGCTGCCCTTCAGCTTGTTGCCACTGGCACCGAAGGTATTGGTGTAGATACAGTTTGTGCCTTTCTTGATATATTTCATGTGGATGTCTCGAATTTCTGCCGCATGGGTCATGCCGTACACCGCCGGATTTTCTCCCGCCTTCAGCCCGGAATGCTGCAGATCGGTTCCCATGCCGCCGTCCAGAATAATCAATTGTTCCTTCATGATTTCAACCTCACCTCTTGAATCCTATAACACTATTCATTTTAGTATAAATAATTCCGAAGAGGGGTTCAATCAGGTTCTTCCTATAGCCGGTTATTTCTACTGTTTTTCGATGGATGCCGATTTCGGAATTAGAGACTTTTTCCGGATTTCCTATTTACAATCCGTTTTCTCGGTGATAAATTATTGTATGACAACTCGTCATATTTGTATAACATCATACATCGCAATATATTTTTACGGAACAGAGTTAGGAGAATACCATGTCTCAGAATAAAACCAACTTAGCACAGCGAACGGCGGATACCCTTCGAGCCCGGATTCGAAGCGGAGAGGATTACGCACCGGGCAGTAAGCTGCCCAACGAAAACCATCTCTCACTGGAGCTGGGAGTCAGCCGAACCACTTTGCGGGAAGCCATCCGAATCCTGGTCGCAGAAGGACTGCTTCAGGTTCAGCGCGGAAAAGGAACCTTCGTCACGGAACGAAAAGACCAATTGGCCGATACCATTCCCTCCTTCGATGAAAAAAAGGTCACCCTGAAAGACCTCTACGAAGCACGGCTGATTATTGAGCCCGCCGCGGCCGCTCTGGCCTGCCAACGGGCGACGGATGAAGAGATTGAAGAGATTGTCCGCCTGGTGAAAGCCACCCAAGAACAGTTCACCCATGACTTCAACAATGAAGAAATCATCCAGCGGGAAATCGCTTTTCACGATGCCCTGATTCGGGCATCCCACAACCGGTTCTTCGATCATTTTCTGCCGGTGGTGAATCAGACCATTCAGAAAACCTTTGAGCTGGAGTACAAATGGGATGCGGTAGCGGAAGGGGCCTACAACGACAACTTCATGATTATCGACTTTCTGCGAAAAAGAGATGCGGAAGCCATGCGCAGCGTCATGACGATTCACCTGCACCGTGCGCTTTGGACGGAACAGTTAATCTAAAAAAATATTGTTTTTATGTGAAAAGCAACAAAAAACTATTGACATTGTGGTCAGACAAGTTTATTATGTTGTCATACAACATACAACTGAGTATGGTTCGCAGATTAATTATTGGGATAATATATTAGGAGGAAAATTAGAGATGAGCAGTTACGAAAACCACAAGATTTATTATGAAGCTGATTGTGATCTGAGCGTATTGGACGGACAGAAGATCGCCGTTATCGGTTACGGAAGTCAGGGCCATGCCCATGCACTGAACCTGAAGGAATCCGGATGCGACGTTGTTGTCGGTCTGTATGAAGGTTCCAAGTCCAAAGCAAAGGCAGAGGCTCAGGGTCTGAAGGTTCTCACCACCGCAGAAGCCGCTAAATGGGCAGATATCGTTATGATTCTTACCCACGATGAGACACAGGCTGCAATGTATGCAAAGGACATCGCACCGAATCTGGAAGCCGGCAATATGCTGATGTTTGCTCACGGATTTAATATTCACTACGGTCTGATCAATCCACCGGCTGACGTGGATGTGACCATGATTGCGCCAAAGGCTCCGGGACATACTGTTCGTTCCGAGTTCCAGGCAGGCAGAGGCACACCGGCACTGGTTGCCGTTCAGCAGGATGCCACCGGAAAGGCACTGGACAGAGCGCTGGCATATGCGGCAGGTCTGGGCGTTGCAAGAGCCGGCGTACTGGAGACCACATTTAGAACAGAAACCGAAACCGACCTCTTCGGCGAACAGGCAGTTCTCTGCGGCGGCGTATGTGCACTGATGCAGGCCGGATACGAGACACTGACCGAAGCCGGTTACGACCCTCGGAATGCATACTTCGAATGCATCCACGAAATGAAACTGATTGTAGACCTGATCTACGAAAGCGGTTTTGCCGGAATGCGTTATTCCATTTCCAATACCGCTGAATTCGGTGACTATGTAACCGGTCCGAAGATCGTCACCGAAGACACCAAGAAGGCGATGAAGGATATTCTCCACGACATTCAGGACGGTTCCTTCGCAAGAGGCTTCCTGGACGACATGGCCGGCGGTCAGGTTCACTTCAAGATGATGCGTCAGAGAGCATCGGAGCATCCTTGCGAATCGGTGGGTGAAGATATCCGGAAGCTGTACAGCTGGAACAAGGATGATGAGAAGCTGATCAACAACTAAGTCATCGATATATTTACACTCCATTCAAAACAGCGGGATCCTTTTCGAAGGGTCCCGCTGTTAATTTTGGTTCTTCATTGCCGGCGTGTTGTCGGAATTCCCGTTCGGGGCTGAGGACGTGGTGCCCTGCGACGATGGAATAAGGGTTTGCGGGCGGTGAAGCACCACGTCCCATCGGTCGAGGTCCTATCCGGGGCCGAGGACGTGGTGCCCCGCGACGATGGAATAAGGGTTTGCGGACAGTGAAGCACCACGTCCCACCGGTCGAAGTCCTATCCGGCCCCGAGGACGCGGTGCCCCGCGACGATGGAATAAGGGTTTGCGGGCGGTGAAGCACCACGTCGTGCCGCTCGAAGTCCCGTTCGGGGCCACGGACGTGGTGCCCCGCGACGATGGAATAAGGGTTTGCGGGCGGTGAAGCACCACGTCCCACCGGTCGAGGTCCTATCCGGGGCCGAGGACGTGGTGCCCCGTGACGATGGAATAAGGGTTTGCGGGTGGTGAAGCACCACGTCCCACCGGTCGAAGTCCTCTCCGGCCCCGAGGACGTGGTGCCCAGCAACGAAAGAATAAGGGTTTGCAGGCTGTGAAGCACCACGCCCCACCGGTCGAAGTCCTATCCGGGGCCGAGGACGTGGTGCCCCGCGACGATGGAAAGAAAGAATTGACGACGAACTCTCCTTCTTCTCCCTTTCGTCGTCAATTCTAACTATATATGCAAAAAGACGGTCACCCTCGGGCAACCGTCTTCTTTTATTTTTTATTTCTTTTATTATCCCGGAATTCCTATTTCCAGAAATCCGTATCCTGCTTCAGCTCGATATCTGCAGCCACGAAATGCGGATCCTTTCCTTCCGCCTTCTGCTTCTGGTAATCCCGCAGGCATTTTACCGCGGTTCCGCCCAGCAGCAGGATGGTCGGCATATTCGTGATAACCATCAGGCCCTGCATCATATCTGCGGTGTTCCATACCAGTCCCGCCGAAGCGATGGAACCCACGAATACCAGTGCGGTAGCGAAGAGACGGAATGCCAGCAGCTCGCCCGGCTTGATGTCTCTCTGAATGATGAACCGGATGCATCCTTCACAGTAGGAATAGTTTCCGATCAATGTGGTGAATGCGAACAGGCACATTGCAAATGCGATGAAAATCGGGCCGAATTTTCCAAGTGTGGATGCGGTAGCCGCCTGAACGTATCCCGCTGCATCCGCACTTCCATCCGCACCCAGATAATTCTGCGGAATGATGTTGGTGCTGAGGCACATGAATGCGGTAGCGGTGCAGATCAGCATGGTATCGATGAATACGGACAGCATCTGAACCAGGCCCTGCTTTACCGGGTGGGAAACGTCCGCCGTTGCCGCCGCATTCGGTGCGGAACCCATACCGGCCTCATTGGAGTAAAGACCTCTCTTGATTCCGAACATAATGCAGGATCCCGCAAAGCCGCCGAAAATTGCCTGGAAATCAAAGGCATTCTTGAAGATGCCGGCGAACATTGCCGGAACGTTTCCGATATTCAGTACCAGCACAATCAGAGAAATTGCCACATATATAATGCCCATCACCGGAACCAGAACGCCGGTTACCTTTACCAGACGGTGTGCACCGCCGATGACAACGGCACCGAACAGTGCGGCCAGGATGACACCGATGATTGCCGGTGTGCGGTCCCCGTAGAAGCTGAACACCTGGAAGGTGGACTGCAGGTTGAACGCCGCCAGCATGTTATATCCAATCGCATAGGTGAAGATAATCAGTACGGAGAAAATCACGCCCAGCCATCTCGCGTTCAGCGCATCTCTCATGTAGAACGCCGGTCCGCCATAGCTGGAGCCGTCCGCATTCTTCTTTTTGTAAATCTGCGCCAGCGTGGACTCGATGAAAGCAGACGCTCCGCCCAAGAAGGCACTGAGCCACATCCAGAAAATCGCACCGGATCCGCCGCAGATAACCGCCGTTGCCACACCGATAATATTACCGGTACCAACTCGAGATGCGGTGGATACCATCAGCGCCCCGAAGGATGAAATGCCGTTCTCCGTCTTCGGCTTTTCCGTAACCACCCGAAGACACTCCTTGAACATCCGAATCTGAACACCGCCGGTACGAATCGTGAAATACAGTCCGCCCACCAACAGGATCACCGGAAGAATGAATGGCTGGTACAGAAAATTGCTGACCGCCAAAACCACGTTATTAATTGCTTCCATAAAATCATTCTCCTTCACATATAATTTCGAAATAAATTGTAAAAAACGACATGTCCATTTTACATGAATTTTTTTTGTTTGTCTATAATTCTACACAAGAAATTTAAAAATTGTATGAGCAGTATACAATTTCTACCGTAATTTCACCCATTTCCCATAAAAGAAAGATTGAATCCGCCGGGTTTTCCGTTTATCCTATATATGTTGATGGGTTTGCGGGAAGCCGCATTCTCCGCAATTCAAGAAAGGATCATCTGCATTTAATGAAAGAAATCGAACTGAAAGCACAATACGACAGCTTGAAACGATTGGAGCTGGAACAATATCTGAAGGAGCAAGGCTTCCAAGAAGTCCGCTCCTTCACTCAGCAAGACGAATACTTCAACCATCCGGAACGGGATTTTCAGAAGACGGATGAAGCCTTGCGAATTCGCCGGGAACAGCGTAACGATGGAACCTCCCATTGCTGCATCACCTACAAAGGTGCCAATGATTCCCTCATCGGTCAGAGCCGCCGAGAGCTGGAAACCCGGGTGGAAGACGAACACAAAATGCGACAGATTCTGCTGGCGCTAGGTTTTCGCTCCGCTGCGGAGGTGAAGAAGCGCCGGAAAGAATACAAGAAAGAGGACCTTACCGTCTGTCTGGACGAACTGGACGGACTGGGAAATTACATTGAACTCGAGGTTGTTCTTCCGGAAACGGAATCAAAATCTGCCACAGAAAATCTCCTCCGGGAATTTCTTTCTGAGCTGTCATTCATCCGTCCGGTCATCGAGCCTCTAACATACCTAGAACTGGTGATGGGGTTCCGAGAGGGCTCCGCCGCCGAAAATGCCTCTCCGAACGACTAGAAATTATTTACAAAAAAATGCTTTTCAACGGAAATTGTTTTCCATTGTTTTTTTCACAGCCGGGTCAAAAACCCCGGCTGTTCTTTTTTGCTCTTACCTGTTCTTTACAATTTATTAACATTCCGCAAAGTCAGTTTTTTCAACGGATTGGGAATTTTCCACAAGAATTCGAAAAATTGTATACAATCTCGTGAACAACTGATTGTTGATAACTAAAACCTCGGATATCCTTTGATATTCGCCTTTGAGCGTCTTTTTTTCTTTTGTCAAGAAAAGTTTTCCACAGATTTGGAATCCTTTACCTCCGTCATTTTGTTCTTTTCAAAAAGAGGGCGGATTGTTTCGATTTTGAAACAATCCGCCCATTTTCGATTTGAAAGCGTTTCTAAATTTCGGCTGCAGGAGCCCCATCTTCATTTAGAATCTTCATAAATTCCTCGCCGGTAATGGTCTCCTTCTGATACAGGTACCGTGCCAACTCATCTAATTTCTCTCGATTTTCCAGCAGAATACCGGCCGCCTTTTCATGCTGCTGACGCACCAGCGCTACCACCTTTTCGTCGATCTTCTTCTGGGTCTCCGCCGAGCATGCCAGGGAGGCATCTCCGCCCAGGTATTGGTTGGACACCGTCTCCAACGCCACCATATCGAAGTCCGAACTCATTCCGTATCGGGTAATCATGGCACGGGCCATCTTGGTGGCCTGCTCGATATCGTTGGAGGCGCCGGTGGTCACATCCCCGAAGACGATTTCCTCTGCCGCCCTGCCGCCGGTAAAGGTGGCAATTCGGTTCTCCATCTCCTTCTTGGTCATCAGGTAGTGATTTCCTTCCTCTACCTGCATGGTGTATCCCAGCGCACCGGAAGTTCTCGGAATGATGGTAATCTTCTGAACCGGTGCAGAGTGGCTCTGCTTTGCGGCCACCAAAGCATGACCGATTTCATGGTAGGAGACGGTCCACTTCTCCCGATCCGTCAGAATGGCATTCTTCTTCTGATATCCGGCGATAACCACTTCAATGCTTTCCTCCAGATCCGCTTCCGTGGCAAAGTGACGCTTGTCCCGAACCGCCCGAAGCGCCGCTTCGTTTACGATATTGGCCAGCTCCGCACCGGAAGCACCGGAGGCCATCCGAGCGATTTTCTCATAATCCACATTCGGCTCCACTTTAATCTTCTTGGCGTGAACCCTCAGAATTGCTTCTCGTCCCTTCAGATCCGGAAGTTCCACAGGCACTCTCCGGTCAAACCGTCCCGGTCTCGTCAGTGCCGGATCCAGGGAATCCGGACGGTTGGTCGCCGCCAGAATAATGACGCCGTTGTTTCCTTCGAATCCGTCCATCTCCGTCAGCAGCTGATTCAGGGTCTGCTCCCGCTCATCGTTTCCGCCAACCTGGCCGTCTCTCTTTTTACCGATGGTATCGATCTCGTCGATAAAAACAATGCACGGAGCCTTCTCCTTCGCCTGCTTGAACAGATCCCGAACCTTTGAGGCACCCATGCCCACGAACATCTCCACGAATTCCGATCCGGAAATGGAGAAGAAGGGCACATTGGATTCCCCCGCTACGGCTTTTGCCAACATGGTCTTACCGGTTCCCGGAGGGCCCACCAGAAGCACGCCCTTCGGCATAGAGGCACCGATGGTCTTGTATTTATTCGGGTCGTGGAGATAATCCACGATTTCCTGCAGATTCTCTTTGGCCTCATCTTCCCCGGCTACATCGGAGAACTTAATGCCGTTGGTGGACTGCACGTATATCTTCGCATTGGACTTACCCATTCCGAACATCATGGAACCGGCACCGCCGCCGGACTTATCCATCAGGCTCTTCTGCATCCGCTTGCCCAGCCACATGAAGAACAAGATTGGTAAAATCCACGTCAACAGGAAGCTTGCCAGCGGAGACATGGTTTCGTTAATCTCTCCGGAGAACTTGGCGCCGGATTCCGACAGCCGGTCGATCAGCTCCGGATCGTTCATCTTTGCGGTTTCGTAGATCTTGTCGTCGTCCTTCAAAGTGAACACGATTTTATTTTCCTGCACCTCCACCTCTTTCACCTGCTTCTTTTCGGTCTGGGAGATAAAGGTGCTGTACTTCACATCTTGAATCTGCATCTTCTGAATATACGGTTTCAGAAAAATATTGATGCACAGAAGTACCATCAATGCACTAATCCAGAAATTAATCACCGGTTTCTTCGGTGTTTTTACCTCGTTCATAATCTACCTCATTTTCTGTGTGAATTAGCACTCTACGTATGAGACTGATAATAACACATCGATTGCCGTAATTCCACGACTTCACCAACTCTTCATAGGAAAACTACCCAATCGACGAAGAGTAATTCTCCAACAGAAAAAGGAATCCGATTTGCACCGGATTCCCCTTTCCTTATCCACCATTTGTTTTTTCGTTACATTGCGGCCGCTTCATCCTCAATGTTGTCCACATGCGGTCCGGCAGCGGCGATTTCTTTCTTCATGTCCGGATACTTTCTTTCAAAGTTGTCCTGGAACATTTTCGCCAACTCTCTGGCCTGAAGATCGTACGCCTCCTTGTCCTTCCAGGTATCTCTCGGATTCATGATTTCTGCCGGTACATCCGGGCAGCTCTGTGGAATGTCCAGATTAAAGAGGGCGTCGTGAACGTACTCCACATCGTCCAGCTTTCCTTCCAGAGCCGCATGAATCATTGCCCGGGTGTACTTCAGCTTCATTCTGGAACCGGTACCGTACGCACCACCGGTCCAGCCGGTATTCACCAGATATACTTTTGTGCCGTATTTCTCCAGACGCTCGCCCAGCATCTCCGCATAGCATTCCGCTCTCAGCGGCATGAACGGTTCCCCGAACAGCGTGGAGAATGTCGGCTGCGGTTCCTTGATGCCCCGCTCCGTGCCGGCCACCTTTGCGGTAAAACCGGTGACGAACTGGTACATGGCCGCATTCTTGGACAGTCTGGAAATCGGCGGCAGTACGCCAAAGGAATCCGCCGTAAGGAAGATTACCACCTTCGGGATTCCGCCCTTTCCCGGAATCTCCGCATTATCGATAAAATCAATCGGATATCCCACACGGGTATTCGGCGTCAGCTCCCGGTCGGAAAAATCCGCTTCCCGGGTCTCGTGATCCAGAATCACGTTCTCCACCACCGAACCGAATCGAATCGCATGATAGATTTCCGGCTGCTCTTCTTCTTCCAGGTCGATGCACTTCGCGTAGCATCCCCCCTCAATATTGAACACACCGTCGTCGGACCAGCCGTGCTCATCATCCCCGATCAGCTTCCGCGCCGGGTCGGCCGACAGGGTCGTCTTTCCGGTTCCGGACAATCCGAAGAACACCGCCGTCTCCCCGGTCTCCGGATCCATATTGGACGAGCAGTGCATCGGCAGCACGTTGTCTTCCACCGGCAGCACGTAATTCATGATAGAAAATACGGATTTCTTAATCTCTCCCGCATAGCTGGTTCCGGCAATGATGACAAAGTGCGCCTCGTAATCGATGATAATCGCCGCTTCCGAATGAATGCCGTACTTCTTCGCATCGCACTTGAACCCCGGCACCGCCAGGATGGTGAAATCCGCCTCGCCGTATTCCTCCAGCTGTTCCTCCGTCGGACGAATCAGCAGGTTGTGAATGAACAGGTTCTGCCACGCTTTCTCGTTGATAACCCGAATTTTCCGGGTGTACTTGGTGTCTGCACCGGCAAAACCATCGAAAACGAACACTTCTTTCCCGTTCAGATACTCGATCATATCCCCCTTAATCCGGTTAAAAACTCTTCGGTCAATCGGGCGATTAACGCTTCCCCAATGAATCCGATCGTGCACCGCCGGGCTGTCTACAATGTATTTATCGTAAGGAGATCGGCCGGTATACTTTCCCGTTTCCACCGAAAGGGCGCCCGTCGAGGACAGGGTCGCTTCCCCCCGCTCCAGGGATTTCTTCACCAGTCTTGCCGCGCACAAATTGTGGTGCACCTGACTTGCCTGAATACCCAGCTGATCGATTCCGTACATTTCCATAACTCTCTTCTCCTATAAAAAAAACCTTATATCTTCCAACCATTTCCGACAATGCGAAGAATTCGCTGTGCCGGCTCACTTGTAAAGTATATGTAAATATTGTATTATAATCAAATACTTATATTTTTATATAAACTATAGTTTTGAAGTTATATAAGGAGAAGTCATGTTTCAGGGAATGGAATACGTATATGAAGTTTATAAACAGAAGAGTTTTTCCAAGGCAGCGGCCAAGCTGTACATCTCTCAGCCGTCGCTGAGCGCCAATGTGAAGCGGATTGAGAAGAAGGTGGGCTATCCCCTTTTCGACCGCAGCACCAAGCCCTTGGAACTCACCGAATGCGGCAAGCAGTATATCCACGCGGTGCATCAGATTATGACCGCCACCACGGAATTCGAAACCTTCATCAATGACTTTGGAGAACTTCGCACCGGCTCCCTGCACTTCGGCGGGAGCAACTTCTTCTCCTCTTGGGTGCTCCCACCCCTGCTCGCCCGATTCTCCGCCAAGTATCCGGACCTGGAAATCTCCCTGGTGGAAGCGAAATCTCGAGAACTGGTGAAGCTGCTTCAGGACTCTCAGATTGACTTTATTCTGGACAACAAGGAACTGGACTTGAAGATCTTTGACCGGCACCAGGTGGGCCGGGAAGATCTGGTCCTGGTGGTGCCCAAAAATTTCGCCGTCAACATGGGACTGCGAGACTATCAAATTCCCCAGAAGGCCATTCAGGACGGATCCTTCCGGCAAGAACAATATCCGGCCGTGGATCTCGCTCTGTTCCAAAAGGAGCCTTTCATCCTACTCCATTCCTTCAACGATACCGGAAACCGCGCCCGGCTCCTCTGCCAGGAGTACGGATTTAAGCCTCGCGTTGCACTGGAACTGGATCAGCAGCTCACCGCCTACAACGTGGCCGGCTCCGGCCTGGGAATTGCCTTCACCGGAGAACTCCTGATCGGCAGAGCCACCCCGGATCCCAACCTGGTGTATTACAAGCTGGCGGGTGAGAACATCACCCGAAATCTGTACTTCTATTGGAAGAAGGGCCGGTACCTCACCCAGGCCATGCAGGTCTTCATGGACACCATCGTGCGCCACACCCACTTCTAGACACATGAAAAGAGAGTGCATCGCGAAGATGCACTCTCGATTATTTTATCCGATTCGTATTGTCGAAATCCTATTTGCAGGCAGCCAGGATTGCCTTCAGGTATTCCCATGTTCTTGCGGTGGATGGGATGGACAGCTTCTCGTTCGGGGAGTGAACTTCCATCATCTGCGGTCCGATGGATACCGCGTCGATGGCACCCCACTTCTCCGCCCACTTTCCGCATTCCAGTCCGGCATGAACCGCACCTACTTCCGGCTTTCTGCCGAAGTGCAGGTTGAAGGTGTCCACGCAGATGTCCAGCAGTGTGGAGTGGTTGTTGAACTCCCATGCGCCGTAATCGCCGGAGAACTCGCACTTGCCGCCGTATGCTTCGGAAACCATCTCTACGCGCTGGCACAGGTTCTTCTTGCGGCTGTCTACGGAAGAACGGATCATCGCACCGGTCTGCATGGTGTCGCCTTCCAGACGGATAAATCCGATGGACATGGATGTCTCTACGATGCCCGGAAGCGCTACGCTCATGTGGTGAACGCCGGTCGGAATCACGAAGAGATACTTCATCAGATTCATCTGGCACTCGTCTTCCACAACCTCGGTTTCCATCTCGCCGACTCTCTCCATGGTGATTTTCAGGCCCGGATCGGCAATTTCGTACTCTGCCTTCAGCTCTGCCGCAACTTCGCGCATTGCCTTCTCGAATGCGATGCAGTCATCCGGATGTACCAGAACTTCACCGGATACCTTATTGCAGATTGCGTTGGTAACGGCACCGCCGGTGAGGCTAACGATATTCATTCTTGCTTCTTTCAGGCAATCCAGGAATACACGGCCGGTCAGGTCGATGGCATTGCCTCTCTCTTTATCGATATCCATTCCGGAGTGACCGCCCTGCAGTCCGTCCAATGCGTACTTGTAGCAAACGCCGGACTTCGTTACTCTCGGAGTCTCAAATGTTGTAATACAATCTACCGCACCGGCACAGCCTACGGTGATAACACCTTCGGACTCGGAATCGATGTTGATAATTCTGCGAGCGGAAATCTTAGAAGGATCCAGGCCTTCTGCGCCCAGCATACCGATTTCTTCATCCACGGTAATCAATACTTCCAATGCCGGGTGGCTCACCTGATCCGAAGTCAGTACAGCCAGTGCCATTGCGATTGCGATACCGTTATCCGCACCCAGGGTCGTTCCTGCTGCGGTTACATAATCTCCGTCTACGTAGATTTCCAGCGGCTGGGTTTCGAAATCGTGTTCGTAACCTTCTGCAACAGCGGCAACCATATCCATGTGGCCCTGCAGCATCACCGGTTCAGCGGTCTCATATCCCGGAGTCGCGCCTTTATAAATAATCACGTTGCCCAGCTCATCCTGGTAGTATTCCAGATTGTTTTTCTTCGCAAAATTCACCAGATATTCGCTAATCTTTGCGTTGAACTTGGATGCACGCGGAACCGCGCTAATCTCATCAAAGTACTGGAATACACTTTTTGGCTCCAGCATACTTACATCACTCATTACCATAATCCTCCTTGTTCCGTTTGGAATAAATCATCAACAATATTATACATTTTTTATACAAATAAACAAGTCGATTACTATAATTTTCCAAATAACAATTATTGATTTTCCGATTCGGACTAATCTCGAGGTAAAAGAATGCAGTCGTACCGCACGGCTTTTCCGGAGATGGAGTACCCCGGTTTGCGCCCCGCCAGCCACGGTCCCTTCAGCGGCCGCTTGATGAGGATTTTCCGCGGGCCGGCCGCAATTGCGGCGTTCAGCAAGGTCTCCTCCTCCATGCAAGGGGACTCCAGCCGGTGAATCAGCTGGAATTTCTTCTTCACCAGGGCGCTCTTCTGCCGTTCCGGGAACATGGGATCCAGCAGCACCAGGTCCGGAATACTCCCGATGGAATCCTCCGGCCGATTCATTGCCTCGATGCTGTCCCCTACGTGAAGCTCCATGCGGGAAACCGGCTCCCGAAGCTCCGGCACCTCCCGGGCCCGCTCCATGGCATCCAGCAGTAAAGCAGCGATGACCGGGTTATACTCAAAGAGGTGTACTCGAAATCCGGCCGCCGCCAGGAGCAGGGAATCCTCCCCCAACCCGGCGGTGGCGTCGATGGCCACCGGACGCTCTATACCCTTCATTCGGCCTGCTTTTACCAGAAACTCCCGGTTCAGATTGGAGGGACGAAGCCGCGGAATCATGTGGGTGAAATCTCCTCGCACCGACAGCTTTCCCTGAACCAGGGAAAGGCCCCCTTCATCCGCCTGCAGGTGGAGCCGGTCCGGAGACAATGCTTCGGCATCCGTAACCACCGGGAGCCGCAGCATTTCGGCCCAGCGCTCTCCCGCCGCCGTATATTCTTTGGATGGAATAAACAGTGTTAAATTCATCGTTATAATCCTATTCTAATTATTAAAAACACTTTTCCAGCATGTCCTCGTCCGGCACTTCCTGCGCAGTCGCACTGCCCACCGCGAAATACACGATTCCGCCCAGCACCAGAGCCGCCACGATTTCGTGAATACCCAGCGGCAGTATTTTTACCCGGTTGAAAAAGACAAACGTAATCAGCCCCACGGTAGTGGATGCCAGGCAAGCTTTGCTGTTTCCCTTCCGCCAATACAGACCGCCGATAATCGGCCAGAAGAACGTGGCCTCCAGGCCGCCGAATGCGAAGAGGTTGATCCAAGCGATTACGTCCGGCGGGTTCAGCGCAATCAAGCAGGTAAGAATTCCAATCACCGCCGTAATGCCGAAGCTGATTTTCGGCACGTTGGCCGCCGCTGCCGGATGCGTTTTCATCAGCTCTGAGGAAACGTCCCGAACATCCTCTTCCTCCGGGCACACCTTCCGCTTCACGATGTAATTCAAATACAGATCCTTCAGAATCGTGGCCGAAGAAAGAATCAGCAGGGAGTCCACCGTGGACATCACCGCCGCCAAGGGTGCCGCCAGGAAAAATCCCGCGGCCCATCCCGGCATGTATTTCATCACCACGTACGGAATCACCTGATCCGTGCTGGCCAGATTCGCGTTCTCCACCAGGGGATACGCCAGAGTTCCCGCCAAATGCATGCCAATCATCAGGATGCCAATCACCACCGTTCCGTAGATCATCGCCCGGTGCATAGAACGGGTATCCTTGAACCCCATGCAGCGCACCGCCGTCTGCGGAAGCCCCAGCACCGCAATGCCCACCAGCACCCAGTAGGAAACCATATACCCCGGCTGAAGGACCGCAATGTCCTTCCCGTAGGCACCCTTCCCCATCAGGTCCCAGCCCGGATTGGACACGTTCAGCTGATTCACGATGTCCTCCATGCCGCCGCATTGGCGAATGATAAAGAACAGCATCAAAAACGTTCCGCATGTCATCACGATTCCCTGCAGAGTATCCGTCAGCACCACCGCCCGGAATCCCCCAAAAGCAGTATATAAAACCACCACCGCGCCGAACAGAAGGAGTCCGGCCCAATAGGGAACGCCCGTCACCGTCTGAATCAAGGTGGCTCCGCCGATAAATTGCCCAATCATCTGGGTGATGAAGAACACCACCAACGCCAGGCCGCAAAGGACCACCACCGCCCCGGATTGATACCGGGCCCTCAGGTAATCGGAAATGGTTACCCCCTGAATCCGCCTGGAAATCAGCGCAAATTTCTTTCCCAGCACGCCCAGCGTCAGGAACGTGGCGCCAATCTGCACCCCGGCAATCCAGGACTGGGAAAGGCCGAAGGTGGAAGCCAACCCCGGTCCTCCCAGGAAAGAGCTGGCACTGGTATAGGTAGCCACTAAAGTCATGGCCAGGACCAGTCCGCCCATGCCTCGAGATCCCACGAAATAAGAGCTGAGGAAATTTTCCTCCCCCGCCGTCTTTCGGTTGATATAAATTCCGATTCCCAGATTAATCAAAAGGTAGGCACTCAGAATTGCCAGCACGATTAAATGCTTACTCTGCATGATGGGCACCTCCCTCCGATTCTTCATCCAGGTCAAAGTCCACGAAGACTTTGCGCACCAAGAAGATTACTCCCACAACGGCAATTACGAACACCCCCGGAGTGCTGAGCACCCACCACAGGGGGAGCCCCAGTACCCGGACGCTGCAGCCGGACAGGCCGTAGGCGCAGCCCACATTCCACACAAAACAGATCAGAAAGAGGATAATAGTTGCTTTCGCTTCCCGACGGATCTGTTTCTCCTTTTCACTTTTGGACATCTTGTTATTCATTTTTTCTCCTTTCGGTATAGTTTCAACAAAGAATACCATCCGCTGACTATTTTCCCATTATTTCGGCCCATTGTAAAGAAAAAATGTTTCCTTTCATCTTCCTCATTAAACATCTGAGCTAAAAATCGCTTTGCTCTAATTGTATTATCTGCATCGTTTTGATTTATTCCCATATGCCTAGATTTTCGAGGGCAGTTCACGCTTTTTGGCATAAAAGAAGGATTTAGCGTGAACGAAAATCTCCGAATTGGCAGGATTCTAGAAGAATCCGAACCTTGCGTTCACGCTGCAAAGGGTATTCTCCTTCAAAAAGCGTGAACTTTTTTCAAGAAGCTTCTTTGCTCACCGGAAATTGAATGGCGAAATCGTGCTAAGTCAGAAATCCGTTCACGCTAATCCGCCGAAATTGTAAGATTAGCGTGAAGTCGCTCCGAAATTCTAGGCATATTCAATTTCTGACAATTGCAAAACTCTAATTCCCGGATGGACACTCGATGCAGCAGCCTCCGCCAAATGAAATCCGGGAGCAGCCTTTTGGCTGCTCCCGGTGGATTCACGTATGCTATTTTGCTTTCTTCATAACCACGGTGGAGTATGCACCGTTGTACGTCTTTTTGCCGGACTTTACGAAAGCACATACCTTATAGTAGTATTTCTTGTTCTTCTTCAGCTTCTTGTTGGTGAAGGACGTTGTTTTGGAAGATGCGGTCTTGACGCATGTGTACTTTCCCTTCTTGGAAGTTGCCCGGTATACCTTGTATCCGGATGCTCCCGCCGTCTTCTTCCACGCAACCTTCATGGCTTTTTTCTTCGCGGTCAGCTTCACGCCGGTCACCTTGCTCGGCAGAACCACCAGCGTTTTGGACATGGACAGTCCGGAACCGGCCGCCGGTTTGACGGTTACTTTCGCGACGCCCGGATATTTTGCCTTCAGGATGCCATCCTGGGTGGCGGAAATCACCTTGGTGTTGGAGGACTTGGTGGTCTGAGAGTGGAACAGATTCACATCCTCAACCTGGTTGTAGTTCATCACTACGTAATAGTATGTGGCCCCCTTCGTCAAGGTGTTCTTGTTGTAGAGGTTAACGTTCTTGTCGCAGAGCAGGCCCTTCACGTTCAGGCACTTGTCCATCATATTGAATGCCAGCGTATACTCTCCTTCCGAATATTTGGAGTATGTGCTTCCCTGCGTTGCCGTCGGGTAGAAATCCACGGCAACATAGCAATATCCGGCTTCGTTGCGGAAAACGCCAACCCATCCGGATTTCCACTGATCGTCCAGAAGTAATTTCTTCAAATCCGGATTTAATTTGTTGAACCAGGTGTCGATGGTCGCATCCTTATCTTCATCATAGAATCCAATGATAAGATCCGATCCTGCCGTTCCGGAAGGACGCATGGCATTGTAGTATACCGAAATCTCTCCCGCACGGGTAATTGCCATAAGCTCACGAGTATTGTCCCGTTCGATGCTGCTTTTTCCGTTCGCTTTACGGTACTGATTAATCAAATCCATTGCCCGGCTTCCGGCGCTTGGACATATATCTCACGCAATCTTCACCTGGTACAGACCGGAATCCGCCACTGTATTTGCGGAAGCTTTCGCCTTTCTGGACTTCCCCACACTTGCTTTTGCGGAGGTGACTGCGCCGGATTCATTCTCAGCAATCGCGGTTGGCACACCGCTCTTTCCGGATGCGGATTGGATTCCGGCGTGTGCATCCGCCGATACCGCCAGAGTACCAAAAAGCATGATTCCTACGGTCGCCAAAAGGACCGCCAGTACATTTCCTTTTTTCATAATGTTTTTTCCCTTCTTTGAATTATGAATTATGATTTAAGATTTAGCTTTAAATGTCGCTTCTCAGAAAATAATTATCCAACTTCTCTTTTCCTGTTACCGAGAAACAGGACTATCATCCTCGTCCTCTTGTTCTAGGATTGGGATGTTTTCTTCGGATATTCGCTGACAAAATAGATCATACCCTTTCACACCATAATACACAATAAACGCTTTTCGATTTCCTTCTTTGAGATATGCAGCTATTGCCTTATTGGGTACTTTGTCTTCAACCGTCAGTATACTCTCGAAATGATCAATATCTTGGAAACGCCACTCCTTTTGAATAACAAAGAGTTTTGTCTTACGAATCACATCATCATCCACCTCAAGCTGATCCATCCCCGGAATTCGCGACGCGCTCATATATATCGCCAATACCTGCATCAGAATTAACATAATACAAAATTTCATTGGGGGATTACTGTTCAATAAGAATGGCAATATTGTAGCCACTATAGCACATCCAACCCCTGCGAAACATGCTGCCTTCGGTAATCGTATAACAAAATGCTCCGCATCATATATATCTTTCGCTTGAAGTCCTTTCATGCAACATATTATAGACAGCACTAGATTAATTAAGGAAATGCATTTTAGTATCATAGTATTCTCCCTTCTTCTCCATATTTAAAATATCCAATGTAACTTGCGTCGAAATCCATTTACACGCATAGATTTTTGTTTCTTTATATATTTTCTATGGAACCTATCAATTGTTGTAGATATTTTTTTGCTTGCATATGCCTTTAAAACACGGCAGGTTCGAACCATTCTTTTTACTCTCCGTTTCACTGCATGATAGGCTTTTCTTGCCTTAGTAAATGTTGCTTTTGCGAGTCTTTTTATAGCTTTCTTCGCAGATTTTACCTTAGATTTAACACTTTTCTTTATTGCTCTGATTCTTTTTCCAATTTGTTTTTGAGAAGTCTTCTTCTTTACAACAACACCTCCATGATTCTTTCTTTTAGAACCAACTAGTTTGCTCCATTTTCCTTTTGTCATTTTCGAAGTTAACTTGACTGCAGCCCCTGCCGATTTCATAACAGTAGCACCACCTACTGAATCTATCACTGCATATTCCGCAGATTCCACCACATCATGGTCTGACATTTTTCCTGATTCTGTCATGGTTACAACCATATTTTCCACAGTTCCAACAAAGGCATCCATACCTATTGGTTTAAGCAAACCAATACCTGAAATCGAAGCATAAGCTCCAGTGATAGCTCCACCAGCTGCTCGTGCAGCAACAGACTTCCAATTAATATTCTTTGCGCCTTTACTATACCATTGATCGGCTATTTCAAAAATCGCCCCCATCGATCCACCGATTATCGCACCTGCAACCACGGTCGGCATTTCGCCTTCCTCATCGGTGTATTTCAATGGATTGTTGACACAGTATGCATAAATATTCAGGCTTAGCGGATTATCCACACTTCCGCGAACACTATCCCGGCTCGTAAACCTTCCACTTTCAGAATCATAGAACCTTGTGGACAGATAATACATTCCAGTGCTAGAATCATACACGGCCCCTGTATACAGAACCTCATTATAGAATGTTCCCTCCACAGAAGGCTCTCCGAATACACTGTAGTAACAGGATTGCACTACATCCCCATTATCATCCGTAATGGACATGATGCTTCCACGGATATCTGCATTATAGACATAAGATTTCGTTCCTGTCCGCATCGTCAATATAATGTCACCGTTGATGCCAAAAACATTGACGGTATGCTTGGAAACAATCTCCCGGTTCGACGAATCCAGCGTATAGGAACCAATCAGATTTCCGTTGGCATAGAGGAAATGGGTTGTTTCGCCATTCACACTCCTGGTCACTCTCGTTCCATCTCCATTATATTGATTTTCTGTAACAGTTTCCACAGTCTCGCCATTTTTTCTTGCCCTGGAAACGGACTTTAACATGTTTCCTTCCAAATCATACGCATAAGTAGTTTCTGTACCGGCTTCAGCATTAATTTCAGATACTTGATTGCCGTCTTCATCATACGTATATTTTTTCTGCTTTTCGGATTCTCCTTCTTTCTCTACCCATAGCAATTCATTCAAATCATCGTACCCATAGACATATTTTGTTCCATCCTTGGTCTCTGATTTCCGGTTCCCCAGGGCATCATATGTATAGGATGTTTCATGGGTCAACGTTCCGATACCATCGGAATTTTCCCCTTCAATGCGGTATTCCTTCAGATTTCGAAGTTCATCCAAATCGTTATAGGAATACTTTCTGAGAATATGATAACTTCCCTTATCCGTAAGATCCTCTTCCGCTATGGTTTTCTTTTCGATTCCCCTCAAGATTTCCTCAGATGTAATATTTCCACACACATCATAGGTGTAATTATACTTCTCTTGAAGACCGGTTTTGCTATCCCTTATTTCAATATCCGTTGATTGTCCACGGCGATTGTAACCGTAAGTTTTGATTACAGAATGATTTGCCGATGTGTAATCTTTGACGGATTGCACTCTGTTATCCGCTCGATAACTGTACTCACGGGCGGTTCGTTTTTCACCATCCGCAGTATAGGATACTTTAAGAAGCCTTTCATATACTCCATACTCGTATTCTACGTTTTCTATTCCGGTACTTTCAGGATATCGAATATTCACCAGATTTCCTTCTATATCGTAGTCATAACGAATCCAGGCAGCATCTGTTTCATTCGCTTTTTCTTTCCCTTCATAGGATTGAACTAGTCTCTTCATTCCGTCATATCGATACTGGGCTACTCTCTGAAGTTCTCCATCTGTATAATCCTTTCGCTCCGTCTGCATTCCAAGATAATCATAAGTATACTCACTGTAATCTCGTGCTTTCCCATCTTGCTTTCGAGTAATCTTCCGAGTTACGTTTCCCATGCTATCATATTCATAGGAAATGATACCTTTTGCTTTCTCCTCGGTTAACATGTTTCCATTGGCATCATAAGTATATCGGATTTCTATTTTCTTTCCAGTGTTTTTTCCTTTGTCTGTAATGCGAACGGTATTTCCAGAAGCATCCTTCTCCTCCTCGGACACCTGATTCAGTGCATTCGTAATCTTCGTAATTGTATTTCCATTTTCACCCGGAATATCATATGAAGCACGAGTAATGGATATGTCTGAAGCATCCGTTGTATCCGAGGTATTTATCGTCTTTGTTGTTCTTCCATTTACATCATATCGATACTCTGTTTTATGCCCCGATGGATCTATCTTTTTGCGAATATTTCCAAGGGAGTCATACTCGTATTTCAATACCGAAGTATCCTCTCGAACAAAATACAACTTTTTCTCTTCATCATATCCTGGTGCGACAATATTCGCCGTATTTTCTCCGTACTTGTCGTAATTCGCAAGCACCGTAATACCGGTTCCAATTCCTGCATTTTGTTCTTCATCCTTCCCCAGAGAATATACCTCCGTGATATTTCCGTCTCGGTTATACCGGAAGGATGTTATAATTCCCTTATTGAATGTTTTTACAATGTTTCCTGCCTTATCCTGACAGCTGATAGAAGTGACTACGCCCTCTTCATTCACTTCGGTTGTGACAAGTGCGTTCTTGATTGGCTCATTTCCACTTTCAAAATAGCGGTCGATATCTTCTACCGTGTACACATACTTCCAAGACATGTGCTCTGTATCTTTTCGAACTTCTTTTTTAGTCACCCTGTCCATGCAGTCATACTGATAAGTCGTCACACGACCTTCTCGATCTGTCTCTTTTGTAAGATTTCCATTGGCATCGTATTCCTGACTTTCGGACACTGAGCTTTTTTCTTTGCACCAGTTTTCAAAAGCCTGAAGCCGTTCAGACGCAGATTCCTTTTCCGAAATATCCACATCACACTTCTCGAGATAATACAATGTCATAGTTTCACGATTCAACACGTCATAACGATGTTCCGTTACATAATTCTCTCCGTTTCTTTCAAATCGCACCTTTCCATATTCATCATTAATTGTGTCATAAGAAGAAGAGGTATCCCCTTCTGAACTTTCCTTTTCTTGGAGCTCTTCACCGACAGCGTCATAAGTATACGTTGTTTTCTCACCCTTTGTTCCGTCTTTCAAATACTCTTGTTCTTCCCGAAGTTGACCGTCTGCGTCATATTGGAATGAAATGCTTTCTCCTGTGGTTTCATCTTCTGCTCGCAGAATGTTTCCGTTGTCATCATACGTAAAGCGTTCTTCACTATTCGTTCCATCTTTAGCAATGGTCTGTATTCGGGTTGGATTCCCTGCATTTGCAGCAGACTTGTCACCGTATTCATATTTCGTAACGTTTCCTTCTTCATCTGTTTCCTGAGTTACGTTTCCCTTTGTGGAGCTAACTTTAGAAGCAATGGTATTGCCATCCGGAATCCGATCATATTGAATCTCACTGGTGGTTTCAGCAGTTCCGTTTTGAATAACCCCCGATTCATCAATCCGGTAGGTACAAGAAGTTCCAGTTGTTTCAATTTCAAGACCCAAAGAGTACTTGGATTCTACTTCACCGCCTTCAATATCTCGGCTCCAAATAACATTTCCATCTGCATTAAAACGATATTCGGAAGATCCAATTTCTTTCGGCACGTTAAGCAAACCGGCACGATAGCTGGTTTGTTCCATAGAATCGTATAGAAGCACATCATTTTCTTCCTCTGATTTCATATATGCAAATTTTTCTCGATCTCCATTTGGATAAGTTATCATTCGGCATCGGCCTGGATTTACCGAATCCATATCGTATTCTATGCTTGATTTGTTTCCATTTGCATCTTGGATTCCCGTTAACAGTGTGTCGCCGAAAGTATATTGATACTTTGTTTCTATTTTCTCTGAATCTTTCGAATCTTTCTTGTACAATATGCTATTTACCAAGACTTTGTCTTCGTTATACTCATACTTCACCGTTTGACCGCCCGGAAGTTCTACACTCTGAATCAGTTCGCTTTCTAATTCCGCTTGACTATCCTTATAGTGAAATATAATTCGGCTTTTTCCGGTTGCCTCCGTTTCCTTCCCGCTGCTTCCTGTGTTCGGATTCTCCACCGACTTCAATTTTCCAACCGAATCGTACTCATAGAACACTTTGTTTCCATTGGAATCCCGAAATTCTTTCAGCTGACTGCTTCCATTGAATACATACGTATCCCCTTCTATAGTCTCTATCTCGTAGGTTGTTTCTCCATCTTTCTCTATTTTCTTCAAATGGATGTACACACCAATCGGGCTTTGATAATGCGTAATTCCATTCTCCGAATCTGTCGCATTTTCAATGGACCGGAATGTATAGATGGTCCCGGAACCATCTTTGAATAACATGCCCGTTTCATCTCCATATCGGTCATAAGTCGATAACAGAGTCGGCGAAAAACTAAAATCCCAACCATACCCCAATGCTGTCATTCCGGTAGCCATACTGTTATAGGTTCTTTCCATGGATAAATCCAGGACTTTGCCTTTTACATTGGCATCCGTCTCCTGATACACAAGGTTTCCGGTACTTTGTTCAACATATCCGTCTCCCATACCGATATCTACACTGGAGTAACCCAAATAATCTTTTTTCCCCAGTCTTTTTGCATATTCGTTCATCGCAGGAAGTTTTACCCAGTCTTCATCAAACCCGCTCTTTCGAACATGTTTTTCTTGATTATGCACTGCACGTACACGGTAATATAAGTCTGCATCTCGGATTTTCCGCATTCTTGCCCGGGTGCCCTCGTGATCATTCATGTTGTTTCCCGCATCTACTACGGCATAATTGTCACACCAGTAGTGTTCTTTTACCTGACTTTGAACACATTCTGTCTCGTTCTCATCAAAATCCGGTGATGTACTTCTCTCAATTTCATAGCTGACATTCTCCGCATCTTTATCCGTTTCCCAAGTTATTTTCACCTTTGAATTAAGAGATGGAATTGCCGTAACATTCTTCGGTGTATAATCTCCCATCATGTCGACGATACATTCGTCTCCTTGAGAAAATCTACCAATTAGCTGCCAGCTTCCACTCTCTTCAAGTGACTTCCGGTTACCCTCAGAATCCCGGGCAAGCAGTTCAATTTTTCCAATATTCGCCTTCTCACTGTTTCTTAGGGTATCCAATAAAATTTCTCTGCCCGGTATAATCTCCTGTTCTTTCGCTCCATTGTAAGACAAATAGTAATGGTTTTCCGAATCTTTTTCCACATCCAGGCTCAGTGCCAAAAGTTCCGGCGTATCTGTAATCGACGAAGTAATTTCTTTCTTTGCAGAGGAAAGGAGTTCGTATTTTAGGGTAGTTACACCGTATAGAACACCATCTGTCCTGTTATCATATACGACTAATGAATGCTTGGATCCTTCCGGATAGATTTCTGGATTGCTGCAATCGATTCCATTTGATCCATCCACTTGCTTTCCATCGACATACCAAATTGGATTTTCCGGCACATAGGTTTCTCCTTCCTTTTTCAACAGAAATCTCGTTTTTTCTGCTGAAATGGTCAGCTCATTCTTTCCGGATTTATCAATTTCAAAATCCGCAGGAACTTCCTGCGCATCCTTCTTTTCGACCGTTATATACCTCGTTTCTTTATTTCCGGCACAGTCTTCTCCTTGAATGCGAAGGGTATACATCTGATTCGGTGGATATGCAGTTTCGTCACTTAAATCGAGCATTCCAAGATATGGACCTACATTTGTAGCACCATCATTCAGCGTCTCCGTTTTCTTAACTTGAAAAGCCGCTTTGTCCGTCGTTTCCCCGTTTGCTACTGCCAGCGTATATTTCTTCAACTTCTTATCTTTTATGATACCGCGAACAAACAGCATTCCGAATACAACAGATTTCTCTGTAGGCGAAACCTGTTCGATTTCCGGATCCGTATTATCTATAGTATACGTCAAGGTCCGTTCTTTTCCCGGATTTCCTTTTGCATCCAGACTTCTAACACAAATTGTATATTCTCCATCAGGGAGATCTGTGGTTTGAATCGAAGTAGTCCCTTCTTTCTGTGCTGTTTCTTCTTCCGCAAATGTCTCATAATCGGAATCTGATACGGTTTCACCCTTACTAATAAGGGCATACTGTAAGGCTGAAATTTTCTTAACCGTTGCATCGCCCGATGGATAATTCCATTCTAGATTTAGGTTGCTTTCAGAAGTTCCGATTTCTTTATCCACCGATATTTTCGGTGCTTTTACCGGATTCGAAATGTGAATCACTCGCTGTGCAGTCTCACTTTTGTTTCCCGCCTTGTCGGTAGCAGTAACCTGAATCGTATATTCTCCATCTTCATATTCCGTACTGTTGAAATTAATAATCTCTTTGGATTCAGACAGAACGCGGTCCACGTCCTTTCCAATTAGTCGAACTTCTAAGTTGGAAAGGTCCCCTTGATTCTCCGGCTGATCAGCAATCGTCAAGGCAACCTGGACCATACCTGATACTTCTTCGTCATCTGTTGGAGACACTACCGTGGCCTCCGGTTTCCGATTATCCATATTGAGGGATACTGTCTGCTCCCGATAACCGGAATCTTCATCGTCTGCATAGAATCTCCAGTGAACCTCATACTCCCCGTCTTTCAGCGATTCGATGTCAAAATCATTTTCGATACTATAGTGCTTCACTACCTTCAGATATTCTTCATCAGAAAGAATATTTTTCTCCTCGTATCCTGCTACTACCGTTCCATCTTTCTTTGTAATTTCCGCTGTTATTTTTCTAAGGTTTCCATCGTATGTCACCTTCCATGATGTATCCGTATGATGGTTTCCTTTCGAAATCCAAGGATTCTTCTTCAGTGAACTATTAAAGTCCTCCTTTCCGACAAATTCTGGAAGATTCAAAGGCTTCACGGTAAACGTTTCCGACTTTCCTTCCACACTCCGATTTCCGGTTAAATCTTCATTTGTTGCCTTTGCGTACACATCTATCCCGGACTCCACATTTTTAAAAGTCGCTGTACTATCTGAAGGTGATAAGGATATAGTTTCTCCAATTTTTTCATTGTTGTCCGCATTGTACAAAGTTACTTCAGTTTTCGCAATCCCAGAAGGATAATAGGTCGGATAATCTTTTCCCTTCTGCACAGCAACTTCCACTTTCGCGTTTTCTGATGTTGCTTCCATTCGGGAAGATTGAAGTTTGCCCAGTATCGGTGCATCGGGAGACGTACTGTCCACATAAAACAATGCCAGCGTTCCGTCCCCGGTATTCCCCACTTTGTCTTTTCCACGAATAACAACCGCATACTTTCCTTCGACCAATCCGGAAGTATCCATCGAATAAGAACCACTTTTTCCGGAACCACTGATATCTTTGTATGCAAACACCTTGCCATTCGCATTGGCTAAAGCATAGGTATTATTCTGCTGACTGTACTTTACTAATTTGACCTGCGCATTGGCAAATACGTTGCTTTCCAGGCCGCTCCACTTCACTGTAATGTTCTTGGTTCCCTTTGGTATTGCATTTCGATCCACCGATACGGTTGGCTTGCTTGGAACTGCTGGTGAAGGTACGGTATAATTTACGGTCAGTTTCGGCCGTTTGCTGGCAGTTCCATACCGCCCTCCATAGAATTCACAGAATGTTGCGGAAGAACTGCTCTCCGATGTGGCTCTAAGAAGCATTCCATAATTCTTGTAACTTCCCTTCGCCCATCCCTGCACCAGAGAAGTGACGTTCAATGTATGACTTGCGGTTCCTCCGGTTAATTTCGCCGTTGCCACCGCTGTTCCGTTATATGAAGGTTGACTGCTGTATTTTATTTTTCCCAAGTCCCAACTTCCGGTAACTCGATAAACTCCTACCGTAGGATATGGTTTGGTGTTATTCCGCTCATTTAGTTTTAATGTTGCACTAGAAATATATGCTTTGGAAATCTTAGACTGTAGATTCGGAAATTTTACATAAGTTCTGCAAACACCATCTTTGGGTCCATATCCAATGCACATCTTAATAATTCCACTGCTGTAATAATTTGAATTTGCATGTTTGCTGAGTACATATACATCCTTAATTGTTGCAGAATCGTTCAGTGTTATTGTAGGATCTATAGTAACGGGATATACCCTGTTATCATCTTTCAAATAGTCTTCTGATACAGTTAATATCACTTCATAAATTCCTTTATCAGAATCTATGACCGTATAGTCATACTCGGCATCCTCACTAAATCCTTGGTTCTCACTATCCGAAGCATCTGTCATAAACGGTTCCGACAGCACCCCTTTTACTTTCTTCGTTTCATTATCTCGAATCAGAATTGCACGATGTTCTTTTTCAAGGTACCTTCCTCTGCACTGCAAGATGAACCGGAATTGATTCACTTCCGGTTTCCTCTTTAAAACGATATTTTCTTTCAGCCCGAAATCCGTTGGAAAATATTCATACTGGACTGCAGCATCTCCTCCCACATACCTAATGCCGGTGGTTTCTTCCTGCGTTTTATAATACAGATTCTCTGTTTTCTCTTGGATTGTTTTATCCATTTCCAAGATCGTGTTCTCTTCATTTCCAACTGGGTAAAAAGAAACTTTATTTCTCTTTTCCTCTAGTTGTACCGGATTTTCTTTCGTAATAGTCTCTGGGAGAGTGATATCGGCAAAACCATTCTGGTTCCTATATACTGTTTTTCCCTCTTCATCCGTTTTCTTAATGGAGTTGTCAATATCCTCAAGTTCACCATTTTCATCTTGCGTACGCACATCTGCTTGATAGACATCCATACTTCGGGTTCCATCGGGATTCTTGAAAATCGTGTAATCGGTTCCTTTTTCCAAAACTTCGGATTTTGACAAATCATTTGGAAGAGTTTCGGAAGACTCTTTCGTATCAGTTGCATTCGTATCGCCATAGGCGAACCACTCTGCTGAACTGAACAAAATTTCAAAAGTAAGAATAAAAATTAAAAAAAATGAAATAGACTTTAATCTTCTTGAATAGGCATGTGGCATCGTGGAGTCTCCATTCGGGGCTTCAGGGGCTACGTCTTTCTACTCCAAGTTTACCATATGTACACATTTCTATACAAGGGCCTCTTTTGTTAAAATCCCCGAGAAAAAAGTGAAGAACCAAAAAAAACGGGAGCACCACATATTCGTGTGATGCTCCCTGTTATCGCCTCTTTCTTTCGCGCCGGTACATTCCGAATTACTTGCCCAGAACCGCTATGGCTTCCTTTCGGCTTTCCGCCTTGAATACTGCCGATCCGGCAACCAGGATGTCGGTGCCGACGGAGTTCAGCTCTTCGTAGTTCTGAAGGTTTACTCCGCCATCCACTTCGATGACGAAATCGTATCCGTTTGCCTTCCGGATTTCATCCAGGCGGCGAATTTTGTCCAGTGCTCTCGGAATGAATTTCTGTCCGCCAAAACCCGGGTTCACGGACATAATCAGAATCATGTCCACTTTGTCCAACACATCCTCCACCATCACGATAGGGGTGGCCGGATTCAGGGCAACGCCGGCTTTCACTCCGGTGCTGTGAATATGCTGAATCGTCCGGTCCAGATGACGGCAAGCCTCCTGATGAACGGTAATGAATTCCGTGTTCGGTGTCACGAAGTCCTCGATGTATCGGTCCGGATCCTCGATCATCAGATGTACATCATATGGAATGGTTGCCACATTATTCAAACTTTTCATCACGCCGGCTCCGAAGCTGATGTTCGGAACGAAGGCGCCGTCCATAACGTCCACATGGATGTAATCTGCGCCGAATTCACATATTTCCTGTACATCCGCTCCCAGTTTGGAAAAATCTGCCGATAGAATTGATGGTGCTACTTTTGCCATTTCTGAACCTCTTCATACATTTTTAAATAACTGTCGTATCTCGTCCGGCAGATTTCACCCTCTGCCAGGGCTTCCTTCACGCCGCATTCCGGCTCGTTAATGTGCACACAGTCGCCGTAGCGGCAATGAGCTCCGGGTTCCCGGAATTCCGGAAAGAAGTTTCGAAGCTCCCGAGGATCCATCTCCGGCAAATCCAGAGACGTAAATCCCGGCGTGTCGTACACATAGGTGGCGTGATCCAGTGGAAAAATTTCTACATGCCGCGTGGTGTGCTTTCCCCGGCCGGTTTTCTCGCTGAGGTTTCCGGTCTCCGCATCCGCATCCGCAATCAATGCGTTCAGCAATGTGGATTTGCCCACGCCCGACGGTCCCGCCAGAGCCACGCTCTGTCCCGCAACGGCCTTGCGAAGGTCGTCCACGCCCTCTCCGGTGACGCTGCTGATGGGATAGACGGGATACACCTCCCGGTACATATTCTCCAGCTCTCGCATCCGCTCTTCCGATGCCAAATCCGCTTTTGTAAAAACAAGAATCGGCCGAATCCCGGTAATCTCGCAGTACACCGTCAGCTTGTCCACCGCCAGGGGAATCATCTCCGGCGTTTCTGCCGAAGAGACGATGACCAGCGTGTCCAAATTGGATACCGGCGGACGCTTTAGAATATTCCGGCGCGGGAGTACTTTGGTGATAATACATTCCCCATCTTCCGGACGAATTTCATATTCCACCTCGTCTCCCACATAGATGGTATCCTTCTTTCGGCGCTTCAGATTTCCCCGAGCATTTCCTTGAATGATTTCTTTTCCGTCGGAGACGTAATAGAAGCCCCCGATTCCTTTTACTACTTTTCCAATCATATGCTAATCGTCCACCGAATTGCTGCCGTTATCGTCGCTGTCGGTATTCGACGGCTTCTTGTTCGGCTTCTTCTTGTCGTTGGTCTTCGGTGCGCCCTTGCTGACCTCGATATCAATCTTAGTACCCTTGTTCAGCTCGGTGTTTGCCGCATACTGCTGCCACATTACGTAGCCGCTGCCGTATGCATTGCTTTCTTCATAGGTTACCTTGCCCACCTTGAAGCCCGCACTTCGGAGCGCCTGCTTCGCCTCGGTGAGGGTTCGTCCGGTAATGGACGGCACGGTGGACTTCTGAACGCCCTTTCCGTCGCTGACCACGATGTTCACCTGAGTGCCGTGATCGGCTTCCTCGCCGCCGTTCGGATCCTGGGAAATGATGGTGCCTGCCGCTTCCGTGGAAGTCTGCTGTTTAATCGTACCCAGCTCGTAATCCGAAGACTTCAGCATCTCTTCCGCTTCGCTTTCGTTGTGGCCCACCAGATTCGGCACCGTTCCGGCCTGAGGTCCCTTGCTCACATGAACGGTGATGGAAGCCCCCTTCTTCGCTTTCGAACCGGACTCCGGATCCTGCTCCGCAATCTGGCCCTTGGAGTAGTCGTTGGAGTAGACCTCCTTCCCCTCCTTCAGCTTAAAGCCGGCCGCTTCCGCTTCCTTCTTGGCTTGTTTTACCGTCATTCCGTAGAGGTCCGGAACTTCCTTCTGACCGGAGAAAAGGCCGTTGAATCCGGCAACCGCAACGCCCAGGCCCACTGCCAGTACCGCGGCTATCGCAATCAGGATGCGGCGCTTCTTCTGCGCTTTGGTCAGCTTCTTCTTCGGTTTTTTCTTCTTCTTTCGGGATTTCCGGTCGTAGGACTCATCGTCGTCCTCATCCTCGTAATCCTCTTCCTCGTCGGTCTGACCCTTCCGGCTCTGTTCCACCTGTTCGGAGGCTTCGTTAAAAATAGAATTTCCTACCATACGGGTAACGAATTCAATATTGTTCAGCTCTTCGATCAGCTCGTCCGCACTGCTGTAGCGGTTCGTCTGGAACTTGCTGGTGGCCTTCAGCACGCACTGCTCCAGTGCCGGCGGAATACCGTCCACCAGCTGGCTCGGCGGCGTAATCTCTTCGTTGATGTGCTTGAGGGCAATGGTTACCGGATTATCTCCGTCGAAGGGAACCTGTCCCGTGAGCATCTCGTACATAACGATTCCCAAGGAATAGATATCCGAACGCTCGTCCACGTAATTTCCCCGCGCCTGTTCCGGCGAGAAATAGTGAACCGAACCGATGATTTTGCTTCCGGTGGACATGGTGGCATCGTTCACCGCTTTGGCGATTCCGAAATCCGCCAGCTTCACGATTCCATCCGTCGTAACCATGATATTGTGCGGCTTTACATCGCGGTGAATGATTTTGTTCCGGTGCGCCACCCGAAGTGCCGCCGCCACCTGTTTGGTGATCTCGATGACACGACGATAATCCATCGGTGCTTCTTTCGCGATAATCTCATTCAGGGTCTGGCCTTCTACCAGTTCCATCACGATGTAGTTGATGTTTCCTTCTCTGCCTACATCGTATACCCCGACGATATTCTGATGAGCCAGTCCCGCTGCTGCCTGAGACTCCCGCTTGAAGTTCTCTACAAACGTCGGGTCCTTCGTAAATTCTGGCCGCAGAATCTTGATGGCGATAAATCGGTTCAGCAGTTTGTCCTTTGCCTTATACACAACGGCCATGCCGCCGTCTCCGATTTTCTCCAGCAGTTCATAGCGACCCGCCAGCAATCTGTTACTCATAATTGTCCTCCACCATACTTACACAAATAACCGAGATATTGTCGTTTCCACCGTTTGCATTGGCCCGATCCACCAATTCCTTGGCACAGGCCTTCATATCATCGGTAGAAGTCATTAATTCCAGAATTTCCTCTTCCGATACTTCGTCGTACAGCCCGTCGCTGCAGAGCAGAATTCGATCCGTGGGTTCAATATAAATATTGAAGCAGTCCGGATTGTTGTAAGAATTCGCTCCGATGGCTCGAGTGATTACGTTCTTCTTCCGATGGTGCTCCGCCTCGCTTCGGGTAATTGCACCCATCATAACCAGATCGTTCACATAGGTGTGATCCACCGTAATCTGATGAATTTCCTTTCCGTGAATGAAGTACACCCGGCTGTCTCCCACATTCGCGATGTAGAGAATCCGGTCTCGAACGTAGGCAAATACCAATGTGGTGGCCATTCCGGCACACTCCGGAACGGAATGAGCCATCTGCTTAATGGCTTCGTTCACGTAATCCACTGCATCCTCAAAGTACCGAAATATCCGGTCGGATCCTTCCAGCGCCTCAATGGGGTTGTTCTCAAAATATTCGCTCACGATATCCAGCGTCCTATTGCTGGCAATCTCTCCGGCCCGGTTTCCGCCCACGCCATCCGCCAGCATAAAAACATTATGCCGCGTCAGCACGCGAATCGCATCCTCGTTCTGGGTTCGCTTTTTTCCTTTGTCTGTATAATATCCTATTTCCATTATTTTCCCCGTCAATTTACTCCGGCTTCTCCAGTACGGTATAGAAAAAGCCAGTCTTATTATACGGTAAAATCAGCCTTTTTTCAATAACCCGACTGTCCGGCATGCTTTTTTGGAATGCCTCCACGACTTTTTCATTCTCTTCTTTATTAATTGTGCAGGTGGAATACATCACTCTTCCGCCCGGTTTTGCATATTTCCACGCGTTTTCCAGAATCCGGCGCTGAATCTTCACCAGGCCGGCGTACTCTCCGGTATGATCTCGAAGCTTGATTTCCGGCTTCACCGGGATGGTTCCCAGCCCGGAACACGGTACGTCCGCCACCACCGCATCGCAGCAGCCTTCCAGCTCCGGATAGAACACGGTGGCATCCTTCACTGCGGTCTCCACGGAATGAAGGCCCAGCCGCTCCGCATTTCTCCGAATCAGCTCCGTCCGATGGGGGTGAATATCCCAAGCTTCCACTGTGCCGCAGTCCCCCATCAACTCAGCGATTCCCGTGGTCTTCCCGCCGGGTGCCGCGCACATATCCAACACCTTAGATCCGGCTTTCGGCGCCAATGCCTGAATCGCCATCTGAGAGGAAATGCCCTGCACCGAATAGTGCCCCTTTCGGAACAAATCGTTCTGAATCAAGGCGCCCCCTTCCGTCAGGATGCCGCTGTCGCACTCCGCCGAAGGCGTCCCCTCAATCTCCAGCTCCCGGAGCTGCTGCAGAAGCGTTTCCCGGTCCTGCTTCAGCGGATTGTTCCGAAGTGCCACGGGCACCGGCCGGTTAAAGGCATCCAGAATCTGAATCCCCTCTTCCGATCCGTACTGATTCAGCATCAGCTTCACCAAATTCTCCTGGCAGGAATACCGAACGGCCAAAGCGTGTCGGTCGCTTCCGCCCGGCAAATTCATTTTTTTACCGCCCCGAAGATAGCTTCGGAGGACGCCGTTGATAAAACCACGATTGTGTCTGTCCACGGCGCCGGCCAGCTCCACGATTTCGTTGACGCATACCGCATCCGGGATGCTGTCTACTTCATTCAGGAGAAAAATTCCCATGCGAAGAAGAACCTTCGTCCGGCTTTTCATGCCCCGGAGTCCGTTCCGGCAAAGGCCGGCAATGACGTAATCCAGGGCCATGGAGCGACGAAGGATTTCTTTCACAACATAACGAACAAAGCCGGGAGAACAGTTTTTTCCGTCCTCCAGGGCTTCGTTCATCGCAATATTCGAATAGGCTTCCTGAGAATAAATCTTTCGAAGCGCATTGTAACTCACTCGAAAATCTTGGTTCATCTATCTGTCATTACTTCCGCGGATCAGCAGGATCCGGATAAGAGATGCAACGGCGGTTGCCAGCGCGGCCACGTACGTCATCGCCGCGGCGTGAAGCACTTTGCGGCTTCCGCTGTAATCGAAATCGCTCACCATGCCGATGGAAGTCATCTGCTTCAGCGCCCGATTGCTGGCATTCAGTTCTACCGGCAGTGTTACCAGGTGGAACAGGATTACGAATACAAAACACAGCGCTCCCAGATTGAACAGCAGGGAGCCGTACCGACTGGAGGTGGAAAAAATCAATCCCAGCATGATCAGCGGCCAGGAGAAGGTGGACGTCAAGTTCACCAACGGAACGATTCCGTTCCGGATTCGTACCGGCGCGTAATTGGTGGCATGCTGAATCGCGTGGCCCACCTCGTGACAGGCGATGCACATGGCCGCAATGGAATCCGTGTGGTATACCGCCTGAGACAGGTTTACCGAGTTGCTTCTCGGGTCGAAATAGTTATTCAAATCGTCGCCGCCGTTCAGGATGTTGATCGGCACGCCGGACAGCCCATTGGCATCCAGCATCATCCGGGCCGCTTGGGCACCGGTTAGGCGCCGGCTGTTCTCCACTTGAGAATATCTGGAATACGCCCGCTTGATTCTGCCCTGGACAATCATGGTAAAAATCATCGCCGGAATCAGTACAATCATCGAGCTGTAATATCCCATTCCTCCGTAGTACATAGTCTATTCTCCTTTCGTCAGCCGATCTCCCACGGACACGCCCGCGCCTCGCAGAAAATCTCCTGCACTCATTCGTTTCTTTCCCTGCAGCTGGACTTCCAGAATCCGAAGTTTACCCTTGCCGCAGTCCACCGTGAAGGATTTTTTGTCCACCGCGGAGATTACACCCCCGTCGTGGGTACCTTCTTCTTCCGACACTTCCGCCCGGAAGAATTTAATCTGCTTCCCGTTAAGGAAACTGTACAGCGCCGGCCACGGGTCGTAGGCCCGAATCTTTCGTTCCTCCGATACCGCATCCCCGCTGAAATCCGTCCGTCCGTCTTCCTTCCGAATCATGGATGCATAGGTATGTTCTTCCTCGTTCTGCGGAGTATAGACGGCCGTTCCGTTCACAATCTCCGGAATGGTCTTCACCAGAAGCTCCGCCCCCAGTACCGACAGTTTGTCCGCCAGTTCATGGATGGTCATGCCTTCGATGTTCATTTCCGCTTTGGAAATCATATCTCCCGTATCCAAGCCTTTGGCCATCTTCATGATGGTCACGCCGGTGGTCTTGTCCCCCTGAAGGATGGAATACTGCATTGGCGCCGCACCCCGAAGTTTCGGGAGCAGGGATCCGTGCACGTTGATGCAGTCGTACTTCGGTGCATTCAGCACCCGTTCCGGAAGCAGCTGGCCGAAGGCCGCCACCACGATGAAATCCGGTTCCAGGGCTTCCAATTCCTGCATGAATTCTTCATCCTTGCGAATCTGCTGTGGCTGTGCCACCGGAAGTCCGTGCTGCAGCGCGCATTCTTTTACCGGGGAGAAGGTCACTTTGCCCCGATTGCCTCGGCGGTCCGGCTGGGTGACCACCATCGGAATCTCGCAGCCGCATTCAATCAGCTTTTCCAATGAAGGCACCGCGAACTCCGGTGTTCCCATAAAAACAATCTTCATCTACCGCTCCTCTTCTTCCTGTTCCTTCAGGATTTCCGCATATTCCTCGTTGGTCATCACGTTGTCCGAACGGTCGGTATAGAGAATTCCGTCCAGGTGATCGTATTCGTGACAGATGCAGGTAGCCGCAAAACCGTCAAAGACCAGATCCTGCATTTCGCCTTCCGCATCCAGTCCCTGAATCCGAACCTTCTCCGGACGAACCACGTGTCCGATGTATCCCGGCACGCTGAGGCAGCCCTCCATGGAGTCCTGCTCCCCTTCCTTCTCCAGAATTTCCGGATTGATGAACACGTAATTGTGTTCCGGATCCTCCAGTTCCGGACGGCACACGAACATCCGCTTCATGATTCCAATCTGAGGCGCCGCCAGGCCCACGCCGTCGGCTTCGATCATGGTGTCGATCATGTCACGGGTCAGGGTCTGAATGTGCTTCGTCACCTCTTTCACCGGTTTGCATTTCTTTGCGAGGATCTCGTCCCCTTTCTCTACGATTTTACGAATAGCCATTGTTCCTCCTACACGATGCCATACGGATTGACATCAATTTCAATATATATTGTCGACTTCTGCTGAATCATCCAATCCCGATACCGCATGTACATCTGAATGAATCCACTGCGGGACCCTTTCGGCGCTTTGATCAGAAAGGTCACCCGCTTCCGTTCCGTATTCCCCCGGAGCACTTCCTCCCGAGGCCGGTAAATCATGGATTTATCCGGAAGATTCTGCATATTTTCCAATTTCCCTTTAAAATCCTCCGCATACTCCATTGCAGTCCGATTCCCCGGTCGGTATTTTTCCCCTTCTGTAAAGGATACCGCAATTAAATCGGAGTATGGTGGATAATTCATGATATTTCGGTGGAGTAATTCCGACTCATAGAACCCGTCATAATCCCCCTGAGCGGCAAAAGCGATGGCTTCCGCCTCCGGATTGTAGGTCTGAATCACCACCCGGCTGGATTCCGAACTCCGCCCCGCTCTTCCGGACACCTGGGTCACCAGCTGGTAGGTGCGCTCCGACGCCCGATAATCCGGGATGTTCAGGGAAATGTCCGCATTCACGATGCCCACCAGTCCCACATTCCGAAAATCTAGACCTTTTGCCAGAATCTGAGTGCCGATGAGAATGTTCGTCCGTTGGTGCACAAAATCCGACATGGTGCGGTCGATTTCCTTCTGGTTCTTCGCCGTATCCAGATCGAACCGCGCCACCTTGTAGTCCGGAAACATCTCCTGCACCACTTCCTCCACCTTCTCGGTGCCCATGCCCCCGTACCGAATATGAGGGCTTCCGCATTCCGGACATTTCTTCGGCAGCGGAAATTTCTTCCCGCAGTAGTGACACACCGCCACATTCTCTCGCTTGTGGTAGGTCAAGGAAATCCCGCAATCGTCACACTGATAACGGTATCCGCACTCCACGCACTGAATCTGAGGCGCGTATCCCCGCCGGTTCAGGAACAGGATTACCTGCTCCCCCTTCTCCAGGCAGTACCGCATCTCCTCCTGCAGCCGCAGGCTGATCATCTCATTCCGACCCCGGACCACCTGTCCTCGAATGTCCTCGATTTCCACATCCGGCAGACGGCTTTTTCCCACCCGGTTCTTCAGTTCAATCAGGTGATAAATTCCGACGGATGCACGGTAAAAAGAAACCACGCTGGGCGTCGCGCTTCCGAGAACCACCGTGGCACCGAAGGTCCCCGCTCTCTTATACGCCACGTCCATGGTTTCGTATTTCGGATTGTGGTCGGATTTGTAGGTGGATTCGTGTTCCTCATCGATGACCACCAATCCCAGATCCGTGACCGGCGCAAAAATCGCCGTCCGGGCACCCAGAATCACCTTGGCCGAACCCTCTCGAATCCGAAGCCAGTTCTCCAGCCGCTTCGAAGTGGTCAGTTTGCTGTGCAGGATGGCCACGTTCTCCGCACCGAAGCGGTTCTGAAACCGCTTCTCCATCTGCATGGCCAGAGCGATTTCCGGCACCAGTACGATGGCACTTCTTCCTTGGGCCAGCGCATGCTCCACCGCATGCATGTAAACTTCCGTCTTCCCGCTTCCGGTCACCCCCTTCAGCAGGAACACGTTTTCCTTTCGACGATCCAGGGACTCGTTAATCTGCTTCACCGCAGATTCCTGCTCCTCCGTCAGCTCCCAGGGCTCTTCCCGGAGTGCCGGCGCTTTCACCAGCTTCTCCTTTTCCCTTTTTCCGCCCACGGTGAACATCTTGACCCCGTCAATATACTTGATGCCGTAGCGCCGCCGCATCCAGATGGCGGTATCAATCATCTCTTCGGAAAGAGAGCGCCTCTTGTCCACAGATTCGATTTCCCGAATTTTGTTCTCCGGAAGATCGGTTTCCACACCGGTTTCGAATACGTACGCATCCACCGGCTTCTTTCTGTTACTGAACAGGGCGCTGACTTTATCACCTACCGCCACCGAATCCGGTGCGCGGTAGGTGAAGTAGGTATCTGTTAATTCACTTTTATTGTCGATTACAACATTGATGTATTGCATTTCTTACAGTAGGAAAATATTGTGCTCTGCGCACTCCTCAATCATATCTTCCGGCCATACCGATGCCTGTACCTCTCCGATGTGCGCTTTCTGCAAGAAGAACATGCACAGACGGCTCTGACCGATTCCGCCGCCGATGGACAGCGGATACTTTCCGGTGATGACACCCTGATGGAATGGCTGCTCCAGACGGTCTTCTTTTCCGTCAATCTTCAGCTGACGCTTCATGGACTCCGCATCCACACGGATTCCCATGGAAGAAATCTCGAAGGCTCTGTCCAGGACGTCGTTCCACACCAGGATATCCCCGTTCAGTTCCCAATCGTCGTAGTCCGGTGCTCTTCCGTCATGCTTCTCACCGGAAGCCAGGACGCCGCCGATTCTCTTGATGAATACGGCACCGTATTCCTTAGTAATCAGGTCCTCCCGTTCCTTCGGGTTCTTGCCCGGATAACGATCTTCCAGATCCTGAGAATCGATGAATGTAATCTCGTTCGGAAGCTCAATCTGAATATCCCGGTAGAGACGGTTTACATAATCGCCCAGGTTCTTCAGTGCGTGGTAAATCGTCACCACGGTTTCTTCCAGATATTCTTCCGTCCGCTGCTCTTTGGTGATTACCTTCTCCCAGTCCCACTGGTCCACGTAGATGGAGTGAAGGTTATCCAATTCCTCATCTCTCCGAATGGCGTTCATGTCGGTATAGATGCCGTGACCCGGCTCTACTTCATACTTGTACAAAGCCATTCTCTTCCACTTTGCCAGAGACTGCACGATTTCCACCTGACGCTCGTTCATGTCCTTAATGGTGAAATCCACCCGGCGTTCCACACCGTTCAGCGTATCGTTAAAACCCGTTTCCGGGAATACGAACAGCGGCGCGCTCACACGGCGAAGCTGCAGTCCATAGGCCAGCTCCTGCTGGAAGTAGTCCTTAATCTTCTTGATGGCTCTCTGAGTCTCCTTCAGACCCAGAATCGGCTCATAGCCTTCCGGAATAATTACGTTACTCATAGTTGTTTCTCCTTGTCCCCTTCATAACCCTTTGGCATTAGCGTACCTTGCATAGTCGCATCCGCAGAATCGCTGGCGATACAGGCCATACTTCTTTGAAAGTTCCACACTTCTGCCAAAACCGTTCTTCTTCTTAAAATCAATCGGCAGGTAACAGGTGCCCGTCTCTGCGGCAAGTTCTTCTCCCGTCTTCGTGAGAAGGTCGTAGTTCTTGTGCGGGCTCACCGACATGGTGGATGTCCAACAATCTGCGTTTCTTGCTTTTGCCACACGAGCCGCCTCTTCATATCGGAGCCGGAAGCACTCTTCGCAGCGCCGCCCACCTTCCGGTTCATCCTTCAGCATCGCCGTTCGCTCCAGATATTTCTCCGGTTCGTACCGTCCCTCCAGATAATGCACCAAAGTCCGGTCCTTGTACTCTTCATTAAAGAGACGGAGGAATTTCTCCAGATTCTCTTTTCGAAGATAATACTCTTCCGAATCCGTGATATTTGGATTATAATAGAACACGGTCACATCGTAGTCGAATGCGGTTCGCTCGACACAGGCTGTAGCACAGGGGCCGCAGCATGTGAGGAGAAGAAGCGTTGGTTTCTCTTCTGGCATGAATCTGTTTCCCTTTCAAATAATAAAAGTAATTATATCACGTTGCCCTTTGTGTAGCAACGATTTTGGAGGAAACATGCAAGGCGGAGAACGATATTTTTCTATAAGCAATTATTTCAAACAAACCTTTGGCGAAAAAACCATCAAGCTCTCTCTGGATGCGGGATTCACCTGTCCCAACCGGGACGGAACCCTGGGCACCGGGGGCTGCGCCTTCTGCTCTTCTTCCGGTTCCGGCGAGTTCGCCTCGTCCATCTCAGAGCAGATTGAACTCCTCAGCGAGAAATGGCCCCATGCCCGGCACATCGCCTACTTCCAGAACCACACCAACACCTACGCACCGGTGCCGGTTCTTCGAAAATACTATTACGATGCTCTTTCGGATCCCCGAATCGACGGCATCGCCATCGCCACCCGGCCGGACTGCCTGGGCGAGGACGTGCTGAATCTGCTGGAAGAGATCAACCGGGAGCACTTCCTCTGGGTGGAACTGGGCCTTCAGACCATTCACCCCAAAACCTCCGAAGCCATGGGCATCGGTTACTCCCTGGACACCTTCCACGAGGCGATTACCGAACTCCACCGTCGGGGCATCCGAACGGTGGTTCACGTCATCCTAGGGCTTCCGGGGGAAAGCCGGCAGGACATGTTCGATACCGTATCCTACGTGGCCCGGATCCACCCCTTCGGCATCAAGCTTCACATGCTGAACATCGTCCGAGGTTCCCGTCTGTACGACATGATGCCGGACTACGTTCCTTTCCGTTCCATCGAGGAATACTGCGAGCTGGTGGTGGACCTCCTGGAAATCATTCCGGAAGACATCACGGTGCACCGACTCACCGCCGACACCCAGCGCGGCCTTCTGGTGGCGCCGGAATGGAGCTACCGAAAGCGCACCATTCTGAATCGAATTAACCTGCGTCTCAAAGAACGGGATACCCGCCAAGGGGCAAAATGCGGTGCGCACAATCAATAATTTACTCACAAAAATGGGTTCGGCTCCCCGGAAACGTCCGGAGAATCGAACCTGTTTTTTTATTTCGGCAACTTCGTGGAAGACGGCATACTCTTGTACACCGGAATCTCGAATACCAGCTTCTCACCGGTGAGGCCGTAGGCTTTGTAGGCCTTTGCCATGGACTTGGATTCCGTGTACGGTGCCGTGATGTTGGTCATGTACTGATGGGTGCCCGCCCGCAGCCATCCGTTCTTCACGTTGAACCGCTGGTAGTAGATGGTGTTCTGCCCCCGGTTGATGTAATCCTTTGACAGCACCTGAGCGCCGCCGTACACCGCTTTTTTGCGGGAGGTCCAGCCCTTCCGATATGCGTACTTCAGACCTTTCATCACCGGATTGGATCCCGAAGCAGCGCCGATGTTGTACGGATTGTACACCGTCTTTCCCTTCATCCGGTATCCCCGAATTGCGATGCTTCCGCCGCCGGTTTCCTGCCGAGCCCGAGATGCCAGGAAAATCGGACTCACCTTGTACTTCTTGCCGGCGCTCACGAACAGAGACGGCGAGAATCCCCGCTTCGGCAGCTCCGTTCCGCTGAGGACTTTGTTCACCGTGCCCGTGTTCTGATAAGAATGGTAATTCAAGGACAGGTACATGTAGATGTTCCGGTCGTTCAGGAAATGACGGGGATCCATGTAGTAGGACACCACCTTTTTGTTGGCGTTGAACCAGGTGGAGCCGTCCTTGGCGATGTACTTTCCGTTCCGGTAGCTCTTCCGGCCCTTGTCCCGATAGGATTTTGGGTAGGATTTGTAGATTAGGGAGACCCCATCCCGGGTTTCCCGGGACAGCACCGTGCTGTAGCTCAGATTGACCTTCTTCGCCCGAAAAACCCAATTCGGATGCTCGTTATGAAGTTTCTTCAAAGATTTCCGATAGGATGCCGGGAACCCCTGAGACTTCAGGTAAGCGTCGTAATCGGAGGTGCTCACCTTCGTCAAGGAATCCGCGATGACATAGCGGTACTTTCCGTTCACCAGAACCTTATCCCACCATGTCTTGGCCCCCTTGTACCGAGACCGAAGGCGCACGGACACCACCGCCCCCTTGGACAATTTTCCCTTTGCCTTCATGGATGTTTTCGGCCCGATTCGAGTGGGCACCTTCCGGGAAGCCCGGCCCAACACCGCCTGATAGCGGATGCCGTCCACCCGCTTGGCCAGCACGTAGCCCTTCTTTTTTTCCACGCCGATGCGGTACCAATGGTACCGGGAATCCGTCCGGTTTCGATGGGTATAGACTTCGTAATAAACGGTAATTTTCGTATTGTTCCGAAGGGTTCGGATTTTTTTCGATGAGGTGGAGGCCTTTTCCCGCAGCACCGTCCCTGCCTTCGCATTGATGGAGGCGGTGGCATTTCCCGGTTTTGCTTTTATCGCGGCATGGGAAAAATTCGTTCCCGCCATCCACAGGCAAAGGATCGTCATGCCGATTACCATCATTCGAATTCCACCCCCGCGTTCTGCGAATCGCCGCACGCCCGTCTCCTTCCTCGAACTAGTCGTCTGCCGACAACCTTCCGTCGTTGTAATGCTTTCGGCACAGGGAGGCATACATGTCGTTGCCGCCGATCGCAATCTGATCTCCCTGCTTGATAATCTTTCCATCCTGAATTCGGGCCACCATGGTGGCTTTCCGACCGCACCAGCAGATGGTCTTGATCTCTTCGATCTTGTCTGCGTACACCAGGAAATAGTAGGATCCTTCGAACAGCTCATTCTTAAAATCATTTTTCAGTCCGTAGGCCAATACCGGCACGTCGAAGCTGTCCACGATTTCCGCCAGCTCCTGCACATGATGCTTCCGGAAAAACTGGCATTCGTCCACCAGCACGCAGTCAATCTGATGCCGCATGTTCTTCTCGATGAACAGCGTCATGATATTCGTATCGTCATCCACCGTATAGGCCTTGTGGCTCAGTCCCACCCGGGAGGTCACCCTATCCCGCTCGTAGCGGTCGTCCACCTCCGGAACCAGGCACATCACCCGCTTGCCCAGCTCCTCGTAGTTGTTGGCCACCTTGATAATCTCCAGGGACTTTCCCGCATTCATCGTACTATATCGATAATACAGCTGTGCCATTTCGCTCTCCTTATTCTGCTTAATATCTGCTTATTCTACCACGAATTCCCCGGAGAAGCAAAAAGCGGGAATGCTTCTGCACCCCCGCTAAAAAGTCATTTATGATACTACTTCCAAGCACCCATTCCGCCCTGCAGGCAGATGATTCTGCTTTCGTCTACACCGTTCTTCACCATGGTGTTCCGGGCTTCATTGGCCTTGGCGTTACCGGTATAGCATACCAGAACGTAAAGACCGTTCTTGTTGTCGTTTACGGCCTTCATTACTGCCGCTTCATCGCCGGACGGAGCGGATACCGCGTTGGAGATATGTCCCTTATCGAAAGCATCTTTTGCTCTTACGTCCATAACGGTGAATACCTTCTGTCCGTCCACATCGGCCTTCAGGTTCTCCGGTGTGATGCCGTTTGCGAAGTTGAAGTTGCCGGAAGAAGTGTGCTTTGCCACAACGTAGCCTGCATACTTTGCATTCCATGCCTTCATGCCGCCGGCAGCGGACCGCATGGAATCGTCTCCGCCCAGAGTTTCAATGTTTGCATTCTCAACTCCGTTATTCTTCAGAAGTCCGGTTGCTGCCTTGGCATATTTGTTGCCGGTGTAGCAGATAACGATGTACTTCTTATCCTTGCCGTACTTATCCACAGCAGCCTTTACGTTTGCTGCTGCAGCGTCCTTGTTGCCGGAAAAAATACCGTCAACGTCTGCGGAAACCGCACCGGCAATGTGACCTTTTTCATAGTCTGCAGCCTTTCTGGCATCCAGAATTACGTAGGAAGAATCCTTCATCTTGCTGAATGTTGTGTCGGCGTTGGTGTAGTTGTAATCAACTACTTCATATCCGGCAGCTTTCCATGCCTTCATTCCACCATTGGCAGACTTTCTAGCCTTGTCTCCACCCAGTGTGAAGATGTTGTCATTGCTTACGCCTAAGCTTCTAAGCTCAGCAGAAGCAGCCTGTGCATATCTGTTGCCGGAGTAGCAGATTACTGCATACTTCTTGTTCTTTCCATACTTGTCAACGACAGCCTTAACGTTTGCCTTAGACTGTGCTTCTGTGATGGACTTACCAACAAATCCATCCATGTCTGCGGATACTGCATCTTCAATATGTCCAGTTGCAAAATCTGCAGCTTTTCTTGCATCCAAGATAACGTAATTAGCTGCATTGTCCTTCAGAGTCTTCGCAGAAATATAGTTATCTGTCTGTGCAGTATATGTAATGGTTACAGTCGTACCCTTTGCCGGCATGTTCTGTGGAACGAATGGTTCTGCACATGTCTTGAACTCGTTCGTAACAACGCCTGCGTAGCAGGATGTGTTGCAAGTCAGGCATCCGGATCCAGCGTTGTGGTTATTTGCAACGTTGGAATAAATCATGCTGAAATTATCGTTATCCTTCGCACCTGTCAGAGTATCAACCATTTTGATGGTCTGATTTCCATTCTGAATGTTGATATCGAACTTAGTGTAGTTCTTGTTACCAATACCGGACTGTGCCAGTTCATCAATAGTCTTGTTTCCAGCCTGTGCAACTTTTGCATCCGTCTTGAAGTTTGGATTTGTGTTCCAAGCCTTTGCAGAAATCTTACCAAGAGCTGCGTTCAGCTCTGCCGGAGTTGCATCAGTAACAAAATACGGATTCTGCTTCGATGCGCCCGCATTCTTCGTTACAACGTAATGCATAGATTTCGTTTCAGTATTATTTACAGTAGCAGTTACAGAAACGGACTTATTCGCTTTGTCCACTTTAATTCCGGATACAGTTACTGCACATGTAGCCTTCTTGCTGCCACCCTTCTCGGTTGCAGTAATAGTAGCCTTACCTGCCTTCTTTGCAGTTACAGTACCCTTGCTGGTTACAGTTGCAACAGAAGTATTGGAAGACTTCCAGGTAACGCCCTGGTTGTAGAATCCTGCGGATCCCTTCACGGTTGCCTTCAGTGTAGTCTTATCGTTCGGGAAAAGAATTGCAGACTTCTTGCTCATGGTTACGGACTTGGCCTTCAGATTCGTTACTTTAATCTTGATGGTCTTCTTAACCTTCTTGCTCTTCTTGGAAGTTGCTGTAATCTTTACAGTTCCCTTCTTCTTACCGGTTACGTAACCGGACTTGGAAACGGTTGCAACCTTCTTGTTGCTACTCTTCCATTTAACGGACTTGCTTGCCTTGGAAGGTTTTGTCTTATAAACAGATACCTTTACTTTACCCTTGATATCCACTGTAGTAGAAGTGGCCTTGAGGTAAATCTTCTTCGGCTTCTTTGTTGCCGCATTAGCGGTAACGGATGCCATAGCCATGGACAGTGCCACGCACAGTGCCAACATGACTGTGAACATTTTCTTCGAACGCTTCATGTTCAAATTCCTCCTTCGTTCATCAATACTATACAATTAATTGAAGGGGCTCCCCCCTTTGCGGCATTCCAAAAGCGGAAGCCGTACGCTATAATTATAGCTATTTTTCATTGAAAAATAAACTATAGTTCGGTCGTTTTTGCGAAGTATAGTAACAATCTATATTCTACTGTCTTTTTATTGATATTTCCTATACTTCCTTGTGCTTTGCCACCCACACCTGACGAATCAGGGTAATCAGAATCGCCAGTGCGAAGAGGCACAGCAGTCCGATAAAGAGCTTCTGCGCTCCGCCGGTGAGCATTCCGCCCACATAAGAATACACGATGCAGGCCGGCAGCTGGCCGAGGCCGGTTGCCAACATGAATCCGCCGAAATCCATTGCGGTCAGACCCGCCGCATAGCTGACGATATCAAAGGAAATAAACGGCAGCAGCCGGGCAATCAGAATGCATTTTTTGCCGTATTTATCAAAGAATTTCTCGATGGACAGAAGTGCGCCCTTCGTACACAGCTTTTCCACCACGTCTCTTCCCAGGATCCGGGCAATATAGAAGCATACTGCGGCACCCAGCATAGAAGACACCCAGGACAAGATGCATCCCTGCCACCATCCGAAGAGATTCGCATTGGTCAATGTAATGAAGAATGCCGGCAGCGGTGCTGCGATGGACTGGAATACCATCAGGAAGGCTGACACCAGCATCGCCCATTTTCCGTACTTCGCAATGAAGTTTCTCATCTGATCGAAGTCGCCGGACTTGAACATGGCAACCACGTTGTTAATCCAAGTGTGTACCGACGGCACTGCAAAATAGATTACAACGCAGGCGATGAGAAGTCCCACCAGGACGATTTTTCCGGTATGCTTCTTCTTTGGAGCATTCACTTCTTTCTCGTTCATCTTTCTATTCCTCCTAAAATCATAAAACAATCATACTGATTAATTGTAACGGCTCTTCACAAAAATAACAAATAGGAATCGACTTTATTTTCGGTGCGGAACTATTGATTATACCAATACCTCGCCCGAATATACCGCAAACGGGCAAAAGAAAAACGGTATGCAATGCATACCGTTCATGGTGCCCAGACTCGGAATCGAACCAAGGACACAGGGATTTTCAGTCCCTTGCTCTACCAACTGAGCTATCTGGGCATATTACCTTATTCAATAAATGGTGGGCCATCAGGGACTTGAACCCGGGACCTGCCGGTTATGAGCCGGATGCTCTGACCAACTGAGCTAATGGCCCATATGTTGGGTAAATGGTCGGGGTGGCAGGATTTGAACCCGCGGCCCACTGGTCCCAAACCAGTTGCGCTACCAAGCTGCGCTACACCCCGATATTCAGTACAGTCCTTAGTTAATTGGCAGGGGCAGTAGGATTCGAACCCACGGCACGTGGTTTTGGAGACCACTGCTCTACCAACTGAGCTATACCCCTAAAAAATGTGGCGGAGAAGATGGGATTCGAACCCATGCGGCCCTAATAACGAACCCTAACGGTTTAGCAAACCGTCCTCTTCAGCCTCTTGAGTACTTCTCCAGATCATGTGCATTCTTGGCGGAGAGGGTGGGATTCGAACCCACGGTCCCTTTCAGAATCACTGGTTTTCAAGACCAGCTCCTTAAACCACTCGGACACCTCTCCGGATGTTTTAAGAGTAATGGTGACCCATCGGAGACTCGAACTCCGGACACCTTGATTAAAAGTCAAGTGCTCTACCACCTGAGCTAATGGGTCGCAATGGCTGGGGTAGCAGGACTCGAACCTACGAATCACGGAGTCAAAGTCCGTTGCCTTGCCACTTGGCTATACCCCATAATCAAGTCGGTCTGCTATACTCTCTCTGTTTCTTTTAAAAAAATAGTGGTGAGCCCACAGGGATTCGAACCCCGGACACACGGCTTAGAAGGCCGTTGCTCTATCCAACTGAGCTATGGACCCACATGGAGCGGATGATGAGAATCGAACTCACGCTATCAGCTTGGAAGGCTGAAGTTCTACCATTGAACTACATCCGCATAAAAGATGGAGCGGAAGACGAGATTCGAACTCGCGACCCTCGCCTTGGCAAGGCGATGCTCTACCCCTGAGCCACTTCCGCAACAACTATTACATAATAGCACTTTCCATTCTTTCTGTCAATGTTTTTTAGTATTATTTTTCAAATTTTCCGACTTTCCCATTTACCGAATCTGCGCATCTCTTCGGATTTCCAGTCCGTCTTCTGTCACCTTGCACGGCAGTTCCAGGATTTGAACGCCGGCAGCCTTGGCTTCCGCCAGAGCTTCTCCGAATTCCGGATGGGTTTCCACGTTGGGCAGCACCTTCGTCACTTTAGGCATGGAAATGACGAAGGCCAGCATGGCACGGTACCCTTCGCCGGCAGCTTTTATCAGTTCGTGCAGATGTTTTACGCCGCGCAGAGTCGGAGCATCCGGGAAATAGCCGATTCCTTCTTTTTCCAGAGTGCACCCTTTCACCTCCAGAAGATAGCGTTCCGAAGTATTTTGTGCAGCTTTGCGCCGTTCCATATAGAAATCCATTCGGGAGTTTCCGTAGGTGTACTCCGGGTGAATCACATCGAAGCCCTGTGCCGACAGCCACTCCTTCATCACCTGATTGGGCGCCTGGCTGTCGATATTCACAAGACCCAGGGACTCCTTGTACACCGCCACCAGGTCATAGGCGGTTTTGCGGTTGGGATTATCCGAATGGTTCAGGATGACGCGGCTTCCCGGAAGGAGCAGTTCCCGGCAGCGCCCGGTGTTTTTCACATGCACCGTTTCCGGATGCCCGTTAATCTCCACATGGGCCACAAATCGATTGGGCCGGTCGATGAATTTTCCTTCCATAATATCCGGATATCTCATTCTCTGCTTCCTTTCTTCACCGGCAATACAATCCGGTAGAACAATCCGCGTGTTCCTGGGCTGCCGGTAAATTCACTCACCGCAAGGGCGGTCTCTTTCTCATTCAAAATGGAAATCGCACCTCCGTGGGCTTCTACAATTCGCTGAGCCACGCTCAGACCCAGACCGGTCCCCTGACCGTTGCTCCGGGACGGCTCCGCTACCACGAAGGGGTCCAGCAGCACCGACTTCATCTGCTCCGGAATGCCCGGACCGTTGTCGCCGATATGGATGATGATGTTTTTGCCGTCGGCGGATTTCATCAGACGGACGAACAGGGTGGTGCCCTTCGGCGTGTATTTGACCGAATTGCTGATGATGTTCTCCCACACCCGATTCAGCTGATGGTGGTCGAAGGCGGTTCGGATGTTCTCCTCCGGAATGTCCGCTTCCATGGAATACCCTTGAATATTCAGTTCCTGATATCTGCCGGCGATGTATTCCCGCAGGTACTCCGCCAGATTTCCCTCCGTCATGGTATAGGCGAAATCCGGATGCTCCAGCATGCTGAAGTCACTCAGGCTGCTGATCAGATTTGCCATGGTATTCACCCGGTCCTCGATAATCGCCAGGTAACGGTCCCAGTCCTCCGGCGGTACCAAGCCGTCCCGAATCGCGTCCACATATCCCCGAATTACCGTAATCGGCGTCTTCAAATCGTGTGAAATGCCGCTGAGCATCTGCTGCTTCTGATTCCGGAGGGCCTGCTGCTTTTCCTCCGCTTCCACCAGCTTCTCCTCCAGCTGGTTAAAAGCGTCGATAACCGTGGTCACCTCCCTCGGTCCGGAATAGCCAACAACGGGACTTCTCTCCCCTTCTCGGAATCTCGCAATGGCATGTTCCAGGTCGGCCAGCGGCCGGCGCACCTTGTTCACGATGTACAGATCCATCAGCAGAATCGTGACGATGACCGCCAGGACGAACACCAGCAGACTGATAAAGAAGATTTTGGAATATATTTTTCCTAGCTGCATTCCCACGCTTTCCGTGTGAATCAGTGCGGTTCGTGCCTCTCCGTCCAACGTGGTAAAAGAAAATTTCTGAAGAATATTGCCGGACACGTCCTCTCCGTCGTTGCTCCCTATCAGGTATCGAATCTCATCCTTTGTCAGCTGCTTTTTTCCCAGGTTGATGTTGGAATAGATTACATTTCGCTTGGAATCCAGGAGTGCGGTTCCCGAAAGATACTGTTCAGATTCGTCATTCCAACGGTACTGAAAAATCAGGTATCCGCTTTTCTTCAGCTGATACCCGGAACCGATGCGTTGAACGCCGTAATATACATCCGGATAAATCTCGGAAATGTAACGCAGGGAATCTTTGTGGTATTTTTTGTTGGTTTTGCCGCGGCTGTCATAGATGACTTTGGCATTCTCGTCCAGAATCTCCAGGTACCCGGTCTTGCCGAATGTCTTGGTCACCGGAACTCGGTCGTACTTCTCTTCTTCCAGAATATTGGTGTAATCCGCAATATCGTAGGATTTCGGCATTACCACAACCCGGCGCGGAAGGAAATAGTTCACCCCGTAGAGAATTCCGGCAAGTCCCACAATCACCAGAAACAGAAGGATAAAACCCTTCATGAAAACCATGTACAGGCTTCCTTCTTTACTTTTCAGTTTCTTCATCGCTGCCCTTCTGTTCCTCGCAGAATTTATAACCGATGCCCCGCACCGTCTGGATGTAACGAGGCTCCCGTTTGTTCGCTTCGATCTTCTTCCGCAAATTGGAAATGTGCACCGTTATGGTATTTTCATCATTGATGTAATACTCTCCGTTCAGAAATTCGTATATCTGAATTTTGGTGTACACCCTTCCCGGATGGCTCATCAGGAGCTCCAGAATTCGGAACTCCGCCGGTGTGGTGGACACGATTTCCTCATCCACGTACAGCTTTCGAGTGTTTCGGTCCAACCGCAGGTTTTCGAACCGGATGTCATCTTCGGTCCGAACCGGTTGGCTATCATCTTCTTCTCCGGCATTGGTCAAGAGCAAAGAATCCGGCTTCTTATCGAACTCGTAGCACCGCCGCAGCACCGAACGCACCCGGGCCACCACCTCCAAAGGGTTAAATGGTTTTACCAGATAATCGTCGGCACCGATGTTCAGACCCACAATCCGGTCCGCATCTTCTCGCTTCGCCGATAAAACGATAATCGGGACAGCCGAAAACTCCCGCACCCGCCGAATGAGCTCGTAGCCATCCATTCGAGGCATCATGATATCGAAAATGCAAAGGTCCGCCGGCTGCTGCTCCATGATTTCCAGCGCCTCCGCCCCATTGGGAGCGTGGAGAACCTCATATCCCTCATTATTCAAATACAGCTTCAGCACCTGAACGATGTCCCCATCGTCCTCGGCAACCAGTATTCTGTAAGCCATTCTTTATGCGTCCTCTTGCAGTCTTTCCACCATCTTCCACAGATTGGCCGCAGAGTTGAAATTCTCCGGCGTCATCTCCGCCGCATCGATGGAGATGTCAAAGGCATCCTCCAGCTCGCTCACCAGGGAGATAATCGCAAAAGAATCCAGCAGATGGTCGTCAATCAGGCCGGTTTCCGTTTCATAATCAATGGTATCGTCGATTTCATTCAAAATTTCCAGTAATTCGTTCATCGTATTCCTTCTTTCTCGCATAACGCGTCATCCGTTAAATTAATTGCTTCGCATCGGGGTATTCAGCGGGTGGGTCTGCATTTGCTTCCGCACCTCTGCCAAACCTTCTTTCTCGCTGTAGAGCACCACGCCCGGCAGCTCGTGGGTCAAGAACAGACTCATGCCCTCGTACACCGAATAGGCACCGGTTCGGGTAAAAACAATCAGGTCGCCCTCCCGAAGCGGCCGGCAGGCATAGTCGCCAATTAAGATATCGTTGGTGGTGCACAGGGATCCGCAGATGGAATAGTGCACCGTCTCGGCACATTCGGCCGCCTCCGGCTTGCCCGAAAGTATTTTTACCTCCGGCACGTACATGCCTCGAATCTGCCCATCGTAGTGGAGCTGATGAATTCCGCCATCGGTGATGGCATAATTCTTTCCGGAATTGGTCTTCACGTCGCACACCTTGGTGATGTAGTAACCGGTATCGTACGCCAACGCGCGCCCCATCTCCAGGGTCACCGTCCCTTTCCAGCTCATCTGTGCTATTATATCACGAAATTCCGAAAGCTGCTCTGGCGATGTCACATCTTCTTCCTGCCCTTCGAAATACGGCACGCCGAAACCGGTTCCGTACTCCAGCATAGGCACATGGAAACCCGCTTCCTCTTCCAGTCTTCGGAAGAATTCATCCAGCTTCTTCAGCTCCTTCCGATGCTTCGCCAGGCGGTGTTTCTGGGTGCCGGAGAAGAAATGAATTCCGTGGAATTCCACGCCCTTGTATTCCGCCCTTCTTTGAATCAAAGAGAGTACGGTCTCCTCATCCATTCCGAATTGGCTGCCGTTTGTGAGCCGCGGGAGAACGTTCAACACCAGATTCCCTTCGATTCCCATTCGGTTCAGCAATTCCAGCTGACTCTGGGACTCTGCGGTGTACAGCGCCCGGTCGCCGCAGTAATCCAGAATTTCTTCCAGATCCTCTGCTCGCTTCAGCACCCCGGAAATCAAGAGTTTTTCCGGGGGAATTTCCAGGCTTCGGCATACCCGAAACTCCCCGTCGGAGCACACCTCAATTCGCTGGGTTTCCGGAAGGGATGCCGCAGTGAGAAACGGATTGGTTTTCATGCAGTAGGTCAAACCGATGTCCGTCCCCAGGTGTTTTCTAGAATACCGGAACCGCTCTAACAGGGCATCCGTGTCGAAAATATACAGAGGGGTGGGATATCGCTCCGCCGCCTCCCGGATTATTCTATCTGAAAGCATCATTCTATTTCCTCCAGTTCTGTCAGCACCTTTCGGTCGATTTTTCCGTTTTTGTTCAGGCGGAATTCCTTGACGTGGTGGAATTTCCACGGAACCATGTAGGCCGGCAGCTTTTCCTTCAGCTGCCGGTGCACCTCCGAAGCGGCCGCATCGCCGGTGTAATAGGCGGAAAGCCGGCTTCTTTTGGCATCGTAGGAACAGCAGCTCTGGCGCACCCCTTCCAGCGCATTCATCTGAAGCTCAATTTCCTCCAGCTCGATTCGATGCCCCATATGCTTAATCTGAAAATCCTTTCGGCCGGCAAATACCATCTCTCCGTTTTCATCCAGCACCGCCAGGTCTCCGGTGCGGTACATCCGTCGGGTGGTTCCATCGTTATCCGTATACCGGACAAAATGCCTTGCCGTCTGCTCCGGATTGTGATAGTACTCCCGCGCCAGGGATTCCCCCATCACGCAGATTTCTCCGGGCAACCCGGCCGCCTTCACCGGACGGTCCTCTTCGTCCAAGAGCACCACGCTCCGTCCCGGGAACACCTTTCCCAAAGGCAACTTTTCTTCCTTCCCGTACCGGCGCTCAATGGGGAAATAGGTGCAGTTGCAAGTGATTTCCGACGGTCCGTATAGGTTCACGAACTTCGTCTCCGGCAGATTTTCCTGCCAGATGGTGAGCTGCTTGATCGGCATCACCTCACCGGAGAACATCACCCGCTTCAGTTCCGTCGGCACCCGGTACCCGAATCCCTTCAGGCCGGAAATGATGCACAGCGCCGATACCGCCCAGGTCAGATTGGTTACGTGATTGTCGCAGATGTAATCCAGCAGCCGCGGCGGCGTGGAGAAGTATTCCCGCGGAATGAGGAGCAACGAGGCCCCGGTCATCCACGCGGAATAGATGTCTTTTACCGATACGTCAAAGTCAAAGGGCGCCTGGTTGCCGATGACATCCTCTTCCGTGAATTCGAAAATCTCCACAAAATGCCGGATAAAGTCCATCACGGACTGCTGTTCCACCAGCACGCATTTCGGCGTTCCCGTGGACCCGGAGGTAAAAATACCGTACAACGGATCGGTGCTCCGAATTTCCCGGCGAATCTTCATCAGCTTCATCATGGCCGCTTCCGACGTATTTCCTGCTTTCGCCTTTTCAACCAAGGCATCCAGGGACAGGGTTTTTCCTTCGTACCCCGCCCGGGAGAGTTTTTCCGTCTGTTTGTCTTCCACAATGACCAGGCGAGGCTCCAGAACGTTTAAAATGGAAGAAATTCGACTCTCCGTTTGCTCCGGGTTGATGCAAACGTAGAAGCTCCCCGCATAGATGGAAGCCAGAACTGCCGCCAGTTCACTGCAGCTCTTCTCCGCCAGGATGGCAATGGGAAACCCGGTCTCCACCTCCCCATCCTCTTCCGGATACAGGATTTCTCCCACTTCCGCCGCCATGCGCTGGGCCTGTTCAAACAGCTCGCCGTAGGTGAGCTCCTGAACCGGATCCTTCGCCGCCAAACGCTTTCCGTGAATCACTGCGGTATTCTCAAAGATGTCCAAAATGGTTTTACTCGCATTATCGATGTTTCTCTTCATATCTTTTTCCTTATCTTATTCTTGAACCTCTTTTTTCTTTCCGCCTTCCGCCAGCAGATTCTCCAAAGAATTCATGGTATCATCCCCGTTGATTTTCTTCATCTTTTTCTTCTCGGCAATCTCATAGTTGCCGTATACGCGATTCCACTTGGCGGAAATCAGGGGGTCGTTCCGGCGATCCTCCAGATTGCAGTTCTGAACCAGATAGTCCCGAAGATAACCGGTGGTTTTGATGGCGCCGGAGATGTTCAAATGATCTCCCCGGTCTCTGGTATCCGTTGCCCAATCGATCTGAAGTTCTTCTACCCGACGATTCAAATCCACATACGGAACGTTGGTTTTCTTCGCCAGCTTTGCCAGGGCGTTGCACCGCTCAATGTTGTAGTTCTTCGGGGACGGTGCGGAATAGAGAATCAGCTGGATTCCGTGCTTCTCACAGGTCTTCCGAATTGCGTCAAAATCCCGGCGATTGGCCCTGCTGATGATATTCTGAACCTTATCCTTGTCCTTCGGATTGACCGTCGGTGCGCCCTCCGGTGGATTCATGTAATCCGCCGGTCCCGTGTACGGCCGAACTTTGCTGCTGACGCCGAACCCCTTATAGGTGGCGTGCATCTTCTGGGGAAATACCTGTTTCCAGCTGTTGTGATAACGCAGCACCGGAAAGGCATTGTATAATTTTTCCGCCAGGGCCGACTGCTTCCGGAAGGCTTGGCTCTTCCGGTTTCGGAATAAACTGTGGGTTTCCAGCAGGATGACCTTCGGCTTCTGGGATTCCAACGCGGTCTTCAGCACGTTTCGGGTATCCGCCAGATTGGCCCCCGGCTGTCCTGCCGCGTAGACCGTATATCCGGTTTCGTTCCAAATCTTCATGGGGGAAATGCTGGTGTAGCTCTCGCTGTCTCCCATCACCAGCACATCGATGGTATTCTTCGGTTCGTTGGCAATGCGGGAATACACCGCATTTCTTCCGGCGCCCAGGTGATATTTCATGACCACCTTTGGGGTCAACAACAAACCCGGGAGGAAAATCAGGAGAAACAGAATCACCAGGAACAGGCATGTTCTCAGCATATGCTTTTGTTTTTTCATAGGTTCCTCCTCCTTTCTAGAATCCCGCATAGATTAGATCCACGGTCTGGTATCCCGCCCCGTAGGCTCCGAATACGATAATAAAAACAATCAATCCGTAATACACGCTCCACCGCCAGAAGGTGGGAATCTTCGGAAAACGCTCGAAGAGATCCGGCTTCTTTTCCAGCAGGTCGTCCACGATGAACACCAGAACGGTTCCCGCAATGACCACGAACCAGTCCCCCGGATCCAGTTTCAGGCTCAGCATGGAGGTGGCCAGGTTGTCGCTGATGAACGGGCCCCGGAACATATTGCGGCACATGGACAGAAACTGCCCAAAGGATTCCGCCCGGAACAGCATCTCGCCCATGACGATGATCACCCAGGTGCGGACCATATGCCACTTCTGAATAATCGGGTTGTCGTCGGACACGTGAATCAGCCGCCGCATTTTCTCGCCCAGCGGTTCCAATGCCACTTCCGCCAGCAGAATGATGAAATAGTACACTCCGTACAGGATGTACGGCCACTTCGGTCCGTGCCAAAGCCCGTTCAGCATCCACACCGGGAACAGCGCCATCGCGCTGGTGACCACCATGGTGATGTATTTTCCGCAATGTTTCCGCCCGTACTTTCCCCATTTCTTCACCAGCGAAGAAGTGGTGACCGGATAGAAAATATAATTTTTGAACCAGCGTCCCAAGGTGATGTGCCATCTCCGCCAGAACTCTGCGGCGCTCTTAGCCTTGAAGGGCTGACGGAAATTCTCGGGCAGCTTCACCCCGAAAATCCGCGCCGATCCGATGACGATATCGATGGTACCGGAGAATTCCAGATACAGCTGAATGGTGGTAATCACCGCCGTCAGCACAATCATGAATCCGCTGTAGTGCGCCTCCGGCCGATACAGCATCAGCACCGCCGTGTTCAGTCGGTCCGAGACGATCATTCTTTTAAAAAGTCCCCAAATAATCCGGAAACATCCCAGCCCCAGGTTCTCTCCCTGAATCGGTTCGCCGCTATACAGCGTGTCTTTCGTGTCGCTCCACTGAAGAATCGGACCTTCCATCACCGTCGGGAAGAAGATCAGGAACAGGAACAGCTTGAAGAAATTGGATTCCGCCTTCTCCCGCTTCCAGTACACATCCAGCAGATAGCTCACCGCCTGCAGGGTGTAAAACGAAATTCCGATGGGAACCAGAATCCGCCCCACGCTGAAATTTCCGTTCCCGCCAAAATGTCGAACCACCTGCATCGTCGTCTCCACGGTAAAAGCAGTATATTTCAGTGCCACCAGGATGCCCACGGTCCCCAGCAGTCCCAGCTGCAGAATCTTCCGGGATTTCTCCTTCAGGGCGTTTCGTCGTTCCTTCTGCGAACGGTCAACGGCTTTAATCTGAACCTGTGTGCGGTCAATCCATCCCGCAATGCTGTAGGTAATCCCGGCGGTCACCACCGCCCAAAGGATAAGCTGCCGGCTGATCAGCCAAAAAAATACCACGCTGGCCCCCAGCAGCACCCACCATCGCCGCTCCTTTTTCACCAGCTGGTACAGGAGTGCCACCGTCGGCAGGAAGATAAAATAGGAATTAACATTATATGCCATAGTATTTACCTTTCGTTTTCAGTATATGGACTATTATATCACGCTTGTATTAAGATTCTATTAAGATAGGGATTTTCAATTCTTAAGATTTCTTAAGATTTCGTAAAACTTGGATGATGCGTTCGCGAAACAAAAATTTCACACAAAAGGAAGCGGTGCCAAAGCCGATTCTCACCGCTTTGGCACCGCCCCCATATTTCTTTATTTATAACCCTTTTCGCTTCAACATCCGCATGGAATTCAAAATGCAAATTACAGCGACGCCCACGTCGGCAAACACGGCCCACCACATTCCGATAATGCCCAAAGCACCCAGAATCAAGAACAGAATCTTGATAAACAGCGCAAAGGCAATGTTCTGGTAGGCGATGCCCACCGTCTGCCGGGCAATTCGAATGGTGCGCGGGATTTTGCCGATATCGTCATCCATGATGACCACATCCGCGGCTTCAATGGCCGCATCGGAACCCATGGAGCCCATGGCAATTCCCACATCCGCCCGGGAAAGCACCGGTGCATCGTTGATTCCGTCCCCGATAAATGCTAGCTTCTTCTTGCCGTTGCTGCCGTCTTTCTTGTCGCCGGACATCCGCGCCAACAGTTCTTCCACTGCCTGCACCTTGCCCGCCGGCAGAAGCTCTGCCCGGAACTCATCCACGGACAGTTTCTCGGCAACCGCTTCCGCAATTCCCTTCCGGTCTCCGGTGAGCATCACGACGTGCCGGACGCCCTCCTGCTTCATTTCGCGAATTGCTTTTACCGCACTATCCTTAATCTCGTCGGAGATGAGAATGGCACCTTGGAATTTGCCGTCCGCCGCCACGTAGACGACGGTGGACTCTCCGTCCTGAATCTCTCGGTAGTCGATTCCGTTCTCCTCCATCAGCCGTTTATTTCCCACGCAGACCGTGGAATCACCCACTTTCGCAATGAGGCCCTGACCGGAAACGTTCCGCGCATCCCGGGCCAACCCCGGCTCCAAAACTTCGGTGTACGCTGCCTGAATGGATTTGGCGATGGGATGGGTGGACAGGCTTTCCACGATGGCGGCGTTCCGAAGCACCGTTTCTTCCGAAACACCCTCCGCAGGAACCACCCGAGTCACGTGAAAAACGCCTTCCGTCAGGGTGCCGGTTTTGTCCGAAACCACCGTGTCCAAATGCGCCATCTGCTCTAAGTAGTTGGAGCCTTTTACCAGCACGCCGATGTTCGACGCCGCTCCGATACCGCCGAAGAAAGACAAAGGCACGGAAATGACCAAAGCGCACGGGCAGGAGATTACCAGGAAGGTGCAGGCACGCATCATCCAATTCATCCAGTTGCCCGTAAAAATAGGCGGAATGAGGGCCAGTATCACCGCACCGGCCACCACGATTGGCGTGTAGTACCGAGCGAATCGGGTGATGAAATTCTCCGTCTTCGACTTCTTGGAGGACGCGTTTTCCACCAGCTCCAAAATCTGAGCCACGGTTGAATCCTCGTACTTTTTCTCCGCCCGAATCTTCAGGAGTCCTTCGCCGTTAATGCATCCGGAAATAATCTGATCTCCCGGAACCGCCGAACGCGGCACCGATTCTCCGGTGAGAGCCGATGTGTTCACCATGCTCTGACCCTCCAACACCGTGCCGTCCACCGGAATCTTCTCCCCGGCACGAATCACCAGGGTGTCCCCAATCTGCACTTCCTCCGGATCCACTTCCTCGATGGACCCATCGGCTCTCTCCACATTGGCAAAATCCGGGGCGATGTCCATCAGCTCCGTAATGGATTTTCTGGATTTCCCCACCGCATAGCTCTGGAACCATTCACCAACCTGGTAGAACAGCATCACCGCAACCGCCTCGCTGTTTTCGCCGGTCACGAAAGCTCCCACCGTCGCCAGGGTCATGAGAAAACACTCGTCCAGCAGCTGCCGGTTCTTTATGCCGAGAAGGCACTTTTTTACCACGTCCCTACCGGCAATCAGATACGGAATTAAGTACAGCACCAACTCGCCCCACCGGGTTCCCAAAACCCCCGGAAAACCGCAGGTGTGCTCCACCGCCATCAAAACCGCAAAGATGGATAAGCCGATCAGAATCTGTTTCAATTGTCTTTTTAATTTCTTGCTCATGCCCTCATCCTCAGAATAATCTTCTATAAAAACAAACTACCGAATAACCTCACAGTCCGGCTCGACCTTGGCAATCACCTTGCAGGCTTCGTCCAAAATCGCCGCGAAGGAATCATCCTCCGCTTCCAGCGTCATCTTCTGGGTCATGAAATTGACCGATACTTCTTTAACACCGTCAATTTTGCGGATAGCGTCCTCCATCTTTGCCGCGCAGTTTGCACAATCCACTTCATCCAACTTAAATTTCTTCTTCATGATAACCTCCTCGTTACTCTTCGATGTGATCTTTGCCCATTGCGATAATCGTACTTACGTGGTCGTCCGCCAGAGAATAAATCATGGACTTCCCCTCCCGGCGAGCGCAAAGAAGCTTGGCATTTCGAAGGATTTTCAGCTGATGAGAGACCGCCGATTGATTCATTTCCAGATCCTCGCAGATTTCCGACACGCTCTTCTCTCCCTGAGACAGGTCGACCAGTATCTTAATTCGTGTGGAATCCGCAAACATCTTGAACAGATCCGCCAAATCCATCAACTCATCCTCATTGATGCCTCCGATTCGGGCTCCCTTCTCTTCCTGATATTTTCGTTTCGTCATGTCTTCGCTCCTTCCATACATATTATCGTTTGTTCATATGAGTATATTATCATATATTCATATTATGTCAATACCATTTTTCATTTTTTACTGCCGCCGCCTTGTGTGAACTTTTTGCTCTCCGAAACGGAGCCGTAAGCCTTTGCGGGCGGCGGGGAGCAAAGGCGCCGGCCGGCGAGCCGGCGATAACGCGTTTTCCGCCGCCGCCTTGTGTGAAGATTTTGCTCCCCGGAACCAAGCCGTAAGCCTTTGCGGGTGGCGGGGAGCAAAATCGGCGGCCGGCACGCCGGCGATAAAGCGTTTTCCATCGCCGCCCTGTGTGAAGATTTTGCTCCCCGGAACGGAGCCGTATGCCTTTGCGGGCGGCGGGGAGCAAAGGCGGCAGCCGGCGAGCCGGCGATAAGGCGTTTTCCGCCGCCGCCCTGTGTGAAGATTTTGCTCCCCGAAACGGAGCCGTAAGCCTTTGCAGGCGGCGGGGAGCAAAGGCGGCGGCCGGCGAGCCGGCGATAAGACGTTTTCCATCGCCGCCTTGTGTGAAGATTTTGCTCCCCAAAACGAAGCCGCATGCCTTTGCGGGCGACGGGGAGCAAAGGCGGCGGCCGGCACGCCGGCGATTAAGCGTTTTCCGCCGCCGCTCTGTGTGAACTTTTTGCTCCCCGAAACGGAGCCGTAAGCCTTTGCAGGCGGCGGGGAGCAAAGTCCGCGGCCGGCGAGCCGGCGATAAAGCGTTTTCCGCCGCCGCCTTGTGTGAACTTTTTGCTCCCCGAAGCGGAGCCGTAAGCCTTTGCGGGCGGCGGGGAGCAAAGTCGGCGACCGGCGAGCCGGCGATAAAGCGTTTTCCGCCGCCGCCTTGTGTGAAGATTTTGCTCCCCGGAACGGAGCCGTAAGTCTTTGCGGGCGGCGGGGAGCAAAATCGGCGGCCGGCGAGCCGGCGATTAAGCGTTTTCCGCCGCCGCCTTGTGTGAACTTTTTGCTCCCCGAAACGGAGCCGTAAGCCTTTGCGGGCGGCGGGGAGCAAAGTCCGCGGCCACTTAACCAGTGCCCCGGGTTACACCCGGGACACACTCAGATGAAAAGAGATGCACGAAAGAACTTCTCCGCCCTTCGTGCATCTCTTCTCATGATTGTAATTCCGAAAGGAAAGAATTGACGACGAACCCCCACATTTTCCCCTTTCGTCGTCAATTTCTTCCGATTTCTTGAAAGAGTCCCGAATTAGAGGTTGTGCTTATTATAATATACCCACAGCAGTGGACACTTTTACAAGTTGAGCATCTTGAAAAGAGCCATTCAATTCGGACGCCCCCGTATGGTGGACAGCCGAAAAAGCAAGGATTTGAAGGGAGACCGATGCCAGTGCCAGCATCGGCACCCGGCGGCCGGAGAAATCCAAAAAAATAAAAAAGAGACCGCCGCACCACTGTGCAGCAGCCCCTTCTGATAGCTACTTACCACTTAAGTATTCTTTAACAACCTTCGAGACGACAGCACCGTCTGCCTGGCCTTTCAGCTCTGCCATAGCGGCTTTCATCATCGGACCCATGCTCTTCATCGAGCGGTCCAATCCGGATTCTTCACAAATTCGCTCCACAGCGGCGCGAACGGCTTCCTCCGACATTTCCTCCGGCAAATACTGCTTCAGAATATCGATTTCTGTTCTATAACTATCGAGTAAATCCTGTCTTCCTGCCTTTTCGAAATCAGCAATCGCGTCAGTACGCATCTTGAGCTGTTTCTTAATAATCGGAACGATGTCGGCATCCTCCAGGGTCACCTGCTGATCGATTTCATGCTGCTTAATCGCGGCACGAATCAGATTAACGGTTTCCTTCCGGGTGCTGTCATGCGCCTTCATCGCTTCCTTATAATCGGTAAGCAATTGTTCCTTAAGACCCATTGAATACCTCCTTTACCAGATTAATACTTTCTGGCTTTCTTTCTAGCAGCTTCGGATTTCTTCTTACGCTTTACGCTTGGCTTCTCGTAGTGCTCTCTCTTTCTGAGCTCAGACATAACGCCATCGCGAGCGCAAGATCTCTTAAATCTCTTAAGAGCGCTCTCTAAGCTTTCGTTTTCTCTAACGATAACCTGTGCCATATTCCGATTTCACCTCCTACCGTACTCAGAATGTAAATGGAACAGAATCGTCCATAACATTGTAATTGTACCATCATCAATCTATTTCTGCAAGTGATTTTTAAAGAAATTTCACAACTCCTTAGAAAATACTTTCCACGATGTCTCCGGCCATCATCTTCCGGCGGGAATCCTCGTCCACCGCGAACTTATCCGCCGCCATGCCGTGAATCATCACGCCGTACAGCAAGCTGTTGTTCTCCGAATTGCCCTGAGCAATCAGGGATGCAATTACCCCGGAGAGCACATCCCCGGATCCCGCCGTCGCCAGACCGGAATTGCCGGTGACGTTCAGGTACAGCCGCTGAGTGCCATCTTCCTTAATCAGGGAAACCAGCGACACGTCGGACTTCACCACCATGCTCACCCGATACAGCTCCGAGAACTTCTTTGTAAAGCCGATTCGATTTTTTTCAATCACCTGGATGTCCTCTCCGCAGAGCCGCGCCATCTCACCCACGTGCGGCGTGATGATGCACGGGCATTTTCTTTTACGGAACGGCTTCAGATTCTTGGAAATCAGGTTCAGTGCACCCGCATCCAGCACCACCGGAGTCTCCTGTGCCAGGATTTCTTTGATAATCAGGCGTCCGGTTGCATCTTCCTTCATGCCCGGTCCCGCCAGGACCACGTCTACGCTTTCCACAAAATCATCCAGCGCTCCGATCACATCGTCCGTCTTGTACGGCACCACTACCGCTTCCGGGATGGATACATTGAAGAAACCGGTGAATTTGTTCGGGCAGAAAATCTTTACCAGCCCGCAGCCCGCTCTGTAGGAAGCTTTTGCCGAAAGCATCGCCGCCCCCATCATGCTGTCCGGGCTCACCACGATTCCCACGGTTCCGTAGGTGCCCTTATGGGAAACCTCCGTTCTCGGAATTAGCGCCATATCCTTGGTTTTTCGGAAGAACTCCCGGTCGCACACGAAAATACGATCCGGTATATCCCGATATCCTCGTTTCGCCAGACCGATGTCCACTACTTTTACCTCGCCCGAAACCTTTCGTCCTTCGCAGAAGAACAGGCCGGTTTTGTAATTTCCCATGGTTACGGTAAGGTCGGCCCGGAATACCGCGTTCATAATCTGACCGGTGGTGGCATTCAGTCCCGACGGAATGTCGATGGCCACTTTGTAGCCCTTCTTGGAATTCACATACTCCAGGAACTTCACAAAATTATTTCCGAAACGGCGATTGAGTCCGGTTCCGAATATACCGTCCACCAGAACGTCGTATTCCGAACGCAGCGCCCTCAGGCTTTCCGCCGCATCTTCCGTTCCGTAGATTTTCAAATCCGGGAACATGGAGGAAATAATCCGAATCTGGCGCCGGAATTCCTTAGACGTGCGGTTGGGATCGCCCACGAAATAGAGTGTGACGGAATAGCCCAAATGAAGGAGCCAGCGAGCAACGCACACTCCGTCTCCGCCGTTATTTCCCGGTCCGCACATAACCAGAACCCGCGTATTGGTATCCGGAAAGCGCTCCGTAATTTCGTTCACCACACCTCGGGATGCATTTTCCATCAGCACGGAACTTGGAACACCTTTGTCCATCGTGTATTCGTCCATGTATTTCATGGATTTTGCCGTTAATGCATACATATATCTACTCCTGCTTATACAGTATTCTAACTAATTATACAGAGTATATTATATCATTTTTGATATCATATGCAACTCGGGTTTTACCGAGAATCCTTGAAACCGTCACCGAATCAAGCTACAATATACGTACTGATTTTTCATAAAAAAATACTTCAAGGGAGCGTTTATGTCCGTACAGATTACCGACGACGAAATCCGGCAGATTATTCTCCGGAGAAAGCAAAAAGAAAAAGAACGAAAGAGAAGAAAGAAGCGAATCGCTTTAGCCATCTGCCTGGTTTTCCTTGCCGGAATTCTGGGCTTTTCCTTCAGCACCGGCGGCGGCATCTTCACTTTGTTCCAGACCCGCGGCGTCATCTTTATCGATGCGGGACACGGCGGTGAGGATCCCGGCGCAGAGGCTTTGGGACGTAAGGAAAAGGATGACACCCTGGAGCTGGCCCTAAAGGTTCGGAAATACCTCCGACGAAAACGCTTTAAAGTGGTGATGTCCCGAACGGATGACGTGAACGTGGACCGCCCGGAGCGAGCAGAGATGGCCAACGAGGCAGAAGCTAAGCTGATGGTTTCCCTCCACCGGAATCAGTCCGATGGGGAGGGACAAGGTGTGGAGGCCTGGATTCACTCCGGAGGGAATTCCTCTGCCACCCTTCTGGCGGACAACATACTCCGCAATCTGGAGAAAGAAGGGTTTACCTACCGAAAAATCGGCACCGGCACATTGCCGGATGCTTCTGACAATTATTCCGAGAATCGGTATTCCACCATGCCGTCCTGTATCATTGAAGTGGGATTCATCTCCAATGAATCCGATAACCAACGCTTTGACAGTAACCTGTCCCGCAATGCCAAGGCCATTGCCAACGGCATTGAAACCAGCTACGAAACCCTTTATGAAAAGGACTCGGAAGAATAACTCCAATCGAAAACCCGGAAATCCACCGCATCTGCAATGGATTTCCGGGTCTGCTTTTATCTCTTCGCTACGTGCTCCGTATCGCAGTACTCACAGCGATACACTCTCCGATCCGGATCCGCCAGGCGGAACCGCTGCGGCACACCTCGTTCGATGGATGTGATGCATCTCGGATTCTTGCACTGAATGACGTTTGTCAGTCGTTCCGGCAACGCCATGTGCTTCTTGTCCACCATCTTTCCGTCCTTCACGATATTCACCGTGATGTTCGGGTCCACATAACCCAGCACATCGAAGTCCAGATCAATGAGTTGATCGATTTTGATGATGTCCTTCTTGCCGTATTTTCCGCTCCGGGCGTTCTGAATCACCGCAACGGAACAATCCAGATTCTCCAGTTCCAGAAGTTGATAGATCAGCAGGGATTTGCCTGCCTGGATATGATCTAAAACAATTCCGGTGCTTACACCGTCAATATTCATCACATTTCCTCCTTCCATCTAAGCAGCGTTGCAATCAAAGCTTTCCGAACGTCTTTGCCGTTCCGAACCTGTTTGAAGTACACCGCTCTCGGATCCCGGTCCACATCCACGGAAATCTCGTTAATACGAGGCAGCGGATGCATTACGATCATCTTTTCCTTGGCCAATTTCATTTTAGCCCGGTCCAGAACGTAGGTATCTCTCAAACGAATGTAATCCTCTTCGTTGAAGAAGCGCTCCTGCTGAACACGGGTCATGTAGAGAACATCCAGATCCGGAATCGCATCCTCCAGACTGGTGGTCTCCGTCCATTTTACGCCGGCTTCCGTCATACTTTCCTTGTTGTATTTCGGAAGCTTCAGCTCATCCGGCGAGATGAGAACGATTTCCACCCCTTTGAAACGAAGCAGGGCTGCAATCAGAGAGTGTACCGGCCGGCCGAACTTCAGGTCTCCGCAGAATCCGATTCGAATATTATCGATTCGGCCGAATTCCTTCCGAATGGTGAACAGGTCCGTCAGCGTCTGAGTCGGATGGAAGTGTCCGCCGTCACCCGCGTTGATGACCGGAATGCTGCAGGCATTGGATGCCACCAGCGCCGCACCTTCCTTCGGGTGTCTCATCGCGATGATGTCTGCGTAGCATTCGATAACCTTTGCGGTATCGCTGACACTTTCGCCCTTGGACGCCGAGCTGCTGCTTGCCGAGGCGAAACCGATCACATTACCGCCCAATTCCAACATCGCCGATTCGAAACTCAGTCTCGTCCGGGTACTCGGTTCATAGAATAACGTAGCGATTTTTTTATGGGCGCATTCCTCGTAATACTTCTCCGGATGCGCAACCATGTCGTCTGCCAGATCCAGAATCTCGCCAACTTCTTCCTGGGTCAGGTCCGTAATGTTGATTAGATCTCTCTTAGCCATGAAATGATTCCCTCTCCTTCATCTGCCTGAATGTAACCTTCTTCTACCGCTGTGTCGATCATGGTCTCCACGCTGCACAGGCTGTATTTCTCCACATTCGCTTCCGCAAACTTCTCGTCTGCCTTTTTGGTGTTGTAGGTAAAAATACTGATTACGCCAAGGACATCTGCTCCGGCTTCTCTCAGAGCTTCTACGACCTCGATGGAGGAACCGCCGGTGGAAATCAGGTCTTCAATAACGACCACCTTATCTCCCTTTTCCAGCTTTCCTTCAATTCTATTGTTCCGGCCATGGGTTTTTGCGCTGCCGCGAACATAACCCATCGGCATATCCAGAATATGTGCGGCGATTGCAGCGTGTGCAATTCCGGCGGTGCTGGTTCCCATCAGCTTCTCGCATTCCGGATATTTTTCTTTTACCACTCTGGCCATCTCATTCTCTACGGTGTTCCGAACTTCCGGATCCGTCAGAATCAGACGGTTGTCGCAGTAGATCGGGCTCTTGATTCCGCTGGCCCAAGTGAAGGGTTCGTTCGGTCTCAGAAAAACAGCCTGAATCTTCAACAGACCTTTTGCAATTTCCTTACTCATTTCCCATGTCCTCCTTACATCTCGCATATGCAGCGACCGGGTCGGCTGCCTTTGTAATACTTCTTCCAATAACCAAATAGTCCGATCCCAAAGCTTTGGCCTTTGCCGGCGTTGCCACACGGCTCTGGTCTCCCTTGGCATCTCCTGCCAGACGAATTCCCGGTGTAATCGTCCGGAAATCGGAAGCCACCCGTTCATGAATCATCGGGGATTCCCAGGCGGAGCAAACCACTCCGTCCAGACCGGCTTTCCGAGCATTTTCTGCATAATGAACAACCACGTCTTCCATCTCACCGTTCACCAGAAGTTCCTGATGCATCATCTCCTCATCGGTGGAGGTGAGCTGAGTTACGGCAATCAGCATCGGAATCTCCGAGCCGCCCCGCTCCTGAACGCCTTCCATCAGACCTTCTTTCGCGGCCTGCATCATCTTGATGCCGCCGGCGGCGTGAACGTTGGTCATATCCACACCCAGTCTCGCCAGCACTTTCATGGCGCTTTTCACGGTGTTCGGAATATCGTGAAGCTTCAGGTCCAGGAAAATCCGATGGCCCCGCTTCTTGATTTCTTCAATGATGGACGGACCTTCGCTGTAATACAGCTCCATGCCCACCTTTACAAATACCGGCTCTTGGAACCGATCCAAGAATTCCAGTGCTTTCTGTCCTGTTGGAAAATCCAACGCAATCATAATTGTTGGTGTCATCTCTATACTACTCCTCTGATTTCTTCCAGGTTACGGATTCCCAGTTCCTTCATTCTCTTCGGCAGCGCATCGATGGTCTTCTGGCACGTCCACGGATCCACCAGATTGGCGGAACCGATTTCGATGCCCGTCGCACCCGCCATAATCATTTCCAGCACATCGTCGGCACAGGAAATTCCGCCGATTCCGATAATCGGCAATTTGCATGCGTGGTACACTTCGTTCACCATGCGCATCGCAATCGGGCGAATCGCCGGACCGGACAGGCCGGCATACGTCTTGGACGTAATGGTCTTCCGAGTCTTCAAGTCAATCCGCATCGCCTTGAAGTTATTAATCAAGCTGATGCCGTCGGCACCGCCGCTCTCGCACGCCTTCGCAATCTCGGTGATGTCCAGCACATTCGGAGTCAGCTTCATAAAAATAGGTTTTTTTGTCACGTCCCGAACCGCCCGGGTAATCTCTTCCGACAGTTTCGGATCCGAACCGAAGGCGGAACCGCCGTGATCCACGTTCGGACAGCTGATATTGATCTCCAGAATCTCCACCTGCTCTTCCCGGTCCACCTGCGCGGCAACCTCCCGGTACTCATCCACGCTGAAACCGCTGATATTCGCAACAATCGGTCCCCGGTAAATCTTCCGAAGTTCCGGCAGATCCACTTCCCGGAAATGCTCTAATCCCGGATTCTGAAGGCCGATGGAATTCAGCATTCCGCTGGTGCATTCCGCAATTCGCGGCAGCTCGTTTCCGTAGCGCGGTTCCTTCGTAATACTTTTGGTTACCAGGGCACCCAGCTTATTCAGGTCAAAGACATCCTTGTATTCCTGACCATAGCCAAATGTTCCGCTGGCCGGCATCACCGGATTCTGCAGCCGAACACCGGCGAGTTCTATGCTCATATCTACAGGGTTTCCCATAGCAGCACCTCCTTATCAAATACCGGGCCTTCCTTGCACACCCGCTGGGATCCTACTTTTGTCTGAATGGAACAGCCCATGCAAGCGCCGAAGCCGCAGCCCATGCGCGCTTCCAAGCTGAACTGGCCCTTTCGAACCTTTCCGTCCAGCGCCTGAAGCATCTTCAGCGGTCCGCAGGCACAGGCGTAATCCAAAGTGTCGAAGGCATCGGTGACGAAGCCCTTCTGTCCGTAAGAGCCATCCGCCGTCATCACCGTAATGTCGTCCGTAAAATTCTTAAATTCATCTACCAGGAAAATCTCGTTGGCCGTATTAAAACCAAGGATCACCCGACATTTTTTTCCGGCAATGACCAGGCTCTTAGCCAGTCCCAGCATCGGCGGAATTCCGATACCGCCGCCAATCAAAGTGCATCCGTCCGGAATGGCGTCCACGTCGTAACCGTTTCCCAGACCGGTAAGAGAGGAAATCTTCTCTCCCGGTTCCATCCGGCTCAACTTCTTCGTTCCGTCTCCAACCACCTTATAAATCAGAACGTAGCGATCGCTGTCGTAGGAGCTGACCGAAATCGGTCTCCGCAGGAATTTCTCCGGAACCTCCAGCATGGCAAACTGCCCCGGAGCCGTGAACGCGCACTCCGGCGTCTCCAGCGTCATTTTATAGATGCCGTCCGCCAGCATCTGATTCTCCAAAATCGTGCTTTTATCTCTCTTCATATTCTATACCTCGTAGACAATCTTTCCGTTCCGGAAGGTCATCTGTGTCTTCCCGTATACCGTCCAGCCGTCAAACGGTGTGCACTTGCCCATGGACAAGAACCGACTGCTGTCCAGAACGTACGGGTTCTCCAGATCCATCACTACGTAACCGTCGCCCATCGGAAGTCCGAAGCGTTTCCGCGGTGCGATTGCCATCATTTCCACCAGACGCTCCAAAGTCATCACGCCCGGACGCACCAGTCCGGTGTACAGAACCGGGAACGCGCATTCCAATCCGGTGATTCCGTTCAGGCTCTTTTCAAAACCCTTGGACTTCTCTTCCGCGCTGTGGGGTGCGTGATCCGTCGCAATCATGTCCACCGTACCGTCCAGCGCACCTTCAATCATGGCTTTCCGGTCTTCCGGATCCTTGATCGGTGGGTTCATCTTGAAACGGCCGCCGGCCGCCGGATTCTCCGCAATGCCCTTTCGTACATCTTCGGTATCCAGCACCAGGTAGTGGGGAGCGGTTTCGCAGGTGACGTTCACGCCGCTTTTCTTCGCATCCCGAATCACTTCCACGCTTTCCTTGCAGGAAATATGGCATACGTGGTATCCGCAGCCGGTTTCATCCGCCAGCTTCAGATCTCGCTCAATCTGCCGCCATTCGCTTTCCCGCACTTTACCTTCCCGAAGAAGGGATTCATCTTCACAATGTGCCACAATCAGCTTGTTCAGGCTTTTTGCCACGTTCATGGCCTCCCGCATCAAGCCGTCATCCTGCACGCCCTTGCCGTCATCGGAAAAGGCCAGCACGTGATTCGCCATACCTTCCATATCCGAAAGAGTTCCGGTACCGGACTGATCCTTGGTAATGGTACCGTATGGGATTACTTGAATCACCGCATCCCGATCGATGATTTCCTGCTGCACCCGGAGAGAGTCCATATCGCAAGGTACCGGCTTTAGGTTCGGCATGGTGCCCACCACCGTGTATCCGCCTCTGGCTCCGGCCAGGCTTCCCTGCCGGATGGTCTCCTTGTATCCGAATCCCGGTTCTCTGAAATGGACATGCACATCACAGAAAGATGGCAAAATAAAAGAGTTATCGAGTTCGATAACTCTCTTTTCGTCACATTCATTCATATTGGTAACATCGCTAATTTCAAAAGAACCGTTATCCGTCAGTGCTCCGTCTTTATACAGTTTTCCGCCTCTGAGTACTGTCTTCATGTTACCTCCTTAATATAAACCTAGTAGATTATAGCACTTTTTCTTCTTCTTGTGTAGAAGTAAAATCAGGTTCTGTCAGGTTTTTTTCAGGTTCCGGCGTTTCCGGAATTTCCACCGATTCGTCCGGCGTTTCCGGCGTTGCAACCCGCTCCGTCTCCGGGGCTGCCGGCTTCACTGCGTTTTGCAAATTCTGCAGGATCTCCATTCTCGAATCATCCGCTTCCATCGGCGCTTGCGTCACAGTTTCCTCCGGAGCGTGAACCGGTTCCTCGGCGCCTTCCGGCACGTCTCCGCCGCTGGGATTATCTTCCGTAAAGTCCACAAACGTCTTCTGCGGAACCGACGGCTTCTCATCAATTACATACGTATCCAGAATTTTGTCGTGCCAACCGCGGTTGTATTTATCAATCAAAATCCAGATGTAACCCAGCCACAGGACCGACGAGGATGCCTTTTTTACGATAATTTCCCGCAAAAGCATTTTCGCAAATCCAACGGGACGACCGGTTCGGGCATCCACTACTCTCAAGCCCAGAATCGCCTTGCCGATCGTCTGGGAACGGGAGAAGAAATACAGTTCTGCACCCAAGAAAATCAGCATCAAAATCATGACTACGGATGGGTACGATACCCCGCCCGTCACGTACGGCTGATTGTTGTAATAGGATCCGTATTCGGAGAGGCTGTTCATGGCATCCTGAATCAGACTCATTATGCCGCTGACAACCTGTCCAAAGAATATAATGGTGATGAAAGCCACCGGCACCGAATCAATCAGTCCGGCCCCAAATCTCTTTCCTCTCGTTGCCAATTTCATTACGCGTTTCTGTGACATATCAATTTACCTCGTTTTCTCTAAGCTCCCAAACATTGCCACACATTTCTAAATATTCTAACACAGTCCGTCGGCGGGAATGTGAATCCTATCTAAAAAACAAAAGCCTGCAGCCGATATCATCCCGACTGCAGGTCTTTATCTAATCATTAATTACTCTTCGTGCGGTTTGAAATCCTTGATTTCCTCCGGAAGTTCCAGACCCTTTCTGGTGTAGTAATCAACCAGTGCGGATTTGATTGCTTCTTCTGCCAGTACGGAGCAGTGAATCTTTCTTGCAGGAAGTCCATCCAACGCTTCCACTACAGCCTTATTGGACAGCTCCAGCGCTTCCTGAACGGTTTTGCCTTTGATCAGCTCGGTAGCCATGGAGCTGGTGGCGATGGCGGAACCGCATCCGAAGGTCTTGAACTTGCAATCCACGATAACGTCGTTCTCAATCTTGAGGTACATCTTCATGATGTCGCCACAGACCGGATTTCCAACTTCACCGACGCCGTCTGCATCTTCGATTTCACCAACGTTTCTCGGATTTTTGAAATGATCCATTACCTTTTCGCTATATAACATGTTCTCTTTCTCCCTTCTCTAACTCTTCCCAAAATGGGGACATCTTTCTGTAAAGCGCCACAATCTCGTGCACCTTCTCGATGATGTAATCTACTTCTTCTTCTGTATTCTCTTCATTCAGGCTGAAACGCAGGGAACCGTGAGCCGCCTCTACCGGAACTCCCATTCCCATCAGCACGTGGCTCGGATCCAAGGACTCACTGGTACATGCGGATCCGGAAGAACAACGAATGCCTTCCTCATCCAGAGCCAGAAGCAGGGATTCGCCCTCTACACCTTCGAACGAATAGTTTACATTACCCGGCAGTCTCTTCACCGGATCTCCGTTCAGCTTGGAATGCGGAATATCGCTCAAGCCCTGAATCAGACGATCCCGAAGCGCTGCGGTCTTCTTTGCGTTCGCTTCCATATTGGCAACGCCCTCTTCCAGAGCTGCTGCCAGAGCGGCATCGCCCGGAACGTTGCATGTGCCGGCTCTCTTTCCTCTCTCCTGAGCACCGCCTTCAATCACGTTTACCAGACGGATTCCGTTGCGGGCATACAGAACGCCCACGCCCTTCGGTCCGTGGAACTTGTGTGCCGACATGGACAGCATATCGATGTTCATTGCCTGTACATCAATTGGCAGGTGCGCCGCTGCCTGAACCGCATCGGTGTGGAACAGAACGCCCTTTTCCTTGCAGATGGCACCGATTTCCGGAATCGGCTGAATGGCACCCATCTCATTATTGGCGAACATGATGGATACCAGCGCGGTATCTTCGCGAATGGCATCCCGCACCTTATTCACATCTACAATGCCGTTGCTCTCCGGAGCCAGCAGTGTGACTTCAAAGCCTTCCTTCTCCAGCTTCTTCAAAGTATGGAGAATCGCATGGTGCTCGATATTCAAGGATACCAGATGCTTCTTACCCTTGTCCTTCAGCACTCTGGCTGCAGACAGAAGCGCCTGATTATCCGCTTCGCTTCCGCCGGAAGTGAAATAAATTTCATTCGGATTTGCCGCATTGATGGCCTTTGCCACCTTCTCTCTGGACTCCGCCAGCTTCTCTGCGGTAATCTGACCCTCTGTATGGAGGCTGTTCGGGTTGCTGTTGTAATTCTTCAAGCAATCCACCAACGTGTTCATCGCAGTTTCACTGATATAAGTGGTCGCTGCATTATCTGCATATACTCTCATAGAACCCTCCCTCTATAAAATATAGTGTGTGTATTCTTTGTATGTCGAATTAAAAGTATCATATAATCCCTATTAAGTCAATAGGGATTAATGAATCCTCACCTATTTTTTAATATCCAGAATCTTCTCTCGGTTTCCGTCCAGCAGATCCTGCAAGGTGATGTTCTCCAGGTAGTTGGAAATCAGCCGGTCCAGTCCGATCCATAGAGGAAGCGTAATGCAGCCCTCCGAATTGGCACAATCCACTTCGCTGTTCTTCACGCAGTCCACCGGCGCCAGGTTTCCCTCGGTCAACTGAAGGATCTCGTTGATGCTGTACTCCGAAGGTTCTTTTTTCAGCCGATAGCCGCCGTTCTTCCCCCGACAGCTCTTCAGCAGACCGCCCTTGTTCATCATGGCCACCACGATTTCCAGATATTTCAGGGACAATTTCTGCCGCTCCGCCACCTCAGACAGAGAAACGAAACCATCCTCCTGATGTTTTGCCAGGTCCGTCAGCACTACCAGCGCGTATCGGCCCTTTGTCGAAACCATCATCTGCCCATCCTCCTTTCAAACTTACTTAATTAAAATACCACCTGTTCACTAGGAAATCAAGTAATTCCTACTAATTCGATAGAATTTAATTTTTTCGTTAAATATGGTACAATCCCGGTAAGGAGAAATACCATGAATTACGATTATAATCAGCTTTTTGCAAAAGAATACTCCGGCTACTCCCGCATCCGACACGGTGCGGAGGAAGCCTTTCGCGCACTGGAGGGATGCCGCCTCACCGCTTGGCGATCCGATGCTTCTCTGGGAATCCATGCGCTGGAATTCGGAACCAAATTCCTTCTCATCTGGTACAAGGATTCCGATCACTGTAAAATCAGAATCGGTCCGGCCGCCTCGTCCGGCGAACCCTCGGGGCTTTCGTCTTTTGATGGGCTGACGGATTGCGCCGGAATGGAACTCCACGATTTCTATGTGCTGATGGGAGAAGAGCCCCTGCTCTGCCTGTCCTTTTCCGATGCCTTCTTCCACCCGGAAAACCGGATGCTCCGGCAATACATCATTTCATCGGAAGCCGGAGGCTATGGAATTCAGTCCACCGCCGTTCCGGATGAATCCCCCTTCCGCCGAATTTCTACGGAACGGGTTCCCACCACCCGGCACTTCCGCAAGGTGATTCGAAACGAGGAAACCGGCGAGCAGTTCGTTTCTTTGTCAGACGAGGACGGAGGCACCCTCATTCCGCCGATCTATAACGACATCGAATTGTTTTCAACGGAGAAGGAAATCTACCGAACCAGCATTCGAAAGGTAATCCCCGGGGGAACGGATTATGACCTTTTCGGGTTGTGCGACGAAAGGGGAAAGGAAATCATTCCCTGCATCTACCCGGACCTCTATTACATGGCCAACGGATTCGTGTTGGTAATGGATTACCGCCATAAGTGGTGGGTACTGAACGAGAAGAACGAAGCCCTTTTCGGCCCTCACAATCAGGGCGTGGATATTTACAGCCGCAACCGGGAGTACCTTTACTACATCGAATACAACAACGATGCCCAATGCGAGGCATTGGGCATCTACAGCGTGGAACTCCGCACCGAGTTAACGGATGCGGATTATATCCGTATTCAATATTTGGGAGACGATACCTTCCGGGCACAGAAAATATTCGGTCCCGGTGACGTTCGCACCGTCCTTATGGATCCTTACGGAAAAATCATTCCGGAATCGCTATAGCTCATACATGTGATACATGTGAGCATACATTCCGTCCTTCGCCATCAGCTCATCGTGGCTTCCCTCTTCCTGAATGCCGTTCTCCGTCAGAACGATGATTCGGTCCGCATTTTTGATGGTGGTCAGACGGTGTGCGATGGTCAGCGTGGTTCTGCCCTTGGCAAGTTCTGCCAGAGAAGACTGCACCAGACGCTCGCTTTCGTTGTCCAATGCCGAAGTGGCCTCATCCAGAATCAGAATCGGCGGATTCTTCAGGAATACTCGAGCGATACTGATTCGCTGCTTCTGGCCGCCGGAAAGCTTCGTTCCCCGCTCTCCCACATAGGTGTCGTATCCCTCCGGCATTTCCCGGATGAAATCATCGGCACCGGCTAGTTTTGCCGCCGCAATAATTTCCTCCCGAGTGGCACCGGGACGGCCGTACTCGATATTTCCCGCAATGGTGTCGGAGAACAGGTATACGTCCTGCTGTACCATTCCAATCTGGGAACGGAGAGACTGAATCTTCGCCTTTCGAATATCTACTCCATCCACGGAAATGCTTCCGGATGTAACATCGTAAAAACGCGGAATCAGATTGCAGAAGGTGGTTTTTCCCGCACCGGAAGGTCCTACCAGTGCGATGTTCTCTCCTGCACGGATATGCAGGTTGATACGGTTCAAGATTTCTTCGCTGTCGTTGTAGCGGAAGGAAACATCCTTGAAATCCACCTCGCCCTTCAGCGGTCCCAGTGTTACCGCATCCGGCGCATCATCCACTTCTACCGGTTCGTCCATCACTTCCACGAACCGCTCAATTCCGGTAATACCCCGCTGGAACTGTTCTGTGAACTCCACAATCCGGCGGATGGCTTCCAGCAGCATGTTCACATAGAGAAGATATGCGATGAAATCGCCGGCGGTGATGGCACCTTTAATCAAAGAAATGGAACCCAGCAGCACAATCATCACGTACATCAGCCCGTCAAACATCCGGGTCACGCTGCGGAATCCCGCCATGCTCTTGTATCCGATGCGCTTTGCATCCAGGAACTTGACATTTCCTTCACTGAACTTTTCTTTTTCAATATCCTCGTTGGCAAAGGATTTGGCCACCCGGATTCCCAGCAGGCTGTCCTCCACGTGGGAGTTTACTTCACCCAGCTGGCTCCGCTGCAACTTGAAGGCGGAACGCATCTTGGTCCGATACTTCATGGCGAAGTAGATCATCAGCGGAATCATGGCGAAAAGCACCAATGTCAGCGGCACATTCACCCGGATCAGTATGATGAACGAAATAATGATTTTAACCGCCGCGATGAAATACTCTTCCGGACAGTGGTGGGCAAATTCCGCAATGTCGAACAGGTCCGTGGTGATTCTGGAAACTAGCTGACCGATTTTGTTCTCACTGTAGTAGGAGTAGGACAGTTCCTGGAAGTGGCGGAACAGGTCCCGCCGCATGTCCGTCTCGATCAGCGCGCCCATTACGTGGCCCGTGTTCTGCATATAGTAGTTGGACAGCACGTCCACCCCGCGAAGTACCAGATACAGCGCAGACAGGCGCACCACCATGTTGATGGTGAGGTCAGCCGGATGGTATGATACCGTGTTGGTGATAAACCGGATGATGACCGGCAGCACCAGGTCGCAAACGCTGGTAAAGGCGGCACAAATCAGGTCAAAAATAAAAATCTTTTTATAAGAGCTGAAGTACGGCATGAACCGCTTCAGCAAATACCCGGTGGGCAGTGTATGGTTCTTCATAGTTTTTCCTCCCTATTATATTGTAACAAGTTATTTTACCTAATCGTTTTGAAAGTTGCAAGAATTATCTGTTCAACTCTGTTTTTTTCATGGAGATAATGTATAATTGTCATATTTAAGGATTGTATTTGGAGTGTAATTGGGAAAGGAAGAGAATCATGAAACCGAATAGCTTGATTCCATCGAAATATCGTCATTTCATCGAGCAGAACGCCTGGATGGTCGGCGGCAATATTCTCTTTGCCATCGGCGTCAATATGATTGTCACCCCGCTGGGACTGTACAACGGGGGTTTTATGGGACTGGCGCAGCTGTTGCGTCTCCTCTGCGTCAACGTGCTGCACATTCCGGTGCCGGCCGGCTTTGACCTGGTGGGCGTGATTTATTTTCTGGAGAACGTGCCCCTGTTCTTCGTCGCTTATAAGGTGGTGGGAAAAGAATTCTGCTTCAAATCCCTGGTGTCCATCGGCATTGCCTCTCTGGCACTGGCATTGGTTCCCGTGCCGGCCACACCAATCATGCACGATACCCTGGCGGCCTGCTTTGTGGGCGGCGTCATCGCCGGAAGCGGTGCCGGAATGGTAATGCGCGGAGGTTCCTCCGGCGGCGGGCAGGATATCATCGGTGTGTGCATGGCCATTCGCCATCCCAATGCCAAAGTCGGAATTATCAGCATCATCATGAATGTTTTTATCTACGGTGTCTGCCTCTTCATCTTTAATGTGGAAGTGGTCATCTATTCCTTGATCTACACCACGATTCTGGCGGTGTTCCTGGACCGGATGTTCATCCAGAACATCAACGTGCAGGTGATGATTTTCACCAAAAACCCGGGAATCTCCGACGTAATTCTCACCGAGATGGAGCGGGGCGTTACCGACTGGACCGGCCGAGGTGCCTATACGAAAGAGGACTCCTACATCCTGGTGACCATGATTTCCAAGTACGAAATCGAGCGGCTGCTGAGCCTGGTGCGCGGCATCGACCCCCACGCTTTCGTCATCGTGACGGAAGGCACCAAAGTGTACGGAAATTTCCAGAAAAAGCTGACGGATTAATTCTTGGGCAGCAGCTCCGGCCGCGGGAAAATCCGGGCCTTGTTGGCGTGGCTTGACGGTGCAACAAGGCCTTGCGGGAAGGTCCACGCCAACATGGGCGACGCCGTCAAGGGAAAATCCGGGCCTTGTTGGCGTGCGAAAAAATAATGAAAGGAAGTGATGCACGACCCCTTGTTTTTCTGCCTCGTGCATCAACTCCATTCTCAGAGTTGATGCATCAGCATCCATTTTTTCAACTCATGCATCAGCTCTAATCATTTTCATATTGCTTTCATTCTACTTTGTTTTCAATTAACATAAAAAGTGATGCCGGAGTTCTTGTTTTCTGGTTTCCTACATCACAGCATACCATTGCCGACGGTCATCCTCCCTCTGAGTGCCCGGCGGCTACACAATAATTGATGCAGGAACATCTTTTTTCAGCGTTCCTGCATCAATTTCCTGATTTCTACCTGCGGCCCGAATTAGATTCGGGCCGCGTTTACATGAAAAGTGATGCACGGAAGGCGCTCGCCGGCCTTCGTGCATCACTTCATCTCATCATAATTCACAAAAGGAAAGAATTGACGACGAACTCTTCATCTTCTCCCGTTCGTCGTCAATTTCTTCCGATATTCCAAAAACGGCTCAAATTAGAGACTCTGTTCTTTCCAATTATGAGATATCCGCATTCCGGTTGATATCCCGAATCGTGCCCATGATTCCGCTCCACACATCTTGGGAATCTCCGAACAGTTCGATGATATTTCCGCGGTCCGTGAACGGAGAATCCTGGAGAACCGAAACGTCTTTCATGATACCGTTTCGAACGATATATTCCACAATCTGGTTCACGAAATAGATCTGCCGATCATTCAGGTTCGCATTTTCCAGGTAATCTGCGAATGCCGCTTTGGCCGCATTCATATCCATTCCCACAATTTCACGAACCAGTTCCCCCAGTGGTTTGTCGCCGTACTCTTTCTCGTAATCCTCTTTGGAACCCACTTCGCTCCAAAGGATTTGCTCCAGCTGTTCCACATCCATTTTGGTCAACGGAATATTGGACTTGAGCTTCCCAATTACCAGATGATCCGGATGCTGGCGAATGTATACCTCTGCATCGTGACGATAATCCTTCAGGTAATCGTTCTCCAGTTCGTCGCCATCCCATTTCATTTCCAGAATTTCATCTTCGAAATCCGTATGATGTACTTTTATCTTTGGCGGCTGGTAATATATCATCAGCTCCCGAAGGTTCTTCCGAACGGATTCGAAATCGTTCATGTCCGCGTCACTGACCCACTCTGTATCCAGAACCCGGTCAATCCACATTTTCTGAGCTTTTACCGCAGGAATCGTCCCGGCTTCTTTTGCCACACTGCCCACACGATTCTGGAGAGACTGAATTCCGGCACTCGTCTTCTTTCCTTCCAGATGCGCCAACTCGATGCCGTACATCAGCGAATCAAAGCGAAGAACCCGCGCATCTTCCGTGTCGCCCTGCAGCAGCGGAGCGATTTCTTCCTTAACGTACGACTCGTCTTCATCGGTTATGATTTTGTAATTATCCTTATTTAAATATTTTTCGATATACCGCAAATGCTGTCGCGCCGCAAAACCTTCCTTATTGATTCCCCGGACCTTTTCCAGCATCTCATCCACCAGATTATTTCGGAATGCCATCAACGGCTCCGTCTGGTACTCCAAATCCTGCAGCTTATGAGACAGGGCGAATTTAATCCGGTACAACTGACCCTGCAGCGTTCCGGAATCCTTCACTTCCCGGCCGTTTGGATTCAAGCGGAAGAATTCGAAATTTCCACAGAAGTCGAAAATATAGAAATTCTCCTTGTCCGCACCGTCCAGCAAGCCCTCACACAGCCGTGTCCCCCGGCCAATCATCTGCCAGAATTTCGATTTGCTCATCACCTTCTTGAAAAACACCAGGTTCAGCACTTCCGGCACATCAATTCCCGTATCCAGCATATCCACGGAAATCGCAATCTGCGGCAGCTTCTTCGGATTGGAGAAGGTATCGATGGCCTGCTGCGAATTCTTAATCTGATTGTCGATGACCTCCGCATAGCCGGTCAGCTTCGGATATTCCTCGTTAAATACTTTTAGGATTTCCTCTGCATGCAGATGGTTTTTCGCAAAAATAATGGTCTTGCCGATATCTTTTCCGAAATGAACGCGGTGGCCTTTCGTCATGAGGATGTCCAGCACTTTTCGAATGGTGTCCTTGTTGAACAGCCATTGATTCAGCGCCGAGGAATCGATCTGCTTCGGGATAAAATCCTCATCCTCAAAAGTATCTTCGAATTCGTCTTGCTCTTCCGGTGTAAGATCGTCGTAGTTGATGCCATTCTCCATGAATTTCAGCTTGCTTTCCACAGACACGTAATTCACCAGGTATCCGTCCGTCACCGCCTGAGCCAGTTCGTAGCCATAGGTCGGCTGTCCGGCTTTCAGGTTAAAAGCACCGTAGGTATTCTTGTCGATTTCATCCTTCGGGGTTGCCGTCAAGCCCACCAATGGTGCGTCGAAGTAATTAAAAATATCCCGGTATTTATTATAAATCGACCGATGGGCCTCATCGCAAATCACCAGGTCGAAATGGCCCGGCGTAAACAATCTTTTGCCATCCTCGTCATTTACCGAATCGATACAGCCGATCATGGTCTGGTAAGTGGCAAAGACGCAAGCCGCGCCGTAGTTTTCTTTATCCTCACAGAGATTTGTTACCGATAAGTTCGGCAGCTGATCGCCGAAGCTTCTTTTGGCCTGGGTGACCAGTGCGGTTCGGTCGGCCAGGAAGAGGACGTTTTTCACCCAGCCCTTTCTCTGGAGCACTTCTACCAGGGATATTACGGTTCTGGTTTTTCCCGAACCCGTCGCCATGACCAGCAGCGCCTTCCGCCGGTTCTCTTCGTCCAACGTACGGCAGACTGCTTTTACCGCGGCTTCCTGGTAATATCGTCCGGCGATGTCCCGGCGAATTCGAATATCCGTCAGCGGCTCCCGCATCCGTTGAAGATTGTGAAGCTTCTCCAGATCGCGCTTGGAATAGAATTCCGCAACCGGCCGCTCCGGGTACTGGTTGTCGATGATTCGCATCTCGAAACCGTTGCTCAGGAAGACCACCGGTCTGCGCCCGTATTCTTTCTCCATAATATCCGCATAGAGCCGGGCCTGAATTCGACCGTTTTCCACGTTGGCGCTGGTGCGCTTCGCTTCCACAACTGCCAGCGGCCGGCCGTCATCCCCGTACAGCACGTAATCCGCAAAACCTTCGCCGGAGGCGTTCGGCATTCCTTCCAGCCGCACCTCCTCCAGCCAGTCCTTGCCTTTCGTCCAGCCGGCAGCGGCCAGCATAACGTCGATGTATATTTTTCTCGTATTGAATTCCGTCAAATCCAGCGGCTTTGGAACATAATTCTCCATCCGCTCTTCTCGTCTCGCACTCAGTTCGTCTTTCAGCGCCCGATTCTCTTCGATGAGCTTCTGGATGTTCAGTTCGTACTGCTGCGTTTTCTCCTGGGCGAGGGCTTCCTTCTTCTCCAGCTCATTCTCTGCGCCGAGAAGCTCCCGGTGGAAATCCGGCGCATCGTAGGTTCTGGAATAACTGCATGCCACAAAATCCATGAAGTAGAACAGGTTCTCTATTCCCAGCGCCGCCTGTTCATAGGTAATCTGCACGCCGGCATGCGCCGCATTGTTTCCCAGCGCCCGCACATACTGAATCCGCCGCATCAAATCATCCGGCACCAACTCCCGAAAGCGATTGGTATTGATCATCGCAACGAGAGTTTCTTTATATGGCATCCGAAGAAAATGGTCCGCCGTGTACATCCATTTGATGGCAAATTCCATCGCCTTTCTGCACCCGATTGCGCACGCTTCCGGATCGATCCCCAGCAGCCGTTCCGCCCGAACAGCCATATCCGCAAAAGACTTAAATTGTGCATCCTCTTTGAGGAAATCAAAGTTACCCATTGCTTCTCTCCGATAATTATACTAACTGCAGCACCCTCTCCATGGGCGCATTCAAAAGTCATTTCATTATATCGTATTTCCCATCTCCCTGCCAACTGTTGATTGGGAAGAAAACGTTCCAATGGTTTATCACCTATTCATTTGTTGTACTGTCTCCGAACAAAATCCGCATATAATCGCGGCGGGCATAGATGATACGGTCAATAAAAACTTCGCTGCCGTAAGCACGGTAGAAGCTGATGTAATTGCCACTTACAATAAAGCGATAATCACTCTCTATATCCGCAATCGAAGACAGCGGAGCCCCGGCCTGTGCATGGTTCTGTAAAATACGGAGCTTCTTTGTAATTCGACTTACGGTTGCCAATGCTGCGGATGGGTTCAGTAACTCTTCCTCAATATAGGATTTGATTTCTAAAAGGTCGTTTTTAGCTTCCTCGGACAAATGCAAATTATTCATTGACAATCCCGAGGCTCTTCTCCACGGCTTCCAGTGTCAGCCAGCCTTTCTCTTCGCCAGATTTTCGGCCTTTTGCAAGTTCGTTCATCAGCTGGATGGTTGCCTGTGCCCTTTCAAAGTCTCGCATGTCGAGAATTGCATATCTGCCGTGCCCGTTCTTTGTCAGAAAAACCGGAGCGCCAACAGCCACATCACGCAGCACATCGCTGTAATTTCGCAAATCAGAAATGGGTTTGATATTTGGCATATTTCTCAACTCCTTTCAACCATAATATATCCCAATCTGCTGTAAAATTCAACCTCATTTTTTACAGCGCGCGAATTCTGTTGATTGCCAATTTGCTAAATTTCATCGCGAGCCACACGGATGCACTCACTGGTAGTGACATAAAAGGCTGGGTATCAGCATTTGTTTCCTCCGTGTTAATGGGAATCCGGACATTTTCTTGGACTACTTAGATGGTAATACCAAGAAATTCCCCGTATTCTGTTGGACCTTCGAGTCCTAATAGTCCATTCATTGTTGTACCACTGGAGATATTCATCTAATTCTCGGAAATAAATTAATCACACAGGCAAATTGATATTTATTCTTTTGCGAAATGCGGGACCCGAGCGGCTGACGGGAAACAGCGGGAATTAGAGTGGCCGCCGGACCGGATTGTGAAGTTGGTGTGAAACGTTATGCATATTGCCGGCAGAAGCTGCTTTTTGCGCCAACACTTCAAAGTCGAAGCGGCAAGCATGTATGCAGCTGACCCGTTTCGGACGGGTTCGGCATAAAAACAGCACGGTTTTTCGGAGTAATCCGGGGTGATTCTAATAGGATAATCCATTACCAGTTGGCGATTACTCTAATTACCGAAAAAGAACTGCCCCCTGGACGAAAATGTTGTGCAGATTGGGTCTGAATTGTCGGAAATGCACAACACTTCACGTGAACTTCATAATGCACTTTTCTGTATTGAACTTCAAAGATTGATTATTTATAGGAATAAACAAATGGAAAAACTAAAACAATTCAATAAATTGGAGGTGACGGTATGAAAAAAGTGAAACTTACTTCTGTTTGTCGACCTAAGCAGTGGAAAAGCATACCCATATCTGAGCTCAGCGACGTTGGATATCCAGTTTATGGAGCTAATGGAGTTATCGGATACTATGACAGTTATAATCATGAGCAGGAAACTGTAATTATTACTTGTCGAGGTGCCACCTGTGGAACTGTTAATTTGACTCATCCGAGATCCTACGTTACCGGAAATGCAATGTGTCTTGATAATGTAAAAGACAGTGTAGATATCAAATATTTATTTTATTCGATGCAGGCATATGATTTTACAAAAGTTATTAGTGGTACTGCTCAACCCCAAATCACACGAGTTGGATTGGAAAAGGTTGAAATTACATTGCCTTCATTAGATGTACAAAGGGAAATTGTTTCTATACTCGACAAAATAAATGCTTTAATAGAACAACGCAGATTGCAACTTAAAAAACTAGAAGAGCTAGTCAAAGCCCGATTTGTAGAGATGTTTGGTGATCCGGAAACTAATTCAAAGGGATGGGCTGAAATCTCGCTTTCAGAAAAATTGAATGTTTTAGGTGGCTATGCCTTTAAAAGTGATCAGTTTGAAGAAACAGGCGGAATTCCTGTACTACGCATAGGAAATATAAATTCTGGCTATTTCAAACCTGTGAATATGGTTTACTGGAAAGAGGATAGAAGTCTTGAACGATATGCTATGTATCCTGGCGATTTGGTTATGTCATTAACAGGTACAGTTGGTAAGGATGACTATGGAAATGTGTGCATTTTAGGCAATGCTTATGAAATGTATTACTTGAACCAGCGCAATGCAAAACTTGAGCTAAAGGATGGACTGGATAAATACTATCTAGCAGAATTGTTGAAATTTTCTCAAGTCAAGAAAAAACTTACAGGAATTAGTAGAGGCGTTCGACAGGCTAATATTTCGAATAAAGATATCTTGAATTTAGTGGCTCCGATTCCACCAATGGAACTCCAACAACAATTCGCCAATTTCGTCGAACAGATAGACAAATCAAAAGCGACGGTGCAGAAGGCATTGGACGAAACGCAACTTCTATTTGATAGCTTAATGCAGCAGTATTTTGGCTAAGGCAGGTGATGACATGGCTAGAATGACCGTATTTCATGGAGGCTACACACCTATTGAAAATCCAAAGGACAATGATTTGTTCTATACGTGCAGTTTAATTGATTACATTGCCAGAAAAACAAAGAATGTCCGAGCAACTGTCGTAAATCAGCTTGGGAAGAAACGGCTTGAGAAAATCTATGACCTGGCGGATGTCTATCATTGCGACAATATTGAGCGCGTGGCAGATGATTTTATTGAAGAAGCGGGAATCGCTGTCGGAAGTTTTGATAACGTCGGCGACTGCCGGTATGCAATCCCGTCGCATTGGGACATAGGAAAAGTCTACAAACGGCTGATTAAAATGATTGCAGAAAAAGAGAATATTGAGACAGTGGATGCACTAATCAAGGCGTATAATTCTTTTATCAGTGCGAAAATCGATGACTACAACAGCAGCGTTTATTACGATAATCCGTCGTACATATTTGCTTGCTATGAAGAAAACCGCATGATATAAGGGCATGCCAAAAGAAGAACGTTACTCTCAAGGGTTTTCGGAATCCTCGGGGGAGCGTTCTTTGTTTTTATGGGATGGGATTGCGTCAGAATTTAAGCGATGTATTTCTGGTGGGACATTTTCACGTTGTTCTGGTTTACGATGGCGTACTGCATGGTGGTGTCAATCTGGGAGTGACCCAGAATTTTCTGAACCTGCTCGATGGGCATGCCTTTGTCAATCGCCCGAGTCGCCATGGTCCGGCGGAACTTGTGGGGGTGGATGGATTTGAGATTCAGCATGCGTCCCATTTTGCGAAGGCGAATCTCCACGCCGCTGATGGCCAGCCGGTTGTAGGGGGCGAGGAGGGAGACGAACAACGCGCGGTTGGTGTCCTGGCGGCTTTCCAGGTAATTCTTGAGGTGGATTTTCGTCTTGGCGTCGAAATACACCCGGCGCTCCTTATCGCCCTTGCCGAATACGACGCATTCCCTGGATTCGAAATTAACATCCTCGATATTGAGGCGGACCAGCTCGCCCACGCGGATTCCGGTGGAATAAAGCAGGTCAATCATGGCCAGGTCGCGAAGGCTGGTGCAGCTGTCTCGGAGCTTTTCGATGTCCTCGTCGGAGATGACCTCCTTCACGGTTTTCTTGGTTTTGATTTTGTGGATGCGGCGCATGGGGCTTTTCAGAATGTGGTCTTCCTCTTCCAGCCACGAGAAAAAACTGGAAATGTTCCGTCGGATGTTGTCGATGGTCGCTTTGCTGCAGTTCCGGCGCTGCTGATAATCTGACAGGTATTCCCGCATCCGTTCCGTCGTCATTTTTCGAACCGGCAGGTTCACCGCGGCAAAAAGGTGCTGGACCGTCACTTCGTAGTATTGAAGTGTCCGAGGGGAACAGCCTTCGATGGATTTGGCTTCCAGGAAAAGCCGAAGGTATTCGTGATTTGTTGGCTTTCGTTCCGGCTCCTCGGTGCTGAACGCCTTCACCAGCACTTCTTGCAGCTTCTTGAGCTGGGCGATGTTCAGAACTTCGGCCATTTCGTTCGTGATTGCGATGATTTTTTCTTCCATGATTGGTACCTCGTTTTTGGGTAAAGGATACCATTTAAGAGGTGGAATCGGAAGGTGGGGAGAGTGGTGTTTTGATTTGTCGATCGCTGCTACGAAGGCAGCAAACTGTTTTTGCAGTTTTAACGGTGGCAATGCAAGTTCAATATTAGATACAACACCTTGGTTAATCTTATATGTTCCATTTGTTGTTCTAGCTCCCGCCTCAATCTGTTTCCTTACAAAGGGCTGCTGCCACGCATAAAACAAGTACGGCAAACAAATCCTATGTAAATCAATAGTTGCAGCAATTGCTGTATCTGGAAATATCAAATCGTATCTGTCCTCTTTTGAATACACCCCTACTCCTACTAGTTTTTTATTGCCATTTCCTCTGCACATATAAAAATCTGATGCTGTCACACGTTTTTCAAGCGGAGGGTCCACATCGAACATCCCATCTTTCCACGAGTCTGGATTAAAGCCACCTTGTGTAATTGCCGAAAGCGTTAAGACCTTCGCGGGATAGGTTCCAATGTTTGAAGGGGATACGCCATTACGCATATTGAGCATAATCGTTCCTGCCCGAACACGCTCCCACGCTTGAGATTCAAACATCTCTACAAATCGGGCTTTAATCAGGTCGTCAAGCTTTTGAAGCACACTTCTTCTCAGATTGATTATATTTTTTGCTTTATCTAAGGCCTGTACAATATATTCTTGTTCCTCTACGCTTGGAATACGTATCGGAAAATTCTTGAGCATTTCCAGTTTTAAGTTATCTCGTACACTTCCTGTTGCAACTGCTTTTATCCTATATAAAGCAAAATCACTTTTTAAATAGTAATACAGATATTGTTGATTTAATTCTGGCGACACAGAAAAAACGTTATACAGAGGACTTACAATAACTTGGTCTTCATCCCTTTGCCAATCAACAGAACCCACATTTATTCGAGAGGGATTATAGGCAAAATAACCCCTTGGAACAATTTTGTATGTCGATTTATCTTTACTTGCAACTTCTTTCCCAAAATAATCTTGGCAGAAGCCTTGTGTGTTTGTAACACTATACACCGGAATGTCCTCGTTAGCCTTGTTTCGAACAGAGTATTCCTGTATGTATTCACCTAGTTTTACTTTCATCTCTTCATTCCTTATGTTCTATCTTTCCCAATGCCTGAGTTATAACCTCCGGCACGCATTATGAAGTTCACATGAAGTGTTGTGCATTTCCGGCAATTCAGACCCAATCTGCACAACATTTTCGTCCAGGGGGCAGTTCTTTTTCGGCAATTAGAGTAATCGTCAACTGGTAATGGATTATCCTATTAGAATCACCCCGGATTACTCCGAAAAACCACACTATTTTTATGCCGAACCCGTCTGAAACGGGTCAGCTGCACATCATCTCACCGCTTCGACTTTGAAGTGTTGGCGCAAAAACAGGTTCCGGCAGCAATATGCATAACGTTTCACACCAACTTCACAATCTGGCCCGGCGGCCACTCTAATTTCCGCCGTTTCCCACGGTTTTCCGTTAGCCGCTCGGGTCACGCATTTCGCAAAAGAATAAATATCAATTTCTCGCTCGCTGAGCCGCCGAACCGGCAATCCCGGCACACACTTCACTGCACTCCTTAGTCTTCACCCAACATCGCGGTCAGTTCGTCCATCGCCGTGGCGATCTCCATCTCGATTTCCCGCAGGTTGGTGAGAATCTCCTGTGTCGATGGATATTCCACCGGAACGTACTCCACTTCCTTGTATTTGTTGATGGACAGGTCGTAGTCGTTCTCCACGATATCCTCTTTCGGCACCATGAAGCTCTGCTCCGTCCGCTTCCGCTCCATCTCCCCATCCAAGTGATGGAACCGCTGGATGATATCCGGAATATCGTTCTCCTCAATCGGACTCCGCTTGTCATCCAGACTGAGGCCATCGTTTTGCATATCGTAGAACCAGACGCGATCCGTTCCGCCGGCTTCGGTTTTGGTAAAAATAAGAATCGCCGTAGATACGCCCGCGTACGGTTTGAATACGCCGGAAGGCATGGAGATTACGGCTTCCAGACGGTTGTTCTCCACGATTTCCTTTCGGATGGACTTGTGCGCCTTCGAAGAACCGAACAGCACCCCGTCCGGAACGATGCAGGCACAGCGACCGCCGATTTTCAGCATGCGAAGGAACAATGTTACGAACAGAAGCTCCGTCTTCTTCGTCTTGGAGATTTTCAGCAGATCCGGCGAGACGATATCGTAATCCAAGCTTCCCTTGAACGGCGGATTCGCCAGGACCAATGAATACTTGTTTTTGTCCTCATTCTGATCCGACAGACTGTCTTTATATTCGATGCACGGGTTGTCAATCCCGTGAGCCATCATGTTCATGGCACCGATACGGAGCATGGTTCGGTCCATGTCATAGCCGTGGAACATGTGATTCAAATAGTGCTCTTTATTCTCCTTATCGAAAAGAACTTCCCGCTTTCGCTCCTCGTCTTCCATCAGATATTCGCTGGCTGCGATAAGGAATCCCGAAGTTCCGCAGGCCGGGTCGCAGATGATTTCATCCGGCTTCGGCTGCATCAATTTCACCATCATTTTGATGATATGGCGCGGTGTACGGAACTGCCCGTTTCTTCCGGCCGTGTTTAATTTGGACAGAAGGTACTCGTACACGTCCCCTCGAACATCCTCCTTATCCAGCTTTGTTTCCTTCATCATCCGGAACAAATCGCTGAGCTTCTCCACGACTTTAGAGAGGAGCAGCGGCGTCGGAATCATGAAAATCGCATCGCTCATGTACTTTGAATATGCGCTTTCCCGGTCGTTGTGGAGATTGATGATGAACGGGAACACCTCATTCTTCACCACATCGAACATCTTCTCCGCCGGGAAATCCTGAAATACGGACCACTTCAGCTGCTTTCCGTCTACCGTCCGGCCCTCCACTTCCACTTCATCCTTGAAGATGCTTTCGTGGGATATTCCCAGCATCATGGCCTCCATGCTGCCCTTATTATCCGCCTCATCCAGATCGTGGATGAACATCAAATAGGTAATCTGCTCAATCACCGTCAGCGGGTTCACAATTCCCCCCGCCGCAAAATCATCCCACAGGCTGTCAATCCGATTTTTCAGTTCTCCGGTTATCATTTTTTTCCTCCATTATCCTCTCAGCGCTTCATCCAGTTCGTCCACATTTGCCACGAACTCAAACAGTTTCATCTCCTCCTCCGGCAGGAATTCCTTCTCCACCATCTGGCGAAATGTGCCGCGGAGGGGTTCGTAATATCCGTTGATGTTGTACAGAAATGCCCGTTTCTCCGTCCGGCCCAGTCTCTTGAGTGTCAGCACTTCCGTGATTTCCTCCAGGGTTCCGATGCCTCCCGGCATGGCGATAAAAGCATCCCCAAGTTCAATCATCCGACTCTTCCGGGTGGACATGGAGTGCACCACTTCCAAGGTGTGAAGGCCTTCGTGCCCCTGCTCACAGTGCAGCAGGAAATCCGGAATGATGCCGATGACCTTTCCGCCGTTCTCCAACACGGTATCTGCAATGATTCCCATCAAGCCGATATTGCCGCCGCCGTACACCAGCGTGTGCCCGTTCCCGGCAATCCAGAGCCCCAGTGCCTCCGCCGCTTTCTTGTAATCCGGATCCGACCCCATGCTGGATCCGCAGTATACCGTTATATTCATCTATTTCCCCCTCTTCTTTCCGCTTGCATAAATTCTCTACCATTATACCAATCCGACGCTGAAATTCAAATGCCCCCAGGAAGGTCTTTGTACTATTTTGAATAAAGCCCTTAACTTTTTTGGGGTACGTGCTATAATAAAAATAGTTCGGTAAGAGTTCTCTACCGACAGTTTTTATATTATTTTTGTGAAATCCAAAAATCGGATTGACAGCAAAGAGGTGAATAAACATGAAAAAAGAAGTTCTAGAGCTTCGGGAAAAGATGAAAGCCAATGGTGTGGATGTTTATTACGTACCATCCGGCGACTATCACAGTTCCGAGTATGTAAACGATTTCTTTAAAGCTCGTGAATTCATGAGCGGACTGACCGGAGAATCCGGTGAGCTCATCGTCGATGACGAAGGTGCTTATCTTTGGACCGACGGCAGATATTTCCTCCAGGCAGAGCGTCAGCTGGCCGGCAGTGAAATCGAGCTGATGAGAATGGCAGAGCCGGGCGTTCCGACTGTTGAGGAATTCCTGATTGACCTGGCCAAGAAAAAAGGCGGCTATACGCTAGGATTTGACGGCAAGGTTGTTCCGGGATATTACGGTGAAGAGCTTCAGTCGAAGCTGGGTGAACTGGGCGTTACCATTAAATGGGATAAAGACCTGGTAGGTGAAGTATGGACTTCCCGTCCGCAGATTCAGCCATCGGAAATCTACGAACTGCCGCTGACCACTACCGGCAAGACCGCAACAGAAAAGCTTGCAGATGTTCGGAAAGCCATGGCCGAAAAGAATGCGGATTACCTGCTGGTTACCGATCTGATGGAAAACGCATGGCTCCTGAACATGAGAGGCAGTGATATCGATTACACACCGGTATTCTTCTCCTTCATCCTGCTTTCCAAGGATTCTGTGAACCTGTACGTAATGGACGGTGCGGTAAAGGATTCCCTGCCGGAAGACCTGTCCTTCGTTACCGTGAAAGGATATGATGAAATCGAACAGGACGTTGCCGCTCTGGATGCATCCAAGACATTGTGGCTGGATTCCGCTTCCGCGAACTACGCTCTGTGCCTGAGAATTCCGGAAGGCATGAAGACGGTGGATGAAGCTACTCCAATCGCTATGATGAAGGCCGTTAAGAATGAGACCGAAATCAAGAGCTCCCTCAACGCGCATAAGAAGGATGCGGTTGCAATGGTGAAATTCATCAAGTGGATTAAGGATGTTGTTGCAAAGACACCGCATCAGACCGAGCTCAGTGCGGCAGAACAGCTGCGGAAGTTCCGTGCCGAAGAGGACGGCTTCTTCGATCTGTCCTTTGAGACCATTGCCGGATACGGACCAAACGGTTCCGTCATCCACTACGCACCGACACCGGAAACCGATGCCGAAATCCTGCCGGAAGGCTTCCTGCTTCTGGACTCCGGTGGTCATTACACAGACGGTACCACGGATATTACCCGTACCATCGCCGTTGGACCGCTGACTCAGGAAATGATTGATGACTATACCTATGTTCTCAAGGCTCATCTGGCAATGCACAATGCCGTGTTAACTCCGGGAATGAACGGAATCGACTTGGATGCCATCACCCGTGCACCGATGAGAGCGATAGGTCTGGACTTTAAGCACGGTCTGTCCCACGGTGTGGGTCACCTGCTCAGTGTCCACGAAGGTCCGAATATCCTTCGCCGTGTACCGACTCCGATTACCATTTGTCCGGGCATGATTATGTCCAACGAGCCGGGCGTATACATCGATAACCAGTTCGGTGTTCGTATCGAGAACGAAGTTCTGATGAAGGACGACGGTAAAGGAAACACCATTAACGAGCCAATCACCTTCGTACCGTACGAAAGAGAAGCCATTAACCCGGCTCTGCTCACCGATGAAGAGCTGGCATGGGTCAACAACTACCATAAGATGGTTCGTGAAGTACTGCTTCCACGTGTGGATGGTGACCTGGCAGAATTCGTCAAGGCACAGACCGAAGAGATTACCAAATAAAGTAACCAAATTATAAGGAGACATAGAGATGAAGTATACAAACACAGACAAAGCACCTGCTGCAATCGGCCCGTACTCTCAGGCAGTCACTGCCGGCGGATTCCTGTTCATTTCCGGACAGACTCCGTTCAGCCCGGAAACCGGTGAAACCATCGGTACCGATGTTGCGGGACAGGCGGAGCAGGCATGCAAGAACATCGGAGAAATTCTGAAGGCCAACGACCTGACCTTCGAAGACGTGGTAAAGACCACCTGCTTTATCACCGATATGGCAGACTTCGGTGCATTCAATGAAGTCTATGCGAAGTATTTCGTGTCCAAGCCGGCTAGATCCTGCGTTGCGGTAAAAGAACTTCCGAAGAGCATCCTTTGCGAAATCGAAGTAATCGCCGCTGCGAAGTAGGTACGCAAAGTCATTTGATAAACGGGAGCGAGCCAAAGTTCATGGTTCGCTCCCGCTTTGTTTTTGGTTTTTCACTTTTTATGATTTTTAATTCCGAAATTCTATAGCTATAGTTTTTTTATCACATGTTTTAGTCCTTTTTGTTCCAACGATATTGAATTCCTGTTATTTTTTGCTAGGATGAAGCCATGAAATTTCAGAAAAAACAACGAGCGCTCATATCTCTTAACAGTATGATTTCACAGACTTCCCATAAGGATTGACAGAAATTATATTTAAAACTACAATAGGAGCAAGAAAATGACTAACCACAAAAACCGACCGAATCCAAAATGAGGTCGTTAAATCTAGAAATAACGTAGGATGGGAGAGGGTTTATATGCTATTGGAAGAAAAATACAAAGCCTACTTCGAAGAAGGTCAATTAGATAAGGTTCTGGAGTTGTTCGAAGCCGGACACCTCTCTTTGGAAGTTGCACTCCGTGAAACCGGCGCCACTTCAGAAAAAGAGTTGAAACAGCTAATTCAAGAACGAAAAATGTCGGAAAAATAATAGAATAAGCCAAAGACGAGTTGGTTGCATTCGGTTTGAGTGCTTGGATTTTGAATCCAAGCACTTTACTTTTTCTGGTTCTTCACTTTTTTCTCGGGGATTTTAACAAAAGAGCAAACCTGCATCCGGAAAACAATCTCATCGTCAAGCTGAGATTGCTTTCCGGATGCAGGTTCTTTCATTCTTGGGCGCCGGCGGGCCGGGAAAATCCTGAGCATGTTGGCGTGTCCTGACGGAGGACCAAGGGTTTGCGGGGAGGTCAACGCCAACATTTGCGCCGGATACCTGCTAATGTGATTCAATTGTTGGCGTGACCCGACGGAGGATAAAGGCTTTGCGAGCATGCCCACGCCAACATTTGCGCCGGATACCTGCTAATGTGATTCAATTGTTGGCGTGACCCGACGGAGGATAAAGGCTTTGCGAGCATGCCCACGCCAACATTTGCGCCGGATACCTGCTAATGTGATTCAATTGTTGGCGTGACCC